>JAEHJW020007093.1_pt1 | contig 64132 bp, 80 predicted proteins | sample 9271431 | NCBI WGS metagenome assembly JAEHJW02 | reverse complement strand
GGGCAAATGGCCCGTGGCCGTCATTTATAACAATTCCTGCGGCGGCTGATCTTGCCGCTTATGGATGGCATGTGGTGGCGGCAGCATCATCATCCGCTTATAATAATACATGGATAAATTGCCATTTCGAAGGGACTGAGCGAACAAACGGAATTTATTTACAAGGCCATTCTTCGCGAAGTCATTTAAATCAAAATTTTATCGGTTGTGTGTTTGAGTCCGGAGCGGGGTCTGCATTAGGTGCAAATGCATCGCTAAGGGCTGACTATGTTGACGGTCTAACAATTCAGGGTGCAAGCTGCGAACAATCTGAAACCGGATATGACCCTTCCAATATTGACGTGTTTGACATCAATAATTGTAGTGGAGTATCTATCGGAGGGATTTATTCTCAAAACGGAATGTCATTTGATGTTGTCAGAGGATTGAGCATTAAAGATTCCCACATTCCAAACTGGGATTTTATTTCGGCTGTAACTGACTTTTCAATAACTGGCATCCGTAAAGATAAATCAGGGGCAGAACCGACCGGCACAAGCGATTATTTAACAGCTTGGCCAATGGGGGACGATAAGTTTCTGGACGGAAATTTGATTGAGGCTGATACTCAAGGGAATACCTTCGCAACTGCAATATCAGACGGAGAAACACGAAATGGCTGGATATGTACAGAGCCCGCCGGCGGGGTTATTACACGCAGTCAAATTAATGGGCAAGATTTTATAAAGATAACCGGAGGCACAGCGGCATCAACCGATATTAGAACCGCACTTCAAGCCGCAGATGTAACTGCTGGAGCCGCAAATATCAGAGGTGAGTCACTTCAATATTACACCTGCTCATATCGGTATAAGGTAAACGCGGCAGTTACGATAAAATACGTTACCGTGACTTGTTACGATTCATCTTGGGTCAAACAAAATATCACAGAGTTTACAATAAACAACCAAGGTTCGGCTGCTACATACGGGAACAATGTAACTCTTTCATCTGGTGAAATTCTTGGCCGCTTAACCTCAACTACCCTTATAAGCGACGGGTTTACATTTTTAGCTCCATCTACTACGTATTACATTAAAGTTGGAGTGTTGGTCGATACTGGAACTGAATATGTTGAAATATCAGATATAACTATAAGAAAAGGCGTCGCGGCAATAATGGGAAATAATTGGGCGCTTAAAAATTTATCCGCTTCCGCAACATGGGATGCCGGCTCAATAGCAGACGGCGACGAAGAAGCAAAAGATGTTACTGTTGTTGGTGCTGCGCTTGGAGACACTGTTGATGTTTCTTTGTCGATAGACGTTGCGGACTTGGCTTTAACAGCAAAAGTTACCGCAGCGGATACGGTGACTTGCCAACTACTCAACAACACTGGCGGAGCGATTGATTTAGCTTCGGCAACCATTAACGTCTATGTGAAAAGGAAATAAGATGGCAGATAGCAATTTAAAATCAATGGGATTTGGGAGGTTATCAACTGTCCTTGCAGGGTTGATAATAGGGGTTATCCAGACTAAGGGGTTGATTTTATCAGACGAGAAGATCCAGGCCATTAATTCTCTTGTTAGTATTGTGTGCACACCTGAAACATTTGATATGGTTGTCCAGGGGATCGCGCTGACATGGGCCTCTGCTTTTGCCTTGGTAAGCAAAGTCAAAGAAAAACTGAGGGAGGACAAAAAATGAGTGAATTTACATCATTTGAGATAACAAGGGAAAGTTGGAACAATATGCCTGAAAATGAACGATCTTGGGTGATGTATAGTACATTTATTGCCCACCGTAGGAATTGTGATAACAGGTTTAAAAAACTTGAAAGAAGGAAATATATTTATGGGACAATACAAGCTGTTAGCGGAATGATTGGCGGGATGATTGCTTATTTGTCTTTTGGTAAATTTAAATTTTAGGAGAAAACTAAATGAAAATTAAATGGGGCAAAATCATAAAAGATGTGTGGTTATGGGTAGCTCTCTGCATTCTTATTGGGGTCACTATAATTATTGCCTCTAAGTCAGAGGCCGGACTTGATTTATACAATGATATGTATAAATCTTTGTTCAGAAATAATTACACATCATTTTCACCCACAACGACAACTACTACTGGACATTATTTATTGATAGACAATGCAGGTCACTACTTATTGATAGACAATGCAGGACATAAATTAAGAATTGACGGGAGTGAATAATGAAAAGAATATTTTTTACAGCATTTTGTTTTTTATTGATTACGGTTTTGAGTCATTCCGCTGATTACAGCAGCGATAAAAAAGTGAATGAACTTGATAATCAGTCTGGAACTACTGCTTATTTGCTTGGGGCAGACGGAGTAGATACGGATAAAGTAGTTAAAATCCCGATTGCTTCTGGCGTTGACACAGCCCTTGGGGTGAATGTAGGATTGGCAGGCGCAATTGTAACCAATGGAGGCGCTCTCGGAACTCCTTCAAGTGGAACTTTATCGGGATGTTACGGACTTCCGGCTTCAGGGGTTGGTTCGACGACGACCTTGAATGAAACAACAGCCGCTAATGACTCAGGTGGGTATATTATTGGATTATATGATGAATTTGACAATTCTTCGAACACTAACGTTCAAGGTGTTGTTAAAGACCTTGACACCACTATAACAAAAGCTACTGTATATACAACTGGGTATACCACGGATGCAGATCCGTACACGATAGCAAAAACGGCAAATAAGAAAGTTGAAGTTATAGAAATCACCCCTCATACTTCAAGTGTTAGTTTGCAAATGAGTGAAACCAATGCTGTTGACGGGGACAGGGTGGTATTGGTTAATGTAGGCGCTACGGCTTGTGATATGGCCGACATAACAGGTCAGCAAGAATTAACCTCAACAAAAACAATCGCTCAATATGAAACTGTTGTTTTAGCATATGCTACGGATAGATGGGTTGAGGAAGGAGGAAAGCAGACATCGGAGGCTTTTTCTTCTATCGAGTTGGGTGGTGGCACTTTAGAAATTCCAAACGGGACTTCTGATGTTGCTTTAGCCAATGGAGGAGAGATTCATTTAAACACTACAGACGAGCAACTAAGCGTACACTCTGCCGCCGACGGTGAAATAAGTGGAGAAGCTGCATTGTCTTTAATTCAGCATAAAACATGGTCTTTTGATCCAAAAGCCGTGTGTGATGGGGCTGTTGATCGTCTGTTTTTAATGACTTTGGGTGATGATGCAATTGAAGGCATAACTATTGATGAATGGAAAGTTTCTTTTGAAGCTGATCCGACGACAGAGGCCGACCTTGACCTTAAGTATGCTGATGCTTTTATAGGAGTGGCAAATGCCGCTGTTATCGATGTACTTGACACCACAACAGGGACTTCAACTGAGGATACTGATACAAATATTAACTCAGGTAACGTAATAGCAAATGGAAAAGTACTATACCTTGAATTCGGCACAGCTTATACCGAGGCAAACCATCAAATAATATTTGAGCTTTGGTACCATGCGGAAGAGGATTAATAAAGATGAAGAAATATGTAATACTTTTTTTGCTTCTTTCATTTTCTATCTGTTATGCAGATGGGTGGTATTATAGTAAATCGGTAACAGCTGCCACCCCGCAGCATTCTTATGCGTTAGACGCGGCGGGGGGTGCAGGTAGTGCACAAGTTTACGATAGTATTGCAACCTCATGGAAAGGTGGTGGCGCTGATACGGTTTCATTTGCATCTGGGTATCTTGAGGCTGACAGCACAAGTGATAGATGTTATGTGCCGGGCACCGATTTTGATTATAATGTTGTGACTATTGAGTTCGAATATCAGGTTTCCAATGTCGAGGATAGCAACTTGTATCCGTTTAATATTTCAGGATCGGGGGATGAGATATCATTTAGGCACTTTGTTGGTACTGATACCGGACGTGTAGCTTATCGAGCAAACTACGGTACGGAAGTTACATTAAACTTCAGTAATGTTGGCTTGGCAGTCAACACATGGTACAAAGTGTATATCGTTATAGACGTGACCGGCAATGATGTATATGTGTATGTAAACGGAACATTAGTGGCTTCGTCTGTAGATAATGCAAATGTTGTCGACCCCGGAACCCTTGATAATGCGTACATTGGGTATATTGCTTCAGGGACAAATGTAGTAAGAATGAAAAACTTAAAGGTGTATAATGAATCTGTTACTCCATAGAGGATTTATGAAAAAGTTATCACTTGTTAGTGTATTAGCACTTATCTTAATGGTGGAACTAACCCAGGCCACAACGGCACCGAGACTTAATTTCTCTGACTTAATTTCTGGCCCTGATAGCGGCATTGGTGATAGTCTTGGTGAAGGAACCATTGTAACTATTTGGGGAAATAATTTAGGAAGCTCTCAAGGGGCATCAAAAATATACTTCAAAGATTCTACGACAACAAGCTATGAAGCGGCCTATGTTTATTATTGGTGTAATGCAGATGGCGGAACGAGTGGTGGTGGGCCTTCTGATCTTTATACTTACCATAAAATGCAGGAAATAGCGTTTTCAATTCCCACTGCGGCGGCAAGTGGTGCCGGTAAAATTTACGTCACTGTCGGTGGAGTTAATTCAAATGAGCTTGATTTCACTATTAGAAGTGGGGATATATATTGGGTTAAAACTTCAGGAGATGGTGGAAGCAATTCGAATGCAGGAACATTTGCATCCCCGTGGGAAACCATTCAATACGCTGTTGATGCTACTACGAAGATAACAGCAGGCGGAACCGTTTATGTTACGGACGGTGTTATGCAGACTACTTCCGCGATTGCACTTGCGATTAAAAGTGGGGATGGATCTGCGGTTGCCGGGCATTCTTCTATTGTCGCTTATCCTGGTGCATCCGTACAAATAAAAGACACTGACGGTGGATCTTACGAAATAGGTATAGCAAACTATAGCGCTTCTCATGAATATTTCGCATTTTCAAAACTAAATGTTGTATCCGATGAAACATGTGTACAAAGTTTTAACCATCTTCGGTTTATTGGCAATAATCTCACCGATGATGTGTGTGCTACTGGAAGTAGTGCGGCTATTGATACGAGAGAGTCTACTTGTAACAGCATGGTATATTATGGAAACACAATCCATGATTATGGGTGTTCCTCGACGTCCTCGTTAGAGCACACAACCTACTTTACAAATCGTCACAGTCTCTTTAATGGCCCGGATCAGGCAGATTGGCTTGATACCGATTGTGAAGCGTTCGATTTTGGATGGAATGCACTTATTGATAACCAATCTCGTTTTGGAATTCATGTCTTCGATGAGGGCGGTTGTGGTGGATGGTCAGGTACAACATTGATCCACGATAATTTGATTAAAAATCAAGTAGGGACTGCGATTAATTTTACAGCCTATTGTACTGATTCGACTGAGTTACCGGAGAAAAGCTGGGAACTTAGTATAGACGCTAATGTCTATAATAACCTGATAATTAATGCTGGAATAGCCCAGGACGACGGAGATCAATACGACACAACAATAGGAATGTCGTCATTAAGCTTTGGGAATTTAGCTGGTTATGCAACTCAAAAAGGGCTTGAGGGTAATATCGATTGGTACAACAATACCATCTACGGATATGGAAGAGTTGGTGCCGATGCTGTCGGAGAGGTCGAGTGTATAAAAGCCCAAAACATTCAGAATACAGTTTCGACCCTTACGTGGAGTTGGATAAATAATATAGTCGTAGATACAAGGGACTTTCCTTATTATTATTCGGATTCACGCCACGCAAATGCACATTGGGCTGATCCGTCATATCATAGTAATAATATTTGGTACAATGGGGGTGATAGCACACCGTCGTCGGCCCCATCCTGGGATACATCGCCAATAACAACAGATCCATTGTTTACTAATAGTGGAAGTAATGATTTTTCATTACAAAGTGGAAGTCCTGCAAAAGATGCCGGATATGATACATCATCGGTGGTAGTTGCTGATTTTATCGGGACTGTTCGCCCTGTAAATTCAACAGTTGATATTGGCACTTATGAGTATACCACTGGAATAGGAATAACAGTAACCGGAACAGCATTGACAGATTTCAATGAGGACGATGCAGTTACGGGTGGCAGGACACTCATTTTCACGGCGGTCAATACCACATGGGTTGCTACGATTGGGGCCGATAATGCTATTACAACCGCCTTTCTCGCTATTTTTAACGGGAGTGCTTCGGGGGCAGGGTCATGGGATAGTGAAGTTTCACTCGATTATACGATGCTCACAAGAGATTCGGATACACAACTAACGCTTGTATTGCCAGCAACGGCTGGGTATAACCCAAGTCCGGCAGTAACAGAAACAGTTTCGATAGGTGATATTCCGGCAAGTGCGACTGAATACGGGAGCACAATAACACCTTCTCCAAATAGTTTCACAATCGGGGTTGTTTCTGTGACGACAACAACAAGTAAAGTAGGCGTGTATAATGCAAATGGTAAAACCGGCGTGTATAATGCGAATGGTAAAATTATAATTTCTGGTGAATAGAAATGAAAATGACTTTTGATTATAAGTACTTTAATATATCATAAATTATTAATTATTGGAGGAAATTTAAATGTTTAAAAAATGCTTTGTGAATCTCGTCTTATTTTTCCTTTTTTCAACTTTTGTTTATGCGTCCAACAATAGTGTTTCAGGAAGCATATCAGCTCAAAATACATTTACAAGCTCTATCAGCCCAACGTACAAAAGCAAATACATTCCTGAGGGGTATCTTAATGTATCTATTTCTGGCACATGGTCTGGCACAGTCACTTTACAACGCTCTTTTGATGCTGGTGTCACATGGGTAGATGTTGAGTCATATACCGCAAATGACGAAGGTTATCTCATTGATACTGAAGGCAGCGTGCTATACAGGATTGGCTTTAAAACCGGGGGATATACTTCTGGAACGGCTGTACTGAGATTAAGCAATTAAATGTGTAATCGTTGCACATTTAAATTTTAATCTCATTTTGTTTTAGTTCATTCTCATGTGTTATCCATAGTATCTGCAAACCCATTTCATTGCAGATTTCATTTACGATATTTAGTACCACTGGAAGTAAATCTTTTTGAATAAATCTAAAGGGTTCATCCATAAAAAATATCGGACGAACCCTTTCTGGCTTTTGTTGGGCAAACAATGCTATTCGCGTCCCGAAAGCAGCGGTTTCTATGGGGCCACCACCTGCAAGAAGCTGCCCCGATGGAAGTATGGGCTTAAATGTCTTACCGTTGCGCTCAAACATGATTGCAGCTTCAATCGTGCCCTTTGCAGTGTCATTGAATTTGATTACAACATCGTATGGATCAGGAAAGATAGCAGCTTCCATCAAAGATGCAATGGATGCTAATTTCATTGATGCTTTGTTTTGCAGAGCTTCACTGATCTTCGTTACAATGTGAATTGCGGCTTTATAAAATCGTAACTGCTTTTCATAGTGCCTTATGTATTCATTGGCTTTATCTTTGTCAATGATTGCATTGTTAAGATTTGTTCGGGCCTCAATTATTTTGTCACTTAGATCTTTTAGTCTGGTCATGCCATTAGCCTTTCAACACTATCAAGTATGGTTTCAAGTTCTGTTTCTTTTTCTTCTTTCTGTTTTTTGAATTCCACTACTTTCTGTTGGGCCTTTTGTTCATCATCTGTACCACACAGTTTTTTAAGGCTTTCCCTCAATGTGGATAAGCGACCTTCGTCTGTATGCAATCCCTGTTCTTTCTCGGCTAAATCTGATTCAAGTGTTTGTACTCGTGTTAATAGATCCATTGCTGTATTCTCCATTCTTAAATCGTTGTTTCAATATGTCCTTGTTTAATCCATTCACGCTTGCTATCAATATCCTACTGCTGTCACAATTTCTGCATTTCGTTGGTGTGAGCATTGTGGTATCAAGCCGGAGCTGTCCGCAATCTTTGCAGAAATACTCTTTATATCTGTCGAAACAATGAATGTGTAATTGTTGCATATTCATTTTCCTAAAATAAGTTTTTGAACCTCAGGTCTAATATTGTGCTTTTTAAAATATTCTTGGGCCACGGTTGTGAAATCCTCTGATTGTGACTCATCGATCTCATCCATGATTTCGTAAATCTTTGATAGATCACCAGTCCAGTTATTCAATTTTTCTGTTCTGATATCAGCAAGAACATTTTGCTCACATGGGAATTCGATTCTTTCTACTTTTCCATTATCCCAAGTATAAAAGCCCGGAATATGATTTTCACCAAGCCGTTGCCGGGTCATGCTGCCAGGATTTACAAGCCAACATCCTCCATGTTCAACGGCAAATGGTCTGTGGTTATCCCCGGAAACAATTAATTTATAGCATGGAAATTGTTTTAATAATTCCTTTGCCGTTACAATTCCTTTTTCTTCAGCTTGATGTGGATAGAGTTGGTGCTTATCACTTTCAATTACCATTTGATGTACGATTGCTATCCGTTTTTTGGATTCAACTATTTTTGATGCCCACGGAAATAATGCATATAATCCATAAGCATCATCCAACATATCTGAATCCACTAACACACTCATATTTGAAGTGTGCAATAGATCAGATTGGTGGTACGGGAGATCATGCTGTCCTGGTATTGCAGTGATTGTTCCATATGCATCATCAGAACCATCGTAATTGTACTCTTTTATTAATCTAATTAATCTTGAAAACATCCATGCGGGGCATCCGGTTGATTGGTGAAATAAATCACCAGCGATAACTATCGTTGGGTAATGGTGTTTACGTCCATAATTCAACATAAACTCAAATTTGTTAAATTGAGTTTCAATGAATTCCTCAAGTGTTCCTATGCGTGATGGGGGCTTAGTCCATCTGAAATGAATGTCAGCAGCACATATGATCATAAGTCACCTTCTCTGATTATTGTCATTTTGCAAAGTGGGCAGACTTCCGGCAAATTCTTTCTTATTTCTGCAATTTGTTTTTTTATTGTTTCCATATCTTTATTATACAATTTGATTCGTGAATTCACGGATTTTATAGATTTTAATTTTGATTCAGTGTTTTCAATTCCATTAGTCAATTCACTGTATTCGGAAATCAGTAGCCTTGCCTGTTTTAATTCTTTTGATGCTCTTTGGATCTTGGCTTTGCCTCTTAGTCTTGCATTTATTTGCTTGATTTGAGAACAGATATCTTTGATTTGTTCTGATTTTGTTTCAATTTTTTGGATTTCATCACAAGTACCTCTGGCAGATTTCATCTTTTTAGAAAATACATCTACTACCTTTTTATTTTCTGAATGCCTGAGAGCCGTTTCTTGAATGGTTTTTAAGATAGCCTGTGTCTCTGTATGCTTTCTATCAAAATCATCGATTGTTCGCTGAATTACATGGGCAGAATCCACCATTCCTTGAGCTTCATACACCCATTTCAGGGATTCAATCTTTTCAAGCGCGGATTTCAGCGTTGTTTTATTTAATTCGAGTTGTTCACGCTGCTTTTTTTCCTCAGATATTAGCTGTTTTAGCTTTATATGAGCTTCCTCAAGATTTGAATACTTGTTTATCAGCTTACTAAATTGGCCATCTGTTAATTGCATTGGCCATAGATTATTAGCTTGCCCCTGGAAATTGATATCGGATAGGTTCAATGCTTTTGTAATTTCATCCGGCACACTGTTTCCAATACTTTCAAGTTTTCTGTCGTTTATCTCATACCAGTTTTTCCCTTTTTTACGATGCCGGGTTATGATTAATCCATCGACAAAGGAAAGTTTGACAAATGTGTGCTTCTCACCCGTCCAAGGCTCTACTGTATCACCGGATGGCTTTCCGTCGTATACCCAACTAATTGCAGTCAAGATGGCTGATTTCCCTTTGTCATTATCGCCAGTAATTGAATTAATGCCGGGTTGTAGATCCACTTTAAAATGTGGATGATTCAGGAAATTGTTTAGTTCAATGCTCTTGAGAGTTTGATCCATTTTTTTAATTTTACACTCCATCGGTAAATTGGGATGTTAATTACTGCCTTTTTTGAAAACCGGAAAATATATGCATTTGATTTATTTGGTTTTGTTTTCAATAACTCATCAATAGATTTTCCTGAGTATTGATCAACCATGAACCCGTTGTATTTTCTTTCACCTATTCTAAAATGAAACATGCTTTCACTTCTTTTGGAGATCGTAGTTGAATTCCTATTATTGGGTATCCATTTATGTTATTTTGTGTACTCATTCTTATTGGAACTATTCCTGAATCAGTTATAAATATGGGATCTTTTCGATCAGGTCTCCAAATAAATAGTGGTACTTTATTATTTTGTTTTGCAAGTGCATAAAATGAATTCCAAGTCTCACGCAGCCCACCTTTTTTAATGGTTGGATAGATGAATTCATCAAGATTCCACTTCTTATATCCACATTTTAATTCAACTACGACATTATCAATGAACCACATATATTTTGGATCGTTGCAGCAAACATCACCAAGTGAATTCTTGGTTTTCTTTCCTTGTTTTGCCCGAATTGTGGCACGGGCACCACTGGAATCTGTGCGATAGAAAATATCATCATCTTTCCCATCTGAAATCCAAAGTGAAAGGACTTGGCAAAACCATCTTTCAAATCGGTTTCCCTTTTCTTTACCTTTATTATGATTTTTCACTATTGTTCTCCAATATCATGTGAATTAATTTTATGAATGTGCAACAATTACACATTCATCTTATAAAGTATTTCATATCCATTCATCCTCATTGAGTGTTTCAAATCCAAATTGTCTTTTCACTGTTCTGAAACCACTTCTATTGAATTCAAATTGGTCAAATGCAGTGGGTTTCAATATTGTATTATCAAATGGTAGTTTGATAAGTCTGTGATTCAATTTGTAATCCTTTGATGCTTTGAAATCAGTGATCAAATTATACTTCTTTGGATTTACTTTCACATTCACTATATATTTTACAGCTGTGGCAATACCAACACCATGCACACCTTTGACATCGTTGTGTGTGCCTGCAATAGCCAAAGCTTCTATCCACTGATCTGGAATGATTCCAAATTCTGAAATAAAACTTTTGATTGAATAAATGGACTCTGTTTTTGGTGAGTACATTGAAACGTTGGTATTCAACAATTGATATAAATCACTATCAGCACTCACAATGTAAATATACTCAAATCGTTTATCAAAAGCATACGATTTTACTATGCTTGCAATACCATCATCGGCCTCATATCCACTTTCAATAATATGGTTTTTGAATCCGATTGGCTCAAACACTTGCTGTTTCATGATTGACATTTGATAGTAAAAATCAGCAAGCTCTGCTTTTTCCTCTTCTGTTCTTTCTTTTATTCTTTGTTTTTTGTAATTGGGGTATAATGAACGACGCTTGCTTACAAGACTATCCCAAGCAAATACAAATATTGAATTGCTTGGAAATATCCTTCTATACCGATTTATTTGATTGAGGGTGCCATAAATTACACCCGTTGGCATTCCTTCATGTTCTAAGTAGCCGGTTGTCCACCGTGCTCTATGTGCCAAATATGACACATCGAAGATTACAATGTTTGGTTTCTCACTCCCTTCAATCTGCCTTGTAGTAATTCCATTTCTAATCTTCTGAGAAACGACAGCGCCTCTGTATACTCGATAATCGTTCATTACTATCCCATGCCTCCTGTAGTTGTTTTTTTATTTCTTGCTGAAGATCCTTATCATAGTCGATTTGCTGAATCAGTTTTGATTTTGCTCCTTGCAGTCTCAATGAATCAACAACATAAATTCCCTTGTCTTTTTTCCAGTGTTCAGAATTTTTTATCAGAAAATCAATGGAACTTCCGATATCGTCAACGCCTATTTGGCGATAAATTGGAAATTCAATAGTGCCCTCCCATCCGGTCAGTTTCGTTTTTTCAATCTTCGCTTTTATTTGTGCACCTGTTTTTATTGTCCGCTCTTCTCCCCTTATTTTCACTTTTTTTGATATTGACGACGCCTTTGCAAGCCAGTAAATATGGCTTGCATAAAATGTTAATGCCCTGCCACCTGATCGCTCTTTTTTCTTCATACTAATCGGATCAATGTTGTCGCGTGTTTGACTTATAATAATCACAAGTGATTGACTATTTGATAACCCTTTAGTAATCACGCGAAACATCTCACTTGCAATTTTTGGTTTCTCAGTTTTGAATGATCCTTTTTCCTGTTTGTTTTTTCTTAAATCCTCAGCTCGTTTTATTTCCTGATCTGATGTTATTGCATCAAAACTATCAAGTATAGTTACAAACGGTTTCTCATCTTTTATCTTGTGCAATGTCCGAATATAGTAATCCTGAATTGTATGTGGTGGTTCATAGGCATCAAGCGTTTTTCCCAAATTCATCATTTTTACTTCACGGAGCCAAGCTTCTTGCATTCTTTCTTTTAACTTACTCCCAAATAACTTTGCAATATCAAAACTTTGTGCAAATTCGCTGTCATAATAACAAAGATCATAATCATCCCATTTATGATCGTTTGCCATTTCTGCAAGTGTTGTTAGTGCAAGAATTGTTTTGCCTGTATGTGAATCACCAATTGCGTTAACTAATCGACCGGAACCATATCCACCCGATACCTGCCTGCTTAATGCAAGATTAAGCAAAGAGTTACCTGTTGGCAGCAGCAGTCCTCCCCCGGTATTTTCCGAATGTACTTCCCTTTTTTCTTCCTCTTTTTTCGTCGGGGTGTCTCGATGGAACTTTATTTTTGAATTCAATTCTTTTACCTTTCTTCAATGAATCCACTAAGTCTGCCAAGGCACTTTTATCAATCATCCAGTGAGTGCCGAGGTATTGAGCAAGCGGAAGTGGTTCCGAATCGATTAGTATTCCCTTACGCACCCACATATATAATGTGGGTCGTGTTAAGGAAATTCCGTTGTCTACGATTGCTTTATGTGCTTGAGTCAGAGTAAGCATCGATTACTTTTTGTTCTTTCGTCGTTCTTTCGCAAGCCGGTCATATTCATCATTGCATTGATCCCATTGAGCACATTCATCACATTCTTCAAAAGCATTGCAGTCTTCACCGAAGGTGCCGGAGTCAAATGGGCATATTTTCTTTTCTTTTTTGGATGCACTGCCTTTGGACTTTTCTTCTTTTTTCTTTGGGTGTTCCTTGGCTTTCTTTTTTGGTGGTTCTGGCTCTTCGTCAGTGTCTTCGTCAGTGTCCACTTCTTCGTCAGCGTCCACTTCTTCGTCAGCGGCGGCGTCCACTTCTTCGTCAGCGTCCACTTCTTCGTCAGCGGCGGCGTCCACTTCTTCGTCAGCGGCGGCGTCCACTTCTTCGTCAGCGTCCACTTCTTCGTCAGCGTCCACTTCTTCGTCAGCGTCAGTATCTTCGTCAGCGTCAGTGTCTTTATCCACAGCTCCACCAAAGAACTCAGCCTCAAGTTCCTCGTATGATGTATAGCACAGAATATCATCAAGCTGCGGGATTTCATCCAGAATTGCAGGATCGACTTCATCTTTTCGATGCACAAAATCAATCCTGTCTGCCTTCAGATAGGGTTTTCCGCTTCCCTGGCTTTCTTCGGCCCATCTGACTTTGATATCAAGACCGTCAACGATATCTGCGAATCCATCAAATTCAGATGGATCGGCGTCGATTTCACGAAGTAGTTGCTTTGTGAAGTTATGAAAAGAGACATCCATTAACATGAGTTTGCTGAACTTTGGATCGGTTAAATTCCTTCTTTTGATAACAAAGAGATCCCGGTCTTTAGGACGGTATTCTTTCAATTCGTCTTTTGAAAGTGCACCTTTCTTTTTTTCCTCAGATGCATATTTGCAAATGGGGCATACTTCCCCTTTGAGTTTGAGGCATAGCCGTGCACCTTCTTCGATCCCGACACTAAAATGTGTCATTGTCGGGCGTCTCCACCATAAGTTCCCAGGTGGAACTTTGTCAGTATGCTTTTTGTCCGTCACGACGTATGGAAGGATGCGGATGATTTCCGTCCCTTTTTCGACTTTGTGCATTTCCAGATCGCATTTATATGTGCTACTAAAGCGATCCTTTGCACCTTCCTTGGCGGCTTGCCTCACTCTGGTTCTGTCCACTCGTGGTACTTCTTTTCTTACCTTTGGTTTTGGTTTTGGCATGTTAGTTCCCCTTTTTGATTTTCTTTGTTGGTTTGTTCAATGCTGATTTAATTCCGGCATTTGTTTTTTCTGCTAAAAATTTATCACCATCCACGCCGGACACTGTTGGATGGCTATAGTATTCCTGGCCGTGTAGTTTGACAAGATTTTCAAGTGCTGTTTTTCGCATTTCAAGGGATTGCACATCAACTTTCAATGCTCCAACTTCAGACTCCAATGCTCTGGCAATCTTCTTGAATTTGTCGTACTCTTCCGTGAGCACTATCTTGTTTTTGATTGCTGTTTCAGTCAGCTTTTTGTTTTCCTCCTCTTCTTTTATTTTTTCATACTCTTCGGCGAAGACTTCGTTAAGAGCATCATTGGCATCTCTTAACTCTTCCTCTTTTTCACGAAGCCGCTTTGCCCAATGCCGAAATAGCTCGGATTGGTAATCCCACTCAGTGGCTAAGTCATGCCGGTCAATTGGGAATTTTTGTTCAAAGTCAATTTTAATTTTCATAGTTTTTGTTCTCCTTTCTTTAAATTATACAGATTACTCTTTTTGTAAACATACGGCACACGCCCAAACAATTCCTTGGAAACCCGAATCATAGACATTGTCTTTGAAAACATCCAATAATAACAATGCCTGTTGATTGAACCCGTTTAATATTGTTGATGCAGCATATCCCAATATGGCCCTACGGATACCCTCGGCATCTTGCCCTTTAAGCTGCTTTAAAACCGTGCTCACTTCCTTCCATGATGCTTTTTTGATTAGTAACCGGCAAAGGTCAATTATTTCTTTGCTTGATTCGGTTATACTTTCAATTTTTGCTTTTGGATTTGCAATATGCTTTTCAAGCAATACAAGTGCCACCCTGGGAATACCATCTGACACATCGACGATTGCATCCATCGTGGTTTGATCAATTGTGAATTTTATGGATTTTGAAACACGGGTTAATAGTTTTTCCATCTCATCACTATTTAGCGGATTGACAGGGCATGGTGAGCACCGATTTAAAAGAGTGGGCAGGAGCTTTTGTTTTTCGGTCGTAGCAAGGATAAAATAGACATGCTTAGGGGTATCCTCAAGTGTTTTTAGAAGTGCCTCTTGAGCATCACGGGTGAGCTTGTGTACTTCATCGATTACCCATACACGGCAATCTGATTCCATTGGTGCATTATGAGTCATGGATCTTAGATCCCTTATTGTATCAATTCCACGATAATCTGCCGAATTGAGTTCAACGTAATCAGATCCACTACAACCAAGCTCTTTTGTGAATATTCTTGCGAGTGTGGTTTTTCCGCATCCGGTTTGGCCATGCATCAAATAAGCATGTGGCCGGTCGTCGTTTTCAATTTCACTTTCAAGATATTTTACAGTGTCCTGGTTTCCTATAACTGCCCTAAAATTTGATGGTCTCATTTTTTGATATAGCATTTTGATTTCCTTTTTGAATGTGCAACAATTACATATTCATTTATTCAATATTATACAGATTTCTAATACAAGCATTACAGAGTTCAACGTCAAAGCCGTTTGATATAAAGAATATTCCTGTTTTCATTCCATCTTTTTTTACTGTATTAATTTTACTTTTAAGATTTAAACTGATTTGGTTATAGTCTATTGTTGTATTACAAATAGTGCAAATAAAGGTAACTGCCTTTGGTTCATTTATTTCGAAGCTGTACATAAATCCTCATAATTCATTATATAGTTAATTTAATCTTTTTTATTCGTTCTTTTACTAATAAAAATGACTCCCCATTCTCTGCTTTATTTTCTCTGCCTAATCCTACTACTCCAAGTCTATTTTTTAATTGTGTGCATCTATAACGGATCAATAATTTATCTTTTAATGGGTATTGTCTATTGCCAACATTAAGAACAAATGATGTTGATAAATTAAACGCTTTATCTATCATAGGCCAATAGAAATATTTTAACCAAGCATTAAACGTTGTGTATCAAATTCGGCTCTGTGTTTCGGTATTATCATAGTGTTCTGTGTCATAGTAAGGTGGACTTGTAAATGAAAGATCATATTTTTCATTTGTATTAAAATCTTCAAATGGGATGTTGTGTATTTTATAGTCAAATCCGGTATCAAAATTCTTTAGAAAACTACCTAACTTTAAAAGACCATCATATGTTTTTTTGCAAGGTTCACATGCTTCATAGTACGCACCAATACTTGCAGCACCAATCATACGTCCACCCCAGCCAGCACATGGATCAAGTATTTTTTTGCTCCATATGCTTTATATATGCCCCTTGCAACGTAAGGTAAAAATTCATTTACATATTGCACATCTTGAACACCTATTCCAAGCGCTGTTTTAAATAATGCTCTTGCACTTAGCTTATTGTTATTTTCATACATTGCAAGTAATGCCCTTGCTAATCCATCAATGTATTTTTCATCTTGAAATGATTCAAGTATTGATTTGCTTTTATTTGTTGCTGTATCTAATCGATGTGGATTAAACAACAGCGATATATTTGTTCCTGTTCGCTGCCCTTCACAAAGCTTATTGAAATCAATGATAGCATCCACTTTTGAATATAACATTGATACTAAATCTGTGAGTTCAATATTTTTAAAAGCGTGAACTAAAATTTTAAATAGCGTTTCACGATTGAGCTTTTTTGTTTCTATTATTGAAGGACCAAATAGCGTTGGAGTTTCATTAAACATACTTTTACTCCTCACAATTCATATTTCTTTTTATCAGCCCAGCTACCATTAACTGGTGTGACTTCTATTTCAACATCAAGTGGAACAATGATCCAGGGCCATTCTTTTACAATGTCTTCACACCAAATCTTTTTGACTGCTTTTGCAAAATTATCAAGATCTTTCTCAGGTATACTAAATAAACCACTATCGTGAATCTGTCCTACAGGTAATATATTCTTATCATTTTCCACAATCCATTTTTTTGTATTAATCTTGCTCTTTAGTAAGCAGTGTGCAGCCGGGCCTTGTATTGGATAATTAGTAACCGCTTTTTGATCCATTGGGCCAGAACATCGTAAACCGGTTAGTAAATCAACATATCCATTTTCAAGGTAGTCTTTCCATATATCTTCTTTCCATTGTGAATAAACCTTGAAGCGCTCATTCCAAAATCTTTTTTCAACTTTCTTTATATGAAATAAAAACCGTTCTTCAGTACCAATACCTTTCTTTTTTAAATGATTTATTAGTGGTATTCCTTGTTGGGTTTTGTATTTTTGTGCATTTTTCCAAAGATCAGCCCCGGTATTTTTCCAATAGCTGCCGTAGAATTCTGGAAATACGAAAGCATTCTTAGTGCCTTTTCTTATTGGTGAACTGACTTGCTCCTCGGCTAAAAGGTAGCATTCCATTGACATGTCACGATGCATGTCCGTTGTTTTGTCTTTTACATAATTTATCATTACAGGATCTTTATGCACACAACAACTCATGGCCACTTCAATTTGTTTATAGTCAATCTCCACTAAAATATGTTCTATGTGTGCATAAAGGGCTTTTCGCAATGATTTTGCCTGCTCTTCATCACGTATAGGGATATTTTGCATGTTTGGACTACTTGATGAAGTTCTAAATGTCCTGGCAATATTTAAGTGATAAAAGCATCTAAGTATATGATCCTGTCCGGCCTCAATAATCCAGTTATCAATATAGGTATCAATGGTTTTTTCAAGTTTCCGCATTCGTATCAAATCATTGACTATGGGAGCGCTGTTTTCTAATTGCAACAATGTCTTTTCATCGACACTATTATTTCCTTTGCTTGTTTTTGAATACACCGGGAGCTTTAAGACATCATATAGAATATAGCTTAGTTGTTGTGATGAATTATGGTTTATCTTTGGAAACTCTTTTTTCCATAGTTTTCCAATATCTGAATCATTGATTTTCTTTTTTATTTGGACAATTTTGTTATTACAGATTTTCTTTTGCTTTTTTAAATATCCTATATTGACTACTAATCCGTTTTCCTCATCGTCCATTAATGCCTGTGCGACTTCAGTTAGAAAATCAGCACCACTTCTATCTCTTATCTCATATTGTTTTAATTGCTTTTCAAGTAGTCGTTTTGTGAAGTAAGCATCGTAAGCGCCGTATGTTAGTAGTTTTTCTTTTGGTATCTTGTGAATTTCATTCAACGCCAGTGAGTTTGGCGCTTCTAACAGCTTTGATACCTCACTACTATAATCAGGCACTCCAAAATTGACATAGGTTTGAAATTTCAATCCAGAGATATGGCCACGATTATCAAGAGTATGTGCAGCATTTTGTGTACACCATGCCCAATTATTTACATGGGTATTTAATTTGGCTCTGCTCCATTTCTCTTCAAATTTAATATCATGTGCGGTTTTCGGTACACTTGATCGTAAAAAACGAATCCACCAATTTTTTACTTTATCGGTAAGCATGAATGCGTATGCGGTTTCTTTTTGGCAGACAGATACAGATACTATTTTGTGCTCTACCGCATAGGGTTTTAGGCTGGTGGTTTCGTAGTCAAAAGCTGTGATTTCATCGCTTTTTAGGATGTGTTTTATTATTTTGATTGCTTTTTCATCATCATAAATAATCTGAATTGGGATATCACTGAGCTTTAAGCCTTCATGTGGTTTTTTATAATTACTTGCAAAATTTTCAATATCGATTTTAAAGTATAGTGGGACTTGTGGTTCATTTGATATTTCACATCTGAGCACATATGATGGATGCCATACAGGAAATAACCAAGTATTTAAATCTGAATCCGGTATTGACCATCCCCGCCATCTTCCAATACCTCCCATTTTATCGTCGAACCACCTGTGAGCAATCAGGCTTTCAATACTACACATTCCTAATAGTAAAACCGCTTTTGGTTTCAATTCATTAATTACAGATAGGACACGATTTCTGCATGAAGCGATTTCTATCCCTGTGGGTGTTCTGTTATTTGGTGGCCTGCAATTACAGGCATTGTAAAGATAGCAATCGTTGTATAAATCGATGTCAACTTTTTTTAGCTCAGACGCTATCCTGCTTCCGGCAGCACCTATCAATTGTGTGCCTTTAGGGGGTCTATTCTCTCGTTTTGCATGGGCTAATTCTAAAGCGAACTGTTCATCCTCATTTTTGCCTGGTGCCTCTGCAAGAGCCAATATGCCCTTTTTTCCCCTGCCTCCAATCGTCATCATTGGTGCAAGGCAGGTCTTACTTAATCCACACGGGCAAAAGGCTTGTTTTACCTTTTGCTTTTTTGTTTTATCCGGAATGACGAAAAAATCATCCATTGTTGTTTCCAATCATTGCAGGCGTGTAAAATTTAGTTTTATTGTCACTAATGCAAATCAATATTCTATCTTTCACCCTTCCGATCACTTCAACCACTGTGTCGGATTCAAAAAATGTGGGCAGCATTTCTGCTTGCATCTTATTGATTATTATACAGTAGTCAATTTTGTGTTTTGCAACGATTGTTTTTGATATTTGATTTTTGCCGGTATTGGTACTGATAAGTATTTTACCGGGAATAAATTTTGCTTGGATCTGATAGTTTTCGGTTGCCCCAAATTCATTTCCCATTTTCACTACATCAATCAATTGTGTTATCAACTCAAAAGGGATTTTTTGTTTATCACCAATGTATTTCAACACAATATCATCGATGTCAAATGGCTGGGTATCTGATTCGATTGCCGTGATTTCACAATACATATCTTTTGATTGTAGTGCTATGAACTGATTCGACCACAGCTTGATGTCATTAGTCAATTTGTATAGGGATTGAATGATTTGACAAGCAAACGAATTGCTGAGACTTAATTCAATGCCCGGCTGTTGTGTGCAGCAAATGATTGCAGTTCTATTGGACGAAAACATTGTTCTGTTTTTGAGATATATTTGTGAAAACCTGGGTTCATCGGAATCCATTATTGTATATTTCAGACATTTACTAAGTGAGATAATGAATTCATCGGTCAAGGTAAAAGATTCGTCTGAATACCTTTTATCAATTTTCAGAACTTCGTCATCAAGCACAGGTATCTTTAGTCGTGTGCCTTTCGAGCTAATAACAAGGTTTCCATCTTTTATCATTGTCTTTGCATCTGCTGTATAATTCACAAGAGCTTTTGCACTTGCAAGTGATAGGCAGCATCCGGGCAGATTTTCCTCAACATTAGTAAAGATTGCATTCATCACATTACTATTCACAAAGATTTTATCGTCCTCAAACAGAAGTTTGGTATCATATTTTGTGAAAACAGGAATGCTCAAGGCTTTTATGATCTCGTTTAGTCTCATTTGATTTTCCTTTATTGGTGCCGGAGGAAACTCCGGCACATGATAAAATGGTATAGAATTGAATTACTTTTTCTTCGTGGGTTTTTTTGTCGGGACTTTCTTCGTAGGTTCCTTTGCTTCCGGCTTTTTCTTTTCTTCATTTTTCTTTTTTTGAGCAGCCTTTACAACTTCTTTTCTTTTCGCTTCCTTTTCAACTTGATGGTTGTGCTTTTCAGCAACCTTTTTCACTGGCTTGCTTTCAAGGCTCTTGATTGTAGCACTGGTTTCGTCGCTGAATTTGTCCTTGGGTTGAATATACTTTATGGCGTCAAGAAGTTGTTCAATAAGCTCTTCACGTTCAATTCCTTCGTCATAAATTGCCGGTTTCAGGCTCATGACTGTAGTCATTTCATTTGCTGCAGAAATGAGATCTTCGGTTGGGATGGAATCAAATCGCTTATCCACCTTTGTTTTTCTAACCACGGCTTCATAGTCACCGGAAGTCAGTTCTTGATACTTTTCGAGTTCAACATTTTGATTGCATTCGAATTTAATCAGCTTGGCAATGTCCGCAGTTTTTACCAGCTTTTCATACTTTTCGAAAAGATCCCGGATTTTCTGGTCAGTGGCTTGCAGGGATAGTATAGTGTTGTTATACCTGTTCACCATGACATTGATCCGATCAAACACAGCGAATACTTTGTCCTTCAATGTCAATTTGACACCAGATGTCGTGGGTTTTTCTTTCTTTGTTTTTTCCTTCACTGCCTCATCAATGATTTCGTCGGCTTTTTCCGGAGTGGCCTTCACTTTTTCCTTGAGTTTGGCAACATCATCTTTTGTGAGATTGGACTTTGTGATCGTCTTTTTCGTTTTGCCCGGCTCCATTGACTTTTCGGCGACTTCATCAACATCACTTGCAAACTTAGCGTTGTGCATGACTGTTCGTGCGCTCACACCTTGCTCTTTCGCAATCTTTTCAGCGGTGGCTCCGGGCTTTTCTTTTTTGTCTGAATGTGCAACTGTTTCACATTCATTTTTTTCCTGTCCACCACGCTTCTTTTTTTCCAGATTGTAGCGCTGACCGATGAGGTATTGGCGTTGTTTATCGGTAACATTGCGGCGGCCAAGCTGGTTTTCAACTACCCATATCAGCACATCGTCGAGGGTTTCAAACTCGATTTCAACGATCTCAAACGGAATATTGGATTTGGTACAGATTTCATAGCGGTTGTGGCCATCAATGATTGTTTCATGCTCCGCCCACACTCGGATCGGATCAAGGCATCCATCGGTTTCGATGTTGTCTTTAAGCTGGGCGAATTCTTCTTCAGTGAGTGGTTCAATCATTTCCTTGATTTTGGGATTGACTTTCAATTTTTGCATGTTTGTTCTCCTTTTGGGGTTAATATAATGGGTTTTTTAAAAATCAAATGATAATAAAATTATACAGATTTCATTCGATTTTTTATAATAAAATTTGATAAAAATTTGATTAATTTTGTAAGTTATTGATTTATTAAAGGAAAGAAATAAAATTAAAAAAATTAAAAAAATTAAAACTTTTCACTTGACAACCTGATTTTAAGAGCGTAAATTGAGACATAAACAATCAAGATAAAGGAATAGAGAAGATGGAAATATATAAGAAAGTGTATAGAGAAAAGAAAGCGGAAATCAAAATGCTTTTGACAGAGCTTAACAAAAAAATTGCTGACAAAAAGTGTAAAAATTGGGGAAGTGTCGGGGATTTGAATTACATTTTATCCCAGCTTAAAGAAATTAACGTCTAACCATCGTGGTATCCAGCACATGCGAGGATAAAATGAAACACATAGCAAACGGATTAATTCCCGATGGGTATTTCGGCGATATGAGAAAAGTAGAGTTCCATTTTCATCCGGAAAGTGGCAAAACGATTGTAAAATATTATGTAGATAAAAATAGTACAGATCAATGCAGTTTTATACACCAAAATCCCCAGGCACTCAGTGCAAAAGAAGCGTTTTGGCTTTTACAAAACCACCCATCAAATAAAAATATTATGTTTTTGGAAGAACCTAAAAAGGAGAATAAATCATGTGGGATAGAAGATTGAATAAAAAGAAGAGGCAATGTCTATGGCTCAGAGTTATCCGACCACATTATATAAACAATTTAAAAGAAAAAAGGAGAAAAGAAGATGACAAAAGCAGAGAAAACAATTGATTGGTTGATTTCTAAGGGATACAAAGAAATTCAATCCAATTCAAAAAAATATCGTAAATTCACTCACACAAAACCGGATAGGTTTTTCTTCGTTGGCAAACATGGTGCCCTGAGAGTAGGTAGAAACATTTCTGAATCCATTTCAATCACTGATCGTATTCAAGCCCTAAATGATATAATTTTCAAAAATTGAATGTGTAACAATTGCATATTCGTTTACAAAACTTATGCTCACTATATCCAATCAAATAGAAATTACTAAAATCAATTCATCTATCAAGGATTTTATAACTGAATCTTTGACTATGATGAATCCCAAGTGGCTTGAGAACGAACGTATGGGACGCTGGAATAAAGGAGTTCCTCAAAAATTGCATTTCTATTCAAAGAATAATAATGCAATTTATATCCCCCGTGGTTTTCTTGAAGAGTTGATTTACTTTTGTAGTGAAAATAATTTTAAAGTAAAAATACAAGACAGCACGATGATTTATAAAAGCATTAATTTCAAATTTAGTGGGCAATTAAGAAACTATCAAATTGATGCTACCAATGAAATGTTAAAATATGATGTTGGTGTCCTATGCTCTCCAACGGGTTCCGGCAAAACCACTATGGGAATTTATATTTTATCACAAAGAAAGCAACCAACGATTATCTTAGTCCATACAAAAGAGTTGCTGTATCAATGGGTGGATAGAATAAAAGAATTATTAGCCATTGAATCGGGAGTGATTGGAGACGGAAAAAAGAATATAAAGCCTGTCACAATTGCCTTAGTTCAAACACTGAGAAACAATGTGAAATTGATTGATAGATTTTCACACCTTATCATTGATGAATGCCATCATATACCATCCACTACATTTTCAAACATAAATTGCAAATTTAAAGGTAAATATATAACCGGATTATCGGCAACACCTTATCGAAGGGATGGACTATCAAAATTAATCGCATGGTATGGTGGGCCTATCAGATATGAAGTAAGGAAAGCTCAATTACAAAAAGAAGGGCATATAACCTATATCACTCCCATCATTCGAAATACAAAATTCAAAACCGCATTGGAATTTCCTGAACACCAATATTCTAAATTATTATCTGAAATTGCGCTTGATGTGGATAGAAACGCTATGATAGTAGCGGATATCAAAAAAGCAATTTTATCTGGTGAAGTTTGTTTAATTCTTAGTGATAGAAAAAGCCATTGTGAACAGTTGCATAAAATAATTTCAATAAAAGATTGTACCGTATTAACTGGCAATACAAATTCGAGTGATCGTAAACAAATAGTATCTGATATTAATTCAGGCAAACTAAAGATATTAATTGCCACAAGTCAATTAATTGGTGAGGGCTTTGATTGCAAAAATTTGTCTTCATTATTTTTAACCATGCCTATTAAATACACTGGACGTATTTTTCAATATATAGGGAGGGTGCTGCGTCCAAAAGATGGCAAGAAAATAGCTTATGTATACGACTACTTTGACGAAAATATTGAATGTCTTTATGGCAGTTACCGCTCTCGTATGAGAGCATACAAACAACTTCAGAAATAGGAGAAATGAAAAATGGATAAACAGACAATTAATACAGCAAACAAACTTATACGTAAGGCACAAGAGCAAGGTGCTAAACAATTTAAAAGAAACAAGTATCACGTCAGAAAAATCAAGTGCTGTTTAACTTGCTGCCATGCTGAATATGGCTACGAAGGTGAAATGAGCTGCGCAAAAATAAAGAATCCAGATTATTACTATGATGTTGCTTCTGTAGATGCACTTGGGCATTGTAATAAATATGAAATAGAGGAGGAATAACCATGATTAGGACAATTTTAGGACACTGTCGCAATCCCCTCTTAAATCGGGTCAGTTCCTTCGAGGAGAAATATAATGTTTAAACGAACTAAAATAGACATGCCATTGGTTTACAAGGAAGCCAAAAGAGCAGGCTGGACAGGCCTTCCTTTTGAATCTCGGTTATCAATTGCAAGTCTCAAAGCAGTAGAGGCAAACAATGATTGGGTGCCTGAATTTGGAGCGCTCACCACGATCACAACCCACTACATCAGGAATGCTTTTATAAACCTGAATAGCAAAGAAAAAACACGGCAAAAATATGATGGTATTCAGGCCTCAGCTTTACTTCCTTCTCAGATCCCGGCAGCAGATAGTCCAAACGCCGAAAGGGCTGTTGTATTTTTTGATAATTTAAATCATATTTCAAATGATGCAAAATTTCTTGTAAATAAAATCTTGCATACAGATGAAATCAAAGATTTGGGATTGAAGTCAATTCAAGAGCATATGTGTAGTCATTATGCCTGGTCATTGAATCAATGGCAGGAAGCATGTAGTCAAATCAAATCAACATTTACAAACTCATTATGAAAAAACTAACCTGCTTACAATGCAGACACTTCAGTTCTCATCTTAAACAGGCTTTTTTTGGATCAAACCTTTACTACAAGGTTTGTGAATTGACATATGAGAAGAGAGTCTGTACTGATGATGTCTGCAAAAGATTTAAATTAGTTCCATACTTTTATTGTCGGACAAAGCGAGAATTCGTTTACGCTTCACATTGCAAAACAATTTATTGTTTTTGTTGTGTTTTAAAACAAAATAATTATTTAAAGTAAAAGGATAATGGGATGAAAAAGTATAAATTAATAAAAACTAATGCCATTGAATTTAATGGCAAAACATTATACCAAATCAAAGCACTCAGGAATTTTGCAAATATAAAAATAAATGAGTTGGGTGGCTATATTGAATCAGAATATAATTTGACACACGAAGGCACCTGTTGGGTATATGGCAATGCAAAAGTTTGTGACTATGCAAAAGTTCGCGACAATGCAAAAGTTTGTGACAATGCAATAGTTTATGGCTATGCAATAGTTTGTGACAATGCAATAGTTTGTGGAAAGTATCCTGTATTATTATTATCTGGATTAGAATTCAAAATCACTATTACAGATTATCATATAACTATAGGTTGTTATACTACAACCTTAAAACAAATAATCAATGAATCTGGAGAAAGAAGTATGTCAGAAAATAAAGATACTCTGCTATTTTGGAATACAAATAAAACATGGATAATTGAACTAATCAAAGCAAATCGAATTGTTGAATAATGAAACGAATAATTGACATAAATAAACTATACCGTGATTTTGGAATACAAACCGCACCAGACGACCACAAACATGCTCGTGATAATTGGGTGCAGATAGAGTGTCCACTATGTCATTCGGCTCCGGGCCATGAGGGATATCACTTGGGTTACAACATATCCGAAGGGTATTTTAATTGCTGGCGTTGTGGTTGGCATCCAACGATTGAAGTATTAAAAGTCATTTTAAATCTTCCTGTGCAAGAAATTAGGCAGTTATTAAAATCATATACCGTGTTTAAAACGGGCTTACATCGTCAGGAAGATGGGTCAAATGACAAAGGCATACATACACATACACCAGACAATAAACATGTTAAAAATCGAATTCTGCCCGCTTATGGTCGCAAAAAGCTTTTACAGGTGCATAGGGATTATTTGATTCAGCGCAATTTTGATCCAAATCGGATTATTGAAGATTGGAAAATAAGCACATCACACTTTAGTGCGCCTACAAACTGGAAATGGCGTATATTCATTCCGATTGAATTTGCTAACCGAGTCGTAAGTTATCAAGCCCGGACATTGAACCAATCAAACAATGATGACAAATATCGTAAATGCTCAAGCAAGCATGAGTTAATTCCACACAAACAAACTTTGTACGGATATGACAAAGTAAAAAATTTACAACGGATAGTTGTAACCGAAGGCGTGATGGATGTTTGGAGATTGGGTGTAGGTGCTGTCGCAATATTTGGCACATCCGCAAGTATTGAGCAAAGATTATTACTTGCTGAGTTTGACGAAGTATATATTTTGTTTGACACAGATAAACATAACGCCGGACAAATAGCTGGTGAAAAATTATGCAATCAATTATCCGGTTATGGATTGAAGGTAAAACAATTAATCCTAAATAAGTTCTGTGATCCAGGTGATCTCACTAGGTTTGAAGCAGAAAAGCTCATGTCTGATTTAGGGTTTAATCAAAAAGGAGAATAAAATATGAGAAAAAAATTAGCTAACAAAGCAATAAGCAGACTTCAAGATTTAATTGGAATTGTAGATGAAGAATCAGCACATGTCCAAGCAGATCTTATTTTATGTGAATTACTTGAGGATCTTGGTTATAAAAAAGTTGTGGAAAAGTATGATGAAATTGATAAATATTATGCATAATCAAATCAAGGATTATTTCAGTAAAATTTTAGTAAAATCTTAGTATTTTGTTCCAAAAAAAGAAAGAAAGAAAATAAAAGAGAAAATAAAAAGAAAAAGAAAAAGAAAGTGGACAAAGAAAAAGAAAAAGAAAAACAAAAGAGAAAACAAAAGAAAAATAAAATATTTCACTAATATTTACTTCGTAAATATTATTTCAATATTTAGTTATTTTATTAATATTTAATATAAATTAATTTATAAGATATAATTATGAGTATTTACGAAGTAAATACGAATAAGGCGTGCACGCGCGTATATAAGGGAAATTATAACTTATTGAAAAAATAAGGATAAATTTATGCCAAAATACAAATCAAAAATCAAATTTATCAGAACAGATGGAACAACTAATGTTTTTAGATCAGATGAACCACGAGAACCAAGAAAAAAACCCACTCCAAGAAAAAATGAATTGATTGAATTATGGAACAGTCTCCCTGGTCTTCGTCAACATAAGCCGGGAACTGAGCTGTATAAATCAATCACAAAAGCACTAAATGAACTTGAAAAAAGTGGATTCTCAACCCGTCCTTGGAAAACACAATGGATAGAACGGGCAAGAATAAGAGATAAGTTTTTATATGAACCCTGGCCACGACATGCAATTGAAAGAGCAATTCAGATACTAAGTCAAATGACTCAGCCCGGATATTGGCCTGGGCCAAATTCATTTTTATCAAGATGGGATCTGTTGACTACAATTTATAATCCAAGAACTCAAACCAGCATGCTTGTCCAGGCTCGCAGCAATGCCGTTGCAACATTGTTTAAATCAAAAGCAATTGAAGACAACGAACATCAATTAAACGAAAGTGAAAAATTATTTAGGGACACACTAAGAGAGCACCAAATCGCTACATTTGATATCTATGCAATACATGCAATTGTCAATATGTATAATATATTGTCAGAGGATATCAGATTCAATCATTTGTGCTCAAGTGTAGTGGAATTTGGGCATTTGTATGGTGAGTGGCTGTCATATAATAATTTTTCAACTCTTGAATCGGCAATGGCTCCATCGGATGGCTGGGTATGGATAAGATTTTATTCAGATTTTTTTGAAGGCAGTGAATGAATGTGTAACGATTGCACATTCATTTTACAAGGAGATTAAAAATGAAAGTAACTGAAAACTGGTTAAAAACTTTTAGGACAGATTGTGATGAATGGGACGAAGGCATAAAATGGTGGGAACAACACAAGCATCTGCAAGACACAGAAATACTCGCACTATTAATAAAAGAAAACAATTTTGAATGGGCTAACTGGTTTATCACACGGAGATTAAATCGAATAAATAAAGTTAAATATGCTGTTTTTGCAGCAGAGTCCATTTTATTTTTATTTGAAAAAGAGTGTCTCAAAGATAACAGAGTTAGAAGAGCAATTGAGGAGGCCAAAGCTGTTGTTACAAGCAATACCAAAAAGAATAGGGATGTGGCCTATACTGCTGCCCGTTCTGCCAATGCTGCCAATGCCGCTGCATGTGCTGCCAATGCCGCTGCATGTGCTGCCAATGCCGCTGCCTATGCTGCCCGTGCCGCTGCCTATGCTGCCAATGCTACTGCATGTGCTGCCAATGCTGCCAATGCCGCTGCATGTGCTGCCAATGCTGCTAATCATAAAGAAATAAAAACAAACATATTAAACTATGGATTGGCATTATTAAAATAGTGTGCATAGACAATGTTTTGTGACTCAGAGTTATCAGATCACATTAAGCAAAATGCAAGATTATTTGGGATTGACTAATGAATGATTTATATAGTGTTAAAGAATTTGATGCTACACTTGAGCGCAGGATTGTTATTGGATTGATTGTTGACACTAATTTTTTAATACAAGCACAATCATTATTCGATGCAAAGCACTTCAAAGTAGTGGCACTCCGACAGGCAGCTTCATGGTGTTTCAAATATTATTCCGAATATGGCAAAGCACCAGGAATTCATTTTCAGGATATCTATGACAGCCATTTAAGATCAGGATCAATTAGTGAAGATCAAGCAAAGGAGTTTGACCAAATATTCTCAAGGATAAGTTCTGAGTATATTCAAAAGCCAAAGCTGAATACACGATATTTACTAAAGCAAATGGAAAAGCTAATGCGTTCAAGGACATTGAATGCATTGGGTTCAGACTTAATTGCTTTGACTTCACAGGATGAAATAGACGAAGCTGAATTACTGCTTTCAAACTATAAGCCCGTTAGTAAAGAGGGAATTAATTGGAGCAATCCATTTGATTTAACTGATTCACAATTCGATCAACTCGATTCAGATGAGGATATTTTATTCAGTCTTCCAGGTGCAGTGGGTGAATTGTTTGGCCCAATAGAGCGTGGTGGATTTGTGGGGATTCAAGCTCCTGAAAAGCGTGGTAAGAGCTTTTGGTTATGGGAATTATCCGTGCGTGGGGTTTTGGCTCGTTGCAATGTTGCTTTCTTTTCAGTAGGTGATATGAATGAAGTCCAAAATTGGCGCAGGATCTATGGATGGGCAATTAAATCAAGCAGACGTTGGGGAGGTCGTAGAGCTTTGATTCCTGTGCTTGATTGTGCAAAAAATCAAACTGGATCATGTCCAAATTGCGATCAAGATGATATTGTGGTTATTAAGAATAGTGACGGCAGTTTCAAAAAACTTGAGTTTAGTGATGCCGAAGACCATGTTGTATGTAGTAAGTGCCATAAAGAAAATAATGGTAAATTCATTGGTGGTTATTGGTGGAAATGGATAACCGTTGAGGAATTCAACCCATATTTGGGAAAAGAAAAGTATAAAAAACTTAGTAACCATTGTGGACAAAAAACAATACGAATGCAGTGCTTTCCATCAAAAACAGTCAATGTCAGACAATTAAAAGCAGTACTGGACATTTGGGAAAAGCGTGATGGATGGCCAGTTGATATTGTAGTAATTGACTACGCTGATATTTTAGCACCTGAAAATTCACGAGAAGAAACAAGACATCAAATAGATTTAACATGGTCAACTCTTCGTGGACTTTCACTTGATAAAAATATAGCAGTGATTACGGCTACCCAAGCAGGCCGTAAAAGCTATAATAAATACAGACAAGATATGGGTGATGCTTCGGAAGACAAAAGAAAATTAGGGCATGTCACGTCTATGGTCGCACTCAATCAGACTCCAATTGAAAAACGAAAAGGAATAATGAGATTAAATCAATTAGTGACAAGGGATGATGACATTGATTCGCATAGAGAAGTAGTGGTTTTGCAATCACTTTATCAATCACGGCCATTATTGGCAAGCTATTGGTTATGAGGTTATTATGAATATATTATCTGAATGTAAAAAAGTTTTTTCTGAATTAGATAATTTGGAGTTGGTCAATAAAATTGAGATTATAAATAGAATTAAAATTCTGTTGCATAAACACAGTCCATTTGCGAATGAGCCTGTTGACTGTGTGTTATGGATAGATAGTGAGCAAGTAGTTGCAAATGATTACAATCCAAATAAAGTAGCACCGCCAGAAATGGAACTACTAAAACAATCCATTTTAGAGGACGGGTACACACAACCCCTTGTTACTTGGAAGCGTGAAGACGCAACTGAAGTGGTTGATGGTTTTCATCGCAATAGAGTTGGAAGAGAGTGTGAAGAAGTTAGAGACAGGATTCATGGATATTTGCCTGTAGTAAATATTAATCAGACACAGCAAGGTAAGGGTGACCGGATGGCCTCTACCATTAGACATAATAGAGCGCGAGGCACACATAATGTTGAATTAATGAGTACAATTGTGTCTGAGTTAGTAGAGATGGGGAAGGGGGATAGATGGATATGCAAACACATTGGTATGTCTGCTGATGAATTACTTAGATTGAAGCAGATAACTGGTGTGGCTGATCTTTTTAAAAATAGAGATTTCTCTGATTCTTGGGAAGCAGATCAAGAAGAAATGGATGAAATTCAGGAATATTTGGATCAAAAAGAATGAAAAAGATTTGGCATCCATATTGGAAATGGGAGTGCTTTAAAGCTGGATTTTATGCTTCATTTGATGATATTGATATGACAAAAGAAGAGGCACAAGAACAATACAGAATTTTTTTATCTAATTTAAATTTATTTGAAAGAGTGCTCAGTAGGATTATTATTGATTGGAAATATTCTTGTGAACATTTTTTATCTGATCCAAGCAGGAATCATATTGCATGGCTCGGGCAGGCTTCAATGGCTTACTACGCTGGAATCCCATCTGATGCTCGTGGTGGATATAGATTGCTAACAATTAAGCAACAAAATGATGCTGATGCTTTGGCTAATGAGTATTATTTAAAATGGAAAAGAGTTTTTGAATGGAAATTAAAATACGAAAATATATAGAGATTTGGAAAGACAGAGGGTACACCGAAGATATTCCAGATGAGGTGCCAGAAAAATTGATGCAGTTAGGATTAGCACCAAGCTACAAAGCAATTGCATTAGCAGTATTACAAAATGATCATGCTTTGATTTCACTTGGATTCCCTCCACCAAAATCTCAATGGTATAATAAACTTAAGAGAATTGAACTTGCAGAAAGGAATAAAGATGAGGACATACAATAAAGATAAAAATGTATATCAGGCGGCACTTGAACGAATTGCTTTCATTTTCGATAATTTTGAACGAATCTATATTTCATTTTCAGGTGGAAAAGATAGTGGTGTGCTGCTCAATCTCACTTTGGCTTACATGCGGGAGCATAAAATAAAAAGAAAAATCGGTTTGCATGTATTGGATAATGAGGCAAACTATGAATATTCACTTGAGTTCATGCATTCAATTATCAAAAAAAATTTAGATTTACTGGATGTATTTTGGTGCTGTCTTCCGATAACACTACCTTGTACCATTAGTGCTTATGTGGTTGAATGGCAGTGTTGGGGAAATCGTGACAAGGATAGGTGGATAAGACCAATACCAGATGAAGACTATATCGTTACATTTAAGAACTGCAAATCTAAATTCAAAATGGATTTTTTCAAGGAAGATATGTCTTATGATGAGTTCTGGGATAATTTGGCTGAATGGTTTTCACAAGGCAAACGGACAGCTTCATTGATAGGCATTAGAGCAGTTGAGAGCTTGAATCGATTTAGAGCCATAGTCAATAAGGATAAGGAAATATACAAAGGGCAAATGTGGACTAAGCGGAATTCAGAGCATGTTTATAACTGCTATCCAATTTATGATTGGAGAACTGAAGACATTTGGACAGCAAACCATAAATTTGAATGGGAGTATAATAAATTATATGACATCTTTTATAAAGCTGGTATTCCAGTGCATAAGATGAGAGTGGCATCACCATTTATGAGTGAATCCAAATCAAGTCTTGGGATGTATCGAGTGATTGATCCACATACGTGGGCAAAGCTATGTGCAAGAGTTCAGGGGGCTAATTTTATTGCCACATATGGAAAACAATTGAATTACCGATCTTTCAAACTACCACCTGGGCATACTTGGAAATCATTTGTAAAATTTCTTTTGATGACTTTGCCAAAGGAAGTATCTGAAAATTTTAAACGGCGTTTTGTCCAGTCAATTAGGTACTGGGGCAGGGTGGGTCAAACAGTATCGGATAAAACGCTTGAGGAATTAAAAAAAGCACCCATAAAAATAAAATTCAATGGATTGACTCCACATGGCAGAAAAAACAAAGTAAGAGTGATAATAAAAAACTACCCGGATCATACGGATTTCTTGTCATGTCATAATAGTGAAGTGGCTTCATGGAAGCGTTGTGCATTGACAATACTTAAAAACGATCATACGTGTAAGTATATGGGGTTTTCCCCGACTAAAGAACAGGCATTACGTCAGAGAGAAATAATGGAAAAATACAAACATATTTGATAGAGGGTACTATGTTAATAACTACATTGAGTGAAATCAAAAGATTAGGAAGGGCTGTAGAATTTGATTGTGGAATGGTAAGCAATCGATTTTTATTAAAGTCAGATGGTATGGGTTTCACCATGACGTTGACTCAAATTCCGGTTGGTGATTGGAGACATTGGCATTATAAGAATCATTTAGAAGCATGTTATTGTATTAAAGGCAAAGGAATATTATGCAATGTAAAAACACATCAAGATTTTCTGATTGAGCCAGGAACACTTTATGCACTTGATATGCATGATGATCATGAATTTAAAGCACTTGAATACACTGAATTAATTTGTGTTTTTAATCCACCATTGGTTGGTAGAGAAAAGCATAACAGTGATGGTTCATACGAATGAATATGTAACTATTACATATTCATTTGTAAAAATACTTTACAAATAATTTTAAATATTATAATAATTAATCAGGTCTGAATTTTTCTAAGGAGATTATTTATGTCAGATCAATGTAAAGTGGGGATTTTTAGACCGATGCTTTCTCGGAGAAATCCCCATTAAATTATTTATCATTGGATTAAACTATGTTTGTAAGAGAAGACGGAAAAGAACCAATAACAGGAATACATAAGGCATCATTATATCGTCCATATATGGCACAAGAGACGTATAAATTTGCTCTTCTTGGGTTTACTATCCATGATTTAGCATTGTGGTATGGCGTGGATGAAAAGATATTTGTGCAATGGCTCGATCAATATGAAGAGCTAAGAGAAGCCTACTATCGTGGTGGTGAATATGCTGACGCCAATGTTGCGGTGTCCACATACAAAGCAGCAAATGGTTATTCACATCCTGAAACAAAGTTTTTTCAGCATGAAGGGCGGGTCATAAAAGTAGAAACAATTAAGCACTATCCACCTGATATTAAAGCCGCTAAATTTTGGCTATTAAACCGGCAACGAAAATCGGGACGATGGGTGGGTGAGAATAAGCTTGAATTGTCAGGTCCAAATGGTGGGCCAATTGAATTGACCCCAAAACCAAAAAGCATTGATTTGTCTGACGTAGATGACAAACAGCTTTTTGAAATGTTGAAAATAGGTGAGCAGTTTCAAATAGAGGATTCTACTAATGTTGAAACTGACGAGGAATAGATTTAGTGAATCCCACAGAATCAGAAAAGCAATCCAACATCCTCAATTCATTCATAGAGAACTATGTAATAGATCTTTCTTTTATTTCCTACAACATTTTTGGGATACATATTCAAATGAACAATTCATCCCAAATTGGCATATCGAGTATATCTGCAAAGAGCTTGAAAAAGTAGCTTACCGAATAGCAAACAAACAACCAAACGACTACGACTTAATTATAAATGTGCCTCCGGGTACCACTAAAACTGCGACCATAATGGTGATGTTTCCTGTATGGTGCTGGACGCAATGGTATTGGATGCGCTTTATCACTGCAAGTTACTCCGCTGCATTATCATTGGAAAGCGCAGAATATAGTCGTGATGTCATCAGGTCAGATAAATTCAAAAAGCTGTACCCCGAATTGGAAATAAAACAGGATAAAGACACAAAATCAAATTTTAAAATAGTAAAAACGTTGAATAATGGTGTAGTAAAATTCGGTGGAAACCGGTTCTCTACTTCGGTAGGTGGAACTGTTACAGGATTTCATGGTCATTTTTTGCTTTGTGATGATCCACTAAATCCATTGGAAGCAGCAAGCGAAGTGCAATTAAAGACGGCCAATGATTGGGTCGGTGGAACATTCATCAATCGTAAGGTTGATAAACTGGTATCAACTTTTGTTTTAATTCAGCAACGATTAAATCAATTAGATCCGACCGGCTGGGCTTTGGAAAATAGAAAAGAAGATATTAAACATATTTGTTTGCCCGGAGAAATAAGAAGCTACAAAGAACAATTAGTTCCAAAGGAACTTGAGTGCATGTACATCAATGATTTGCTTGATCCTGTACGTATGCCCTGGGTTGTGCTTGAAAAAATGAAAAGGGAAATGGGGCAGTATGGATTTGCTGGGCAAGTAGGTCAAAAACCAACACCACCAGGTGGTGGCATGTTCAAAATCAACAATTTTGAGATAGTAGATAGTGTGGATCATTTACTACAACCACATATGATTTTAGATGTAGTGCGTTATTGGGATAAAGCAGCATCTAAGGATACCGGAGCGGCCACTGCCGGTGTAAAGATGTATAAGATAAAACTTGGTGATAAAATAAAGTTTGTTATCACTGATTGCAAGCATGGACATTGGGGAACAGATGAACGTGAAAAGCATATACGTAATACGGCTGAGGCAGATGGGGTTCACGTAAAGGTATATCATGAGCAAGAGCCCGGAAGTGGTGGGAAAGACAGCGCAAGAGCCACTACAAACAATTTGCATGGGTATATTGCAGAAGGTGATCGTCCAACTGGAAAAAAGGAAGTCAGAGCAGATCCATATAGTGTTAGTGTAAATAATGGTGATGTTATACTGTTACAAGGGGAGTGGGTAAAATCATTCAAAGATGAACATGAGTATTTTCCATTTTCCACATTGAAAGATAGAGTAGATGCAGCAAGCGGAGCTTATTCCAAGCTAAATTCAAAGCGTGAAGTAAGAGCTTTATAATCTGTATAGTATTAGTAGAGGTGATTTATGTTCAGTTTCGTTCAAAAATGCATTACAGATGAGTATAATAAAGCAATCAAGAAGTATCCTGATTGGCCTACAGATCCAATTCATGCTGCTGCTTTACTTGGTGAGGAATGTGGCGAATTAGTACAAGCATGTAATGATTTTTACTATGACAATGGCAGTCTTAAAAACATGGTGCTTGAGGCAGCACAAGCAGGGGCAATGGTTATACGTTTTTTATACAATATCAAAACATATAAGAGGCAATAAGTAGTGGATATGTTCAAATCTCCATGTATTGATTGTAATAATAAAAACAATGAAAAAGATTTTGGTGTATGTCGTAGATGCCGTGAAAATGGAAAATTGAATGAATGGCAAAATGTACATAAATATAACATAAGTTATGTTGACAATACAGAATTTAAAATATTAAGGGATGTTGGGAGGATGGAATAATGGCAGATGAAAATACAAAATATGAATTATTACAAAAGGAATTCCAGGTTTTATCAAGTGTTTTGCTTGCACGTAGTGATATAATGGCGCGAATGGGGAAAAGCTTTGGTTCACAGAGAGACATCTTTTATTCTTTGGGCTATAACAGAAATCCAACAATAGATGATTATTTGTGGAGGTATCGTCGCACATCAATCGGCAGACGAATCGTTCAGGCATACCCGAAAGCCTGTTGGCAAAGACCGCCACAGATATCCGAAAATGAAGATCCAAAAGAAACTGCATTTGAAAAAGCCTGGATAGATCTTGAAGAGACTTTTGGTTTATATCAAAAATTCAAACAGCTTGATGTCATTTCGGGCATTGGAAGATATGGAGTTTTGTTTTTAGGATTTAGTGGGAGTGATCTTACAAAACCATTGGAAAAAGGTGAAAAACTACTATATATCAGAGCTTTTGGAGAGTCAGCGGCAGAAATAAAAGAGATAGAAACAAATAACACTGATCCAAGATCAGGACTGCCAAAGCTGTACAATATCAAAACACTCAATGCATTGGGTACTGGTAGTAACTCAACACTTGTGCACTATTCACGATGCATTCATATTATTGAGGATTCAGAGGATGGGTCAGTTTATGGGGCACCACGTCTTGAAGCACCTTTGAATGATTTGCAGTCTTTGGATTATGTTGTGGGTGGTAGTGGTGAAATGTTTTGGCGGGGTGCTGTTCCAGGTTATGGGTTCCTTGCAAAAGATGGAGCTTCGTTTCCTTCACCAGGCACAACCGCTGCAAATGAAATAGAAACACAACTTGAAGAGTATGTGCATAACCTCAGACGATATTTAAAACTCTCTAATGTTGATATCCATGATTTTTCTCCAAATATAGTGAGTCCCAAAGATTCATATGATGTTTTACTCAACAACATATCGGCGGTCACTGAAATTCCAAAAAGGATTTTGGTCGGTAGTGAGCGTGGGGAACTTGCAAGCACACAGGATCGTGATAATTGGGGGGACAAAGTGGCAGAACGTCAAGAAAACCATTGTGAGCCGGTTATATTGCGTCCATTTATCAATATGATGGTTGAGCAAGGCATGCTACCCACTCCAACGGAATATCAAATCAAATGGCCACCCCTACAGGCACCATCTGGAAAAACCACTGTAGAGGTTGCCAAGGGTGCTGCTGAGGCCATAAACATATATGCCTCTGGTTCAGCGGATGCAATCGTTCCAATTACAACGTTTTTAAAACGATATCTGAATTTCACACCGGCTGAAATTGAAGACATGGAAAAAGAAAGACAACGAATGGAAAAAGATGAACAGAATCAAATCGATGAAGAGCAGCAACAAATCGATGAAGAAAATTCTATCCCCGGTGACGAAGAAATGAATGTGTAACGATTGCACATTCATTTTAAAAAGGTTTCTATGAAAAAGAAATCTTGTGAAAATTGTATATCATATCAATTAATTGCTGTATACAATGATACCAAATTCATTTTAAATTATTACAAATGCTGTCTGTATAATATAAGTATAGGGAATTCAAAACCGTGTAAGGAATGCTTAGAACGGATTCGAAAGGAAAACAATGAACCAGTTTAGATTAAACGGCTTAGTATACAAAAAAGGTGATTGTTTCCCATACGGCAATACAAAATCCATTTTCATATCCGCTTCTGAATTGAATTCCCTATATCTTGTATCTATCATCGTGGTTAGCAATAATAATGAACTGAAAATATTGACATACAGAAAGGATTAGTATGAAAATCAATGGCAAAAAGTACATTACATTAGAGATTGAGGAAACAGTACATGAGACTGATGGGGCCATATTAGTAAACTATGAAGGCGATGAAACATGGATTCCAAAAAGTCAATTAGAGGATTGGCCAGATGTGGGTGAATCCGGTGAAATTATAGTAACTGAATGGTGGGCAGAAAAAGAAGGATTGATATAAACGGTTTCCCCCTTTAAGGGCTAATTCCTGAAACTTATGGTAACTTGACGCAGATGAGTAAGAAAGTTTCGTTTATTTCAATGTATTGCATTTTTTTGATGTTCAAACATAAAGCAAGATTGCATAAGTGAAGGGGGAATTTTTTTAACAACAAATGAATATGCAATGATTACATATTCAAAAAAGGAGAAAACCAAATGAATAAAAAACAGTCATACATACCAAAGAATTCAGATGTAATATCAATAATGCTTATTTCATTAATAGCCATTGGCTTATTAATTTCAGTGGTCATTAGGCAGGATATGCACTACAAAAAAATCATTGAAAGCAACCCCATTCAAGAAAAATCAGATTCATCAAAAAGAATAGCATACACATTTGGATTTTTAGATGGAATTATGTATGGTTTAAATCAAACCAGTTTACCAACAATTGATGAAGTGAAAACAATCTCAAATAAAAAATATAGTGAATTTGTAAATAGATATGATAAAAATAAGGATAAAATACAATGAATCCAAAGCCATTATTAAAAATAGGTAAACGCAGGGATAAAGATCCAACACAAACACTTGCTCTGCGCACTAAATTTATCAATAAATTGTGTAAGTCTTTTTCAAAAATCAAAACAGATTTAAAGAAACTAATCATCGATGATAATTTTCTCAATGCAAAAGAAATCACAACAAATAAAAAATACACATATGAATTATCAGCAAAAAGAATTGATGATTTTGACAAATGGTTAGTTACTCAGATAGAGAACAATATTTTATATACAACAATACGTCCGGAATTAGTTCCTATCGGCCAAAACTGGTGGGCCAATACTTACATATACTCTGCATATCAAAAGGGCATATATCAAGCCAGAGCCAATTTAAATAATATAGGGGCAAGGTTACCTGATTTGGGATCAGTTGTGGCAGAAATGAATAAACCATTTCATGCTGAGAGAGTAGCATTATTGTACGCAAGAGCATTCAATGGGATGAAGGGTGTAACGAATGCAATGCGGACACAAATGAATCATGTCTTAGCAACTGGAATGACAGACGGGAAAGGCCCATATCAAATAGCATATGATTTGGTAAACAGGGTTGATAAAATAGGGATCACTCGCGCAAGATTAATCGCACGCACTGAAATAGTATATGCACACAATAGAGCAACGCTCAGTGAATATGAATCATTGGAAGGAATTGTCGGTGAGGAAATAAAAGTGCAATGGTGGACTGCATTAGATGAAAGAGTTAGACCACAGCACAGACAATGGCATGGTAAAATCTATACAATTGAGGAAGCACAATCAATGCTGGGTGCTCCTAATTGTAGATGTGGAATACTACCATATACGGAAACATTGGCAAAGGCGCGTGAGAAATTTGATAAACAATAACTGTATAATATATAATAAAGGATAAAGAACTATGAAGTGGTTTAAACAAGGTACTTCACAAAATGGATGTGGTGAAAACGGCATTATTTTAGATAATGGAACGATTGATAGTAATAGGGTTTTTTCTATAAAATGCATAGGAAATGAGGTTGTGTTTTATGAGGAATGTGATGGTTATTTTGATGTACAATTTACATCTATGGAAGCCATTGAGATGCTTGAAGAGGCAATCACTTGGATAAAAGAAATGACAGATGGCAGTATAGAAAAAGAAACAGGGAAAGTACCCAAACGTCCACCACTTGGGTTGCTTTCTCGTGAAATACATGGGCAGCTCAGAATAAAACAAATTCTTGAAGCAATATGGAGATATGTTATAGCTAAAAAAGCAGTTCCAAGTGTATGGGTAGAAGAATTGCAGGATTTAACAGAAAATATGGATTAATAAAAAAGGAGAAAACAAAATGTTTACAGGAATCAATTCAGTTAAATTTTTAGGGATGAGGGTAAGGGATAGAATAACCGGCTATGAAGGAATTGCATCAAGTATTGGATTTGATTTGTACGGATGCATTCAAGTAGCAATCAATCCCGGAATACAATCAGATGGAAAACTTGGTGAGGTTATTTGGTTTGATACAAATCGATTAGAAGTAGTATCAAATGATAGGGTAATGCCATTGCCGAGTAGTGTTTTTGCAATCGGTGATTTTGGTGCCCTGTTGGATCATGGGCCTGAAAATAAACCCCGCCCAAAATACTGATTGTATAATTATAGTATGGATTGATGGAGGTCATTTGAATACAAGAAATCACTAAATAAAAAACTCTTTACAACATAAAAATAATAAAATATAATCTGAATTATAAATTAAAAAACTCCTTTTAATTGAGTATTTGCCGGACAGGTTAGGTCACTCAAACTAAAAGGAGTTTTTTTATTATGGGCTGTTCAACAATTGAATATTTATTGCTCAATCTGAAAAAGTACAATACCAGAATTGCTCAGTACAATAAAAAAGATCATATTGTAGTTCCGGTCACAATGCTCACAGAAGGTGTCCACTTTGGTAGTGGTGGCCCTATTTTTTATCCCGCCGAAGAAATATCCAAATTTCCCGCTGCATGGAATGGGCGGCCTGTTCCTATTTATCATCCAGAAGAAAACGGATTCCCGGTAAGTGCAAACTCTCCAAGTGTTTTGGATAACAACAATGTCGGTTATGTGTTTGGTGCTAAGGTAGTTGATGGTGGAAAAAAACTCACTGCGGAACTCTGGCTTGATATCGAGCGACTTGCTGAACACGACGCTGACCTATTAAAAAAGATAAATGCAAAAGAAGAGATTGAAGTGAGTACAGGTCTTTTTCTTGAACTCGATGGCACTCCGGGGGAATGGAATGGTGAACAGTATATGGGAAAAGCCACTAACTTTAGACCGGATCACTTAGCCATACTGCCCACTGGCACCGGGGCATGTTCAGTGAAGGATGGTTGTGGAATCAGGGCAAACTCAAAAAATGAATATCAGCAATTATGGAACAGGTTAGTCACTCTTGAAAAGCTTGCATATGAGCAGGTTTCAGGAATGATTCAAGCAGCATTACGTGTAATGAACAGGGAAAATGTGTGGCATTGGCTTGAACAGACTTGGAGTGATTATTTTATATATAGTGTTGAAAATGAAAAAGGAGTTGAGCACTACAAACAGAAGTACAAACTATCAGATGACAAAACAACAGTTGAGTTTAACGAAGCACCAGTAAAAGTGAAAAAAGAATGGAAATACACAGTAATTAATCAGAAAGGAGAACAGGAAATGAAGAAAAGAGAGGAGAAAATTAAATTCTTGAACGATAACGGAGTGGCATTTGATGTGAAAGACACCACAACGCCGGACTCCGTGATTGATAACCTCGTCAAACTCGCTCAAGACAGTCTTAACGCATTACAGCAAATGACAGAAATGGAAGGAGTGACAAATGGGCTGCGGGAAGAAATCAAAGGGCTCAAAGAGCAAACCACAAAAACTCAAATCAAAGTGAATACCGTGGATGAATACATTGCACAAGCGCCAGAAGAGATTCGGAATGTGCTGTTCCGGGCGCTGGTGAATGACCGCAAGAAGAAGGATGAATTGGTTGCTTATCTTGCTGCAAATCAGAAAGTGTTTACAGCGGATGAACTAAAGGCCAAAAGCATTGATGAGCTTGAAAAGATTCGGTTGCTTTCTGCAAAAACCACGGTTGAGAATGGAGTACAGCAAGGCAATTATATTCTTTCAAATTCTCAGACTATGCAGCAGCACACGGAAACACCAATGGAAACACCAACATTTAACTTTTCAAAGAAATAAGAACTGCATTTTGCAGTGAATTTTTTACTATTTAAGGAGGATTTAAAAAATGGCATACAGAACGATTACAATTACCTCAAACCAGCCTGTTAAAGATGCTACCGGCAGCGGCACCATCAAACCTGGAATGGGGCTTGTGAGAACATCCACGGCGGATACCGTTCAGGCTCACAATGTTGACCGTGGACGGGTGAACGGGAATCTTGTGGCGATTGAAGATTCACTTCAGGGACATGGACTCTCGGATGATTATTCCACCGGAAATAAAGTGTTTTTCCGGTCATTCCTTCCGGGCGATGAAGTTTTGCTTTACATTGCATTGGGACAAAACATTAGCATCGGTGATGAACTGGTTTCCAATGGTGCTGGATACTTCGAAAAAGAAACCGAGGATTCGAGTTCACATGGAACCCAGGAGATCGTAACCTTTGCAACAGCTCTTGAAGCATGTGATGCAACATCAGCAGCGGCCAGGTGCCGGTGTGAAATAGCATCATAACAAAGATTTTACTACTTTAACTATAGGAGGATTTACAGAAATGAGAAATGAAGCAGCATTTGGGTTAAATCTCAAAGGCAATGAAAATGCTGCAATTGCTTCGCGGCTTTTGCAGTACAACATGGATCCGGGAGCCCTTCGTCCATTCATTGGTACGGATGGCAATTCATACATTACTATTAATACCCCCAATGGCCCCAAAGTCGAAATGGTAGGCAACTCCACCCTTCGCAAGGATGAGTGGAAGCACCTGGACGATGCAGTCATGATGGCGGCACAGCGGCGAATGATTGGCGTGTCCGATCTTTATTCCAGAAATTTGGTATACCCGATTTCAAACGGACTTGGAACCACTGTATTTGAGACCGAGTTGATGTCTGACACCGAGGATGCACAGATCAGCATGGATGCGGCTACGAGAGGACGGCGTGACCGACCTGAGTTCAGCATCGGCTACTTGCCCCTGCCGGTTGTGCATAAGGACTTTCAGATTGATATCAGGACACTCAATGCATCCAGGACACGTGGACAAGCCCTTGATACTCTTGGAGCAGCAGAGGCCGGAAAACGGGTAATGGAGAAGGTGGAGAGCATACTTTTCACCGGTGCTTCAACGTACACTTACGGTGGCGGAACAATTTACGGTTACACTGATTTTACACATCGCAATCAGTACACATTAACCGCACATTGGAATGACTCAGCAGCCAGTGGTGAGACGATCCTTACCGATGTGTTGGGGATGATTCAGGCGTCCATCGATGACCGGCATTATGGCCCGTGGGTGCTTTATATCCCCACTAATTTCCAGACAGCCCTTGGTGAAGACTTCAAAAGCAATTCCGATAAATCAGTCCGGGAAAGACTGCTTGAAGTCAATGGCCTGGAAGATATTAAGGTGGCAGACTTTCTTACCGCTGATAACGTGGTGCTTGTATCGATGGATGCAGACACAGTGCGGATGATCGAAGGTCTCCGGCTCCAAACCCTGCAATGGGATATTGAAGGTGGGATGATCATGCTTTTCAAAGTTATGGCCATCATGATCCCGCAAATGAGGGCAGATTACAATAACAGGTGCGGCATCGTACACGGATCGAAGTAATTTAACAATTAACCATTTAACAGAGGTGTAATCATGTTGAAAGTTCAATTCGAAGTAACAGGCCCAAAAGGCTACTCACTACGAAGAGATGGCGCAAAGAAGTTTGAAAAATATGAAACAGGGCAGAAGTTCATTGCCTATCCTCATGAAGTGCCCGAATCGTTTCGTGACACAGTGAAAGTCATTGGGCCTGCTCCTCAGCCGTCGGTTGATGCGGAAGAAGTCGAGGTTGTAGCAGGCAAAACCGAAATAACAGAGGAAAAAGAAAATGCTGCTCCAAAACCCACTATCAAACCCAGGCGTGTTGTCAGAAAAAAATGAATGTGAAACAGTTACACATTCAAATCTGATTTTTGTTGTTGGTGGTGGGCCAAGTATTTCTACCATCAATATCAACCGTTTAAGGGGCTATCGTTGTATTGCAGTAAATAACTCATACACGATAGTCCCTTGGGCTGAGACATTGTGGTTTGGTGATTTGCGATGGTGGTGGTGGCATCGTGAAGAGCTTGCTAAAATCAACATGTCAATTGCTACATGTTGTGAAAACCAAAGAATAAAATCTGATATTGTTGATCAAAGCCGTCTGACATTCTACTCAAGGGATTTCAGGCGCTATGGCATTTGCACGATAAAAGATAGAGTGTGCTGGAATAGCAATAGTGGTGCATCCGCAATCAATCTTGCCTACTGGATGGGTGCAAAAACGATAATACTTTTAGGTTTCGATATGCACTTTGTCAAGGGTCAAAAGAACTATCACAAAGACCATCCGATCAAAGATGGAAACCCATTTAAGCGACACATAAAATGCTTTCCATTTATAAAATCAGATGCCCAGGCTTTAGGATTAACAATCATTAATGCTACTCCGGGCAGTGCAATCATTGAATTTCCCATTTGTACACTTGAGGAGTTTTTAAATGAGCTTTGATTTTAGTGATCTTAAAATAGCCGTAATTGGTGATGTTATGCTTGATGTTTATATCAATGGTTCAAGTAGCAGGCTGTCACCTGAAGCACCTGTGCCGGTTGTTAGCGTGGATAATACACAGTATTTATTAGGGGGTGCTGGTAATGTTGCAGCAAACCTACGATCACTTGGATGTGAAGTGAATCTGGTTTCAATCCTGGGATCAGATCCTAATGGAGATAAATTTAGTCATATTGCAAATTCAAAAGGAATAGAGATTGATAATTTTTGTTTTTACTCAACTAAACCCACAACTACAAAAACAAGAGTTATTGCAAACCGGCAACAGATTGTGAGATATGATTTTGAAGATATTCCTAATTCGATTGATGATTTACAGTATGAAGAGTGTATTTTAAACGCCATTGAGGGCGCTGATGCTGTTATTTTATCAGACTATGATAAGGGATTAATTACGAATGAAATAGCTCGTTTTGTGCTTAATGCCAGCAAATGTCCCGTGTTTGTTGATCCTAAACGAAATGATTGGGATAAGTTTTGGGGAGCAGCATGTATCAAACCAAATAAATATGAATTGGCACATTTTCTTGGATTTGAACCAGATCAAGATCAAATGAATTTATTATGTAAAGAAATACCTCAAAGACATAATTTTGGTGCTCTCTTACTAACCCTTGGTGAAGAAGGCATGATCTTGTGGCAAAAGGAAAATGGAATAGTCACAGATCCTATTAAATATACACCAAGGCAAGTAAAAGTTTATGACGTATCAGGAGCGGGGGACACTGCAATTGCAGTACTTGCCGCTGCATATTGTAAATATGGCATTACGGTTGCAGCACATATGGCAAATATAGCGGCAGGAATTGTAGTAACAAAACCAGGAACAGCACAAGTAACCGAAAGTGAGTTAAACGATGCAATCCACATTCAAAGCGGTAGTATTGAAAAACTTTAATGTTGTTGAGATTCAAGAATTTAAAATCCCCACTAAAGCAGATTTAAAGCCGCATCATGTATTAGTCAAGATGGAGTGTGCTGGTATTTGTGGTGCTCAAATAAACGAGATCACAGGTGCCAAGGGGCCGGACGCACACTTGCCGCATTTCTTAGGACATGAGGGTGTTGGTAGAGTGGTTGCAGTTGGGTCATGTGTCACCCATTTACGGGTCAAAGATAGAGTTGTGCTACATTGGCGCAAGGGTCTTGGTGGAGAAGAATCAAAAGGTGTAACAATTAAAAACATCAATGGTGAATCCATTGGTGGTGGCCCTGTAACTACATGGGGGGAATATACAATTGTATCAGAAAATCGATGCACACAAATTGGTAATAAAATTCCGGCAAGAATTGCAGCTTTGTTCGGATGTGCTTATTCAACTGGATTTGGCATCATTGAACACGAAGCAGGCCCGATCTTAAATAAGTCGATTTTATTAGTCGGTTGTGGCGGAGTTGGGTTGTGTGCTTTGATTGCAGCAAAAAATAAAGGTGCAAAAGAAATTAATGTTTATGAAATATCAAGGAAACAACGATTGCTTGCATCTTCAATGGGTGCCTTTGTTGGAGATTCACGAGAATTATTTAGTCGCACCTATGACGTAGTAGTTGAATTAACAGGAAGGCCAGAGTTGATTGAATGGGGTCTTGAGAGAACAGCACCCGGTGGTAAACTGGTATTAGTAGGACAACCAAAAGCAAATGATTCCGTCACATTCAAAAACTTTAGACAGCACTATGTGGGTAAGACTATTTTAGATAGTCAAGGTGGTGGATCAGTGCCTTATCTGAGTATTCCAATATTTGAAAGTAACTATTGTCATGGATTATTGAATGGTCTTCATAGAGTAATTGGTGATGTTTGTATGATTGATACTTTGCCAAGTAAGATTAACGATATTTTAAATGGAAATCAAAAGAGGGCAGGGCGATGTCTAATAGATCTCTAAGTAATGTAGTTAGGGCCATTCATGAGGAATTGCAAGTCTATGCTGTTAAGGGCAAGACTAAAATTCGATTAGGTGATGACAGTGATGGTGGGTATGTTGTACTTAATGACATAACACTTAAAACGGCACCACAATTGATTAGCTTTGGAGTTGGAAATGATATTGGATTTGAAAAAGGTTTTCTTTTAAATTCTGAGACAACCCCAGAAGTATTTATTTATGATATTGTAAAGCCGGATATTATACTACCTGAGACGTTTAACTTTAAGCAGTGCAATGCCCTGCGTTTAAAAGAGTGTACTGTGAAAAAAGGTGCTGTGTTAAAGATGGATGTAGAGGGTGCTGAATGGGTTACACTATCACTTTCTATTTTTTCAAAGCACATTCTATCCTTTAGTCAAATCATCGTTGAATTTCATTTCTGGCATGTAGAAGCACCAAAGGGATTGACACCATATTTCACAAAAATGTATGAAAATCATGCAGATTTCATGAACTATCTTAGTTTTAGTGAGTATTTGCGGACGTTGCAAAGATTGAATGAGCATTTTACACTTTACCACATACATCCGAATAACAGCCTACCAGCAATCACAATCGGGGGCTACTCAATGGCTCCACTCATTGAATGTAGTTTCATACGAACAGATTTAATTAAAAGTAGAAAGTTTTCAAATGAAACGTTTCCAACTGAATTAGACGCTCCAAATAAAATGGATCGTTCCGATTATTCAAACATTCAACCACCGGAGAGATTATGCTAACAGAAAGAGGGAAAGAGGTTCGGCTAAAGACACTTGATTTGATGCTTGCAAACGGTGGATATCACTTTGGAGGCACTTTTTCATGTGTTGAGATACTTTATACGCTTTTTGATAAAGTCCTCAAAAACGACGATATATTCATTTTGAGCAAGGGTCATGGATGCTGGGCATATTATGTCTTACTCATGGAAAAAGGATTTAAGCCACGAATAGAGGGGCATCCGCATAGGGATGTTTATAATGGAATTCATTGGACTACAGGAAGTTTAGGACATGGCTTTCCCGCAGGTGTGGGGATTGCGCTTGCAAAGAAGATCAAGAAAGAATCCGGGAGAGTTTTTGTGCTTATGGGTGATGGTGAGTGCCAAGAAGGTACGACATGGGAAAGCCTGCTCCTTGCACAACAACATAATTTGGATAATCTCACTATAATTATTGATTCAAATACGTTACAGGGCTCCGGGAACGTTTCAGATATTCTTAACTTTAAATTGCCCTATATTAGTGAGTATATTAATGGGCATTGTGAATTCAGTTTATCAAGGTCGCTTACGTATGCCCCCCGACATGGTTTAACTATAATTCAAGCAAATACAATTAAAGGCTATGGAATAAGCTTTATGGAAGGTAAAGCCGAATGGCACGCTAAATACCCAACATCCGAGCAAATTGAACAAATCAGAAAGGAATTAGCATGAGACGTGCATTTGGAAGAGCAATATTAAAACTGGCGGAAAAGGACAAAAACATCATTCTAATTACCGGCGATGTCGAGCAGGAAATAAAGGACTTCAAGGAACAGGCTGAAAGCCATTATTTCAATTTTGGCTTATGTGAGCAGGCTATGATTACCGCCGCCGCTGGAATGGCGTCACAGGGCTTACGGCCCGTTGTGTATAGCATTACGCCATTTATCCTTGAGCGTCCCTTTGAACAGGTTAAAATTGATATTGATGAGCAAAACTTGCCGGTTATTTTGATTGGGAATTCTGACTATCCCACGCATGGTCCCACACATCGGCCTTTGGATGCTGAGTACCTTTGCAGGATTTTTAAAAACATCAATTCGTTTTTTCCTCAGTCAGAAGCACAGGCAGAGAAGGCAATCATTGATGCTTACTTGATGAATGCTCCGGCAATTATCTGTTTAAAAAATGATCGGATGCCATATTTATGACTGGATCACGTTTAAAAGATTTTATTTTTGTTCCAAGCGTTCAGCATACTGGCACTTGGTTTACAATAAATTTTTTGAAAAATTTTATTCCTATTTCTTATGAATTGACCAATACTACACTATTTCCAGAGGCGGCAATTCTTCATGTGCATTTGCCAATTAAGAATTACATGGATTTTAATTCTTATTCTTTTAATACTGAGTTTGAAAAAAAATGGCTTAGTAATTTAACCACTAAACGAAGTTTGCCGGTTCCAATTTTATTATTGTTTTGTGATATGTTCAAAACAGTGATTCCGGTACGTGATCCACTGGCAGCAATTCTCACGCGGGAGGCACGATATCCACAATTTAGACACTTTTTCATTGTTGATGGCTTTGTGGCTTTAGCAACTGAGTTTGCAAAGCATCCAAATGTAGTATTTTTACCTATTGATCTGTATACAAATGAGATGGATAGAAAAAACGCTTTGATAAAAGTAGTGAATCATTGTGACATTAAAATTAACGAAAGCATAATTGATGCAGTGGCAAAAGAATGGCCCATTGAAAACAATACTCCTAACAATCGATTTAAGCAGTTATACAATGACGGAAATATTGATGAAATCAGACGATTGCTTGGATCTAAATGGGCTGAGGTTGAATATTTAAAAAACATGGCGGCAAAGATATTGCCTTTTATGGATAAGTTAGGATATGCAGGATACTCTAAACTATGGTAGGTACAATACTCATAACAGGTGCAAATAGAGGTTTGGGATTAGCTCTTGCTAAAGAAGCAAGTCGTTTAGGCTATCGTTTAATTTTGCATATCCGTGACAAAAAGAACATTAATGCTTTTAAGAATATTTTAAAAAAGGATTCAGTGGTTGTGACAGGTGATTTATTGTCATATGCCACAATTTTAAAAATAAAGGAAGCTGTAGGGGATTTCCTTGATATTTTAGTAAACAATGCCGGGATCTATTCAAAGAAACCTCTGATTGATTTTGAAAACATTGGAGAGCTTTCAGCAATCATCGATACAAATTTGACGGCTCCGATATTGTTGACTAAAGAACTTTGGTCAGCCTTATCCGTAGTCAAGGGAATGGTGATAAACATCAACTCAGTTGCAGGACGGCAAGCTTCTGAAAATGAATCCGTGTATTGTGCCAGTAAGTTTGGATTGACAGGATTTAGTGAGGCTATCGCTTTTGAAGCATCAAGATCAGGCATAGGAATTTACAATATCATTCTTGGGGCTATGAAAACAGGCATGACAATGCATCGCAAGGATTGGAATAATTTAATTGATCCAGATGAAGCGGCAAAAACAGTTTTTTCAATGACATTAAACCGGGACACGCTAAGAGTGGTAGAACTCAAAATAGTAAGGAAAAACAGATGATAGAAAAATGCTGGTGTGGATGCTCAAATATTGAATCGATAACGCTTGATTATACGCATGTTGCTCAGTCAGGTAGCTATTCAAAATCGTCTGATACAATAAACGTTAGCAGGTGTGTTAATTGTGGATCGATTCGTCAATCTGATCCACCCTATTCAAATGACACATATTCAGACTACTACAAAGAATATGAACCTACGAAGCCAGAGTATAAAGCAAAAGGATTTAAGCACGACCATGACTTAGCGAAAATAAGATGTGAGCAGTACAAGCTTTACACTGGATCAGATGTTAAATTGCTTGATATCGGTTCAGGTAGCGGCGCGTTTGTCTTTGAGTGCTTAGAGCGAAATATTGATGCTTGTGGTTGTGAGATTGCAAAGTACAGCGATTCATTTTCAAAGCAGATTTACTACAGTAAGTTTGAAGATATTTCATTCCCCACTTGTTCCTTTGATGTTTTGACGTGTCACGATGTTTTAGAGCATGTGCTTGACTTGAATGTGTTCTTGAAAGAAGCATTTAGAGTATTAAAGGACAATGGAACATTTCACATTGATTTGCCCAATGCTGTTGAAGGAAAGCACCACTGGAAGAAAGAGCATATATGGTACTTCAACGAAGAATCCGCCACAAAGCTTTTTGAGTCAATTGGATTTGTTATTGAATCTGTAAATAAACCAATTGCTGGTAAATTTGTTTTCACATTACGAAAGCCCGAACAAACCAGGCCAACGATATTGATGCCTCCGGGAATAGGGGATAGTTATTGGTCGGTAGTAAAATTACGATCATTTTTGAAGTGGAAAGGATTGCATGAACCAGATGTATCCATTGTTTGTCCAAAGTACAAAGCACATAACGGACATTTAAGAGCGTTTCCATTTCTTGAGATGTTTCCATTTTTGAAAGCATCATGGGAAACAGTAAACTCTACAGAAAACAATTGCATGACAATTTGGCGTGAAGCGTATGGCGGCCCTGGAAGAACGATCTTTGAAAATGTCTTAGGGCACGATTATTTTATAAGCTACAATGGGCATCTTCGTGTAGGACATAAGCTTGATGATGTTGATCTACATTTAAAATGTGATTGGTATTCAAAGCTTTTTATTTCATTGGCACAAGAAGAAATGAAAAACAAAATAAAAACACAATATGGAAAATATATTCTTTTTTATTTTGTTTTTCAGGGAACATACAAGTATTGGACAAATGAATTTTCAATAGCTTCTGTTATTAGTGCAATCCGGATGATTTGTGATAAGAGTGGTTGTATTCCGGTTTTTGTGGGTGGTACATGGGATAAGTTTGATGAAAGCCTGAATTCAGTAGTAAAAGCACTTCCATACTGCATTGATATGATTGGAAAGACAACAGTACAGCAATTGTTTGGACTTATTCGTGGTGCTGAAATGGTTGTGGGATATCCAAGTGGGTTGACCATATCGTCTGCAATGTTGAGACAAAAGACATTAGTGCTATGGAATACATACTACAATCCAGATTTCTTTTGGAATGCCATGCCTCCTGATACGCACAACAAAACATATTTTGTGGATGTTACTTTGGGATTGACTGATAAATATTTATCAGATCGGGTGCAGTCGATTCTTGTCGGAAATCCAATTGGACAAAGATCAGTTAAAAGAATCAATAAAGATTATTGTGATGCCTCATTTCCTCGGGTTGTGGAAATTAAAAAGGAACCATTAAAGAATAAAAGCAATGAAGATAAGAGTCCTTTAAGCCAACCCATTGTAAAGCGTCATGGGATTGCTAACGCTGTTTCAGTAATTTGCGTTTTAAAGTCAGGTGGAGACTATACGCCTGATTATGTTGAACGACTTTTTAATATGCTTGAGAGGAATATAGGCACTAAGTTTGAATTTATTTGCTTGACCGATATTGACTTCACATTGTCAAATTGTCGTATGATAAAACTTGAATCTGATTTACCTGGTTGGTGGTCAAAAATTGAGTTGTTTCGTCCAGGACTATCCAAGTCTAAATATTTATTGTATTTTGATTTGGATACAGTTATCATTAATTCAGTTGATTGTGTCCTTGGACTAAATTCGCATTCGTTCATTGCATTAGATCCGTTCAATGCGCGAAAAAAGTCAGAGGGGGCGCTTGCAAGTGGGATGATGAAGTGGGAGAGTAACTTGTATCATTTTTTATACGAAAAATTTAATAAAGATTTGATTGAAACGGAGTATGCCGGCAAGGGGGATCAAGATTATATTTGGGATGTGTTTAAGCGTAATGGGATACCATTTGGGAAATTACAAAACGATGTTCCAGGTATTTACAGTTTCAAAAAACATTGTTCACAAAGACTGCCAAGGGACGCACGAATTGTTTGCTTTCATGGCAATCCAAGACCAAAGGATGTGACTAATTCATGGATGTCAATGCATTGGAAATAATTGATCCAATTTTGATTACTGGATGCGCTCGAAGTGGAACCAGTCTGACCGCTGGGATTATTCATTTATGTGGGGCTCAAAAAGGCTTGGCTGAAGGTAAGAGTAAGTATAATGCAAAAGGTCAGTTTGAGAATACAGCAATCAGGGATCATGTGACTAAGCCCTATTTACGATCAATCGGTGCTGACCCCATGTGTCAAAAACCTTTGCCGGATGTGGCGCAAGTGATTCAAGATTCACTATCTAATGATTTTATTAAGCGTTGGCGTAGTTTGGTTTTAGAATCTTTTTATGCGCAAGACGTTGCTTTGTCAAAGCCTTGGTTTTATAAGGGTGCTAAAATGTGTCTCATGTGGCAAATTTGGCACAATGCTTTTCCAACGTCGAAGTGGATTATTGTTCGTCGTGATAGCAACGACATTGCAGAATCTTGCATGAAAACATCATTTATGCGGGCGTATAACACTAAAGCGGACTGGATTGATAAGTGGATCAGGCCACATTTAATGCGCTTTGCAGAAATGCATTCTCATTTTAATTGCTTTGAAGTATGGCCGGATAGGGCTGTCAAAGGTGATTTTTCACAGATTAAAGAAATGATAAACTTTTGCGGACTGACTTTCAATGAAGAAGAAGTCACCAATTTTATAACTCCATCATTGTGGGGTAAAAAGCCATGAGAACTACTGAAGCCGATGTATTGGAATTGATGGATACAGATTTGACATCCAGTCAAATTACGCCCTTCTTAACGACTGCAAATGTCATTGTTACGGATAAGTTGGCAGGAACAACTTTATCCACAACGATTTTGGAAGAAATTGAAAAATATTTAGCGGCGCACATTGCGTCAGTGCGAAGCAAATTTGCGATTGAAGAGCAAATTGGTGATCTTGCAAAAGTGAAAACAGGATATAAAGGTGGAGAAGGATTGCAAGCCACTCCATACGGGGAAATGGTTTTGATGCTTGATACAACTGGCACAATGAAAAGCAGCTACGGTAGGATTGTGTCAATTGCTGCAATTGATTTTGACTTGGATGATGACGATTAATGAATACAGCTCCTTACTTTAAACATACGATAACATACTGGACAAAATCCAGTATTAGTGGGTATGGAAAGCCCACGTTTGCGGCTCCAAGCACGTATAGTGGCCGGTGGGAAGCAAAGCAATCAGTCAGAAGGAGTCAGACACAACAAGAAATCGCTTATACTCATTTGGTAATGACTCCTTCAAGTGTTTCACTTTCAATCGGTGACTATTTGTATTTAGGAACATCAACCGGAGCCAATCCGCTATTGGTTAGTAATGCGTTGGAAGTCGGGGACATTGAGACGCATTACAATACAAATGGGGCAATTGCTTTTTATGTTGCCTATGTAGTAGGTAAGAAATGAGTATAACACATTTAAAGGGCATTGACACGGTTATGAAAAATCTCAATAAAGAGATTTCAAAGATTACTCTTCGCACTGAAAGTGGACTTGTTTCCGCCGCTTTGGAGATCATGTCAGATGCTTCTAAAGATTGTCCTGTAGTTACTGGTAATCTTAAAAACAGCCGATATGTTGTAGCCAGAACGGGCATCAAACGTGGGGTACATGGCAAGTTTAAGGGGAAGAAAGCCGAAGCTCTGGCAGCAAATCATTCAGCAAAGTTGGCAGAAAATCAAGCTCAAGTTCGTTCAGCGAAATCACCACAAGTGAATATTGGATTCACGGCGGCGTATGCTCCATTTGTTCACGAGAATCCAAATGCTGGTAACGTTGGGAACCGGTTTAAAATAAATAATCTTGCGCAGTGGAAAAGTGAAAAGCCGGAAAAAGGAACAAGAAAAAAGTATTCAACCGTTGGGCAGTGGAAATTTTTGGAAAAAGCGTTATCCAATACAAAAAAGATTTTGTGGATTATCGCTGAAAAGGCAAAGATACGATGACAACAGCTTCACAGGATGTCAGATACATACTTGATGGTCAGTCTTCATTAGCCTTGGAATTTGGCACTGATTTATTTATTGGATTGATGCCGGAAACACCTAATTTATGTGTGTCACTTGCTGATTATTCAGGCATGTCACCAGATCCAAACGATTATTTTAAACCATCGTTTCAAGTTTTAGTGCGCGGCAATGTTGGTGAATATGATATTGCAGCGGAGTTAGCAGAATCAATTGTAACTGTTTTACACGAATACACGGGAACCCCTAATCCCAGTGGTTACTATTATGCAGGAATTTGGTTGTCAGGGGACATAACTTTTTTAGGTGTTGACGAATTAAATAGGCCGTTATTTTCATTGAATTTTAGAACTCAAAGGAGGACATAAGGAATGACAAGTAATGCATTTTCAGGGGTAGGAACAGTTTTTAAACGAAACAGCGTGGCCGTAGCCGAGGTTAACAGCATCAGCGGGCCAAATATCACAAGGGGTACGATTGATGTTACGTCACTTGATAGCACCGGCGGTTACCGTGAATTCATCGGTGGATTTCGGGATGGTGGAGAAGTTACGTTGAACATGAATTTCACATTGGATTCATATGATGATTTCAAAGTGGACATTGAAGCCAGTACGTTGAAAACGTATTCAATTGAATTGCCGGATACGAATACAACTACTTTCAGCTTTAGTGCGCTTGTGACTTCATTGGGCATGGCCGTCCCGATGGATGACAAAGTTACAAGTGACGTAACACTCAAGATCAGTGGTCAAGTGACATTGGCGTCATAATCTTTTAACAGAAAAATGAATGTGTAACGATTGCACATTCAATCGTTGCACATTTAAATCAGGAGTAAAACAACATGGGACTTTTAACAAGAGACGATTTTAAAAGTATTGAAGCAAACCTAAAGCGGGAAAAAGTTGATCTTGACGGCGACAATTATATTTTTGTTCGTGAGATGACTTCGGGTGAACGTGACACCTTTGAAGGAACCGTTTTATCCTTTGATGCAAAAGGTGGAATTCAGCGGGAAACATCCAATTACCGGGCAAAATTTGTATGTATGACGGCCTGTGATGAGGCTGGAGCCCTTGTTTTCACGTTGGATGATGCTAAGTGGCTGGGAAAGAAAAATGTCCGCTTAGTTGATAAGCTTTTCTTCAAAGCAAAAGAACTAAACAACTGGTCAATTGAGGATGTGGAAAAAAACTCCGATCCGATCACCGGCGACAATTCCTCTACAACTTAGCGCTGGCGATCGGTGAAGTAAAAATAAAAAATATTACGGATCAACTGAGTGAAAATGAGCTGATAGAATGGATGGCGTTTTACAGAATAAGTCCATTTGGGGCTTACAGAAACGATTTAAATTCAGCTCAGATTTGTTCAGTAATTGCGAACGTGAATCGCAATCCGAAGAAACAGAAAAAGCCATTTAGCGTCCATGATTTTGTATTAAACTTTGCGCCAAAAGCGGCAAAGAAGCAGTCAGTAGAAGAACTAAAATCAATTTTGATGGGTATGGTGAAAGATGGCAACTCCAATCGGCGACCTCGTAGCAAAGCTAAGACTTGATAACAGTGAATTTAACATGGCAACACGCCATGCTGAAAAATCACTGCTTTCGTTAAAGAATACGGCTGTTACGGCTTTATCTGGATGGGCATCTATCCAGGGTGTCAAAGCGTTTTGGAGTACGTTGCTTGACTCTGTTGAATCATATAATATGGCCGTGATTCAAACGGGTGCTCTTATGACAGGCATGATGAAACAAACGCCTGGAAAAACATTGGCAGATCAGTATAAAACTGCTAACACCTATGCAAGAGACTTAGTCTCCACATTGGAAGTCATTGACGCGAAAACTATTTTAAACGCTCAGGATTTACAACTTATAAATCGTGAGTTGTTAAAGCAGGGGCAAGTTCTCGATACAAATAATGTCAAGCAAGTGCAGGCATTCACGAACATTGCAAACGCCATTGCAGTCATATCCGCAGGTGCTCCAAACAAAGAAATCCAATTAATGCAAGAAGCTCGTGCCTTGCTTTCTGGACAGGTCAACGCATATTCACAATTATCATCCATGCTTAATTCTCAAGTTGGAGATTTAAAAAAGCAAGTTGAATTGCACAGACAGCAGGGTGATTTACTTGAATGGCTTGGGCAACAACTAAGTGGATTTGAAGCGGCCGGAAAGGATCTTGAAAACACATGGGAAGCCATAGGCTCGACAATGGAAACGATTTATCGTCAAACCATTCGTGGTGGGCTAACCCCCGCATTTAACGATATTCTTTCTGTTATGAAGGATATGAGCGCTTACGCAAAAGAAAATCAAGAAATAATCGAAGGTGGACTAAAACAAGCATGGGAGGATGTCAAGGCAATCGTGCATCCATTGGCAGAGGAAATCAAGCAACTATCAGCCTCTGGGGATCTTGCAAAGATGGCTGAATCTGCAGCGACTGCTTTTCATTTGCTTGCTGAAGCGCTTTCGCGTGTTTTGCCACTCCTTATCAGTATCATGAAGCATATGCCAGGTGCTTATTCTGATTTAAAGAATTTTTCTGACTTATTTAATATACTTAAAAATATGAAGGATGAGAATCAAGCGGGCAAGTATTTTCCGATTGATCCAAAAGATATCCCGAAAAAAGAAGTTGCAGATGTGAACAACCTGCTTAAACACACGAATGAGTTGACTGACGAACAAAAGAAAGCCGCTAAAGAACTGGCAGAGATTCAAGCGCGGTACTGGCAAGATCAAGCAGATGCATTCAAAGCTCACGATGATTCGATCATCAATAGTATGGATTTATTGAAGGAATTCATAAATAAGCAGGGACTAAAGAAAGCTAACGAAGATAAGGAGCTTGAATCTGATTTATTTAAACAGCAGATAGATGATGTTAAAGCTTACGACGATTCTCTGATTGGGTCTGACGCTTTGATCACTGAATATTTACGAAAGCAGCAAGTAACAGTTCTTAAGCTATCTGATATTTGGGAAAACACACGAGACACGATTCAGAATAGCATGTCCGGGTTATTTTCTGATGTATTGACGGGTGAATTGGATTCCTTTGGAGATTACTTCCAGTCATTCACTAAAGGGCTTGCAAATTCGTGGGCGTCAATGATGAGTCAAATGGCAATGCAGCAATTGACGGGGCAAGCTGCATTTAGTGCTGGTACTTGGGGGACAATGGGCCTTGCTGGGCTTGGCATTGGTGCGCTGTCGGCAATTGGTAATAAGCTTTTTGGCGGTGATGATGATTTTGAAAAACGTAGGGCGGAACGTGAGGCACGAGAAGCGGAACGTATAGCGAAAGCCGCTCAAATGACTTCTGACTTGGTTGATAGCATTGCAAAGCTTGAATTGAGTGATGTAAATTATCAGATTGATAAACTAAACAGATCATTTCAGGAAGATGCAAAAACAGCGCAAGAACTCAGCATGTCAATGGATCTTCTTATCAAGAAACGCCAACTTGAACTTGAAGAGGTTATCAAGCAAGCTCGATCTGGTTATGATACGTTATTAGAGCGGATAGAAGACTTTCAAAAGGATAAGCTTACTGCAAATTGGGGTGTGTCTGAGTGGTTTGGTGAATTTTCAAAATTACAAGCTGATTACTTGGCCCTTGATAGAAATTCACAGGACTATCAAGAGGACAGCTTAGCAATATTTAATGATCAATTTGACGTTTTAAAAGAAATAAGTCAGATTCAGGAAGATCAGCTTACAGCCACGAAAAATATGATTGTTACTATTGAGGACCAGCAAAAGTCAGTGGGTGGATGGATTACCCGGTTGACTGTTGGTGACCTTGCGCCGGTTCAGAGCATTGAGGGAGTTACAGGGCAATATGAATCGTTAAAGAATTTAGCTCTATCTGGCATTACATCCGGAAACATGACAGGGATAGGTGATTACCTTAGTGGAATCACGCAATATATGGATTTCATGCGGGGAATGGGTGATTACAATTCACTGGTAAGTGGAGTGGTGTCAGACTTAGAGAGTATAAACAGTGCCTTAGAGTCTTATAAATCGGCTGAAATAAAAGCGATGGAGAATCTTACTACTGCGATCAATACGAATACTGCTACAACTGGTTTAAATACTGGTGAGCTTGAAAACAACACGAATGCAATTTTAGCAAAGTTGGGGACTTCTGTTACTGATTTGGTTGAGGAGATAGCCAATGAAAGGGAAATTGCTACTTATAAAGCTTGGGCAGGATCAATTCCTGCTTTATCAAGCTATTCAGGGGCAGATCCTTTTAGAAGAGGTGCATATGGTATAGAAGATTATTCACAAGAAGTTAAAAATATGATTGCCAATGTTGCTTCTTTGTCCGGAACTTTAAATGCAGGTGGTGGGGTTGACAAGGGCAGTTTGCAAGATGAATATTCATCTGTTTTAGCATGGGTTAGAGAGTTTCAAGACATATTTTCAGATAGTGACCCATTTAAAGCTCTTTGGAGAGGCACACCGGCTGGTGTCGCTGCAATCCAGAGTGTGTTATCCAGAACGCCAACTTCATTGATTAATGCGCTCAGAACGACAACTCCATCCTTCGCTTATGGTGGCCTATCTACTGGCCCGGATACTGGATATATGGCACAGTTACATGGTACTGAATTAGTTGTTTCTCCACGAGCGTCCTATCCGGCCACTGTAACTGGCACAGAGATTGATTACGACGCACTAAGCCAAGCACTTGCTAAAGCCGTTGTTCCTTTAATCACAAAAAATGATAGTGGTACAAATGTTAAGCTCTATATTGATGGAAAAGCAATTGCTGATTCTCAAGTTCAGCAATTCAAGCATCATCCAGAATTACGCAAAGCGGCAAGGACGATATTTCAATGAGCATGGCAGATTATTTAAATGCAGCTACTCCGGACAATGTTCAAACGTTATCGATTTCACCACAAGGTGATGTCACGCATCGTCCGGGTGTTATTCCAGAAGTTGATTTTATGGACGATGGATCAACGGAGACCTATTCATTTACTACAGATGAATTTTTCATTGTCCCAATTCAATGGTCAGGACTTAGTGAATCTGATGCTGATGCTGTCATTGATTTTTACTTGAACAGTGTAAAAGGGAATAAACTGGCAAGTAGCTTTCTTTGGACACATCCAACGGATGGCTATACGTATGTTGTTAAATTTAATTCACCAATCGAATGGGATCAGATTGCGCCAACTGCTTATAGAGTCCCAGTGATTGAGCTTCGTGTTTTGGGATATTATTCACCTTAATTGATTGGAGTGTTATTATGGCTGATGCTGTTGACTATACCGTAAATTCTTCTCCAGCAAGTACAGATTATTTGTTGGGTATTGATAATCCCGCTGGAACATGGGCGGTAAACAATTTTACACTTGCCTCATTGTTCACGTTATTTGTGACAACGATATTGACCGCAGTCCTTCCGGCGTATTCCAGTACAATGACAGGTGATGAAACATTTACCTACGGTGGTGGAACAAACAGGAAATATCTTTTGAATCCAAATGGTGCTGATCGTGCATTTAATCCAAGTGGGACATTCCCGGCTGGATTTGAGGCTATCGTAATTAATACGGGTGGGCCATATGATATTATATTTGACGATTATGGGAGTTTTTCAGGGAGTGGGCAAGTTGTAACACCCGGCAATGTGGGACGCTTTATTTACACTGGATCAGAGTGGGTATAAAATAGATGTTCACGTATACAGCGGGACAAAGTGCAGCACTTGCAACAAAAGACTATGAGATCACATGGCTTTTTGATGTGGGTAATGGCGATTCATTATTTGATGAATTGCGGACGCTTATTTTAGATGAAACTGGGAGCCCAATTACAGATAATTCAGGTGTTACTACACATAGATGGTCAACAAAGAGTTATACGCATTATCTCGACAGTGACGATACAGCTTGGCAATACACCCAAACAGAATTAAATCAGGGATACATAACATACACTGCCAGAATAGTTTCCACTTCATTTAATGGAATTACAATAGGCACATCTTCATCTGCCAATGGTATTGTAGCGCCTACTGATGTTTCATTTACTGTGACAAATAAAGATAATGAATACTCAATTGATGACTTTAGAACGGGCACAGAATGGAGTAGGATCACATTACGCCTGCTTATCAATGGTGTTGAAATATTAGCATGGACATTAAGAATAAAAGATGTTGTCGATCTAAATCAAAGATTACATTTCACTTGTGAAGATTATTTACAAAAGAATCTTGAGGGAACATGGCCAAATACCCCTCTTGTGAGTTCATTGTCCGATTCATTAACGGGTGATCCTGACGATAGCCTTTGTGTGCCTGTCCCATTTGGCACTGTATATATTCCACTCAGATCTGTGTACATTGCATCAAGAGGATCACGTTACTATGTTTTAGGCCCGGCTGATAATGTCACGTATACAATTTATGAAGTAAGATCCCCTCGTGAGTTTGGTGGTGAAAGCATTTGGACAAGCGATGATTACACGTTTCAGCAATCAACGGAAACGATCAATGGTGTTAATTATAGGGTATTTCAACCCTTGATTGCTGATGGTGCCGCTGGTTTTTGGAAATCAGGAAGCGATTTTCTTTCTCCTTTAGTAAAGTTTTCACGTTCTGATCTTGCTACAAAAACAAACTTTGCAGATGTCATTGCTTATTTGTTGCAGCAATGGAATGTTCCGCTATCATTGATTGATCAGGGCACTGGATCAACGTTTGAAACGGCCTCAAGTGATTATAGTGATTCGTCAATTGGACTTGAATTTGAATATGGATTTTACTATGCACAATCACGACAAGCAATACTTGCATCGATTCTAACTGCTTGTAATTCAATTTTACGAATCACGGATAAAATCGAATTACATTTTCTATCAAGAGATAGCAGAAAGACACTGACAACAAGTGATATTCAAAAGACTGGAATGAATGGCACAAGCACATTCAATGCAGGTCTTGTGAAGTCAGAAACGCTTACAGACGCCGCCTACACTGCTTTTAGTGCCACGGCGGAGCCAATGGATCAACTTTTTAAAGTTGTTTGTACACCTGATGGCTCTGATACATATTCAAACATCGAAGATAACTGTTTTCAGAATCCATATGTGCATGACAGCCAGTTAGCGAAACGTGCAGGGGAGTTGTGGGCGCAACAACTTTATTGGCCGGATAGGGAATACTCATTTATATGTGCAAGAACCCACTTAAATTTGCATCCAAGCGATGTTATCACGATAGGCAATGCTCGATATGGGGGAACGTATCGGGTGCTAATAGAGAGGCTCTCAATTGATCGTGCAGGTCGTCCACGTTTTGATGTCTCAGGTCTTAAATATAATCTTGAAAATTGGAGTGATAACACTCCTTTAAGCATTACTCTTGTTGATGATACAACCACGGGGGCGTGTCAACCTGTATTAAGTAACGGGGGAAGCAGTGTTTCATCTGGCATAGTACCCAATAAATTACAGGGAAAATTAATTATTGGTACTGGATTGGAGCTTGATGGAACAAGTTCACTTATCAAAGCATTCTCCGGAACGAATTATGTATATATTGCCCCTGGTGGAATCACTGGTTATGATTCAGTTTTGGGGACTACATTTAAATTGCTAACAGATGGGAGCGCCCCTGAATTTTCATCTGGTGTGATAAAAGAGTGTGAGTATCAAATTTATACATCTGGTGTAATTCGCACGAATGCTGATCCAGCTTCCGATGGTGGATTGCTGATAAACAACACGGAATTAAAAGGGTACAGCACATATGGATCAGAAACCACATTATTTTTAAAATTTGTTTACGATGGTGCTAATGCTGGTGATGCTTACATTGGTGATTTTGACAATGGAAACTCTGGTATAAAGTATGACCACTCAGCCGGGACATTCAGCTATCGTGGCGATGTGTATATTTTATCAGGGGGTAATGTTGATCTTGCAGGTGGTGGTGACTTAATATTACGTGCTATTACAGGAAGCAGTGTTGCAAATAGAGCTATTATTAAATTTCCTGTAGGTGATGCTGAGGAAATATGGATTGCTGGGGACTATGATAACCGTCGTTTGTCTATTGCACCAAAGGATTATTATTCATCATATGCAACAGATTTCAGAATTGGGTATGATGCGTATGATACAAGTCCCGGCATTCCGGCAGAAAAACCATTTTACAATATAGATTTATTATCCTATTCCAGAACAACCATTCAAAGTAAAAAGTCTGTTTCTGATGCAGCTTTTATGTATATTGATTGTGATTATTTTAGTGAATCAATTGTTTCTTTTGCTGTTTCCCACGACGGAACGCCGACACAGACATTTTCATTAATTGCTACAGATTCGGAAGTGTCAGCGTTGTTTATTGGTGGGCAGGTCAAAATAACAAATAACGCAGGTGTTAATGTGGCAGCATTTTATATAGATCAAGATGATATTGATGAACCCTTTATTGAATATGACGGAGTGAGTGAAGCAGGAACAACTAAAAATATAACGACGTATACAAGTGGTGCAGTATTGCAAGGTTTTGCAAGAATATCGATAAATGGAACTGATAGATGGATGCCATTTTATAGTGCTCCAACGAGTTAAATTATGACTAAATATTCTATTTTTTTGATTTTTGTTTTTTTGATTGGATGTGCTCATTTTGATCGCCATGAGAAAATTGTACTTTCAGCTATGTATGTAACATCGGCAATTGATCTTTACCAGACTATGCGGATAGTAGATGATCCGGATTATTTTGAAACTAATCCTTTGATTGGACAAGATAAAGAAAAAGCGGCGATGGTGATCGCGTCACATGTTATTGTGGCACACGTCATAGCTTATTGTATTCCAAAAAAATACCGGCATACCTTTCTTGGATTTTGTTTTGGATATGAATTGAAAAATGTTGTGCATAATTATCGTATAGGCGTTCGTTAACTTAAAAAAGGAATTCTAACATGCAAAATGAAGTTAAACCAAAAGTGATTGAACCGATGCAGATTGATGTTGACAAAATCATAAAAATATTAGGACAATATCAAGTAAATATAGTGTTGCTTGAATCCAGGATTGAAGCACTGACTAAGGAAAATATGGCACTGAAAACTAAACTTGAAAACCAAAAAATGAATGTGTAATCGTTGCACATTCATTTTATTGAAAGGATCACAAATGAGTTATAAAAAATATATTGGAATCTCAATCGCTGTTAGTTTGCTCATATGGTTTTCAATAGCAGCACTCACTTATCAATCGTCAATTTATACAATCGATCCGGATGAATTGGATCAAGGTGTCACAGGCAATGGGCGGACGCTGTATGCAATTTGCAATAAGATAGGCACGACAAAGCCAGCTACAATTCGGCTTGTTAATCGTGGACGGAATAATTATGACAAATACATTTTTCTTACTACGTTCAATGGTGCAAATTATACTAAGATTATGCTTGAAATAGAGAATGGCGCACATATTAAAGATAGCACAAGTAATCCGTCATTTACGTGGGGCGGTGGAATAAAGTACGAACCGGATCAGCAGATAGTTGAATGGGGAAATGGAACAGGATCTTTTATATTATCTAAAAGTAGAATTGCCAAATTATACCCCAATCAATTTGGAACAAATACTACTATAGGCACAACCGACATGACAACCGCAATTACGCAATGCGTTGTGGCTTGCAGAAATGGCAATATACCAATGGAGTTCCTTGGTCAGATTTATACTCACACAGGCGTGACTTTTTATCCCCATATGAAAATATCGGGGCAGGGGCGTTACTCGGTATTATATAATACCGCAACCGATGGCACCCATAACGTTACTCTTTCGAAGGGAAGTAATAGTTCAGTTATTGATTTATACATTCGCGATCTTACTTTAGCTGGTGTTCAGCTTAGCGGTGCTGGTATTTATTCAGATAGTTCTAATCAACTTCAATATTCCGAGTTTGATAATGTACTTGTTTATCTTTGTGGTAAAAACTACGCAGGATTTTATTTGCACAGCCCGGCTAACAGTGTTTTTAAAAATTGTCAAGGCGGGCCTGGTAACTCAGAGGTCAATGGGGCAAATGGCCCGTGGCCGTCATTTATAACAATTCCTGCGGCGGCTGATCTTGCCGCTTATGGATGGCATGTGGTGGCGGCAGCATCATCATCCGCTTATAATAATACATGGATAAATTGCCATTT
>JAEHJW020002107.1_pt1 | contig 64217 bp, 101 predicted proteins | sample 9271431 | NCBI WGS metagenome assembly JAEHJW02 | reverse complement strand
TAAGGTAAAGACTATACCTACATGCGCGCACGCGCGCGTATTTAATTTAATTATTATAAATATAATAAATATAAATATATTAAAATATTAAATATATTTATATATAAATATTAATACTAATATATTAAATATTTATTTAGAATAAAAAAAAGTTTCTACTAAGTAGTATTATATAATATGCAGAATGAGTATGCTAAGATCATTTTGCTATAAAAAATTTTAATTTTTGAATAAAAAAGTTTCTTTGTTCAAGTATTATATCTTTGGAAGGAGTATTAAAACTATGTCACTATCTTTATCACCTACTTTACTACCAGTAATTACCAATGATGAATATGATGCTATTTTATTTTATGCAGCTTCTGAAAATAAAGCTGAGCTATTGAAATTTATACAATTGGCTTTAAAAAGAAGATTATTTTCTGCAGAACAAATACCAACTATTATTAAAATAAATAATAATTTTATAGACTATAAAGTTCCTACTAAAGTAAGTTATTCTTATGAATCACTTATAAATACCATACGAAATAAATTATTTTTAAACTCATTTACTTCTTTTCAAAATAGCATTGACTATAGAATACAAGCTAATTCAGTAGTATTTACAGACTTTATGAAAGAAGTAGATCATTTAAGAGAAGAAGTTTCTGAATATACTTCTAATAGCAAAAAATATTCAGATGAATCTAAACTATTAGATTACCATCGTTTACCAGATATTGTAGATCAATACAACTCACAGATTAAAGATTATATTCCTACTGGGTATAAGAGTTTAGATTTTAATCTATCTGGTGGTCTTAGAAAAACAAGATTATACATGTTTGTTGGTAGGACAGGTATTGGTAAAAGTACTATTCTTAGAAATGTTGGATGGAATTTAGTAAACAGTGGGTATAACGTTCTTCATATTACTCTTGAAATGACTGCTTTAGAAACATTGGTAGCATATTTACCATTAGTTTTGAATAAGCCACTAAATGATATTATATCTCGCAACCATAATCTAATGGAATATGAAAATGAGATAAAAACAAAGCTCTATGACAAACTGCAGATAGCTGAATTCCTGTCTAATGAAGAAGCAAAAAATATAAGAAGCCTTATGCTTCTTCTTAAAAAGAAACCTGATGTTTTAATAATAGACTATTTAGACTGCTTAACTCCAACTCAAGATTGGACTTTGGTGTTGCCAATGATGCAAGAATTAAAAAGCTTGGCTACTGAATATGGTATGGCAGTAGTAACAGCGGCACAATTTAATAGAAGTGCTGAAGCAGGTTCTGAAGAGCACTCATCAATAGCTGGATCATTCAGTAAAGTTACAAAAGCTGAAACAGTTATACTGTTAAGGCAAAGTTTTAATGATAAAACATCTAAAACTATAAAATTATTTGTTTCAAAAAATAGGTGGGGTAAAGCAGGTGTTGAGATGCAATTTAAAATAGATTACGATTATTTAAAACTTTTTGATATAACAATATAGTTAACATTAATGAATAAATATTCTGAATATAAAAGCATCATAGATTATCTCCATACAAATGGAAATTATATCTTAAGTTCTTGCCCATTTTGTGGTGACACTGAGCACCACCACCATTTATCATTAGATATTAATAAGAGAATCTTTTATTGTTTTAAATGTAATGCAGGTGGACCACTCACAAAGCTGGCTGATTACTTAGAAGTTAATCCAAATGTACTACTGTATGAAATAGCTAATAAATTGAATATTGAAATATCTACTAAAAAACAATACACAGTTAAAAATAAGAATCAATTCGAAATAAAAAAATTATCATTGACTGATAAAGCTATTTCTTATCTTAAAGATAGAAAAGTTTTTTCTTATATAAAAGATACTTCATTACCAGCATACTCTTTTATTAAGAATAATACTGAGTATATTGGTTTTGATTTTGAAAATGTCAGGTTGACCAGATCTCTTCTTAATAAAGAATATAAATTCTATTTTTATAAACAAAATATACCTAATAAGCTCTCAATTATAGATTCATCTAAATGGTTTTCAGATGTATCAAAAATAGAAACATTAGTCATAGTTGAAGGTTTATTTGATGCTATAAGTTCTAACTTACTCATAGAAAATAGCTTTAGTGTGGCAATGCTCACTAATACTATAAAAGCTGCCCCATTATTAGATATAATAAATAAATATAGTATAAAATATATAATTATAGGCCTTGATAAGGATGTTAATAGAGAAAGGATTATTAAGAAAATAATTAATTTAGTGTTAAGAAATCTTTCACACACTGTAGCTTTATATGATGTTGAATATGAAATAGGAAAAGACTTAAATGATTTATTAGTACTTGATAAAAAACCAATAATTAAAGAAATTGACCTTCCTAAGCTATATAAAGCATTTTGCACTAATAATAATAATAATAATAAGGTTAATATGTATGCCTAAGTATTGCAATGCAAGTACACTGAAAAAATTGATCCTATCATATAGGAAAGATAAAAAAAATATTATAATTACGAATGAATTATACTCCCAATTTAAAGCCATTATTCAAGGCGTTATCTCTGGCACTAAATTAAAGAACTTTTATAGTAGAGACTCTGAATCTAAAGACCTAGTTGAATTAACCATATCACATTTATTTGAAATAATAGATAAGTATAATAGTAGAAAAAACGCTTTTACTTATTTCTCAGTGGTAGCCAAAAGGTATCTTAATCGTGCTATCTATACCAAATTTACAGAAAATTCTAAGTTTGCAGAATACAGTAGTTATGCTATAAATTCAAATACTCTTCATAATTCATATGAAGCCGTAGATATAAACGAAACCATACTCTTTGATTCAATAAAAAAGAAATTATCATTAAAAAAAGTGGATGTTAAAAGTTATAATGCTAAAAAAATGAGCTATTACAAATACCAACATTTTTTAAAGCTAAACCACCTATTAGACACTTTGATTTCTTCTCAATCTTATGATATATTTCTATCAATGATAGATCGAATGGATGAATCTTTTAAAACAGAAATATATGATATGATAAAGGAACTACTATGATAGAAAATGAATATTTTCATAATAAAAATGATGCAATTCTTGATGTTGTGTTTGAAAATTGTGAAAGCATAAAGATTCCATTTTCAGATATAATATATTTTAATGCTAAAAATATAGTATATGACATATATTTGTTAAGCAATGCTCTTGTCTCACGGGCTATTTCTAAATTTATACAGCTCAGTATAGTTAATAAACCTGAATACAAAAGATTGATTGATTATAGGGATATAACAAGCATGACAGTACTGACAAAAAAGAAAAACAAGTATGAAGATTCAATAGAAGTTCATTGCCCATATAAAGACAAAAAAGGTAATACTAATAATATTTTTCAAAAAACAAAGTTATACAAAAATGAAATAAGGATTGAGATAAAGGACAAATAAACTGTGGATAAAGTTCTTATAGTTGATGGTCATAATTTATTTATCAGATATTATAGCGTAATATCACACTCTGACCCATTAAATCTTGGTAATGCAGTTGTCATGTTTTTGAATTCCATATCAAGAGAAATATATAACAGAGGAATAACACAGGTTTATGTAGTTTTTGATGGTGGTGCTAAAATGCATAAACAATATGATTCAAATTATAAAGTGAATAGAGGTAAAGCATCTTCACTTAGAACATCTTCAGAAGATGAGAAATTTTTTGATCATCTTTATTTGACAAGACAAATTCTTAAAAATATAGTTAAAGTAATAAGAATTAAGTATGAAGAAGGTGACATTGTAATGAGTTATCTTGCTGAAAAATATAGCAAAGATAATTTGGTGTATATTGTTTCTAACGATAATGATTTTTTTCAATTATTAAAAGATAATGTTAATATTATCAGATCAAAAGATATAATGCTTACAATACAAAACTATTCAACTGTTTTAAAGCATCTCGAATATGTTGATCCAGAATCCTATGCTCTTTGGAAAGCAATTAGAGGAGATTCTTGTGATAATGTTTCTGGTGTGTATGGGGTAGGGTACAAAACACTATCAACAATATTTTTTGAATTTTTAAAAAATCATAAACGAGTAATTACTCCAAATGACCTAAAAGAAAATATGGCTCTTCTTCCTAAAAAGATTTCCGATAAATTAGAAAAGTCTATAAATTTAATTGATCACAACTATAGGCTTGTAAGTCTTAGCATGGAATGGGGTTTGCTGAGCCATTTTGGAAGGTTAGAAATTGAGGCAGATCTTTCAAAACCATTTGTTATTGATGAGACTGAAGCTAAAACATTGATGGAACCTTATAAAAAATACATAAATGGTGATTTTGACAACTACTTTTCTATGTACAGGAGGCTTAAATATGTCTAATTATGCAATTATAGTTTGTGATAAATGGAACGGAAAAGATAAAGTATGCGATTCTAAACGATGTGAAAAAGAAATCTTATCGAATGAAAAGTGCTACCATAAACCATTTGTTGTAAATGGAGAATATAAAACAGTAATTGAGACTATGGAAAAATTGTTTTTAATAAAATAAAGGAATTATAACGATAAAATGTTTTTATTAAACACCAATATAAAAATTTCATGTGATACTAATGAAAGCCTTAGAAAAGGAGTATGGTATTCTGTTTTAGCCATAGAATCATTTAGAGAAGTAACTGAAGGAGAAAATGGTGAACCTGAAACTGTGGTTAGTGTTTATTGTTTAGTTAGTGGGAGAAATAAGAAGGCAGTTCTTATAGATCTCGAATCATGCAAAATAAAAGTATCTAATGAAACCACTACTTAAATCAATCATTTATAATCTATTTACGCCCAAGGCTATATATATATATATATATATTATATATCAAAATTAAATGGAGAAGGTTATGGATGATGAAACTATTTCTAATGGTGCGGTATATTATGATGAAAAAGACCATTCTCTCAAAGTAAAATATGTAGTAGGTGATGAAACTAGAGAGGTTGTTTTATTAATAGCCAACGTCCCATCAATAGATGGACATGTGTATGAAGAAAACATGCTCAAACTTCTTTCTGGAAAACTGCATTTCCAAATGAAGCTTGTAAAATGTAAACGTTGTGGTTATACTTGGTTTCCAAGAAAAGATGAAAGTAAAGTTCGACAATGTCCTAAGTGTAAAAGTGCATACTGGAATAAAGAAAAAAAGAAAAATAAAGGATAATAAATGAAAAAAAATATTGTGTTTATAACTGCTTCTCCGTATAGCAATGTTTCAATGGGAAAAATCGCAAAATATATTAGTAATGCTTTGGTTGAAGATGGCAATTCAGTTACTATTCTTGGTTTTGGTCATAATCCATCATTCAATGATGGTTCATTGAATAAAGAAATTGCTATTTTCCCTGTTTCTGGGTATTGGGGTGATAAAGAATCTATTATGTCATTAAACAAGTATTTATATGACAAAATGCTCATGAATGGAGTGACACATGTATTAAGTCATGGTGACTCTTGGTATTTTAATAATATAGCTCTTCCTTTAAATACTAAGAATGTTTTTTATTGTAATGTTGATAGTGATGAATTTCCTGATAGACATTGGCAAATTAAGTTATGGGATAAGATAATATTTCCATTAAATTTTTCTAAAGAAGCTGTTTTAAAAACAATTCCGAAGTTAAATCAAACAGAAGTAATTTCACATTTTGTTGATGAAACAAAATATGTTATAAGCCAAAATGAAGAGCTACTAAAGCTAAAGCAGAATCCAAATGCTCCATTTATTTTAGGATATGTTGGGGTGAACAATGGGCGAAAAAATATCTATAGTATGTTAAGGACTATTGCTGAAGTAAAAAACCTTAATTTAGAATTATGGCTGGTTACTGAGAATGCTTCAACTGATGGGATAAACATCAGAGAAGTTGCAGCACAATTAGGAATTACCAATAAGATAAAACTATTTCCTAAGCTTTCTGAAGAAGCTTTAATTAACTTTTATAATTCAATTGATGCATATGTTTCTAGTTCATTAGGTGAAGCTTTTGGTCTTCCTTTAATAGAGGCTCAAGCATGTGGTATTCCGATCATAGCTAATGATATAGCTGCTCATCATGAAATAGCAGGTTATTCAAGCAGACTTATTAAAACTTCAGCTATGGTTGCACCAAATTCTTCTGCTATGCTTTTAAAGTTTCCTGATATAAACAACTTTAAACAACATATCATCGGAATGTATAATACCAGAAATAAAATAAGAACTAATGAATTTAAGAATGAAGTAAGAAAAGGAGTTGAAAAATACTTTTGGAGTAATGTAAAAGACACCTGGCTTCATTCTTTAGATGATGTTAAAGATAATTTGTTTATAAAAGATCTTGCATTTTATAGATATAATGGATCTATTCAACACATTAGTCTTTCATCACAAAAACTTGATTATGTTGAGTATAGATCTCAAATCAGAAATATAAAAGAAACATTTAAAAATAAAAAACTTATTGGTATATACAAAGATGGAAATTTAGGAGACATTATTGGTACTCTCCCATTAACAGAAGCTCTTAGAAAAAAGTATCCTGGGCATGCTATTGGGATATTATTGAATTCAAATCAAATGACTACAGAAAAATTAGAAAGTATTAAAGAAACATTTTTAAAGAAATTTTACGATTTTTCATTATGGGTAAAGCCAGACTTTGTAACATGGGACATACAGTTATATGATTTATTTGATATTCTGGTTTCTAATAGGTATTTATCTAAAGATATTACAAATACATTAAAAACATCAGAATTCTTTGATAAAAACTCAGGGTATTATGATTCATACGTATTAAGTAACTCTCATTTAGGAGAACTAAATAAAAATGTAGTGTCTCTTGAAATAGAGAGTTTTGGTTTTACAAAAGATGATTATAGTTTAAAACAGATTTCTGAAAAATTCATTGAAAAAGAAATACCAGAATTAAAAGACAAAAAATTCATTTATTTGGATAATAACTCATCCTTTAGTCCTACAAAACTTCTTATAAAAGAAAATTATGCAGACTTAATATCAAATATTCTTACAAAGTATCCTGAATATATGATAGTTCACAATTATCAAGAGGTGCTGGATAATGAAAAAAATGATAGAATATTAAATAGAAGTTTTCATTTATCAGAAGTAGTTTGGATAATAAAACATGCTTCAAGTATTATAACTGTTGAAAATGCTATTTCATGGTTGGCATATATTTTTGAACGAAAAGATACTATAGTAATGTTTTCAAATACTTCAGATAAAGTCTTTGATTTAGGGCTTAATAATCTTTCTGCTAAACAGTGCTATCCTTGTTGGTGGGCCTCTGGTCATTGGGCTCAGCAGTGTCTTCGTGGAGAGAAACAATGCTTGAATATAGTTTCTGTTGAAAATATCATGAATGAGATCTCTAAAAATATAAAATAGGAGTAATTAATGCCATTAGAAGACTTAAACTTATTTAAAACTGGATATTTGCATTTAGATAATGCAATAAAAGGTATAGCATTAGGAAAATTTACTGTGGTTGCTGGATTAGAAGGGACTGGGAAAACAACTCTTTGCTTAAATATACTAAATAAGTTTAAGAAAACCTACCCAGATTCATATATAAGAATATATGATACAGAAAATACCTTGTCTAAGACTCGATTCCAAGAAGTTAATGCTGATGATAAAGACTTCGAGTTTCCTGATGAGTCATTTGTTTATTCTATAGAAAATGTATTTAAAGATATAGAAGAGCGCACAATAGAAATACGTAAGAAACAAGCAGGGCACATTCTTATACTTATTGATTCTCTTGCGAATCTTTCTCCAGAAGCTGAACTAAAAGGTGAAGTTGGAGATTCTGATTTTGGGTTGAGAGCTAAACTTGTTGGGCAGGGTCTTAGGAAAAATACTATGTTTTATAAAGATCAAGATGTTACTGTAATTGCGACCAATCAGCTCAGAATGATAATGAATGCTATGCCATTTTCTGATCCATATACCTCACCTTGTGGTAAAGCTCCATATTATGCAGCTTTTTTGCATCTTATTTTAAAAAAGAAAAATCCTCCTTGGGATGAAAGTAATTACTTTGTAAAAGCTAAAGTTTTAAAAAATAAAGCTGGCTCTCCAAAAGATTTTACATATGTTATGAATTATGTAAATGGATATAATGAAGAGCTTTCTACTTTACATTATTTGCTAGAAAATAAGGATGCTATTAATTCTCGAGGCACTTATGAAATTTCAAAAATTGGATTTAAAGGAAGAGAAGATTCTTTTATAAAAGAATACCATCAATTGAAAGACAAAATATTTGAAAAATTCTATTCTGAAGAAAAAGAGTCTAAATAAATGATTAAAGTTTTTTTTCATAAAGCAGATTTTGATGGCGTGTGCTCAGCTGTTCTGATTAAAGAAGCATATCCAGAGTGCACTCTTATTCCAATAGATTACTCTGATGAAAAACCACTATATTTGATTGATAAAGAAGATACAGTATTTATGGTTGATTTTGCGTTTGAACCATTTGAATATATGATAAAGCTGAGAGATTCGTGTGCTAGATTAATCTGGATTGATCATCATAAAACTGCTATAGAAAAAGCAGAAGAAGTAAGATTTAAAGTAGATGGTCTTCTTGATATGAAAAGCTCTGGCTGTGAAAACACCTGGAAATACTTATACCAAGACAAGCCAATGCCTGATTTTGTGCATTATTTAGGAAGATACGACGTTTTTGATCTTTATGACAAAAGCACAATATATTTTGAATATGGACTAAAAGCTGAAGAAGATTCATTAAATCCAAATGCCTCAGTGTGGAGTAAGTTGCTATCTGATAACAATGAAGTAAATAGAATAATAGATAATGGAAAAACAGTATATGCATATTATGTAAATAACAATAAAGAGTATTTTGCAAAATATGGATACTTTACTGTATTCAAAGGCTTGAAAGCTTTAGTACTTAATCGAGGGCTTCCAACAAGCATGTGTTTTGATAGCTTTTGGGATCCTGATAAATATGATATAATGATTGCTTTTTGCAGAAGTAAAGACAGATGGAGCATTTCATTCTATTCTACAAAACCAGAAGTTGATTGTGCCAACATAGCAGAAGAATTTAATGGTGGTGGACACGCTGGAGCTAGTGGATGCAGTGTAGAAAACATAGATTTTTTGCTTAGGAAATAAAAAATAGGAGAATGCAATTTATGATAAAACCATTTAGAGGAAGACTTTGTTTAAAATTAAAAGAAGCAGAAGAACAAAAACAAGGATCTATATTTATTCCAGGAACATCTTCGAAAGACTATGAAGTTGGTAGTGTTGTTTCTAAAGGTGAGGATATAGATGATTCGCTTTTTAAAGTTGGAGACACTTTACTTTTTATGAAAGGATCTGGTGTAAAAGTCACTGATGGTAATGAAAATTATTTAATTGTAAATTTAGACAGGATTTTAGGAACACTTCAGTAGGATTTAATGCAAAATAATAAACTTCTTCTTATTTCGCTTAGAGATTCATTTCTTGATAGTGATAGAATCATGCCACCATTAGGAATAATGTCTTTACATTCATATATGATTGAAAACAGTATTGATTCAACTATAGAAAATAATTTCGACTTTGGCAATATTGAAAAGTATTCAGATTACACACATTTTGGAATTTCATGCACGACACCTGAAAGCCAGCAGGCTTATAAACTAGTAAATTTGATTAAAAAAAAATGGCCTCGAAAAAAAGTAATTATAGGAGGACCACATGCAAAATTTTATACTAAAGACTGTTTAGATAAAAATTTTGATTACATTGTAATAGATGACGGTGAAAAAGCTCTTTTAAAAATAATGAGTAATGAAACTAATGAAAGAGTGATACATGATTTTATTTCAGAAGAAGAATTAAATTTATTTCCACTTCCTTATAGGGAGTATACATTTTTGAATCAGTATAATTATGATATACAAGGACTAAATGCAAGCACAATATTAACAGCTAAAGGCTGTTACTTTTCATGTGCTTTCTGCGAAGATGCCCAAACGAAAGTGCGTCTTTATTCACCAGAAATAGTAGCTAAACAGATAGATCAAATAAAAACAGCTGGATATAAAGCTATAATGTTTTTTGATGATGTATTTGCTATTTCGATTAAAAGAATAAAAGATTTATCTAAAGAAATATTAAAAAAAGATATTTATTATAGATGTTTTGGCCACGCTAAAACAATGACAGAAGAAATGGTTAAGTATCTTTCTGGATCTGGATGTATAGAAACTGGTTTTGGGGCTGAGTCTGGATCACAAAAAATATTAGATAATATAGATAAAAAAGTAATGGTAGAACAAAATTATAAGTATGTGGAGCTTTGCAATCATTATGGTATAAAAGTTAAAGCATTTGTGATGCTAGGATTGCCTGGAGAAAATAAAGAAACAATTAAAGAAACTTCTAATTTTTTAAATTTTCTTGTATCTAATAAATTTAAAAATTTTTCTGGAAGAGATATAACAAATGATTTTGATTTAGTTATATTTTTCCCATATCAAGGAACTAAAATAAAAGATAATCTGCCAAAATACGATCTTTTTTTAGATAATTCATCTTCGCATTATGGCATATACAAGGGAAAAAATGGGTATTCAGAAGCTATAGTTAGAACAGTGGGGCTTTCTTCTGAAGAGTTATCTTCTATTAAAAACCAACTATATTTAGAATATAAAAAAAGAGTTTTAAATTAACCAAAAGGTGGCGAATAAATGATAGGTGTATCAATTATAATCCCTATAAAAGAAAATGATGTAGAGTTAATAAAAAATAAATTAAATTCTTTTTCTAACCAAGATGAAGTTAATGTTTTATTTATTGATGCTGGGAGTAGTGATGAGGTTATTTCCTTAATAAAAAACCAATCTAATAAAAATATAGCTGTAAGTAGTATCCAAGACAATGATAAAAAAATAGATTACAACTATCCAATAGCGGCAAACTATGGGGCTAGCATTTCAATTTCAGAATATTTATTAATTTCTGATGTAGATATTTTCTTTTCGGTTGATGAAGTAAAGAAGCTTTACTTTTCAGCAAAAAAAGATGATCTTGATTTTATTACTGGAAAGGTAAATATCAAAAAAGATGGAAGAGTCTTTGAGCATCCATCTTGGAAAGATAGCTCTACTTGGTTTTCATTGATTAAAAAATCATTTTTTGAAAAAATAGGTGGGTTTAATGAAGACTATGCTGGTTATTATGGGCATAATGATGGTGACTATAAAGGACGAATAAATAAATATAAGGCTAAAGTAGGAATAGAAAGTGAGGCAGTATCAACCATGGTTAGACCAGATAAAGGAAGCTATACTAACATAGATCATTCTAGGAATCTTAAATTAACACAAGAATTACACAGTGGAATTGGTTATGTTATAGTACCTAAAAAATATATTGAATATCCTGGATTTTTGACATATAAAGATATGCAAGCAATAATTCATTATAGTATAAACGCAAAAAATGGAGTAGTTGAAATTGGATCTCTTTTTGGTAAGGCAACCAATCTTTTCTTAAACTATTCATCAGTTCCTGTTGTCAGTGTAGACAATTACTCATTTGATACAGTGTATTCAAAAATGAAAGACGATGGGGGAGTTGATTTAACTTCTCAAAAATACAGTAAGAAGGAAGTACAGGCTATATATTCAAAACTCCTTTCAGAATATAATGCAAAACTTTCATTAGTAGTGCTTGATTCTGATAAAGCATTTTTAAATATTAAGAATGAATCATATGATCTTCTTTTTATAGATGGTGACCACGAGCTATCACAAGTACAAAAAGATTTTAATAACTATTATTCAAAACTTTCACCAGGTGGTGTTATACTTTTTCATGATTACCCAAATGAGTATGGAGTCAAAGTATTTATAGATGGTTTGATTAATAAAAATATACAAGTTGAAAAATATGGTTTTTGTGCTATAATAAAAAAGAGCAAATAATGTTATTAAGTATAATAATTCCAACACTTAATTTCAATAATAGAAATGAAGTTTTTAAACTAATTTCTAAACAATCTATCAAAGATCAAATTGAGTTAGTTCTAGTTTTTCATAAAACTGGTGGTTATACCAATGGTGTTTCTATAGATACTACTGTATTAGACTCTGAAAAAATTCATTATAAAATTATAGAATTTAATGGTATATTTAATTTTAGTGCTATGAACAATCTTGGTTATACACATAGTTCTGGTGATTATATTCTTTTTATGAATGATGATGTTTTTATAGAAGACAGTTTTATTCTTGAAGGAATGGTTTCTGATTTAGAACAATACCATTCAATCGGGATGTTAGGTGACTGGCATTGGCCAGATGAGAGTGCTTTGCTAAAGTATAAAGAAAAATTTTATATTAGAAAAGAAATCTCTGGTCATTTTGCAATGTATAGGCGTAAAGACCTTACTTTATTTGGTGAAAAGCCATGGTTAGAAGAATGCTATATAGTTGCCTCAGATGATGAGATGCATTGGAAAGTATGGAAAATTCTTAATAAATTTTGTGCTGGAAAAAAAATAAAAGTCTCACATAACCAATTTTCGACAAGAAAACCATTGTTTGAAGATAAAAGAATGATGGAAATAGATAAGAATGATCATGAAGTGATAATGAATAAATATAAAAATATGAAATGTAACACTATTATCGACGGTATACCAATAAATTTTTCATTTGTTTAACAAGGAGGTATAAATGAAGTATTGTATTTCTGACATTGATGGAGTATTAATAGAACCAGGACAGGGAATTATTAAAAAAATAGTGAATAAGTTAAAAAAATCAAGACTAGATAAAATAGTTATAGTGACTAATAGGAAAAAGGAATATGATAAAGAAACTTTAAAGCAATTAGATGATATTAAAATAGTTTATGGTCTTCCAATAACAGAGGTTTTCCCATTGACTATATCTAATAAAGGAGATAAAGTGCAAAGAATTAAAACTGTTATAAGGAAATATGGTAATCCTAAATTTTTTATAGAAAATGATCCTAGAATTTTAAATGATGTTCATCGAGCAATTCCTGATTTGACATTGTACTATGTTGAACCCGCTCCAGAATACCACATAAAAAAATATACATTTTAAGGAGAAAAATAAGATGTCACATAAAAAAGATTGGTACACGCCAATAAATACAGATGAAAAGAAAAGCAGCAAAAGAAGTGATCATTCCATAAATGAAGAATTTAAGACACTTCGTATCAAAGTTTCATTGCTAAGTATAAAAGCTTCTAGATTGGAGCAAAGATTAAACTCTCTTCAAAAGAGAATGGTTTTGCTTGAAAATAAAAGTTTCTGGAAGTCAGTATTAAATAAAGTAAGAGGAGTGTTCTCAAGTTCAAACATTGAAGCTGAACGAATAGAAGAATATGAAGATTCATCAGATGAAGTTGAAATAAACAAATGAAAGTAAATGAATAATGATAGATGTTCAAAAACTAAAGAAAAAGATAACGAATGAGTTGTTAGAGAAATTTAAAAGTGATATATCAAAAAAATCATATATTTATCCTAGTGAAATAAGCGATTGCAGTAGAGCTATTTGGTATAAGTTAAAACACTTTCCTATTGATCCAGCGTATAAACTTTATTATCCAGAACTTCGTCTTCTTGGAGACTTAGGTAATTGTTTCCATGACCATTTTCAAACAGAAGCTTCTGAGTTTGTGGTGAGTGAACAAAATTTTATGTTAGAAGATCTTTTGGTTAAGGGTCGAATTGATGCGATGTCAAGTGGGCAAGAAACTCTTTATGAAATCAAGACTGCTGATACCAAAACATACTTAGCATTAAAACTTCCTATCCATAAACACCTCCTTCAGATTTTAGTATACACAATAGCTTTTCCTAAGGTTAAAGATATTTGTCTTATTTATGTCAACAGAAACTTTAAGAAGTATGATTTAGATGTCAAACAATTTGAATATAAAAATATTCAAGCTGATGTAAAACTTCTTGAGTTAGTGTCTTTTATAAGAACTAAAATAAACTATATAAGAGAATACTATTTAACAAATAAGGCTCCAACAGAATTTCTTGTAAAAGATTCATGTTTTTTTTGCCCATTTAAGCATATTTGCGATCAAAAAGAAATTAAAAAGAGGTAAAATGAGTCAAGAAAATATACTGTGCAGTAGATTTTGTAAATATCTTTTGTTAGGAAGGAAAGAATTAATAAAAATAGAAAATGGAGAAAAGAAGTATTTTTACAATCCGGAAGAAAGATCGGCTTTGTGTATTAAGTATAATGTTTTCTTAAAACTAGACTACCGCTTGGTATATAGAAAAGAATACTGCAATGAAATTGAAAAAGACCCTATAGAAAGATAAAATGATAACAAAACTAGATAAAAATGAAATTTTTGTATTTGGTTCAAACCTTGCTGGAAGACATGGGGCTGGAGCAGCAAAACAAGCTATGAAATGGGGAGCTAAGTATGGCCAATGGTATGGGTTGCAAGGTCAAACTTTCGCTATTCCTACAAAAGATGAAAATATACAAACCTTACCTTTAATTGTTATACAAAAATACGTCGATAATTTTATTGACTTTGCTGATAAACACCAAGAGTTGAAATTTCTCGTTACTCCAATAGGAACAGGGTTAGCTGGAATTCCAATAGAAAATATGGCAAAACTATTTGTAACAGCTTTACTATATGATAATATTGTTTTGCCTGAAGAATTCTTAACGATTTTAAATAAAAATGACTGAAATTCTTTCTTTTCCATTAGAAATAAAAGTTCCTCCAGTAATAAAGTGGACTGGTAGTAAAAGACTGCTTTCTCATGTTCTTAAGAACTATATTCTTCCATCTGAAAGGTATATTGAGCCATTTTTTGGTGGAGGAGCAATGCTTCCTTATAGAAAGTGTCAAAAAGCAATAGTTTCTGATATAATTCCAGAACTAATAAATTTATGGAAACAAATCAAATTAAATCCAAATATTGTTTCTTCTGAATATGAAGAAAGGTGGAATCATCTAAAAGTGCAAGGAAAAGAGTATTATTATGCTATAAGAAAGCAGTTTAATTCAACGAGAAACGTATATGATTTTCTTTTTCTTACAAGAACGTGCATGAACGGAATGATAAGATTTAATAAAAATAATGAATTTAATACTGCCTTGAATAATTTTAAAGATGGAATCAAACCTGAGACTTTAAAAAAAGTTATTTTTCTATGGAATGCCATTCTTAGAAATGTAGATATTTTAAATAATGACTATAAAATAATTCTTCAATTAGTAACAGATAAAGATTTTGTATTCTTGGATCCACCATATAAAAAGGCAAAAGGTCTTTATAGTTCAGCTTTTACTGGTGAATTTAACTTTGATGAATTTCTAAAATTTGAATATATTGAATTCAAAAGGAGGTGTCTATAATGTCACTAATGTCACTACCGTCACCGGCAGCAATATCTTCATCAATGGTTTTGAAGTATTTAATAACAAACAGTGAAGCTGAAGAACCAAAATTAATGACAGATCTCAAGAATATATCAGATACCCTTAAAGATGCGGGGATAGAAACTGCACCTTCTTTTATAAAAGATCCTTACATCCAATTCTGGAGTGCACCTATTTCAGGTGCCCTTTCAGATCTGGTTTATTTAAATATTATTAACGTTAAAACAGGAACAGTGCCATCAATTGCAATTATTGATTTAGAAGAAGCTAAAAGGGTTTATGAAAACGTGCTTAATGATTTTGTGGCTTCCGATTTTAACATCGATAACCTCTTGGTTTCTGCTCTGGCTCGATTAAAATCTTCTGTGAGATAATATATTTATCAATTGCATAAGTTTTATGTATCATGATGGGAATTAAAAAAAATAAGATCATAAGAGATACCGTTCATGGATACATTCAGATTAATAATGATGAATTAAGTGTAATAGATAACCGCTTGTTTCAACGGCTTTTACGTATTCGACAAGGCCTTAATAATGCAGCATATCCAACTTCTACTCATACACGATTTGAGCACTCATTAGGTGTAATGCATATAGGAACAAAAATATTAGAAGCAATTATAAGAAACACAAGCTCCGTTCCTTGTATTTTTAAGGAAATCGAAAAAGAAGTTAGATTTGCATGTCTCCTTCACGACATTGGACATGCTCCATTTTCACACATAGGCGAATTATTTTTCAATAAAAAAGAACTTGAAACTGAAATTATTCCGTTTTTATCAAATTACGAGAATAACGAGCTTCAAAATACTGCACCACACGAACTTATGAGTGCTTTAATAATTAAAAAATCGAAAGATCTACAACAAATACTATCAGATCTCAAAATACATGATGAATTTGTAGTTGATATGATTCTAGGGAGAACAAATTATAGAAATTTCTAATGTTGCCTTTTCCTAATAAAAAATATAATATAATTTATGCAGATCCTCCTTGGAAGTACACCTCTTGGTCTGAAAAAACAAAAGATAAAGGTCGAGGTTTAGCAATTAGCCACTATAATCTTATGTCATTGGAGGAACTTTCATCCTTACAAATTAAAGAAATTAGTCATGAAGACTGCGCATTGTTTCTATGGACAACGGCTCCATTTTTAGGAGAAGCTTTTACTTTGATTAAAAATTGGGGATTTGTATACCGAACATTAGCTTTTAATTGGATTAAGACTACAAAAAATGGAAAACTATTTTTTGGAATGGGAAACTACACTAGATCAAATTCAGAATTATGTCTCCTTGCAACTAAAGGAAAAATGAAAGTAATCGATAAGTCAGTCTTTCAAATAATAATGTCTCCTAGAGAAGAACATAGTAAGAAACCAGACATAGTGGGAGAAAAAATAGTAAAACTTTTTGGAGATTTGCCGAGGATAGAATTATTTGCAAGAAAAAGTGTCGATGGATGGGATTCTTGGGGTAATGAAATTTAATCAAGAAGAGATATTTTATGAATAAAGCACATACAAAAAAACTATATGATGATTTTCCAGATTTATATTCTGAAAGATTTCTTTCTATTCAAGAAAGCTTAATGCCATTTGGATTTGAATGTGGGGATGGCTGGTTTAATCTAATATATGAGCTCTCGAAAAAGATAAATAAACTCTGCCCAGAAGCAAAAGCTTCTCAAGTTAAAGAAAAATTTGGTGGACTTCGATTTTATGTAAATTATTGTTCAGAAAAAGGTTTAAATTTGATACATAAGTATGAAAAAAAATCTTACAAGATATGTGAAGATTGTGGTGCTACTAAAGAAGTAAAAATACGAAATTTTGGCTGGATAAAAACTTTGTGTGATGGGTGTGATAAAAAAAGAAGAAAATGAAAGGAAACCAGATGACAGACAATGTAATGTGGGAATCTATTAAAGATCAATATTTATTAGATGGAGAAAAGTCTTTTGATGATGTTTTAGATAGGGTTACTAAGTTTTTATTTAAAGACTCTACTCTACCAAAAAAAGAAAGAGATTTTATTACTGAAGCACTCCATAATAGATTTATTAGTGTGAATAGTCCGCTCCTTATGAATGCTGGAAAGTCTAATGTTGGCTCGGCTTGTTTTATTATTGATGTAGAAGACTCTGTTAAAAGTATATTTTCATCAGTAGAAGAAGCAGCATTGATTCAAAAACAAGGAGCGGGCGTTGGTCTTTCATTTTCTAGTTTACGAGGAAATGGAGAACCAATAAATTCTACTGGAGGTACAAGTTCTGGTGTTCTTGCTTGGATGAGTATATTTAATGCTACCGTTGAAGGAGTAAAGCAAGGTGGAAGAAGGAGAGGTGCTTTGCTCATAGCTCTTCCAGTTAATCATCCAGATATAGAAGAGTTTGTCGATAGTAAAACTCCTGAATATTACTCTAAAACTTACGGGATGGACATCAATATTGTAAGAGATAATTGGTCAGCATTAAAACCATTTAAAAATATGAACATTTCTGTAATGCTCTCTGATGAATTCATGAGAGCAGTTTCTGAAAATAAAGATTTTGATCTGATAAGCCCAGCATCTAAAAAAGTAGTCAAGACAGTTAAAGCTAAACGCCTTTTTGATAAGATAATAAATAATATGTATTATTATGGAGACCCAGGTGTTTTCTTTGACGACACTATTAATTCAAAAAACCCTACTCCTATTGGCGGAAAGATAAGATCATCGAATCCTTGTGTGAGCGGAGATACTAAACTTTTTGCATTGAGGCAGGTAGATGGGAAGACTACAAAAAGCAGTGTTTGCACTATAAAAGAACTTGCTGAAGAAAATGAAAAGTATGAAGTATTTGGATATACATATAGCTACAATAAAACATCAAGAAACATTGAATTGAAGAAGTTTATAAATCCGAGAAAAACAGTTGAAAATGATGATATATATAGAGTGACATTAGAAAATAATTCTTTTATTGAAGTAAACAATACGCATAAATTCTTTTTTGATGATAATTCTGAAAAAGAAGTCAAGGACTTGAAAACTGGAGATAAAGTGTTATTCTTTACAAGAGATTCAAGGGAGATTCCTGAAGATGGCATTACAGCAAAAGATGCTAAAGTTTCATCATTTAAAATAACTAGCATAGAATTTATTGGTAAAAAAGATGTGTATAATATTACAGTTGAAGATAATCACACTGTTGCTTGGATTACTGATTCAAAAGAAAGGTCTAGAAGATACTTTCTAGAAGAACCATTTATTGATTCTGGATTTTTATCTCCAAACTGTGGCGAACTTCTTACTTTTCCATATACCTCTTGCAATTTAGTAGCTTTGAATTTATCAGCCATCATGGAAAAAATAGAATCTTTTAATAAACCGGTAGACGATTTAAAAGTAGCAATATACCCATATGTCAAAGCAGCAGTCTATACAGCAAACTCAGTTATTGAAAAAGGAAACTTTATATTAGATAAAGTAGCTGAAAATACAAAGAAGTATAGATTTATTGGTATTGGAATCATGGATCTAGCTACTTGCATGTTAAGAGATCAAATTCGATATGGTGATAATGAAAAAGCTGTCTCATATACCGAAAATCTGTTTAAAGCAATAAAGCTTTCTGCTTTAGAAGCGAGTATAGAAGCAACAGAGTATTTTGGAAGAGTAAAAAAAGAATTAGTTAATGAAGACACTTTATTTATGGGATTTCCTGCATATAAATCGTTGTCTGTGTATCAGAATTTTCAAGAAAAAGGGATTGCCAATTCTACTTTGCTTAGTGTTGCACCTACTGGAGCCACTGGGCTTCTTATGGGAGCTAATGCTGGCGGGATAGAACCTATTTTTTCATATAAATACACAAGAAATATTAGAGGAAAAGACACTGAAATGGTTGTTCCTGAATGGAATTCTTTTATTAAGAAACATCCTGACGAAAATCTTCCTGATTATTTTGTTACTACGAAAGATCTTTCACCTGATGACCATTATGCTATACAGAAAGCAGCTAGCAAGTATGTTGATTTAGCTATTTCAAAAACGATTAATCTTTCCCAGAATGACTCTCCAGATACTGTTTCTGCACTCATAAATAAAGCCTGGAATGAGAGAATAGTAAAAGGTATGACTATATTCAACCCTTATGCAGAAAAAATGGCTATTTTAAAATTGACTCAAGCACAACCTCAAAAAAAGAAAAGAAGCGTTGTCATTGAAAGAGGTGCTATAGTGGAAGGTGAAACTAGAAAACTTGAATATCATGGAAAAAAAATATACATTACAATAAATTATACCACAAAGAAAAATGAACCAGTTGAATGTTTTATAAGTGCTGGTGATCCAGATAGTGGAGAATTACAAAGTTTGCTTTGGTCTCTTGGGTGGTTTATCTCCAATTTTTGGAAGTATAATCTTCCATCTGAAAAAATGTTTTCAAAAATGATGAATTTAAAATCATTTGATCGAATAATTTCTGGAAATAAAATATACTCAGGATTAGTTGAAATGATATTTAGTCAAATATATGATTCAGTATATAGTAGAACAAAAGATTTGGCCTTAGCACAAACTTGCCCATCATGTAATGAAAAATCACTTATTAGTGAAAGTGGATGTTGGAAATGTTTGCGGTGTGGGTATTCAAAGTGCTAAAATGGCTATAAAAACATCAAAAGAACATTTAATAGAACTTTATTTATCAAGTGATGGCGACCCAAAGTCTACCTTTATAGAAGATCAATATGGTAGAAAATTAGGAAATGTGACTTCGTGTTGTTGGGAAATGGGAATGGCAGGTTCTTTTTCTAAAATGACTTTAGAATTGCAGTTAGTAAAACTAAAATCTTCTTTATCAACAAAAGATCAAATAAAAGAACTAGAAGAAGATATAGCTACCTTAAAAACACAATTGAAAGACATGGAAAAACTTTTATCTGAAAAACTCTTAGAAAGTGTATAATAACAAGTTAATACTTTTATAGTTCCTAAAAAAGAAAAAGATCTTTCTTTTCTTGAACATGAAATAAAAGAACAAAAAAAATATCTTAAGGAATTGGAAGGTTTATACCCACAAAAGCTCCTTGATACTGTATAAAAATCAATAAATTACACAAAAGTTACTATTGGTTAGTATTCTATTTTAGAAAAGGAGAAGATAATGAAGAATAAAAAAACTATAAACAAAAGTAATTTACCTGTTCTGAGTGACAAACTGCCTATAGTAAATAGAGATTCTATATCAAATGGTCTATTCAAAACAGCATTTAATTCAAGTGACCCAATCATTGATATAGAAGAAAATGACAAAGCAGTATCTATATTCATAGATCCAATGGGTTTCAAGCAGACTGATTTTCATTACACAGTAGAAGATGGTGTATTGACAGTATCGGCTTCTAGTAATTCCCAACAAAATACTACTAACAAAGATAAGACTTGTAAAATGTCATTTTCATCTTCTATGGCTGTCACAAGTTCAGTTAGATTACCAAACACAATAGATTTTCAAAAAAGCTATGAAGTAAAGCATAATGATCAATACATTACTTTACAGTTTCCAAAAAAGAGTAAGGCAAAGATCGCAGCAAAAAAATCAGAATAAAGGAGCAGTATATGGCAAATAAAATTAAAGTAATAAGAGGATCAGGAGCAGTTTCAATAAATAGACATGTAATTGATGGTGCTGAATTGACTGGAATTACAACTTCACCCAGTGGGGTGCTTGAGGCTTACATCAAAATAGTAAATCCTGAAATCGAAATCAAAGATGAAAAAGCTACAAAAGAATCAAATCCAGATGATGCTGGAATTACTCATTTAGAGGCAGAAGGTGAGGTATTGGCTGAGTCTAAGTAGGAGGAAATTAAATGATATATTCATCAATATATGATGACACTATAAAAAAATATCTAGAATCCAACTTATTAGTTGACAGCTCTTTTTCGCAAACTTATGCTTTATTTAAGAGCTCTGTTCATTGGACTTGGTTTAAAGCACAGATGTTTACAGAAAGTGCATTAATAGAAAAAGATGGCACGCTTTTTCCTAATCCTAAATCAGAAAATAAAGCAACCCATGCTTCAGGTCTTTTTCAAATAATGCCAAGCAATTTTGAATATTGCCAAATCACTGATCCATTCGATCCAGAACAAAGTATAAGAGCTGGAATTTATTTAGATTTTAGAGAATATGCTATTTTTAGAAGTGAAATAGGTTGGGACAGAATAAGATTTATGCTAGGAGCATATAATGCTGGGCAGAAATGGATCATAGAAGCACAATCAAAAGCAAGCGAAAATAATCTTAATCCATATAGATGGGAAAGTATAACTAAGATGCTTCCTTTAGTAACTGGAGAAGATAATAGTAAGCAAACTATTGAATATGTCTCTAAAATAGAGAACCTATCAAACATATTAGTAAGCACAATTTAAATGGCAATCACTCAAAGTACGAAATTATATACAAAAGATAGTAAAAAAAGACTTTCTGTGAAAGAATTGGAAAACAAACCAAATATAATTGTTTACTCAAAAGACCATCTTTCTGGAAATTTAATAAAGAAAAGAGTGAATGAAATAAAACTGAGCAAACGAAATGATGATGTGTGGAAGGTAATTCTAACTTCTTCAAGTAGAAATGATAAAAGATACATTGTAGTTTCTAAAGATCAAAAATTTATTTTAAAAAATGGCGAAGAAAAACCACTAAATAAACTATTGATAGGGGATCATCTTTTAGATCCTTGGTTATTTGATTATAAAGTAGAAAAGATATTTTACTATGGGTATGAGGATACATATTCTATTAAGCTTGATGGTTCTGATAATTATTTTGCTCTGCTTCAAAAAAGCTTAGTGATTTGTTTGTCTACAAAATAATTCCAACTAAATCAATCAGAGATTTCTCTGGTAAGAAAAGTTGAAAATAAAATAAATTAGGAGAATATAAAATGTCTGAAAAAGATATAAAAAATAATGAAAATAGTAAACAAGAAGTTGATGTTCTTGATCAAATAAAAGCAATAGAGCTAGCAACTAGGAAAAAGCTTCTTCTTAATGTGCTATCTGATTTGAAAGAAAAAGCAAAGCAAATTCTTACTCTTAAAGAGGAAAGCATTGCTCTTTTAGAAGCTATTTCACTATCTGAAAAGGATCAAAAGCGAGTAATAGACTATGTTAATAATCTTGAAGAGATTTCGCTAACCGAGGTAGAGAAGAAAGAAATAAGAACAAGGACTAAAGAGCAAATGAAGAAAGAAAAAAAGGAAGTTGAAAAGAAAATACAATCAGATCCTGCTTCAGCTTGGATAATGAATTATGGGCAGACGAACTATCCTAAAATGCCGGTAGGAGCCACTACTACAAATGAGATTTATGCAGGTGAAACTTCAACCAATGGGCCTTGGCATACAAGCTCTCCAATCCCATATTCTACTTTAGTAACTACTTCAAATGACACTTCTTTCGTAAACACTATTCTGTAAAAGTAAACTTTTAAAACATTGTTTTTACCCAGTACACAATTAAAAGAAACTGGGCTTTTTTTTAAAAAAAAACTATGACTACTACACGACTATCTTTTAAAGATATTTTTAAAGAGTTTTTATTGCTCTTAAAAGAACGAAGCACATGTTCGACTACCCATCAGGCAGCTCTCCTTATAAAAGACAATAGAATATTATCTATAGGATATAATGGTAGTCCTGAAGGATCTCCACATTGTGAAAATCCATGCAAAAAAGATTCTAATGGTTCATGTTATAAATCAATTCATGCTGAGACTAATTGCATTGGATACTCAGCTAGAAATGGTATTTCTACTGAAAATTCAGATTTATATATTACGCAATCACCCTGTCTTTCATGTGCTAAACTAATTGTTGCATCAGGAATAAAGAAAGTTTTTTACATTGAAGAGTATAGAATAGCAGAAGGAAAAGAATATCTTGAAGAAATGGGAATTGTTTTAGAAAAACTATGATGCCATACTTTGAAGTAAAAGTAGCAGAAAATACTTTTCCAATATATTCATTTCTTTGCAATGATCAAGACCTGCTTTCATGCCATAATTGCTCATTGAGAAAACTTAAGATAAATTTTAATGATCCAATTGTTCCATGGTCTGTTGCTGATAAGGCAGATGGGATAGAATATATTTTTATTGGGCAAAACCCAGGTGGAATTACTTATGATAAAGAACCAAAGCACTTTGCTTTTGGTTTAGGAAGTGGAAAAGAATTAGTAAAAATTCTTCATACTAAAAACATACTTAATAAATCATATATTACAAATCTTGTAAAATGTAGAATTGATACTCCTTATCCTAATGAAAAAGATATACAGGCATGTTCAAGTCATTTAAAAGATGAGCTTTTTCATCTTAAACATATAAAAAAGATATTTTCATTAGGAAAGTTTACGCAGGCAAGTATAATAAAATTAGGAATAGAATCTATATATCTTCCTCATCCAGGATCATTTTTTCATAACATAAAAATGAAAGATATATTCATTTCAACTTTACAAAAAAGTATAATTACTACAAAAGGAACCTAACTATGATTCTATTGTTCGAGGGAGTAGATAATACTGGAAAAACAGAATTAGCAAAAGTGGTTTCTTCTAAATACAATGCCTTTTATTTTAGGATGAATAATCAAATACCTTCATTGTCAAGAGAAGATTCAGCCAATATGCAAAAGTATATTTACCAAGAATGGTATTTACTGTATGATTTTATAAGGCAATCTAAATTAAAAAATATAGTTTTTGACAGATCATATATTAGTGAATATGCATATGGATATGTCTTGAGACAAAAGACTTATTCTCATAAAACTGATTCTAAGATTTTTATGGTTGATCAGCTTTTTAAAGAACTTGACTCTCATGTAGTGTATTGTTACAAAGATAAAGATACTCTTTTTAAAGATTACTCTGATAAATATGTCGCTTCTAAGAAAATGCCATTACTTGAAAAGAGATATGAGAAGTATTTATCCAAAACAATACTTCCAACACACAAAATAAATATGTCTTCAAGAGATATAAAGATAGAATTATCACAATTGAAAATAGGAGAATAAATGACACAAAAACAAATTAGTATTTTGTATGTAGCCCAGTGGTCGATGTTTTCAGATGGTAAATTTCTATGTGGAACCGATTATCCAAGTTTAGCCTTGAATAATTTCATACAGATGTTTGGAAAAGACAAAAAAACAAATTATTCTATCACTGTTATTGTTCCAGAAGGAATAACTATTAATGATATTATTTTTGACAAGTATAAAAAACTTATCAGTAATAATGAACTATTGATAAATTTAAACAATGATGTTAAAGTTACCACCATCCAGCATAAGTGGTTTTCAAATTTGCTAATAAACAGATATAATTTTGTTTTTAGTTGGTATTCAGAAGTGTTAACCTCAGGAAAATATGATATAATATTGAATCTTATTCCTGAGATAGCAAGAAACATAAAATCAGTTTTGAAAGTGAATAATTTAAACTCAAAAATTATTACTTGGAATAATTGGGTTGATATACCTTCTGAGTCAGTGTTTAATGACACCACTACCAATTATTTTTTCAGACAAGTAGACGGTGTTTATTCAAGTGATTTATATCTTTTTGCATCAGAATCTAATCAACGTTCTTTTGAAAAAGGAGTTAAAGAAAATATAAAATCCCCTTTACCAAATACTCTAGATTGGATCCCTACCGCATATTTTAAGCAGTATTCAGATTTTTTAATAGATAAAAAAGACCTTTCAATTGAAGAGATAAACAGTCTAGAGCCTATTAAGTATTCACCAAATGAAGTTGTTATATTTGCTGAACGAATCAGTTCAACTGGATATACTAATCATGAAATGATACTAAACGCCTTTTCAAATCCATATTTAACTAAGTATATGCTGCTTGTGATGAATCCTTCTAAAATGAAAGGACTTGATTTAATACAGCAGTCTTTTCCAGATTGGAAATTTGACGAGGTTAAATTAAAATTTAATAATTTTTCAGATGGCAAGTATCAAATTGTGGAAGCAGTTAAACATGCAAATGCTTATATTATATTGTCTCAGCTTTCTCATGATGATTTTCTTAAAATAAGTAACTATGCTAATGCATCAATAAGCTACAGATTTAAAGAAAAGTACGGAAGTTCAACTATACGAGAAACAGCTTTTGCTGGAAACTGCTTGCCTGTGGTTCCGCAAGTAAATGAATATGCAAAATGGTATAAAGATAATGGATATTATATAAAGAAAAGCATGAAAAATCAAGAGAAAAATTTACTTTCAGCGGTGGATACTTTGATGTCATTGGATCAAATACACAGAAAAAAACTACTAAATGAAGTGAAAGCTAATATGTTAACTTCATGTTCACTTGATCATGACGAAAAGAGAGTAATGAGTTTATTTAAAAGTGTAATCAAATAAAGGAGAAACAATGAGTGTAGTTTTAGTCACAGGAGGAGCTGGTTTTGTAGGAGCACATATAACTAATGATCTTATTGAAAAGGGTGACACCGTGGTTGTTCTCGATGACCTGAGTGGTGGTTTTTTAGACAACATAAATGAAAAAGCTATCTTTATTAAAGGTTCGGTGGTTGATGATGCATTAGTATCAACTTTATTTGAAAAATATAAGTTTGATTACGTTTTTCATTTAGCTGCTTATGCCGCAGAAGGGCTTAGTCATTTTATCAAGCGCTTCAATTACATGAATAACTTGATTGGTAGTATCAATTTGATTAATGAATCAATTAAGCACAATATTAAGTGTTTTGTTTTTACTTCATCAATAGCAGTATATGGATCTGCAAAACCGCCTATGAAAGAAGATACCACAATTCCAGAGCCTGAAGATTCATATGGAATATCAAAACTAGCGGTTGAGAAAGAACTCAAAATCAGTCATGAATTGTTTGGATTAAACTACATAATTTTTAGAGCTCACAATATATATGGTGAATATCAAAATATTGGTGATATGTATAGAAACGTAGTTGGAATATTTATGACACAACTAATGAAGAAAAAACCACTTACTATTTTTGGAGACGGTACTCAGACACGAGCTTTTAGCTACATACGAGACATTTCACCAATAATGGCTGCTTCTATACATAATACTCAGTTGCATAATCAAATATTCAATATTGGTGGAGATAAAAAATACTCAGTGAATGAATTAGCTGGAAAAGTGATGAAAGCAATGAAACTTAATGGAGAAATACTTCATCTTCCTGAGAGATATGAGGTAAAAAATGCTTTTGCTGATCATTCTAAATTGTCACAATTTGGAATAACCAAAAAATCAACATCATTAGAACAAGGACTGCTCGAAATGGCGCGATGGGCAAAACTGGTTGGTATCAGGACTAGTAAAAAATTTGACAATATAGAAATTACTAAAAATCTTCCTCCGAGTTGGGTGTGATGAAAGATTATACTTTTACAAATATAGTTGATGCGTATACAACTTTGCTTGAAGATATTATTTCTTGTTTAGACTTTTCACTTGAAGTCAGAGGATCTTCTATATTGGAAATTCCTGATTCTGTAAGTGTAACTTGGCCAAATACTGAAAATATGAAAAACGTATTCATCGATGAAAAAAGAAAGCTTTCATTAGGTTTTCTTGAAGGTGAGCTTTTATGGATTTTAGCAGGATCAAATAAAGTAGAAGATATAGTGCCATTTAATAAAAGATGGGCTGATTTTTCTGATGATTCTGCTACTCTCTATGGGGCGTATGGATACAGATTAAAAGATCAATTGCTTCCATTAATTCAGAAACTTAAAAGTGATATTTACACTCGACAAGCAGTGGTCACTATCTATAATCAAAATGATATTTCAGCAATAACAAAAGATGTTCCATGTAATGACCTTCTTCAATTCAAAATAAGGAAAGACCAGTCAGATGAACTTAAACTTCATGTAATCTCATACTGTAGATCAAATGATATTATTTTAGGTTTTCCATACGATGTTTTCCATTGGCAGACAATTCAAAAACTTTTAGTGAATTCATTAAAAGATACTTATCCTGGATTAAAAGTAGGAAGCCATACACATGTCATTGGGTCTTTACATTTATATAAAAGAGATTTAGATAAAGCTTTGTCAATAGTTTCTCAAAGTCATGATGATATTGAAAAAGCTTCATATTGTTTTAATGTTGACTTATCATTAGAGGAAGCAATACAAGAAGCAAAAGAAATATTTATTAACAAAAAGTTTAATGAAAACACTATATTTAAAAATGCAAAGATAAAAAGCGGATGGAATAAAGTTACTGTAGGTTAGTATTATATAATAAGGAGAGTGTTAGAATATGCCAATGAGTATAAGAAAGTTTCTGTATGAAATTCTAAAAACAATAAATGAAGACAATAATATAGCTTTGAAAGAAACAAAGCGAAAGGAGAAAAATATGCACACCAGTTGGAAAGTAGAGCTTGGAAAGAAAATAAGGGCTCTCAGAGAATCCCAGGAGCTTACACAGTCAGAGATAGCTCGTTCATGTGGAGTTGACTCTTCATATATCTCAAAGATTGAACGCGGCGTTGTTACTCCAAGAGATTTGATCCATGACCTTGCGAGGTATTTTGGTGTTCCTACAAATGAGCTTTATGCATCTAAGAGAACATCATTAGTCGCAAAGTATGGAAGGATGTAAGCTGTTTAGCTGGAGGTTCCTCCTTACTGGGTTATCCAGTACCTCCAGCAATTCTTTTTAAAATTATGATAATTAAACCACCTAATTCTTTTGATAATGAAATAAAAAAGTCTTTTAGCATCTTTTTGGCTGGATCGATTGAACTTAATACAGCAGAAAAATGGCAAGAAGAAATTGAAAAGAAATTAAATCAAGATGGAGTTCTTATTCTTAATCCGAGACGAGATGATTGGGATTCTTCTTGGGAACAGAAAATAGAAAATAAACAATTTAGAGAACAAGTAGAATGGGAACTTTCTGCTCAAGAACAGTGTGATTTGATAATAATGAATTTTGATCCTAAAACAAAGTCTCCAATAACTCTTTTAGAATTAGGGCTCTTTGCTAAAACAGGTAAACTTCTTGTCCATTGTCCTACTGGTTTTTGGAGAAAAGGAAATGTTGATATAGTATGCAATAGATACCAAGTTAAAGAATTTGATGATTTAAACAATTTAATAGCTTCAGTAAAAGAAACACTGAAACAAAGGAGAACTTTAATGACCGAACCTGATATAGAAAAAGCAAAGAGCTCTTTGGCAGAGGAAGACATGGCCTCAAAGCTCTATGAGGAACGATTAAAAACTGTCGTTGATCCAGATTTGAAAACTATATTTGATCACTTACTTAGAGAAGAAAAAGAACATATTCAACTTCTAAAAGTATGGATGAAAAAAAATAATATAGAGGTTTAAAATGAAAAAGATAATACTTCTAATATTTTTATTGACTCTAATCGGCACTCCATCTTTTGCTAATGGTCAATATGGTAATCGACTTGCTGATGGTGTTCCACAAACGCAAAAGTGTATTAATATTAAAGGTGGAGAAGCTATATCTTATGGATTTTCTAAAATAACTATTTATGCTCCAAACTGCCCAAGAGAATATCCATCTGATGGTGACATCAAATGTAGTGTACCTGATCCTAAAGATCCATATGATTCTAATTTTTATTATGGAGAAGATTCAGATCAAGGAGGTCGGTCAGGGTTCAATGTGTTTTCGAAAATAGTTTCTTGTACTTGGGAGGATAGAAGAGAAATGAGTTCTAAACCAGTAAAAGTATGGTTGACTAAGCAATGTTGTGGATATGTGCCTCTCAAAAAAGACTCATTGTTCTTTACTGGGACTACAGTATTATATTATACAGGTACTGTAAATAATTACGATTTTAAATATGGAGAAGTTAAATGAAAGTAGAAGTTTCAAGAGAAGTAGAAAAAATAATAAAAGATCTTCGTGAGAAATATAAAACTGAAGAGAAAATTGAGAGTATTAAAAATGCTGGAATATCAGGTGTTATACTAAAATTGAGTCCAAGAATATTTGCTAATGTGAGAAGAGTTCCTGAGCTATGGAAAGTGCTTGGATGTAACTATGAATATGTTATTGCAGTAAATGAGCGATACTGGAAAAGCCTTTCTGAAGTACAGAAAGAATCTATTATATATCATGAATTAAACCACTGTGTTGGAATAGACAGGGATGGTGAATTTAAATACAAACTAAAAGACCATGATATTGAAGAGTTTTCAAGTGTAATTAAGAAATATGGAGATTTTTTACCAAGTATAAAAGACTTTATGAAAAAAGCATCTTTAAAGAAAGATGACGAAAATAAAAAGGAGACAAAATGACACAGATAAACAAAGTAATTCTGATAGGTTTCACTGGTAATGAACCTAAGGTTTCAGACAAAGTAGTTAGACTTTCAGTTGCTACAAATTATATGTCTAAAGGTGGCCAGCGTAAAACTGATTGGCATAACGTAGTAGCATTTGGTGATTTGATGGAAAGTGCTAAGAAAATTAAGAAAGGTGAAAAAGTCTATGTAGAAGGTATGATTTCATATGGAAAGTACAAGGAGCAGTTAACTGTTTCTATTATTGCATCTATGATTCAACCTCTTATCACTGAAGAAGAGCTTCGAATGAAAGCCAAATCAATAGATGCTGATTCGCCTTCTCCAGTTGATTCGTCAATAGACGATATACCTTTCTAAATGACCAAGCTTCGAAGGGGCAAGCACCATCTTAGAAAACCATTTTCTGAAGAAACAAAGAAAAAGCTTGCCCTATTAAGATTAGGAAAAACTTGGAATGATGAAGTTAAGAAAAAAATAGGGCAAGGTGTTAGTAGAGCTTTTTCAAGTAAAAAACATGTTTTTTCTAAAGATAAACTTGAACGTTTATCAAGAGGTCAAATAGGGAAGCACACTTACGAAAAAAACAAAGAATATTATGAAAGCTTAGTAGGAAAGAAAAAACCACCAGAAATTGGTAGAAAGATCTCAGAATCGTTAAAAAAGTTCTATTCAACACACTCAGCGTCGGATAGATTAAGTTCACCACATTCTTCTCTAAATAGGTATACTAAATCATCTCCAACAAAACGGTATATCATTGATCGAATATCTTTAGGGTATACTGAATCTCAAATTTATGAAAGTTTCCTCAATGAGATAACCATAAATCCTTCTATTGTAAACAATATTACTAATATAGAAAAACATTTTAAGGATGCATTTCGTGGAGCTGTTAAATTTAGAAAGCTAACCGTTGGAAAGTATATAAGTTTTACAGATTGGATTTTAGGAAAAATACAATTAGGTATGTCTGATGGTGAAATATACTTAGAACTAAAAAAAATAAGAAAAAAGAATATTTTTTCTATACCAAAGCGCTTTTTTAAAACAGAAACAAAAGTAAAAGGTTCTATTAGAGCTATAAGGAGATTACTGAACAAATATGCTATCAAAATGTAGGAATTGTGATTTTTACCAGAGATCAGTACTCAATCATGAAGATACATACAGTTTTACAACGCAGACAGTTGATATAGAAAGAGCTGACTCAGTTATAGTTTTTCCAGAATATATAAAATATAATAATAATTTTAGTCTTTTTATTACCCAATTTAGGTCTACTATGCACGCGAAGACTCTTCCAATAATATTCTTATCACAATGTACCTCATGGACTAAACACTCTAAATATCTAAAAGACATAAAGTATTGTTTTGTTGATAGAATTCAACAATTAGATTTTTCAAATAAAATTTTATATTTTTTTGGTGCAGAAGTAGGAGAAATCTTTAATATCCCAAAACCATTAAGGTTTTATAAAAGTTACAAGATAGAAGATTCATTTCTTGGAAAAAACATAATTGTGTATGCTTTTCCTTCATACTACAGATTTGTTAACGATTTAGTTACAAATATTGAATTCGTTAGAAATTCTATAGTTCTACCGCAAGGTGTGGATGAAACAAAAGTAGAATTTAAAGATGCCACTTCTGAAGATGTAGATTTTTTAAATTCTGAAGATAGACTTATAATAGATATAGAATCTAATAATATCTTAAATCAATACGACTCTAATTTTGTTATTACCCATTTAGGTGTAGGTACATTTAAAGATGATATTATATATTTGATTAAAGACCAAAATTTAATACATAAATTAGACGTTGAAAATAAAACTATTATAGGGTTTAATACTGCGTGGGATGTGGTTGCTTTACTTGCTTATACTAAAAAAGAACACCTAATTAATAGCTTAAAAATGGAAGATGTTATGCTATTATCCTACCTTTTAAATGAAAATAGGTATTTATCAACTGGCAACAATTTAAAAAGCCTATCAATAGCAGAATTTGGTCTTTCTGAGTATTATGAACCATTGCGTGATATGGAGAAAATTCATAATGAAATGGTATTATTGGATAAAAAAATTAAAAGTGTGAAGACTGAAGTAACCAAAGAGAAGTATAGATCTTTGCTTGCTATTGCTCAAGATAATTATTATAAATTAATGCTTAAAGTCAATGAGTACAATGCTAAAGATGTTTTTTATACTAAAAAATTGTATCAGAAGTACTTTGTTACAATTGAACAGCTTTATGATAAAGATTTTTTAAATTTTATTAATAAAGCCTTGCTATTTACTACCAAACTAAGAATGCGTGGGGTTGGTATAGACTATGATGAAACAAAGAAGCTTTATGAAGAACAACTCTCCTCATTGAAAGAAGTAGAAGAAAATCTAAAAAAACTTAAAGACGTTAACTGGAAATCTAACCAAGAAGCTGAGGCTTGGATTTTAGAAAAGTATAGCAATTTGTCGCAGCAGTTTGAATACACTAACACCAACCAGATAGCTTTATCGGATGAAATGATAGAAAAGTATATTCATAACAGTGAAATAAACAAATACCCAGAACTTATACACATGTTATCATCATTAAATGAGTATCGCACTTGCCAAAAAAGTTTGAGTTTTACTGAAATAGTTTTAGAAAAAACTAAAAAAGATTTTTTGCATGGTAATTTTTCACTTACAAGAACTGTCACTGGGAGGATTGCTTCTAGTGATCCAAATATGCAACAATTTCCTAAAGACATATTTATTAGAGTAATTAAAAGTAGATTTGGAAATGATGGCTCTATTTATGAATTTGACTACAGCCAAGCAGAATTAAGAATGTTTGCAATGATAGCAGGTGAAGAAAGATTAGCTGGGGCTATTAAAACAAGCAAAGATGTATATGCCGCTATAGCTGCCCTAGCGTTAGGAAAAGAAGAATCTTTAGTAACCAAAACTGAAAGAGACAATTATAAACTTGTAGCACTATCAAGTATATATGGTATAACACCATACGGTTTAGCATATTCATTAAAAATAACAAAAGATGAAGCAGAAGGAATACAGAATTTATTTTTTAATGCATTCCCTAAATTTAAAGAATATATTAATACAGTCTCATCAAATGTATTTAAAGATAAATTTGTAATGAGCACCACTGGTAGGTATAGAAGATTTCCTGAGTTAGCTATTCCTAAATTTTCTTTAACTTGGAAAGCTAAAGGACGCATAATGAGAGAAGCGGTAAACTTTGATGCACAAGGTTCTAGTTCAGATGTTACTCTCATAAATGCTATGAGATTAGATGAAGCTTTTTATGAAAAAAAATTAGAATCGAGAATTATAAATCTAATACATGATTCTATTATGATTGATGTTAAGAATAGTGAAAAAGATGAAGTATTAAAATTATACACTGAAATAGCACTCACTGTACCTGATTTAATAAAAAAAAGATTGAGGCTTATACTCCCATTATCATTTAAAAGTAAAGTTTTAAAAGGAGCAATGAATGCAAAATAAAATCTCTGGAAAAAGTACTAAAGTCTATACTCTTGAAAAATCATTAGACTTAATGTATAAAAAATACCACTCAGATGCAGGTATAGATGTTAGACTAAAAATATATTCGCCTGATAAAGAACATTCTTTTAAAATAGAGAAAGGAAGAACTGTAACTGTAAGTTCTAATATTCAATTTATACTTCCTGAAAATGTTTTTGTATGGGTTGTTGGTAGATCATCATTAGAAAAAGATGGGCTACTAGTAAGAAATGGAATAATAGATCCAAATTACACAAACACCGTCAGTGTTTCAATGACTAACTTGTCAGATCATGACTTTATTTTAAATGATGGTGATAGAATAGCACAGTTTGTATTCCTTCCTAAACTGAATATTGAGCTGAAAGGTATTTCAGAATATGAATTTAAAAAAAGAGCATTGAAAAAAGACCGTGGAATGAATGGTCTCGGGAGCACAGGTAGGAAATAAGAACAAGAGCTCAGAAAAAAAAGACACGAAGTGGTTAAAATTACTCATTTTGTGAGTGTGCCTTTGAGCTCTTGTGCATAGGTTTGTTTCTATTATTAATTAGCTAGAATGATTAATTTGAATTTTACAAACATAAAACGATTAGCTAAAGCACTTGAATCTGTGCAAAAGATTTTGTCTAAAGAAAAAACTTTTCGTCTTTATTTTGTTCCATCAAGAGTATTTTATTTCAAAGCAGATGATGTGGTAACAGATGATTTTTATAAAGATGAAGTGGAAATACTTAATAAAGAACAATCAATCTATCTAATTTGTGGTTTTTTGTATTCCACTATATCAATAACGCTTGGTTTTCATTCATCTTCATTTGACACCGCCATCAATGATGAATTAACTATCAATTTAAAGTCTCTTTCATTTAAAAAGAAACTTACAAAGCTTTCATCCTCTATAGAAAAAGCAACTTCTCAATATATTTTAGACAGAATCTAGTTACTGATTGAAGTATTATACTAAGGAGGAAAGTAAATATGAAAAAAGAGAAGCCTATACGAGTTCAAAAATATGTAAAAAAACTAATGGATGAAAACAAGGAACTTTCTCTTGAGACTCTCCAGAGCAAAATACATAATTCTGTAGAATCAGGAGAGGTTGTTTTAAAACCATTTAAGTCATTTGGTGGTGAGTTAAACAAAGCCATTAAAGCCTTTTATGCTAAATTCAAAGGAATAGGGGTAAAAGATCTTGGGCCTAAGATTGCGAAAAAAGAAGATAAGATACAAAAGCTCTCAGACTTTGCAAAGGTGGTATCATACAAAACAGAAGAATCAGATCTTGTTTTGATAAATAAGATACGTATTGCTCTCAATGAAGGATACTTGTCTGCAGAGACAATACCACAGGAACTAATGCATACTCTTATTACAGCATTGAGAAATGATGAAGAGCTTATTCCAAAAGATATAAAAATATCAAGCAAAGGAATAAGGATGCTTCAAGGAAAGGAATAATGACTTGTGCCAGTAAAAATTACTATACAACATACTAAAGTTCCGATTCTCGTTTGGACTGATCATGTAGAAGATGGGGCTTTAAACCAAGCAGTCAATGTTGCTAACCTGACTCCAGTCTATAAGTATGTGGCATTAATGCCAGATGTGCATTCTGGGTATGGGCTTCCAGTTGGAGGAGTAGCTGCATTGTGTAATGCCTTAAGTCCTTATATGATAGGCTCAGATCAAGGGTGTGGAATGGTTGCAGTAAGAACTTCATTGACTTCTATTCTTTTAGATGATCAAAAAACAATTTTTAGAATACTACGCGAACGAATTCCTGTTGGATTTAAACATCATGATAAAGTGGTAGATTGGGAAGGGTTTGATTATAATAAAGCTCCGAGAATTCCAATAATACAACAAGAACTTGGAAGTGCAATGCACCAATTAGGTACTCTTGGTGGAGGTAACCATTTCTTGGAATTTCAACAAGATCAAGAAGGAAGAATTTGGATAATGATTCATTCTGGAAGCAGAAATATTGGAAAACGAATTGGGGATGAATATCATATGCTAGCTATTAATGAAGGCGTATGCCCAAATAAAGATCTGGCATACTTTGATAAGACACGACACTCAGATTTGTTTGAGCAATTCTATACAGCGTTGAAATATGCAACTGACTTTGCTTATGAAAATAGAAGAGTAATGATGGAAGAGTGTAAGTTTGCAATAATATCAATTTTAGGTAATGATATTAAATTTGATCCAATGATAAATATACACCACAACTACGCAGAGAAATTAGTTGTAGATGGAGATGAGTATTGGTTGCATAGAAAAGGAGCAACAGCAGCATATAAAAATACAATAGGCATTATTCCTGGCTCTATGGGAAGCAAATCATTTATTGTAAAAGGACTAGGAAACGAATTAAGCTTCAATTCTTGTTCTCATGGGGCAGGTAGGAAAATGAGTCGTGGACAAGCAAAGCGATCAATCTCAAAAGAAGACTATTTAGATTCTCTCAAGAAGATTGGCTTGGATGCTTCTGATAGAGATCTCCATATTGATGAGGCTCCGGGTGCATATAAAGATATTGAAGAGGTAATGAACAACCAAAAAGATTTAGTAGAAGTTCTTTATATACTAAAACCATACCAGCTTCCAGCTATAAAAGGTTGATTCTTATGGATGAAAATACAAATCCAAAACTCGTAGATTCAAATATTATAGACTGCATTCCTCAAACAGAAGAATGTCCTCTCAAGTGTGCTGAATGCTATTATAATGGAGGACGCTTTTTCAGAACACTAGAGAAACCTCTTATTCCAGAAATAGCTGACTCTATAGGAAAAATAGTAAGGATTAATTCAGGACATGATTCAAATCTTGAAAAAGAAAAGGTCATTGAAGTTGGAAGTAGGTATTCTAAAGTTTTTTATAATACATCCATTCCTAACTTTGATTTTCCAGCACCAGTTGTATTCACATGCAATTCTACTCATCTAATTTTAGCTGAACATAATTTAAAGAACCTGATGTATGTTAGATTTAGAGCAAATACTGTGAATCTTAGAGAAGCAGATGAAGCAGTAGAATACTATTGGATAAAAAATGGGATTCCGATAGTAATGACGTTTATGAGATACTATTCTGAAGAAAATGTTCCTAATATGGACTCATATGAGTACAAGAAACATATTCTCAACCCATATTGGATGCCAACAACTAATACAATAATTAGAATAATGTCTCGGTGGCAGAATAAAACAGTTCCTATTCATGGAGTAAGAATGTGTGGGACTTTATATAGTTCTTATTGTGCTGATTGCAGGAATTGTGAATTCCTGTACTATGATTTCTTTAGAAGGAACAAATAATTTATTTTAGCTTTATTTCTTTGGCTAAATTTAAAATAGTTCTATAAGGGGTGGTAACATAGTAATCGAATCGTTTATGCGGAAGTTCTAATTTTAGTATTTTCTTTCCAGTATCTTTATCGAAAAACCGCATGTTTCTTATAACAGCTTTTTCTTTATCTATATTTATTTCTACTCTGCTTCCAGCTATCTTTTCTGAAAGTGCTTTAGATAAATCTTTTTCTTTTAGAAATAGAAATTTATTTCTTTTCATATCTTTAAGGAACATGACCATATCTGGGTAACGCGAATCTCCTAAAATATGATTTAATTCTTTAGCTAGATTATGTTTTATTTTATCTTTAGAGAGGTCTTCCCATTTTTCAACATTTCCAATAAGATCGCGGAAAACATTACTTCCAATGCTACTTAGTTTTATATTAGTGCTGCTTACTTCTTTTCCGTGTATAGTTTTTACTGAAATTGCTAAATTCTTTTGTTTAGTTGTATTCTCAAATGCTTCTAATTTTTTGTCAGTAGCTTTTACTAAAATATCAGCTTTATGTCCAAGGCCATACGTCTTTTCATCTTCTCCAATGAATTCAGCACTCTCAATTTTTTTACCATCATAATATTGGTTTATAGCTTCTTTTGAATCAGCAATGTCTTTTAGTAATGACTTTTGCTGATCTTCAGGAATTTTAGAAAACATTTTATCAAGCCTGTCGTGCTCAAATATAAATTCTTTGGCATCTCGTCCAGTAAGTTCATTTGTTAATACTGCTTCAAATAGCATACCTTTGTAGGCACGGATCTTGTTTTCTAGTTTCTTTTGTCTATGACTCTTTGGTTTTTCTTTTTTACCACGAACATAAACTGTTTGTTTTTTTCCAAGTTTGTTAATTATCTGTTTTTTGATGAGTTTTGATACATCTTTCTTACCAAACCCTTTTAATAAGATTTTTCCGTCTTGCTTAATACATTTTAATAAAATGTTTTTCATTATATGAATAACCTCTCGTTTGGAGTTTGACTATCATCTAAATAACTTGGAACCATTCTTTTTTTAACTCTTGGTTTTAACTTTTTTTTTTTAGATTTTAATTCTCTTTCAGCCATCAAACCACTATATTGGAGACCAAGAGCTTTTATTAATACAGAATTTTTTATAATCTTCGCTTTTATTAAAAGCATATTACACTTCTTCTAGAGTTATATATGCAGTGTTCTTATTTTTTATTTCTATTTTAGAAACTTTTACTTTTAGACCTCTTGGCAAAATAACTTCATATTCTTTACGAAACTCTGAGAAATCATGTATATCAAGAGCAGTTGATTTTCTTTTATCTAATTGAAAAATGAGATTATAAATTTCTCCACTACTTGGTTTTATCATATTTTTTCCAAAATATTCAGCTATGTCTAATGAGGTTGTCCATGAAGAAACTGCATCATCAAACACAAAAGGTTTATCTTCCCTTAGATACTTTTCAAAAATATCTTTTTTAAAAACTTGCATTCCACGATATATCGGAATAGATGAAGCAAGATTTGATGAATATTTTTCAAACATAAAATCAAAGTTTCTGTACATATTGATAAGATCTGGATTAAGCATATTTACTATTCCACCTCTAAGGTTTTTTCTCCATTCAGGGTCGCTAGTCCATGATACTAGAATCATTTTTTCCTCTGGAGATAGGTTTTTTTTATTAAATTCAAGTTTATGTGGTTTTTCTTCAGCTCTAATCCATACTGTAGTCATGTGTGGCTTTGTCTTATAGCCTGTAGTCATGACCTTCTTAGGAACCAAAGAACTTCTGTCTTTATAGAGGTATGCTTTGATTAAGAGATGCTTCATTAGAAAACTTTTTTCTGATATTCAAGTTTCAATTTAGTTTTTATCTTGTCTATATTATCTGGTATATTTTTATCAGAAACAAATTGTGTGTATACTTTTTGCCAATCATAAAGATCTCCTGAAAATAGATCAGGGTTACTCATAATAAGAGCAATGTCTTTCCATGAAAGAGAATCAGTATTGAAAAATTCTTTTATTTCCATTAGAGGTAGCCTCCTGTACTGATTGGAGTATCTTGCATATTTCCTAAAACCTGATTCCAAGTAAGTTTTTGTGAGTAACTTGGAGTATGTTTCTTTTTTTTCTTTTTTGGATATATTGAAGGTAAAAACATATGAGCTTTTACTAAAATATAATGATCTACCTCTATTGCTTTTATGAGTAATTTATCCTTGTACATATTTTCCTTGATTCCATCCATAGAGTTCAGAATATCTTACTGGAGAAGCATAATTTGGAATGGTCTTTTTATCTTTAATCTTATGCTTTCTATTTAATGGATTCTGTTTATATTTCTTAGAATATTTAACAGTAGGCAATTCTCTAGCCTCTGTGTCTAGTTTACCTGAAATGATATATGCTTTTATAAGAAGTTTCATAGAAAAAGACTCTTATATATAATTAGCCAGGAAGCATAAAAAGTTACTGTAAGCAAGTATTATATTTTGAGTGGACAGACATTTAGAAAATCTTATAATTAAATATATTACTGGAAACGACATTCAAGAAGTCCTTTCAGATAAATCGAAAGATCGATTAAAAAATATTATATCTGATCTTCTATCAATTTATGCAAATGACAAGAACTCGTCTACCCTTAGAGAAATGAGCACTGTCAAACTTTCTGGGTATGAGCATTTTATTGATAAACATGGCTATGATGGTTTTAAACATGCGGATGATAAGATAATTTTCTGTGAGGCTAAACCTAAAAACATTACTTTAAAAACAGATTATTCTGTGTCTAAGCAACATTTTAATGGTGATGGAGCTTTTAAAGATTACACCTATGAGAGGCTCCTTAAAGACAAAGAAGAAAACCCTAATATGCTTGTAAGTGGATTTATAAATGGAATTATAGTTTATATTATAGAGTTTCCATTTATTGCAATTTATGACAGATTAGAGGCTATTTTACCTAAAGAAAGGGAGAAAGGAACATATAAAAGTAGAGCTTCTTTTACGTACGAAGATTATGCATTATCTGAAATCAAATTAAATTATAAAAATCAAGCGCTTATGGAAAAGTATCAATGGCTTTTCAATAAAAAGTTTTATTATTTTCTAATATCTAAGTGTACTGATCAAGAAAAGCCTCTAGAAACACATCCTGGTGCACAAGAGACTACTCCTGAAGAGCAAGCAGAGGTGATAATATGAATGAAACAGGGTTTCCTGGACAATCTAAAGTCTTACTGTCAAATTTTGAAGAAAAAGAAATAAGAAATCTTTATCAATTTGATAAGGTTCTTGATAGAGAAGGAACAGAACACGAGGTTTCTCTTGTGTTGAAGCATTATCATCCACAAGAAATAGTAGAAATAATAGCATATGGGGGTAGGCGAGTACTTTGTAGTAAAGATCAGTTCGTTCTTATGTATAGAAGTGGAGTATTTCTTCCAATAAAAGCTTTAAATATTGATAAAAGTGATTACTTAATAAGATACACAAAAGAAAGTAAAGGGCTTACATCGATCTTAGCTATTACACTTATTCCTTGGAACAAACTGAATGGAGACTTTGCATTTTCATTTGAAACAAAGACTTCACAAATATTTGTAATTGATGGCGTAGTCTTTTGTAATTCAAAATAAGGAGAAAATAATAAAAATGAAACATTTATCAAGAGAAGAGTTTATAAAAAAATTAGATCAATATGCTAAAGACGCTAATTCAAATAAAAACATTACTGAAACGATTAAGGAAACAGGAATAGATTTTGATAAGAGTATAGATAAATCATTCTCTATTTTAGAAAAAATATATGATGTACCTGATATGTATTCTGTGGCTAGAATCTTTATGGAAGGACTAAAGAGTCTTTCTCCAGATGATGCAATGACCTTGTTAGCAATATATACCCAGTTGTCTATGGAAAATGAAGAAAAAACTGAAGCACTTCATCAGCTGCATGATATTGCGGCTTACACTTTATGGGGAGATCCAGATGATCAAAACACTTCAGATGCGGATGGAAGCGGAGAAACCCATAAATTAGATAACTAGATCTTTTTAAATCTTTTGTAGATTTCTTTTGATCTAAATATAATTATATAAATAAACAAAGCTTCTATAAATCCAGCTATGACGTCTAAGCAATAATGTTGCTTTATAAATAAAGTTGACATAGAAATTAGTAAAGCAAGCATTGAAAAGAAAATTCCAACCTTTTTATTATATCCGATAAATATCAAAGCAACAAGTACTGTATTTGCAACATGCATACTCGGAAATACATTAAACCCATGATCATTTATGTATATAAAATGTAATGCTTTTTGACTAAGATCTAATGCGTGGAAAGATGGACGAATCATTCGAATATGGTAGTTAAGAAAAAATGCAAACCCTATACTATAAGTTAAGAAATATGAAACAACAGTTTGAATAAAAAAATAAGTATCTTCTAAAATAATAGGTATTGGTGAAAGAATAACTACAAAATATAAAAAGTATATCCAAACGAAACTTGGTATTAGCGGAATATCTTTATCAAAGCTATCTTTTAATGAAAAAAACTTTACACCATGTTCATAAAGTAAATAATTGTACTTATTTAAAAAGAAGTAAGTGACTATCAAAAAAGAAATAAGAAAGAACAATATGAATATTTTTGAGGTCTTCTTTAGTATCACTATACTCTCCTATATATAAATAGTAAGAATGGAAAAAAATGACTAATGATGAATTTATAGAAGAGCTTAACTGTATAAATAAAATTTTATATGCTAAAGATCTTTTATACACAATTGATGCTAATGGATCGAGGTTTTGTTTAGGAAATGATATTTTATGGACACTTGAATTTAATCCTGATATTGAGAAAATGAAGGAGCTTATATTTCCTGATAATGTGGTAATACTTTGTGAGAAAAACCTTATTCCAAGATCATCAAAAAGATATGAATATGAAGTAATAGAAACAAAGTTTTTAGTTTGCAAAAGTAGAGATAAAATGATTGAAGCTATCTATAGCACTCTTTCTAAATATGTTTTAGACGAAATTTAAGTTATGAAGAACAAGAGTATTGTTCCTGATAGACCACAATGAACTTTTTATGTTTCCGATCAAAGTATTATATAATATGGAGGATACAAAATGACAAAAAAAGATGCAAAAACACTTAAGATTGGAGAAAAAGTACGTGTCACAAAAGACATTCCACATCAAGGATATGTTCGTACAAAGCTTCCTCGTCTTAAAAAAGGGCTTGTAGGTAAAGTAGTAGAAGTAAGTCAAATCCCCATGGATTGGGATAATTGGGCTTGGAGTAATCCATTGAATGTTGTTTTTGACTTTGGTGGATTTGGTGGAGAATATTGCATATCACCAAATGAAATAGAACGAGTTTAAACTACTTCTTTTAGATGATTTAATCAAGCTCTTCTTATGAAGAGCTTTTTTTTAAAAAGGACTTCTTATAAACACTATAAAATGTTTTACTTTAGAGAATATTTTCATTTAATATGCTCTTATGTTCGAAAATGGAGCATTTGAGTCATTAGTTTCTAATTGTACATTTCCTGTATTCAACCACCAAGGAATTCTTGCAATTACTAAAGTGTTTGACCAAGAAGCTATGTTGTAAGACTTTCCATTGATATAAATTGAACCAGAATTAGTACCTAAATTATAACCATAAATGTAAAGCCTATTCCAGTTATACACAACCTTTGTAATTATTGGAATATTTGCATAAATATAAACTATTGCTTTAAAATCTGAAGTAGCATCGAATCCAAAACTTCTTATACTACTATTTTCTCCTGATGGTAGCGTAAAACTGTTTCCTACTTTAAAAATCCAAGAAAATGCTCCAAAAGTAGGATTGTTTACTTTCCAATCATTGCCAAAATCTGTTTCTGCTAGAATTACTCCAGTACCATATGAAAGTTCATATGCTTGAATCTCAACTCCAGTCCAAGTAGTTGATGAATTATTTCTAATATACACATTAGAAGTTATTAATAAACCATCATAGTAAATGTTTCCTGTTTGAAATAATCCTGCCTTATCTGAAAAATTGTTACCTGCATTAGGAGGAGTTACATCTATTGATGAAATATTCAGCATATTAGATTTATATGAATATGAAAGTAGGTATTTTCCTACGACGTGACTATTCGTACTATTATTATACTTTCCACATGAAAGTAATATGCTTAGTAAAATAATAAAATAAATTTTTGTTTTCATACGCATATATATAATTAGCAAAAAACCATCAGTTTACTTACACAATTTAATCTTTAACTCTCTTACAGAAAGAGCATTTGTTTCTAGAAGAATCTTAGCAAAGTCACTATCTTTATGCTCTTCAAGCTTCTTTAGCAGTTCTTCATCTGAAAGCTTTGAAAGTTTTTTATAAACTTTTTTTATGTTCTTTGACAATTCTTTTTTTTGATTCTTCATTTGAATATTCGTTTTTCATAAGACCACTTGCTTCTTTTTTATTTCCATGGATAAATTCATCATATGCCATAAGGATATTATATAATGGTACACCACAAATTAATTCATCATAGTTCATAAGAAAAATATCTACTCTATCTTTCATGCTATTTTGCATCTTTCGTTTATCAGCAAGCTCTTTTTCTATATAGTGCTGGTTCTCTGCCCCACATGCAGGACAATGAATAATACCATGGTTTAAAACAATCCATTTTAATTCAAGAAGATGTCTAATCACATCATTCTTAGTATTGTATATTCCTTTATAGTCAGAAGTTTTAAACTGTTTTTCATGGCAACTATCGCAAATAACCTCGTATTCACCTGAACTTATTTTCACTATCATACCATTCTCCTTTCATATAGAATCAAGTACTTTATCTGAAGCGAAATTTTTTAATTTAGAACAGTTTATTTTTCTTGGAACATTTTTTAAATACTTCCAGTTATATAAACCACTATTCTCATTGCATATTTTGTCAATAGTTTCATTTAATCTTTCTGCTACTTGAGCCATTTTGGTTTTTGAATAGTCTTCTTCTATATACAAGCAGTACAATTTTGTATCATAATAAAAAAGAATATCATATTTTAAATATGGATGGTTTAAAAACTTCAATGTTATGAATTCACCATTCAAAAACTTATTTTTTAATTCTTCCTTAGTTACTTTCATATAGAGTCTAAAATGTTTTTAGAAGAAAAGTCTAGTATTTTAGAGCAGTCTACTTCTTCAGGAATATAGTTCAACAACATCACGCTATACGAAGCAATTTTTTTATTAGCCAGTGATTCAGCTAAATGATCTATGCTTTCTTGAAGAGTGGTGAATAATGAATTGCCAACATGGTTTTTATCATGACAAATATATAAACATAGCACTTTTCCTTTAGCATATGTAAAAATATCATACTTAAGAATTGGATGATTGGTCCATTCTGCGATGATAATTTCACCGCCTAATAGCTGTTTTACTATTTCTTCTTTTGTCATACTGTTTCTAGTTCTTTTATAGAAAGATATGCTTCTAGTTTAGAAAGAACTTCATGCAATGGTAAAAACTCTTTATTCAAAACATTCTGTGAGTTCTCAACCATTATTTTAAAAAGGCGTTCGTTTTTTAAACTATAGTCTCTTTTAGCGAATTGCTTAAAATAAAGTCTTCTATATGATTTATATTCTCCTGCTCCATAGCCTATCCAATATGATAGTTTATTTTGATAAGCTACATATATGAAAAAACAGGTTTTGGAATTTTGTGCAGCTTCAGAAAGCTCTTTTATTTTATAAAGGTATTCTTGATATGAAAAGTTTTTCTTCATTTGACACTATCAAATAACTCTTTAAGTACTTTATTTATTTCTTTATCTTTTTTTATGCATGAAGTTTCATGTCCACAAGCTTTTATCTCACCTGACAAATACTTTACCCAAAGGTTTTCTTCCCACGGATGAATGTACAGCGATGGTTCCTCTTTCATTCCATATGCAGAACATAAAATTCTATCTAAAATGCTCTCGGCTAGTGCTTTTGTTTCATTATCAGCTTTTTGATCCACACAACTAGTGCACAAATGCTCAAGTTCAGATAGACATCCACACATTTGAGATTGACTTTCTTTTATAGCAAAAAATTCTTTTTTTAGAAAAAGTTTTATTAAAAGTTTCTTGAATTTAAGCTTTATCATTGTGCTTTTTTTCTTAATTTCATTGATATGAATATGATGAAAATACCAACTATTGTGAGAATAATATAATAAATAAGAGTATTTGAATGTTGAACTTGAAGAGAAAGTGGTATTGATTCGAAAGATCTTCTTTCAATGCCAACACTTTTTCCTAATGAATAGAATTTTTTTTCTTGGAGTGTTAATGTTTTATGATTAAATCTATCAATGATGTTCAAGATTATAGAAACAAATCCAGTAACTGAAGAAAGTGCTCCTGAAATAAGTAAAATAATAGAACTTATTTCTTTGATTTTTCTTTTTTTATGTAGTTTGGACATAAATTCTTTAATGCTTCTTTATAACTTTCTTTATCATAATAACCATTTATATGCAAATAAATCATTTTGCATTTAGACATATCTTGCTTTCCTTTTCCATATTTGCAAGTATATTTATTCTTTTGTTTCATTATTTATCCTTTATTAAATACTTTCCAATGTTATTTCAGAAAGTTGTTGCTGTATAAAATCTGGAACATTAGTCATTATTTTTGTTTTACAAATTGGTTCTTCTAAATCTTTTATTATGTGGTCAAATGAACGGATGCTTTCTTGAATATTTGAAACCTCTTCTGAAAGCTTTAAGTTTAAATAAAAAACTGTGTTTCCATCACTCCAAAAAGCAGTAGGCATTCTTACATTACTAAATGCTTCCATAGCTAGAAGAACTTCTCCATTTAAAAGTGCAAATTTTATTTCATTATAGTCCATTTAGTGTTTCGCTTAATATGCTCTTCTATAACTCTAACAATCCATTTATTTCTAGAAACGCCTTCCTTCTTTGCTAAAGAATCTATCTTTTTGACTAAAGACTCAGATAATTGGATAATAATTCTTACATTATCTTCTTTATACATGAAAAAATCCTATTATTTTAAAAAGCTATTTAACCTAGAGTTGTTGAACAAAGTTCCCAAGGAACAATACTAAATGGACTAATGGTAGTGATACTATTAAATCGTTCAGGTACTATTTGAACTGGTGGAAGCCAAACATTAGAGTAAATCTTCATCCACTTCTCCTTTTTTTTTTAAATTATTTCTTTAAAAATAAACTTGTCATATACTATCAAGTTCCGATTGAGAAATCTTTTCATTAAAAATATTATGCAAAACCATGGTTAAACTTTCTATGCTGTCGGAATTTACAGGAAATTTTTTATTGACTTCTGGTTTATACACTAAGTTTTTTGGAAAATAATAGATTTCAATCAATATAATTTTACATTTTTTTCTAAATAGATCTTCTAATGGACCAATGTCTATCTGCTTTTCTAAATAACCAGTTGGATGGTAACCATACGCTATAAAATAATTATTTTCATTAATACTTCTTCCGTCACTATGAAAAAATATAGCAAGCTTATTCTTTACCAAGTAATCAGAAATATCTTTGTAAATAGAAGAACTCATCCTGGAAATCCAAGCTTTATTGATGAAAGCATTGACAAGACTTTATCAAAGTCTTTTTGAGAATTAGTACAAAGAATTGGCTTTTTATTTTTTAAATATGGATTATTTGTATTTAACCAGGTCTTAGCTCGGAACACTGTTTTAAAAACAGACTCGGCTTCTTTTATAAGAAGGCGTTTTCTGGTAAGTTTTTGTAAAACACTCAAAGGCACTGATTTCATAATACTACATTTTTCAATAGACACATCTATTCCATCAGCACCAAGAGATTTAACAACAGAGGCATGATTAATAAATCTTTTTGGCTTATCTTTTAGTTTAATTATTCGTTTTGACTTTATTTTCTTCATAAAGAGAGAACTTGATTGTTAAAACAAAGACTCCTTGTATAAATAATACTGTAAATCAGAAACTATTATTGCACAAATGAAAGGATTTTTGCTTTTAATAAAGACTCATTGTCCAATTCATTCTCCCATACAATTAAGGTTCTATAACCACTGTCTTTAAAAAGATTTATCCTTTCTTCTTGGTCTTCATTTTTATGCCAATATGTTCCAAAAAGCTCTATTAACTTATTAGAACCTTTAATTATGAAATCAGGACAACGACCATTTATGACAAGAGATCCATCTCCTACAAAAAGTGGGGTTAAGCCAAGAGGAATGCATATTTCAACAAGTACTTTAAATAATCGCATTTCTTGTTTATTTGGTGACATTGCATTTCCTTTCATAATCTTTGCAACTAATGCATCTTTCTGTTCCGACGAGTATGAAGCCCAAGTATGTTTTAATGATTCACTTATTTTTTTACAAACTTCCTCTGATCTTTCTGTGCCTGTTAATGAGTTTGCTATTTTTTTTAAATATTCTTCATTTTTAAATAATGCATGAAAAGCTTCGCTGTTCTTTAGTGCGATTCCAATATTCTTATTATGTTCTTCTGAGTGTGGTTTGCCTTTTCTTGTATCACTCATTTTTTTCCTTGCTTCTTTTGTTTTAGCAGGATTGTGTTTTGTCATTTCTTCACTTTTTTTCTTTCTCCATTCAACAGACCGTTCATATGGTTTTCTTTTAGATGAGCATTCTTTAGAACAATAGTTAGCATCTTTCCTAGTCGCATCAAATTCTTTACCACAAGTTTTGCATATTCGTTTATGCCTGACTACCACACGATGCTTTTCTCGATGCTCTACAGCACATTTGTGTGAACAAAATTGTCTAGCATTAGAGTTCTCTTGTCCATTTCTTTTTAAAGCATCTATATATTTCTTTTCTACTTCAAACTCAGCTCCACAGTTTAAACAGGTTCGTTTAACAACCTCTTTCTTTTCTTTAGAAATATTATGTTTATTCATATACGACATTCTGCAAGAATTAGAACAAAAGTACCATGGAAGAGATTTTCTCTTATTAAACTTCTCTAATTTTTTCTCTTCCATTTGAAATGTTTTTCCACAATTGGCACAAGTTAAATCTACTGGCATATAGCACCTCTCTATATTATAATTAGCAAGATGATAAGATTTGCTTTTCTACTATATAATACTATACCACAGTAACTTTTAAAATATCCAGCAAATTTTTTGTATTATATTGAAACTAATAAACTACTGGCAAGGTCAACTTATTTTTAAGTAAAAAAAAGCTGCTCAACGCAGCCTCTACTAAATAATTTGTGTAAAGTTAAACCTTAAGTAGTTAGAATCCTTGAATGTTCCTTATTTGAACAATTTTTGTGGGTGCATATAACATAAGTGTTGCGTAAAGTAGGACCATCCAGCGAATACTTGGATCTATGACCGCTAACTGTATGCTCATCGCAGGACTTAGTTGTTTTACTGATATAACACTATCATCGAACTGCATTACGAATGCTGTGTTTGTGTTTGGAAGTGTCTGTGCTGCATCTGTGAAGCTTGTTCCTGCTGTATTGTAGTAAACCTGTCCGATTCTGTAGTAGTTTGTCAAGTTTGTTTTGTCAGGAGTCTTTCCAATTGGGCATCTGTAAATGTTTATGTGCTGTGGAGTACCATATGTGCTGTCAGAGAAAGCCGCTGCTGTAGAGAAAATAGCATTAAGACCCGTCAGAGCTACGCTTGAGAGGTTAGCACCAGTTGAAGTGTAGTCAATAAACATGTTTGAATTACTCTGAGCAGTTAGTGCACCAGTCTCACCATACCTATTGCTTGCTGATATGAAGTAGTGCATTACAACGCCATTTGCCATTGTACCTTCCCAAGTTGTCCCACCGTTGTACGTTCCAGATGCTGAACCAGTGCTTGCAGTTACAGTTAATCCTGAAGCGTCTATTGCAGGAGGAGTTACTGTTTTCTTTAAGAAGATGTCTGGAATAAAGTTAATTAAACCTGCCTGTGTAGCATAGTTCTCAACGTTAATACCAGTTGTCATCGATGTTTGTTCTTGAGTAGACCCTGCTTGGATAGGAAGGAAGACTGTCTGTTTGCTTATCCATGTCTTAGTGAACTGATTTAATGTATCGTAAGACATAAGCATCGCTGTTGGGAAACCATAGTTGTCAAGAACTAACTGAGCAGCATCATTGATATTGTCAGGAGTTAAGCTTGCTCCATGAAGGTCAATGTAGTTGTTTGCTGCAGAGCCTGAAAGGTTGTTGTTGAAATATGTGTTTAAACCATCGAACTGAACATATTCCTGAGCATTGTATCCTTGGTGGTTTCCATTATACATACCATATTCCATAGTTGCTATGACCTGAGAAAGAGCCATCTGATTTTCATATGCTCGTACATCTTCAACCTGGTTGTTAACTAAGAGTTGCTGTGCATTAATCTTTCTTGTAGTACCAATGAACTTAATTAAGTTGTACTGTCTCTGAAGGACTGATGTATCCTCATTAGGTAATACCCCAGCTGGTACGAAGTTAGCTGAATTGGCATTTGTACCAACACCAGTAACCTGAGTGTACTCTTCAACAGTTGAAAAAGCCTTCTGCTTAGGAATCTTTCTCCAAAGACCCATTTGTTTAAGTGTGAAGGTAAGAATCTTCAAACTTTGTTCTAGAGACTGAACCCTTAAAGCTCCACCACCGGTTTGGCTAGCTATCGAAGTTGCATAACCCGGATCCAAACTTTTACTTAGGAATGTTACATCATCCAAATTTCCATTCCCAAATCCAGAGAAATCTCCAGAAATCATACTGTTAAAATTCGTTCCTGCCATAAATAATACCTCCTATAAAGTATTTGTATTAATTAGAGAGGACTAGTTTTTACCAATCCTCTCTTGTTTATTTATTTATTTTATTCCTAATTTTACTTTTGTGTCTGTAGAAAGGAGACCTGACCCTTCAAACCTGATAAGCTCTGACATAGGAACTTCACCTTTTTCTGCAAGCTGTTCAAGTTTGTTAGCGATTATTGCTTTGCTTAGAGTGTTCTCTGCTTTCTTTACTGAAGGAATAGATTTTCTGATAGGATCTGGGCTCGCATTCTTAATAGACCTAAGAGCTTTTGCTACCTGGATAAGACCTTTAGAAAGATGCTTCATCCCTTCCTCATGGTCGGAAAGAGCTTTTTCTATTCTAGAAAGTTTCTTACCAATACCTTCTTCCTTAAGCACACCTTTTACTAAGTCATTCACTTCAATGTAAACAGCTTTTTCAGTTGATTCTGAACTGCTGCTTGAAGAATCTGTGTCTGAGTCCAAATCATCAATGTCAGAAACTTCGATTGTGTCATCGTCGCTGTCATCAGATTCTGAGGTATCAGAAGTATCTGATTCATCTGAGTCAGAAGTTGATGCTTTTGAAAAACTGTCAGAGTCTGAATCTGAATCACTGTCATCATAGTCTTTAGCTTTTGATATACCTGACTCATCTTCTAACTGAGTTATAATCTTATCAAGAGACTCATTTGTTTTGTTTGTCTTTACTGCTTTAACTGTTTCTTCTTGAGTAATTACTGAATCTTCTACCGTTGGAGTCATGTTAGAATTACTTCCAGAAGAACTTACAGATTCCTGAGAACTTACACTTTCATATCCAATGTTCTCTGGACTAGTTTCTTTAGGAACAACATCTTGGTTTACACCAGATGGATCACCTGCACCTTCAGATGAACTTTCTGAGGCTACATCTCCTGAAGCAGCAGCCCTTGTTCCTGCTACAAGTTTTGTAAAGTTTTCTAAGCCCTTAACCAATTTCTTAGTTTTTTCACCAATTGTTTCTTTCTTTTCTGACATAAAGTTTTACCTCCAATAGATTTAGGCTATTCAGCCTTATAAATTTAATTAACAGAAAAGTGTAAATTTTTCAAACAGTTACTGCTTGTACAAAAATAGTTATTAGATTTTAATAGTTTAAAAATAACCTCCATAAAGAGAACTTTTTTTATTTTTTATAAAACAGCTACTTAGTAGTCATAGTTACTGATGAAAGTATTTTTTATTTGTGAATACTAGACTTGAAAAGTGTATTTATAAATTTTTAGATTCTATTTAAAAAAGTTACTAAGCTTAAGTAATTTATTATAGATGGTGAGTTTATAGTGAACAATACAAAATTTTTCAATATTTTTTTACTAATATATGCATTAGTTGCAATGCTTTTTATTGCAAAACCATTTACACATAAAAAATATGCATATATAAAAACTCAAGATAAGGTAGTAGAATATCCAAAGATTCAAGATCGAGATTATCCAACTATACACATATTTAAAGATAAAAAAACAAAATTGTTAAGGAACATATATAATGGAGTTTTAACTTTAAATCTTAATAAAAAGCAGAAATATCATTCGTCTTTTTCATATTTTTGTTCAGTTAATACTATTTATCCATTTAAAACTACTGCTTTATACACTTTTACAGCAGAGTCTAGTTCTAAATTTACTATATGTTCGTATGATGAATTAGGGCGTATAAAAGCATATAGTTGGAAATATATTGCTATAACATGTGTTGGTCATTAATGTAATAGGAGCCATTATGGAAAAGCAGTCAGTCAAAGATCTTATTAAAAAAATGAGTGAAGCAAAAGATGATTTCAATAGCAAAATAGTAGAGAAACTGAAGAGTGAAAAAATAGAAGTAAATATTGGTGCTGGGTTTTTTATTATAAAAGCAAATGCATATAGTGACATACAAGAAGTGTTTATAGATGATGAAGTATTTCAAATAAAAGACAAAGAAATGCTTCAGGACATGATAAAATCAGGAATTAATGAACTAAATGACAGGATTGGTACTATATATAATAAAGTTGTTAATGAGCAATCTACTGAAAAATTAAATGATATTTTAAAAGAATCAGGATTTGGAGTTGAGATTGAAAAGTCTGTAAACAAAAAAGAGAAATAATAAGGATAAAAAAATGAAAAAAACAATTATTCATGAAAGTTTGCAAAAAGGAATAGTTAGTAATGATGCAACAGTAAAAACACCAAGGCCAGTAAATCCTCCTCCAGCAACAGATCCTGATTTTAGCAAAAAGAAAAAAGAAGTTCCTGATATAGTAAAAAAGGCTATTCCTTGGGAAGAGGCTAAAAAAGAACTTCTTAGAGAAAGGACCATTTTCGAAAAGATAAAAGTTCTTCCTTATAGAATCTATTACAAAATAGAAGATGCTTGCTATTATCTCAAGTATTTTTATCAAAGAGGTAAGAGAGGATATTCTGATAGAGACGTTTGGAATATGAGTTTTTTCATTGCAGAGACTATAAGCAAAATGGCAAAGCAATTGAGAAAAAACCATTATGGTTTACCAAACATGAGTAACCCTTCATTAAGGAAAAGAATTCCTGCAGTATATAAGAACTATATTAAAAAAGATGAGAATGGTTTTTATTATATGGAAAATGAAGGATGGGAGGTAGTCCTAAGAAAGATAAGTGAATCATTCAATGAATATGTGAAAAGTGATGATAAATATGATAAGATAAAAGATAGAAAGAAAGTAACTGAGTATTACAATGAAGTACAAAATAAAGTAAGAGAAGCCTGTAATCTCATGGGAATTTTCTTTGATAATCTTTGGGATTAGTTTCTGATTGAAGTACATATTTATGGGAGTGAAAAGTTTCGACATAGTGAAGTTCACAGTTGGTTGCATGTAGCGTTGGCCATTTCGTGTAAATGTCCACTCCAGTAAGTGACAACTCACTGAGACTTGCGGCTTAAAGCCGCTGAGCTTCAGACGACCTTGCTAGTCTGAAAGCAATAAACCAGCAAGATTTGTTTTATGAAGTTTTCTTATTCTTTTTAAAACGAATTGCAGTGAAAAATAAGATATGGTTTTGGATCTTTACTTATTTGTGTCCTATTCCAGACAATTATAAATAAGAGAAGCATGTGGTAGCCACTATGTTTTTATTATGGACCGGGGTGCAAATCCCCGCACTTCCACTATAATTAAGTTTACAAAAAAAAGGAGAAATATGAAAAAAGACAAAATAGAGATAATTTACACTATATTCTTTTTAATAGTATTTTTCATCTTCAGCACAATGGTTGGTGCCTTTTCATATCAAGCATATCACGAATTTCAAGTTAAAAAAGATGTTTCTGAATTTCAAATAGGAAAGTGCTATTCTTTATTAAATTTTAATCCTTTTGATAAGCCAATTATGAATATAAAGATCCTCGCTGAAAAACAATCTGTTTATGGTGAATCTGAATTTGACAATAAGATATATATTCAATATGAAAACCTTTCGTCTCATGAAATAATTTCAGATACCTTATATAACATGAATGCACTTAAACATAAAGAAATTAAATGTTATGAATAAAGCAAGAGTTGAATATACAAATTATCTTATAAAAGCTATAAATTATTGGCAAACCTGCGGAAAAATGCATCCATTGACTTGCGGAAATAAGTCAAGCCATAAATTGCTTGTTCCTGAAATAAAAAACGATGAAGTTGTTTTGAAATGTGAAGAATGTGAGTATATTCAAAAACTTGAAGGTACATACTTGGCTGCACTAATATGCGATTTTAACAGAGACTTTAATAAATAAAAATGACCATATTAAGAAAAATTTACTTGACCTTTGCTAGCATAGGAACATTCTTTATAATTGTAGGAGCTTTTCTTGGTTGGATACTCTCAATTGGAATCATTTTATTGTGCTCATCAAGTCTTATAACTATTTTCGAAATGTTTAAAGAAAAGAGGGCGAATGAATAAAGAAAAACATAAAATTAATGATGTTATGACAAGTGTATTTTACAAAAAGCTTAAACTCGACTGAATAGGAGGTTTTATTTATGGGAAAGAAGAAACAGATTACACAAACACCAAATTCTTTTACCTTATGGTTGGAAGACATAGCGGATATGTCAAAAAAGCTTAATAAACTATACAAAAATGACAAAAAATTTGCAAAATCGGTGCCTACATCTACTATTCAAAACGATAGAACAGATTATCCACAATTAAATAGAAGAGAAGGAAGAATACCAGATATATGGTAGCCATTAAAGACTACACTTCCAAAAGAGCCACCTAAAGGACAGAAGTAAAGAAGATAAAAATGAAATCTATCTGCGATGTTACTGAGGTGATTTTAAAATATTTAGATAAAGATTCTGCTTCTAAAATGTGCTCTGGAATACTCTGTTGTGGCGGAATAAATGATAACAAAGGTGCATATGAAGCAATTAAGACTATAAAACGAGATATAAATGAAAGAACAGAAGTAGGAAGAAAAACTAAAACCACTATATGATAACTTACATGAAAGATCTTCTTTATTCGATTTTCAATAGAAGCATAAGTACCAACATTAAAAATTGGCTTTTTTGCTAATTATATATATGAATAAAATAAACACATTTAATGGAGATTGTGCTTTTGATAAAGAGAGGAGTAGTTAAAGGAGAAAAGATATGGAAAGATTTTGGAGAAAAACTCCACCGAAGGCCCCCTTCCCTTGGTGAAATAGTTTAAATGAAAACATATTCATATTCAATCACACAAATAAACGGTTTAAGAAAGCTGTCTCTATCTGCTGCTTCGTTAGCGATAGTCTCATTACTTGTTACAAAATACTTTGGAGTTAATCTGCTAGATCCAATAGTGTCGTATTTTATATTTTTCTTAAGTACAGTTTTTTATTTGATGCATATTTTAATGATAAGAGAGAATAGAAGAAATAAATTAAAAGCTTTAAATAGAAGAAACAGGAGCTAAAATGCAAAAAAATGTCATAGAAAGAGACTGTCAGTTGCATTAGATAAAAAGAAGAATTAGTGTGAGAAGAAGTTATAGAAAACTACATAAAAAACGACTTCCTCCTTGGTGATAAAATAAATTAGCTGGTGAATTTTTCTGGAAGACCAAGACTCTACAAAAAGAATCTGCCGTCTTCTACAATCCATCTGCTGAGACAAGTATTTTTAAAAAAAATACTTTGTTTCAGATGAACCGGCTAATTAGTATAAAGGAGAAAGAATATGCAAAAAAATGTAGTGTATATAGAAGGACCGGCGGTGGTTAATAATGAAACTAAGTAGTTGGCCAAGTAAGAAAAAAGGAGCAGTGTCTAGAAAGTTAAATGGTGGTGATTGGGACCAGTATGGTAGAAAAAATAAACCAACGTGGTGAGTAAAATGAGATATGAGAAAAAAGGTCCAAAAGGTACGTTACCATATTAAGAAAAGAAGGGCAAGTGGATAAATGAGAATACACAAAAAAGTTCAAGGAAGTTCTCCTTGGTAAAAATTAGTTACTGATTAAAGTATACCAAAATATGAAGATTGAACGAGAAACGAAAGATTATAATATAGAAAATTTTTACAAGTCGCTTAGACGAGCAGAACGACTAAGTAAAGAGTCTACTCTTTTATGGGATGATATATTGTCACCAGCGTTTGTAGGCAAGCAATATTCACATCCAACAAATAAAGGAGATAGACAGGGAGCCACTTAGAACATCTTAGATAAACAATCCAAGTAAAAGTGGCTCCTGGAAAAAGATTCTTGGAGCCATTTTTATTTAGTTCTTTGATAAGTGAATATGAAGAAAATATGCCGCTGTGTTGCAACTGGAAGACAAATTAGTTTCAAAAACTACTTCTTGATGGTTCAAATCCATCCAGCGGTAATTTTGTCCCTGTGGCGAAACGGGATACGCGGCAGGCTTAAGCCCTGCTGTCAGAAGACATGAAGGTTCGATTCCTTCCAGGGATATTTATGTTGGGTGTAGCTCAAATAGTTGGAGCATTCGGTTGTGACCCGAAAGGTTATCGGTGCAAGCCCGATCACTCAACCAAATGAAATTATATTTTTTATTCCGTAGTCGCCTAATGGAAAGGCAACGCCCTGTTAAGGCGTCTTTTATGTGGGTTCGAGTCCTACCTACGGAGTCATAAGCCCCTGTAACAGAATTGGAATATGTACCTGCCTTAGAAGCAGGATTTTGCTGGTTCGAATCCAGTCAGGGGCATTTTTAGAAATTTTACTGATTGTGGCCGAGTTAGATAGGCACTCGTTTTGGGAACGAGACCACGCCGGGGTAGATCCGGCCAATCAGACCATGTGCTAGTAGCCTAGAAGACAGGCATCAGACTTCTAATCTGAATCACGCTGGTGCAATTCCAGTCTAGCACTTTTTTGAAATTATATTTTTATTTGTATTGCCAAGTTGGGTGAATGGAGAAACCACCTGTCTGTAGAACAGGTACCCTGAGCGGTGAACATTGCAGGTTCAAATCCTGTGCTTGGCACCAGAAATTATATTTGCCTCTATATCTCAAATGAATAGAGAATCAGTTTCCTAAACTGAATATTCGAGTTTGAACCTCGATAGGGGCATGAAATTATTTATAGCTGTCTGTCGTCCAACTAAAAAGGACACAAAGCTACGAACTTTGAAATGCGAGTGTAAATCTCGCCAGGCAGTCCAGAAATTATACGGGTTGTTAGGTCAAATAGAAAAAGACGGGCAGACTCTTAATCTGCAGATCTCAGTGCAAGTCTGAGACAACCCAAATGGGTTCGTATTTCAATGGAAGAAGGCGTGACTTTTAATCATGAGATGTAGGTTCAATTCCTACCGAACCCAAGAAATTATTTTCTGGCTGTATAGCTGAGATAGATTAGCGTCGACCCGAAGAGTCGAATACCTTGGTGCGAATCCAAGTGCAGCCATATTTAAGCTCTCGAGGTGTATTTGGTTGCACATCTGGTCTACATCCAGAAGGTGGCAAGTTCAACTCTTGCCGAGAGCATTTTGAAATTATTCTAGGATAGCAGCTCACTGGTTTGAGCAATCGCCCTATAAGCGATAGATAGTTGGTTCGATTCCAACCTATCCTATTAAGGGAAGATAATTCAAAAGTAGAATAGGAGACCGATAATCTCCCAATGATTGTGCAAGTCAATCTCTTCCCAGATATGGTGCTATGGTGTAATAGAAACATTTTCCGCTGTCTACGGAAAGATAGGAGTGCAAGTCTCCTTAGCATCGGAATTATAAAAAGGGCCTGTAGCTTAAATAGGAGAGCAGTTCTCTTGCAAAGAACAAGGTGTCGGGGCAGTTCCGACTGGGTCCACCAAGCGGGCGTAATTCAGCGGCCAGAATGTCGTCCTTCCAAGTCGAACGTCGGGGGTTCGAATCCCTCCGCCCGCTCCATTTTAATTATTATTGAGGAAGAGTGGGTGAGATGGATTAAACCAGCTGGCCTGAACCCAGCCACTCCGAAAGGGGTCCCGTGTTCGAATCACGGAGCTTCCTCCAGAAATTATTTTTTTCTAGGAAGGTTATCCTAATTGGTAAGGAAATGGTTTGCTAAACTATCAATGTGTAAAAGCATTTACAAGTTCGAGTCTTGTACCTTCCTAGTTTATTCCAGAGTAGACGAATAGCAAAGTCGAGTGGCTCTGAACCAGAGAATCTAGTGCAACCACCTAGTCTTCGAACCATGCCTGCATAGTTTAATGAAAAACACCATTCTTGTAAAATGGATAATGTCTGTTCAAGCCAGACTGCAGGCTTTTTTTAGTAAAAATTTTTATTCAAAGTATTGATTTATCAATAAATTTTTTTGCTAGTAATATATATTTCTGAGTTTCTTTATAAAAGTTGATCCATCTAATTCTTAAAAGTGTCCATCCTTTTTCTCTTAAAAAAGCATCTCTTATTCTATCATGTTCTTGAGCTTCTGGAGTAAAATGTTGCTCTCCATCTACTTCGATAGCAAGCATTTTATTTGGCCAAGCAAAATCTATTCTATATTTTCCAACAGGGAGATCTTTAATGTAGTTTTTATCTTCAAACTCCTTTTCTATTACTTTCGTAAAGAATTTTTCTGGATATGAAGCTCTTCTAAAATGATGGGAACACAGGAACTCTAATTTTTTAGGATTATCATTTAAATATCTCTTCAATGAGTCTGATATTTTCTTTTTTGTTTCTTCTGAGTGTTTATGACCTTTTGGTTTTTTGTAATATACTTTATATGGATTCTTTTTACATCTAACTACATGCCCACCAAGTTTTTGGCCTGAAATAAACTCTTTTCCACAGTATGGACATTTATGGAGAAGCTCAATACCTATCAAAAGCTCTTTTTTATCATTGTGATCATTTGCTATATGCTCTAAGTAATTTTTTTTGTTAAAAAATCTTTTTTCACAAAACTGGCATAGGAAATGATGATATAGAGTTTGTGGGCTCTTCTTTACACGTTTTCGCAAAAAACTATATAGACATTTTCTACTACAAAATCTTTTATTTGTCGTTTTCTTTTTGCAAAACTCACACAATATAGTAGATTTCTTTTTCTTTTTCCCAGTTTCTCTGTATTCAGCTACAGCAAGTGCTCTTTTTTTAATATGCTCTGCAGATTGTTTTCTTCCTAAATTAGAGCCTTTAGCTCTACAATGAACTGAACAATATCTTTTATTAGATGTCTCTTTACCACAATACTCACATTTATTCATTAACTTTTTCCTCTATGCTTTTAGAGTTTTTAGTTCTATTTTTTCTTATTTTATATATTCTTTCTTTATCCCAATGAGCGGTTTTACAGTGTGGACATTGCACTACTTCAGGTTTTCTTGGATACCATTCGAAACCACAGTGCTTACACTTTAGTTTTTCAATTTTTACTTTCATAATGTTTCTCCTTATAAGTATAATTAGCAGGATACTTAAAAAGATGTTTTAAATATAAAAAGTTATTATGTTTCAATATGTTAGTAGAGTAGAATAATTTAATCAATTACGTCATAAAGAAAAGGCTAATTACTATATATTTTGATGGCATGGCCGAGCATATAGGCAAGTAGCTGCAAACTACTTTAGTTTGGTGAAACTCCAGATGTCATCTCCATACTCCAATAAGTCAACAGAAGACTCTCTGATTCTCAATCAGAAAACTCGAGGGCAGCACTCGATTGGAGTGGACTTATACAATAGAAGGAGAATAAAATGGGTGTGTTAGAGACAGGCGTTCTTGTTCTAAACAAGTCATATCTTCCTGTAAGAGTAACTACAGTGAAGAGGGCTATTACTTTACTTTATGAAGGTGTAGCCAAGGCAGTTGACAGCCAGTACATCATTTATGACTTCAAGGATTGGGCTGAATTAAAAGCAGAATATGGGGATGATGTCATTGGAAGTGTGACAAAGCTTATCAGAGTGCCAAGAGTTATTCTTCTTCTTGCATACAACCAAATTCCTAGAAAGCATGTTAGATTCTCAAGACTGAATATTTTCGCAAGAGATAACAACACTTGTCAATATTGTGGAAAAGAATTTCCAAGAGCAGAACTTAATATCGATCATGTAGTCCCAAGAGCTAGTGGTGGAATAAGTACCTGGGAGAATGTTGTCTGCAGTTGTTTTGAGTGCAACAAAAAGAAAGGACAAAATACACCAGAGCAGGCTGGTATGAAGTTAATAAAGAAACCTAAGAAGCCAGAATGGACACCATATTCTTTATTCAGTAAAAAATCATTTGTCTATAAGGAATGGGTTCCTTTCTTAAACATCATTGATGCTTCATACTGGAATGCAGAGTTAGAAAAGTAGGTTTTATACAAAAAACTCAGTTTCTGATAAAAGTATATATAAATAATGGTCGGTTCCGTAAAGGGTGGAAATAAGATCCAGCAGGAGAAAGTTCGAATCATGCAAAATGATTCACTCTAAGACAAGGGCTATCTTAGAGAGCTTGGAAATACCAAGCCACCGGCCTGCTTTATTTGAAAGTCCAAATATGAAAAATCGTGCTATAAAAAAATGTTTACTTTCAGGAGAAATACTTATTATTGAAGTTTTTGACAAAGACTTTAATGCATATGTTTGGTCAATTAGTGACAATAGTATCAAAGGCATTTCTTCTATAACAAAAGCTTCTGGAGAAAAAGTTCCATCGGTGATGAATGCATATACAATTTCTATCGATGACTTTTGCAATGGTCTTAGCATTAAAGAAAAAATGCTTATAGAGAGACTGAGTACTTTTTCAGAAGAAAGGAAAGAAGAAATTCTAGCGATTATCAATAAACAGCCAGAGTTTTGTAATATTATAAGTGAGAACGAACTAGAAACTATATGAATAAGGAGAAAGGTTTATGAATAAAGTCTTTTGTGCAAACTGCGGTAAAATACTTGAGTCTAAATCAGTCCATGATTTTGTTCAATGCGATTGCGAAAACCAGACTTTTACAGATGGTGGAAATGAATATTGCAGACGCGGTGGAAAAGATCTATCTAAAGTCATAGTAGTTGAGAGCAAATCTATGGAAAAAAGGCTTTTAACACAGTTTAAGAAAGAAGAAACTAAAAAGAAAATTTAATATGGTAGGAACCATTACATTTCCAAGTAACATAACAACAGGGCATTTACACTCTAATTTCCATAGAGGAAGTTTTAAAATGCCAAGTTGGGTAATAGAACATTGGTCTTCCGCAGCTCTAATAGACTTTTTAAATGAAAGTGATTATAAAAATAAGCAAGAAGTTTTAAGAAATTCAATAAATAAATACTTAGATTTTTTATATGATTGTGCTTTTAAATATACAGAATTTGATTATGGACCCGTATACTAATGGTTAGGTAGCGAGACTTTCAATCTCGCGATGCTCGGTTCAATTCCGGCCGGGTCCTTTATGGGAGATTAGTAGCAATTAAAATATGGAGCTCCAACCTCCAAGTTATTGGTAGCCAATCCAGTATCTCCTGCCAAAAAATATTCATTCACCTGTCGTCTAATGGAAAGACATAAGGCTTTGAACCTTAGAATGTTGGTTCGATTCCAGCCGGGTGATTTTTTAATTTCTTATGACAGAAAAAGAAAAATTTAAAGAATTGATGCTTAGCATTTCAAAAACAACTCCTAATATAGGAATAGATTTATTGTTTAATAGGCCATTTGGAAAAGCATTGACTGCTGATGATTTAGTTTGTTTTAAAAATGATCCAAGACTTTCATTTACTGAAGACACACAGTTAGGTATCATAAGGATTAATGAGGCACTTGTTAAAGAGAAAAGAACGGTGGTCAAAATAGAAATCGATGGACTTTTACTAAAAGGAAAAGTTATAGAATACACTAATCTTAATTTAAACTCATTTCGTTCTTTGAATACTTTTTTTAATGAACATACTGATTTAAATACTCTCTTAAGTGAAGTAGAACTTGAGTCTATATGATTACTAATAAGCAATTAAAGTACGATTTAAATGTTTTAATTTCATACTTAAAGCTCCCTCCAAAAGAAGAAGAATTTCATTGGAAGACTGGTTATCCATATATCAAGTTTTCATTTTTTAAAGATGAACATAGATTAGAAGAAAAAACATATTTGAAGCTGTATGATCTTAGTTTTGAATATGAGGTTTTGGCTAAGCACACAAATATATATTTAGAATATGATGAGGACTTAAAAAATTTAATTACAAAATTAAGAAAACTTTTTAAAACATATCATTTGTGTGCCATAGAACTTAGTGATCATCCTGAAACAGATGATGTATGGAAAACTGAACTAAGAAATACTGAAAAGACTTTTTCAGAACTAATGGATGTTTTTCAAAATATGAATTGGAAGCTATATGACACGAATCTATGCCAGTTTAATAGGAGTAGTGATACTAATTTTCATAGAACTATATATTCTGGCTGGACGCTATTATTTTAAAGCAAAGAAAATAAGACTATTGCATTTAATTTATGATTTAAAAAGCTATTTTCAAAAATATAGTATTGTCTTCTTGTTTAGCAACATAAAATATGATAATTCTAAGCAGTATCAAACATTAAATATTTTTGATGATAAATTTTCATTTATTAATGATTCATTTAATGGGGCTATCCAAAGATTTATAAAAGCTAAAAAGAAATATAAATATTGTTATATCCACACATTCTATACAGACGATTTTAATATAGAAATAAAATATAACGACACTGATAAAGTACTATGCCGACTTGAAAAGATTCTTGAGAAAAAGCTAAGTGAAAAGACAATAAACTCTATATGAAATACAATGACTTTGTTAAAAAATTAGAAGAGATTCAAAAAGCTTCTAATTACGCTTTTTCAATTAAAGTTACAGAGTTTGGTTTTGATAAAGATTCGAAGATCAGTTTTGAGATCACTTCTAAACACAAAGCTTCTTCTTTGCATTTCAATTCATTAAAACCATATTTGTTTGGTGTAGCTGGGTATGGAAATGAAGTGATAAAGTATTCATTTGAATGCTCAAGTCAGCATGATGCAATGAAGGCTACAGGCCTTATTTTAAATGAACTTTCTAAAGCAATTTTAGATGAAATTTAGTTACTGATTAAAGTATTGCATATATAGATGAAAGCGCCAACTGTATTCAATTACTGTTTGATGGCTGAAACAAAAGACTTAAATTGAATAAATTGCTTCAATACAAATTCTTTATTAAATTTTCCCATATCTTTTATGATGTATACTTTCCATTTAGCTTTTTGAATTTCTTTAATTTTTATTTTGTCTCTCATTTGGATTTGCTTCAATGAAGACTTTTTTGAAATTTGTTTGTAATGCCAAGCTCCATTCCATAAGATAGCTATATTGAGATCATAAATTAAAATATCTGCATCCCATCCGTTAAATGCTCTCTCATTATGCGAAATTTTCTTAAATACTTTTTTACACAAGAGGTAGAAAAGTATTTCATTCTTAGATCGTCTATTTTGAGATAAAGCAGAAGCCATTCCGCCTAACCTAAAAGCTTTTTTTCTACATTCTATGCTACAAGTTATGGCTCCTGAATTAAGTATTTCAGCTCCGCATATCTTGCAGGTGAGTGTGTTCTTTTTCTTTGTTTTATTTTTATCTACTTTTTTCAATTTCCTTCGTTCTGGATACATTTTTCCTGTGCAACTCTCACTTATCTTTCTATTAATTTCTAATCTTGTCTCATGACTCATATGCTGATGAGTATATCTACTAGAACAGCTTTTACTGCAAAATTTAATATTATATGTTTCTTTTCCACAAAATAAACAAATATTTTTCTTTTTTATTTTCTTAGTTCTTAGCGGATTCAAATGCCTATTTTCGCATGACACATTACAGTATTTATTTTTGACTGGTTTACCGCAATATAAGCATTTATTCATTGGTTGTTCCTACTTTCTTCTCTATGTCCCACCACGCTGACTTACACTTAGGACATACTCTTACATCAAGCTTTCTTGGTATCCACTGATGATTACATTTCTTGCATTGTACTCTTTTCTTATATCTTAGTTTCATATAACTTATCTCCTTTTAGTATATATTATTAATTAGCCTGGAGCAATAAAAAAATAAAAGAGTTACCGATTTAAGTATAATTATATAAGAGGTTATCGCGGTGTGGACTGGAGTAGCTCCAGCGACGGGCCCATAACTCGTATTACGTCAGTGCAATTCTGACCACCGCTATTTATTTGAAAATATATGATAGAAAGAGAATCTTTATATTGGGATGAATTTAAAAAGCGAATAGTGGAGACTATTTCTTCATTAAAGAAAAATCGGCTTCCTGAAGTAAGAAGAGTTGCAGTATTCATTACAAATGAATGCAATTTGAATTGCGAATATTGCAATTTTGAAAGAAAATCTGAATTCATGAATGAAGAGCTTTTTGATAATATCATTAATAGATTTTCTTCTAAAACAATTATTCACATAACAGGTGGTGAACCTTCCACTGTTCCATGGTTATATGAATATGTAAAGAAACATGGAGAAAGTCTCCGCTTCCACATAAACTCTAATCTTTTTTTACCTGCCCCGTATAACTCAATCAAACGATTAAAAGTTTCTCTTGATTCGTGCAATCCTGAAGTATTCAATAAACTGGTGCATTCAAAGAAGGCTTTTGATAATGTAGTAAGAAATATATCAGATGCTTCAGAAAAAACAGTTACCTCTGTAACTTATACATTGACAAAGAGTAATCTTTCAGATGCTATAAACTTTGTAAGGTTTACTAATAAAACTTTTCCTAAGCTTTATGCTGTCACTTTTTCTATCTATAAAGGTGACAATAAAGATTTTGTCATATCAAAAGATGAAGCTGATTTGTTTTTCAAAGAAACAGTTCCTGAACTCAAGAAAGAATTAAAAGGAGAAAGCTATTACTTATTCAATGAAGTGATGGACAATGCAAGTCAATTAGTAAATGGAATAAGATTTCCAGAATTGGATTTGATAAAAACAAGAATATGCTATCTGTCATTAAGCGAAAGAACTTTTTCTCCAAAAGGAGAAGAATCGTTTTGTTCTCATTTATACAGAGATAAGATAAAGCAAGAAAGGAACGTTATTACTCCAAGATGCTAAGATCGG
>JAEHJW020006983.1_pt1 | contig 64337 bp, 112 predicted proteins | sample 9271431 | NCBI WGS metagenome assembly JAEHJW02 | reverse complement strand
GATTGTGAGAAAATTATGCTCGACAACAACTTTGATTTGGATCAATAAAGAGGACATAATGAAAGTCTCAAATGGAACATATATTAAACACGAAACATCTGAAAGAATAAAAACTGAAATTAAAACAGATAACTTCTTTCTTGAAATAAATAGCGGAATAGATAATTTTACCCCAAAGGAAGAAAAATCTTAGACAATCTACATCAGGAAATAATAGCAAGAATAGAAAATCGGCAAACTCAAATAACACTTCAGGGTATAGAAACGTTTCATTCATTAATGGCTATTGGAGAGTCCGACTACAGGTTGATGGTAAGAATAAGTTATTCCCTGAGAAGTTTACAAATGTGGACGAAGCAGGGGCTTTTGCGAAACAAATGAGAATAAAATATTATGGTGAGTTTGCCGGGCGAAGTTAGAATGAATAAATTTACTGTTTTATTTGAAAACACATCAATGGCAATAACAACATTACCACGATAATCAAACGAAAAGACGCATTGGCTATGGTTGTAGAAAATGTATAGGAGTCAAAATGGACAAATATCCAGAGTGTGAAAAATTACAGTCAGTAAGCGAAGAATCTCAAAGAATAGGATTCTTTTTGGAGTGGCTAAAGAATCAATATTCGCTTTGTGTGTGGCAAGAGGGAAGAAAAGACTATTTTGGGGATGATCCTGAAGATTATATTTATAGTCCAGAGGGCTATTATCCAGATCGAAAATCTATTGAGGCTATTTTGGCTGAGTATTTTCAAATCGATATGGATAAGGTTAATGAAGAGCGAGAGCAAATTCTTAGGGATATAAGAGAAGAAAACTAAACATGGATACAATGAAACTGGGCTATATATACAAATACAAATATGGTTTTCTTTTTATAAGATTGTTAAAGGAAGGGCCATATTTTTATGGAATGAAAACATGGGACATCGAAATAACTAATGGGGAACAATCTTTAATCAATTATTTTAAAACGAAAATGGGCGAAAATCTTCTTGAAAACACCATTTCAAATCTTTTCGAAATATGCTAAAGAGCAGGTAAAATTGGGACTTGACGGATTTTCAATTTTGATTTATAATTATATTTATGAAAAATAATATTCGATTTAAAAAACACCCAAGAGAAACCGGTATGATTTTAATGTGGGAGAATTTTTAACCCCAGAAGGTTTGTTGAACTTAAAGAACAATAGTTTTTTGGCAAACAAGGTTCGAGAATATCTGTCTTCAAAGCAAGAGAAGGGATAAATAAATGGTTGCGGTGTATGAGGTTGGCGGCAAAATTAGAGACGAATTTATGGGTCTCTCAAACAAAGATGTCGATTATGCCGTAGAAGCATCTTCGTTTGAAGAAATGAAAGAATACATTATCTCTGAGAATGGACAAATCTACCTTGAAACTCCAGAATATTTTACTATTCGGGCAAACGTAAACGGGGTTGCCGCCGATTTTGTTCTTTGTCGGAGAGATGGCTCATATTCAGATGGTCGTCATCCCGAAAGTGTTGAAATTGGAACCATCTATGATGATCTGGCAAGACGCGATTTTACTATGAACGCCATTGCACGAAATATCAAGACGGGCAAAATCATTGATCCCTTTGGTGGAATTTCGGATATTCGACGGAGAGTTGTTCGTTGTGTGGGGAAAACCGAAGATAGGATGAATGAAGATTCTCTAAGAATTCTCAGGGCGCTTCGATTTTCCATTACAAAAAATATGATTATGAATTCAGAAATTGGGGAGTTGTTCAAGTCTAGTCGCTGGATGGCTAGACTCTGGCTTGTTTCCCAAGAACGAATACAAAATGAGTTGCACAAAATGTTTGTCAGCAACACTTTTGAAACAATGAGATTTTTTGTGGAAAACCCCCTGCTTGCTTCGGCCTGTTTTTCTGAATCCATTTGGCTGAAACCAACAAGCGAGAGAAGGAAATAATAATGACATCAGAAAAACATTCGGAAAAAATTAAAACACTGTGCAGATTGGAAGACGGTTCTCTGTATGAATATGATATTGCTATGAGAATCGAATTTGCAGAAAAGAATCCTTCCATTTTTCATGATACAAATTCAAAGTATCTGTATTTAGGGAAAGGCTATGTTGTCATTACAGATGGGGTTGTCCAAAGTCCAATTTTTCAAGATCATTTTTGGAAAAAGAAATAACAAATAACTCTTGACAAATAGCCAAGATTGATTTATAATTACCGTATCAATAAAATACAGGAGAAAATAAATGACACACAATATTTTCGGAAATCGTTTTTACGGAAACCGAGAACCTGCTTGGCATAAACTTGGAATTGTCTCAAACAAAGAACAAAGTGGAGCGGAAGCCATTACTTCTCTTGGTGGTGGCTATTGGCTTGAAAAGCGTCCTGTTACTGTTACTCTAAACAACGCTCCCACTGAAACTGGAGATTTTGCAATTGTCCGGTCTGCCCTTCCAGATGATCCAGAAGAGCGTGTTTTTGGATATACCACAGATAGATATAATATTTTACAACCATTGGATGCGGTGGAACTTTTTGATGAAAAGGTTGGAGAACCTGTCGAGACTCTCGGAATGTTGGGGAAAGGAGAGCGTTTATTTCTCACTTGGAAGATGCCCGAAACGGAAGTCGTAAAAGAAGATGTTGTTCAATGGTATGGTTTTTGTGCCATAGGCTTTGATGGTGTTATGGGCGCAAGTCTTAATGTGGTAACTACTCGCGTAGTTTGCCAAAATACTTGGACTGCGGCCATTGCTGAGGCCATGCAGGAAAAGAAATCCAATAAGGGGAGAATTTACGCAGGAAAGCATACCTCTAAAAACATGAAGTTCGAACTTGGTGAATGGATGAATCATGTTCAAACCAGTGCGAAGAAACAAGTTGAATTAACCAATTCATTTTTCAAACAGTTGACAAAAGTTCCTCTAACTGAAGAGAAGGAAGTTTATCGACTTTTGTTTACCGCGTACCCCGATCCCAAACCTCTCCCCGAAGATTATCCCGCAAGACTACGAGAAAGCAAAGAAGAAAAGTTGGAAATGGAAAAAAGATTGATGACTCAATATAGGGATGGAATTTTTTCACTCTTTTCAGGAAATGGAACTGCAATTACAAATGATTGCTGGGGGTTGTTTAATGCTTGTACCGAATACTGGAACTATGGACAAATTGAACGGAAACCAGCTAATCTCAGTGTTCTTATGGGCCAACGAGCAAATCGTATGAATCAAATGGCAGAAACTCTTTTAAAATATATTCATAATTAGAATAAAGAGGGTAAAAAATTGACGTGTGGCATATATGAAATCAAAAATACTAATAACGATAAAAAATATATCGGCTATTCTAAAAACATAGAAAATAGAGTTAAAAGACATTTTAGAAAACTTTCAAAAAACTTGCATGAGAATTTTTATTTACAAAATGCTTGGAATAAATATGGAGAGAAATGTTTTAAATATCTTATATTAGAAGAAGTTGAAACATATTTATTAAAAGAAAAAGAAATTGAATATATTAAATCATTGAACACAAAATATCCGAATGGCTACAATCTAACAAATGGGGGAGATGGAATTGTTAATTTAGATGAAGTATCAAAAAACAAAATAAGGGATGCCCAACTAGGCAATAAGAATAGGGCAGGTGCTATTCTATCTCAAGAAACTAAAAATAAAATTTCAATTGGGAATAAAGGTAAGAAAATAAGCGAAAAAAGAAAAAAAGAACTTTCGGATGGGTGGATGGCTGATAAAAACCCTAATTGGGGAAAGACGATGAAAAAAAGTTCAAAAATAAAACTATCTAGATCACTAAAGGGCCACATACCTTGGAACAAAGGTAAGAAAATGTCTGAAGATGCTAGAAAAAATATGTCCGAATCTGCAAAAAAGAGAAAGAAAGGCACTATGAAACAAGATGTAGACCATATTATTAAAATAGAATATACAACTCCAAATAAAATGTTCGTAATATTAAAGCAAAATGATGTTGATTGGAAGGCAGTTTTTGGAGAAGTCAATATATGGAACATATGTAAATATGACGAAACATTGTTTATGTATGATAGTAAAAATTCTCCAAACAAAATTCTTAAAGGATATTACGTCATTCATTCTGTGGAGAAATTAGAACAGGCGTATCGGTGGTTGAGAAGCGTTGACGCGATTTCTTCCGATGAAATGAAATTTCAGTTGAAGAAAATTAAAGGATAACAAAATGGCAACGATAAATACCGACTTTGAAGACATTATTGATTTTGACGTAGAAGAGACTGAGAAAGAAACTAAAGGATTACCTTTGGATGTTGCTTGGTGTGGCGGCAGTTCCAAAAGAGGTTGTGGGGCAAAATTCAGTCTTTTGCGTGTAAAACGAGTAGGAGGATTCTTCATCTGTCCAGTTTGTGGACGCATGAACTAGATGCCCAGCGGAGAAGTTCACTACAAATATTTCAAAAGAGGTTATCTCATCGAGATACCTCTTTCTGTTATCATTTCTTTTTGGGACTGGAAATTTGGGTTAGGAAATATTGTTGGCTACAGTTTTCATCGATATTGTGACAACGATCTTGATTTAATGGGAGTTAATGCGGCTGAAGGGCGGCAGGTTAACGAACTTCCAGTTTTGGGGAATATCATGTTTGGAATGTCATCAATATATGGATCATTCTTTAGAAAGTATCACCGACATTGGATAACGCACTTCCCATTTATTTCTACGGCAATACGATTATTCTTCTTTTTTATATTTCCATTCTTGATAATGGATGGGTATGGGGTAAATTTCATAGGAAATGGATGGCATCGTTTTTGGATTGGATTTTATGTGGGCTTATCTCAGGCAGATGGCTTGCATTGGTTTTTAGATATGAAAAGTGGATGGAAAGACGATTGACACAAAACATCTTAAAAGGATAACGCATGACACAAATAAACGTAACTGAGTTTTACGGAAAAGAAGAAGCAGAACAGTTAGATAATTATATTGGAACATACTATACCGCAAAAGTTCCTCCTCCAACAAAGCCAGAAAAATCAGACCTCTCTTTTTGGAAATTATCTGGTTTTGAAACCATTAGTTTTTTCATTCCATCGATTTCTTTTGCTATATTTTCAGCACTAAGAACAAGTGGATTTTTCCTTATTGAACAGTTGTCTTTGTATGCAATTTATGAGGCTAAGTTTGGATTTCCTAGGACTTTGAGTTGGATTTTATCTGCCATCGTTATGATTGCGTCAGTTCTTGGTTTTGAAGGTTACATGTTAGCTAAAGGTATCAAAGAGGGAAGGAATCAAAGCGAAAACCATGTTTCTAGAACGGGCACATGGTTAACTTTTGCAGTCATCATTCTTGCGGGTGTTTATACTGGTGTTGGACTTATAACAATTCCAGACAATGTAAAAACTTTTATCGATGTTTTTATGGCTCTCATTACCGGTGTATCTGGCGGTATAATCACCTTTTATGGCGGAAATGATATTGGATATGCAATAAAAAGCTTTGAAGCAAAGAAAAGAAAAATAGAAAATGAATTTCAGTCAAGATATAACGATTGGTATGAAAGCGCAGTTCAATCCTATATTACAGCAAAAAGGCAAGTCAGCAAAGTGTCTGGTGTCTCAAATGCTTCAAAGATAGAGCAGATCAAAGAGGAAAGGCAGGAACAAAAGAAAATATCCAAGTTCGATATTGCATATAATTTTATTGTCGAATACTATTCCAACTCAAAAACGATTCCCACCAACAAATATGTTTCAGACAACGCAGAAGTGGCACTCGGAACGGCATATTCTGCATTGCAGAAATTCGTCATCGACAATGCTACAGAGTTGGTTGCCGAGAATCGTGTAACCACTGAATATTTAGAGGAAACAAAGCGTAAATATTATGGCTCTCTAATCAAAGAGTTTATCAAACGCAACAACAGGTTTCTAAATTCAGAAGAAGTTTCTCAATTTGGAATTCCTCCCTTTGAGATTGCACGATACATTACAGACAATCAAGAGTGGATTGTACAAAACAATCTTGTGGATCAGGAAAGCATTCATCGAGCAAATGAAATTATGTCAGGAGAGGGCAATTAGCCCTCTTTTGATTCTCTTGACAATATAAAGCAATTGTGGTATACTTGTTTTTGTGGAGAATAAATGAAATTAAAGTTGCTTGAGTTTATTAAAAATAATCCAGACTGGGAAGAAAAACTTTCTCAAAAGCCTTATTGTTTGACAATCAAACGAGACAACGGCTACATATTGTTTGTGTATAGCCAAATTGACAGTGATATGTCAAATCCGATTGTTCAAGAGGCGAGGGGTATTATTTTTTGGGAAGAAGAAATGCTACCAGTATGCGTTCCATTTTTTAAATTCTTCAATGTTCAAGAAACAAATGCCGCACAAATTGATTGGTCTACCGCAGAAGTTCAAGAAAAAATAGACGGATCAATAATCAAGTTATGGTATCACAATGGCTGGCATGTTTCTACTAATGGGACAATTGATGCAAATAAGGCTGGCTTGCAGTTACCCGCTAGTGTTCCTGATTACCATAAACCACTTGAAACCTACCTAGATTTGTTTATTTATACAAACAGTAAAATAGAAAATGTTAATTGGTTAAATGATATAGATAAGGACTACACATATGTTTTTGAATTAGTCAGCCCATACAATCGAGTTGTTGTTCCATACAAAGAAGCAAATCTATATCATACTGGATCAAGAAATAATCTTACTCTTATAGAAGAAGATTTAGATATTGGATTTGAAAAACCAAATAAATATAATATTTCAACCTTGAAAGATTGTTTACAAATTGCGGAACAATTGCCTTTTGACAACGAGGGCTATGTTGTGGTGGACGCAAAGTGGGATAGAGTTAAAATAAAGTCCCCCGCTTATGTCGCCGCACATCATTTAAAGAACAATGGCGTAGTAACTTACTCTCGTGTTCTGGATATGATTAAAGTTGGTGGTGATGATGACTTTCTTTCTATTTATCCTGAATATGGAGAAGTTTTCAAAACAGTAAAAGAAGGTCTTGCGCTATTTATTTACGAATGTCTTGAGGATTATGCCGAGTTCAATACTGCAAACTTTGGAACACGCAAAGAATTTGCTATCTGGGCAACAAGCAAGAGATTTCCTTCTTTGTTGTTTTTACTTCTTGACAATAAGATTGATAATTCTTTGGATGGTGTTGAAAATTATATTTTGAATATCGAGAGTGACCGGCTTTTGAAAATGATCGGAGTAAAAGAATGAGCGTTATATTTACAATGTTAGTGGGTCTACCCGGAAGTGGGAAATCAACATACGCGAAAAAACTTAGAGATGCGCATGGGGAGGATGCTACCATCATCATAGAGTCCGACTCTTACCGAGAAAGGTTTTATGGTGATCCAGCAATTCAGGGAAATAACAACAAGTTATTTGAAGCCATTCACTCCGATATTTTGAAGAAACTTTCAGAAGGAACTAATGTTATCTTTGATGCCACCAACATTTCTCGAAAGCACCGATTGGCTCTTGTTCAAAAATTGCCCAATAATGTTATTAAAGAGTGCATCATAATTGCCACATCTTATGCCCGTTGTGTTGTTCGGAATGAGCAAAGAGAAAGAGTAGTTCCAAGAGAAGTTCTCGATAGAATGTGGAAGTCATTTGAGGTTCCCACATATACTGAGGGTTGGGACGTAATTGATATTGAATATTTTTATAATAAAGAGTTCTATTCGATTGAAGATTATCTTTCTTTTGCTGACAGCTACAATCAAGCGAATCCTCATCACTCTATGACTCTTGGCGGTCACAGTCGAAAAGTTGCAGAGATTGTTTCTGAAAGTCATGTGGATGATTGGGTTTATTTGGCGGCACTCCTTCATGATTGTGCAAAGCCAATGACTCAAGTTTTTGCAAACACAAAAGGCGAACCTTCGGAAATTGCCCACTATTACGGACACGCAGAGGCGGGAGCATACGAAGCCTTGTTTTATTTGAACGACAAAATAGTTAGACTGAATGATCTGATTAATGCCGCTACTTTAATCAATTACCATATGAGGATGCACGATGTCAAAACAGATAAGGCAAAAAACAAGCTAATCGAAATTGTTGGTGAAGATGTATATTATTTCTTGGAAATTCTTCACGAAGCGGACAAAAAATCACATTGAGGATAAATGAATGACGCAGAGGTTATGTCTAAAATAATAAAATGGATGATTTCTGAGGCCAAGAACAAAGAATACATCGAAAAATTGAACACAATCTTGGAGGGAATAAAAGATAAAAAATTCATGGAAGAAACCAAGCACCCTCGATTTCAATCAATTGTGATGTTTGGAGTAAATATTTTCCCCTATAAAATTGAAGATTATAGGAAGATGGCAGAATTAATAAAAGGGTGATTTTATGGGAAACCTAAATCTCAAATCAATATTGGAAAGCAAAAACAAACCTTCTCTAACGGATGAATTTGAAGAAGAGTTGGAGAATTTAACTACAAATAAGTCGGCCACTGCTCGATATAGAGACTATGCTAAACCAGCTTCAAACGACACGAGATATAAAAATACACAACAGCAAGAAAAGCCAACATACCCTCAGCCAGCAAACTCTTCGGCCAATAAATTGTCTGGATCGAGAACTGGCATGTCGGACACAGCTTGGCATTGGGTTCTAAATATAACAGATGTTGTTACTGACTTAATCAAAAGCGTCGTTGTAATATTGGGAATTTTGGCCGCAAATGTTGCGGATACAATCATGGGATCAATTGCCGTTAGTCTACTTGTCAGACCAGAAATTCAACAATATTCAAATTATAGCTGGATCAACCCAATGAATTTTGGTATCATTATTTCCTTGGGTGCAAGCAGTATACAAATTTATATGTGGAGTCTTATACAAAAGAAAAAAATATCCTTTAAGACTCTTGTTAATCCTAAAAACTGGAAATACCTGCCCAAAGAAATTGGTGGATTCTTAGCCTTTGCTGGCCTTCTTTGGGCGATAGATACGTTTTTAGATGTCTCCCCAATGTTTGTGTTTTATACAAGTGCTGTTTATGGATCAACCGGACTATATCCATACTTAGTGACGGGGGTTACTATTATAGTGATAATTCTCTGTGGATTTGCGGAGATTTTAACTTCCAACATGAGGGGAATGTTTGGATTGCAAAAAAATAAGCCTTGACAACTTTATAGTTTTGTGTTATCATTATAGCTAAGTAGTTAACTTAGCTATTTTGTTTAAGGAGAACTATGTCAAATGAAAAAATTAGATAAAAGGAAGATTTTATGTATATAACAAAAGACATACAGGAAGGTAATTATGGAAATCGTTGTTGAGTTGTATGTTTGCGAGAAATGCTCGCATGTTGAAAACGAATTGAATGGCACTTGTCCTGAATGTGGCGGTGTCATGAAGTGTGTTGATTTTGTTCCCCGTGAAGCCGCCCAACGCAAATACCGTTAGGCGGATCACTTATGCACACTATTCACGAATGGAAAGAAGTTTTTGAAGAATACATCCCATGCTTGAATCCAAAGTTTGAGGCATTGTGGGTATATCAAGAATGTGTTTATTGCCCCAAAAGGCGTTCATTTGCCACACGGTTTATACGCCCAACAAACCGCGCAACGGGTGGGGCTAAACGTCCGCGAAAAATCAAAGTGCCTGCGAATACGCCCAAAATCCGCTGACGCAAGCCGCTGATAAAACAAGACTTTTATTCATATAAGGAAAATAGATGTCACAAAAACCAAAGAAAAATCAGCCAGAAACGCCTTCAGAAATACAGGATCGAGATGTTTTCCTAACTCCCTTTTATGCTACAGATTTAATTGTTCCCTTCATTCCTAAAAATGTTAAAAAAATATGGGAATGTGCTTCTGGTGAATTAAAACTTATTTCGAGAAGGCTTGAATATTGGGGCTACGCGGTCTATTCAACTGACCTTTTATTTGGACAAAACTTTTTAGAATATGAACCAGACTTCGAATTTGATTGTATCATAACGAATACACCATTTTCGATTAAGTCAAAGTTTTATCAAAGATGTTTACAACATGGAAAGCCGTTCGGCTTACTTCTGCCAGCAGATTATAGTAAGTGGATATGCAAATCAATTACCGACGATAGTAGTGAAAAAATAGTTCCAGATTCAAGAATTAATTATATTACTCCAAATGTAACCGATATTGTATGGAAATCTGACATTAAGAAAAAGATAGAATTAGAATATAATAAAAAATATAAAAAGTATAAAGACATTCCTAAAAATCTAATTGATAAGTGGAGTCCATTTGTTCATAAGTATCAAACAATCATGGAAATACCCAATGAAAAAATCGCAAAAAACTCCTCCTCGCAATTTCATTCAATGTGGCTGACAAACGGATTCCAAATTGGTTCTCCTGAAACCATTGTTGAGCTAAACAATAAGGAGAAAACAAACATAAAATGAAAAAGAAAAGCGAGTGGATCGCAGAACTAACCAATGATATTGCTAGATTGAAGGGTGTAAACAGAAAGACTCTATTTCTTATTTCAGCAGAGATGACCAATGAGATTGCCACAGCAGTTGTTAAGCATTTCAAAGACGTTGGATACACAGTGGAATCCAAGAAATGTTCTTCTTGCAAAAACTCATGGGACATTATTATACAATGGACATAACACAAGAGTTCCTTTCAAAAATAAACTCAACAAAAGTTCTCGTAATTGCAGGAAGTATACGAGAATTCAAATCGTTCGTAGACACTGCTCTTTATAAACATGCTCAAGAAGGACTCTATGAGGGGTACGAATTTATCTATTGTTCAAATCCAAACTCGATGCGAGGTCTTAGGTTTGACAAGGTTCTATATTACGGGACTGGAAGCAATCGGGACGACATTGATATAAACGATATTAGAATGTTGATAAAATCCTGATTTTATGAAGGGAGAACATATGAAAAAAACAAAAACAATTGATTTCCAGAAAAGCGTTGCCAAAAGAGTCTTGAATAAACTTGAACTTTTTGATCCGAGTTGTATCTTGGCGGGTGGCGCACCAAGAGATTGGTATTTTGGAAATATTGCAAACGACCTTGATTTTTATGTTTACTTCCGTCCCGATCTTTCTAGCGGGTGGAGGCAGAGTCAACTTAAAAAAATTGGGCTGAAAGGCTTTCGAGCAAAGGGTAGAGAGGATGCTGAGTTTCCTGAAAACTACAAAAAAAACCCACACCTAATGGCGGTTTATGAGGGAAAGGTATCAGGAGAAATAGTTCAAATAATGTTTATGGATGAAAAAACATTTCATTGTGTTGTTGACTTGTTTCCATTTGGCATTTGTCAAACTTGGTGGAAAGGTGACGAAATTAAAACCACCCGAAATTTTGATATTAGTGTAAAGCACAAGATTTTGTATTTATTAAATGAGTTGTATGCTGATTCTGATGGTTATATTGAAAAAATTAAAAATAAATTTCCAGATTATGCATTTGTTCCTGACTTAATTAGACAATAAAGGATAACACATGAGAAATCCAAGAAGCAAGGAAGTAAAAATTTTTTGTGACAAAGAAACGCAAATGGCTTCAGTAAGGATTTTTAAATATAGAAACTATCTTTGGGCTGGTGGAAGAACGCTGGAATTCAAAAGAGAATCGTCACAATTAAATGGAATTTTTGATTTTGTAAAAAAACACTCCCCCCCCAATACCCTAGAAGCAGATTTATGGAAACAAGATAATGAAACGGCAATCATATATGTGTTAGATATAAAGCCATGAGGAAGATGCAATGAAGCAAACAATTATCGGAATAGACATTGATGATGTTACTTTAGAGTTAGTGTCGGCTTGGCTACAAAGATATAATTTCGATCACAACGATTCTCTAACCGAGTCTGATATAAGGACTTGGGATATAGGCGCATATACAAAAATCGGGAACAGAATGTATGATTACCTTAAAGACCCAATGTTATATGCGTATGTTCGACCTGTGAAAGATTCTTTTTGGGGCATTCAAACTCTTAGGAATATGGATTTCAGAGTTGTTTTTATAACATCGAGTTCAATTGAACAATCGGGTGTGAAATATAATCTTCTTTTTTATAGTGGCTATATAGAAAAGAGAGAGGATTATTTTGAGGCCACTGATAAGAGCTTGATAAAGTGTGATTATCTTGTAGACGACAAAATTGAAAACGTGGAATCCTCACATGGTCAAGGAATTGTTTATACTAGAGAGTGGAACAAAAATTTAATAGGTTATCCTAGAGTCAATAGCTGGACTGAAATAGTTGATTATTTTGCAAAAGTAAAAAATACTGTTGATATTATAGGAGTGTAAAATGACTTTGAAAGACAGTGGAGAAAGGGCGCTTTATCCCAGTGGAGCGCAAAGAGACAATAGTGAAGGAAAAGGAAGATTTGATCTTATTCCATTTCAAGGATTGACTAGGCTTGCAAGACATTATGAGGCAGGAGCTAAAAAGTATTCAGATAGAAATTGGGAGAAAGGAATGAATATTTCTCGCTATGCAAATGCGGCAATGAGGCATCTTCTAAAATATATGGCTGGTTGGAATGACGAGGATCATTTGGCGGCTGTTGCTTGGAACGTTTTTTCCATCATGCATCACGAAAAGTATTTTCCAGACTTTCAGGATTTTCCAGAGTGGAAAGATAGAACGTCTAAGTGGATCGTTGAAGAGACTTTGGAATAAAAGGCTGATTTTATTCATAAACTCCTGTCAAAGTGACCCTTGACAGGAGTTTTGTTTTGTGATATACTTTATCATAAATCAAGGAGAAAAACCATGACCCTTTGGGAATTGTTAGAATCATTAGACGCAGAAATACTTACAGGGGATGTTCTGTTTAGCGATATAGAAAAAATAAAGGAGTATATCGAGAGATGGTCGAGAGCAATCAAAGACCACGAATTGATAGAAGAAGAATCTCCCGAATTGCCAGAATCGGAAGCATTATTTGTTGACGAATATCCAGAATATTATGATGAAGATGGAAATAGAATCGAAAGTAAATAAAAGGGTAATTTTATGAAACCGCTAACAAACGATCAGCGAGAAGAAATAAAAGAAATTTTCGACTGGGGTCATTTTATGGCCTTTGTTATTAAACATCATCGGGACTCTGGATTGCATCTGCTTTCAGAAGAAGACATTTTATTACTAATCGATGCCGAGGGAAACTTGGATATGTTTTCTGATTATCACTTCGAAAGTGCCCCCTGTGAGTTGTGTGGTTCACACGGCTCTGTTTCTGCAAAAATTGGCGAAAAAATATTTATCTTAAAGGACTGGTAAAATGTTGGATGCCGAATACGAAAAAGTTTTTAGTGATGGCTGGAAAGTAACAGTAGAAAAGGGGTGGACTGTTATTTACAATGAAAGAAATGAAGAAGTGACTAGGGCATTGACTGCTTACTTCTTTAACAACCCGGATGGCTATAACTGCTCATCCAGAGACGATGTGGCTGAGAAAATGCATAAGTTTTGGACAGAGTAAGAATGGATTTTGTATGAATACACATTTTGGAATTTGCGAAAAATGCGGATACTCTACCTCCGCATCTAAAAACTCTGGTCGAAAATGTCCAAACGGACATGGGGAGTTATTGGTTTTAGATCATGGTTTTGCAAAATTGATAAATAAAAAAGGCGATACGGGAACAGATAGGTTAAGGAAATTGAGTCAGTTGAAGAGACAGTTTAGACTCATAAGAGAAGAGAAAAGAATAGGGAGGAGAAAATTAATCGGAACGGGAAAGACATTTGATTTGATGTATAGGTTTTTACACCCAATTAGAGTACGAATAAAATAAGTAAAAACAGAATAGGGCAAAAGTAAATATGTTTTCAATTTTTAAAAAGAAAGAACGCACTCTTGGAGACTTTGACAACCTTCCCTTAAGTAAACTTGACGGTGAAGTTATTGAAAATTACAATCTGAAAAATGTTGACGCAAAGCCTGTTTGCTCAACTTGTGGATCAGACAATCTTGCTGAAGTATACCCAAGAATTGAAATGAATAAATTGGTTTTATATATTTGTTTGGATTGCCAAGAAAGATGTTATTTATGAATAAAACAAATTTTACTCATAACATTCCGAATATAAATAAAGAGTTGGTTATTGATTTTATATTTGATTGGAAATAGAAGATCAAGTAAAAGTTTGTGGTATAAATGAATTTACAAACGATGAGTTGGAGGCAATGAGCAAAAATGAACAATAAACAGCGAACGACAAATGCAATAAAAATTGGTCTCCAGTATGGTTAGACAGATGGATCACATCATAAGATGTGGGTTATTGACCAGATGATAAGAGAGTTGACTGGCGAGAATTACGATGACTTTATAAAAGAGTATTGCAAAGTGGAAGATGGCGACAATACTTATGAGTGGGATTGCGGGATAGCCCCATAAAATTGTAGTTTTATAAGGAGAATATTGTGATTAGAGATATACAGTTGCAAGTTTCACCCGGAGTAGGGAAAGAGGCTCCAAAATCATTTGAGTTAAAGTTCTTTTTTAAATTCCGAAAGTCTTCATTGTCTTTGTGGTTATCAACGGGCATGACAAGCAAAGAAATTGTTGGAACTCTGCTTGACTTTATTAAGAAAATGCTTCTGCTCATGGAAGAACAATAAATCTTCGATTTTATCAACAGGAGAATAAGTATGGCTACTTGGAATGAAATATTTTTAGAGAGATTGTTTAATCATTCGTCAATTGACACCGATGGAAACTTTATTCTTCCAGAGGGATACGGATCAGAGAATAACTATTCTAGAGTTATATCTTTATTTAGGAAGTTATATGATATTAAGTTTAAGGTCATCCTGAAGCGTGAAGAGACTGGGTTATATTGGAGAGCAACAAAAGAAGATACTCCTCTTTGCACAGCAGTCGGGTATTCTCCAGAAGAAGCCATTGAAGAACTACTTACAAGATACAATAGTTAGGATACATATGATTAGTAGAATCAAAAATTGGATTCGTGAGTTTATAGTTGGTTTAGTAATAGAAAACATTGTTGTGGGTGGGCATTGCGGAATCTGTGGTAAATGGGTAGACAAAGCTGTTGTACCCCCTTACTGGCGATGGACAATTTGTAAAGAGTGTTCTGATCCTGAAAAGAGTGTAAATGAGAATGGATTACATTCTAGCAAAATTGAATACCCCAAAAAGTATAATGTAATAAAATCTTAGTTCTATTCATTTAGGAGAAATATGAGCATTGCAAAAATCCACGTTGATTACGAGGCTTATTTAACAATAGTCCAAGATGGCATTGTTGAAAAAATAAATACAAAGTATCATCCGGGCTGGACTATGATAAGAAAAGAAGATAGCCCATTTAAAGATTGGGGGGAACCAATGAATTGCTGGTATGCTGAACCAAGCTGCATTTATTTTGGAGTTTTCTCCGATGAGTCCTTCGACAAGAGAAAAAAAGACACCGTGTTCTTGCGTGTTTATTCTAATATTCCAATGTGGAATATGGAAAAAGAAATAAAAAGTTTGATTCATGATATTGGAGTTTCTAAGGCAAGTCTTGTTTTACCGGATTATGTTCGCGCTGTCGCTCAGGGAGCATTGAGACTTTTGGAATTTAGTGAATAAAATGAGACTTCTATGCAATATAAGTGTATAATTCGAGACAGCCTTGATCTTTGGTTGACTGAAGGAAAGGTTTATACTGGTGAGCCGGTTATTCCTCCGCTAACAAAAGAAGATAGTTGGATAAAAATTTTTGTGGCTGATGATGGATTTCCAGTATTTGTTCGGACAACCCAAATGCAACGAGTTTTTGATGAGCCAGATGAGTTAGGAGTTTAAAATGAATGAAAATTTTGTTGAATTTGTTAAAAGATATTGTAATTATTTTGGTGTTGAAATAAAAAATGAGGACTTGATAAATATTGTCAATGTTTTGATAATGCAAGATTGTTTTTTATGGGATTTTAAACATGGTTCTCTAAAAAGTACACAAGTTAAATCCTATATCGTTTATAATGAGTTGGTTAAAGCTGGATATGATCTTTCCCCAAACGCATTTGGAGAAACCGACTCAGAAGGATATTTGATATAGTGATATATTTTAGTTCGGATCACCATTTTAATCATGCAAATATTTTGAAGTATACACAGAGACCATTTTCATCTATTCAAGAAATGGACTCTGAAATGATTTCCAAATGGAATTCTGTTGTCAAAGATAGGGATGAAGTTTATTATCTTGGTGATTTGACACTCGGTAATTGGGGAACAGCCCGAAGTTACCTTAAACAACTAAAAGGCAGAATTAAATTCATTGAAGGGAATCACGATAAAAGATGGTTTTCTAGTCTGGAATCAAATCAAAAATTACCTCCTATCTATGAATTGAATTATATGAATAAAACTATCGTTTTATCGCATTATTCTCTGAGATCATGGAACAAGTCTTTTCACGGTAGTTATCACTTATTCGGCCACAGTCATGGAGAACTACCCCCTTACGGAAAATCTTTTGACATCGGTGTGGACTGTTGGAATTTTTACCCCGTTTCAATTGAACAAGTATTTGAAAAAATGGAGACTCTGTGAAAAAATACTATTTATTTTTTCTAATGTTGCTCTTTTTGTACTCTTGTTCATCTGGCCCTCACTGGATTTTTGGAAGCGGACTCTCGCAAGCGATTTATTATGAATCTGATTGGAATTGCTACTATGACGATTTAGGAGAAGAGTTTTATGTTGAGTGTCATAATAAAGACACCAATGATTTAAATTATTTTTATACAACAAAAGTTAGATATATAAAATAGCAATTTTATTGGATAATATATGCAAAAAATTAAAGCGGATAATTTGAAAAGAATTGAAACAGGCGCACTAAAAATCAATGATGATTGGACAGGACTGTTTATCAGGGGAGACTCTTGTATTGAATTGCTCAATGTTTTTAAAACCATCTTAGACGAAGGCCACGACATTGATTGGATTCAGAGATTTGTTCTTGGAACTTATATTGATATTATAAAAAAAGAGGTTCTATTATGACGACCCTAGAATTTGTGAACGGCGATATATTAAATACAAAAGCAGATATAATCGTTCAATCTGTCAATCATCGAGGAGTCATGGGATCGGGGCTTGCAAAGCAAATTAAAAACATGTATCCAGAAATTATAAACGGATATGTTCATATTTGCAACACCAGTACCTTTAGGTCAATTATGAATTCCGGCTTAGTTTATTTTTATACGGCGTTTAACAAAGATGGGAGTTTCCGCCAGATAGCATCAGTATTTGGTCAGGAAAATTATGGAACAGACAGACGACACACCAACTATCTTTCTTTGATGAATGGCATTGCTTGGGTATTCGAATATGCGGAATCTCAGGGCTACTCCGTTGCCATTCCATATGGTATAGGGTGTGGACTTGGCGGGGGATCATGGGAAATAGTTCTTATGATGTTGAGAGATACTTTGAAGTATTATCCAGAATTGAAAGTTTATATTTACAAGAATTCTCCTCTTGACAAATAACGAACACTATGATATAGTTATCGCAAAGGATGAAAAATGATTGATTTTGTCGAAAATGGGAATCGTTATCAAATTAAATGCGAGAAAACAAAGAGATTTCACGATACAGAGGGGGTTTTGACTTTCTTCTACGGATATAAAAACGGAACATACTTGAGTGGAACAAGTTCTTATGTTTCAGAAAAAGAGAGTCTTTCCTTGCTTTTGAAACTGGAAAACATTGTTTTGAAGAATGCGGTTTTTGGTGATTAGCTTTATAAAAATAAAAAAGGCGATTGTATGAATATTACTTTCATTATTTTCATTATTATTTTCATGTTTTTATTTCTAAGACTTATTGTTGCCATTACATCTAGATCGTTGGCTATGGATGCTGTTTATCTTTTTATAAAAGCAAATCCATATAAAACAATAAAAATTAATTATTACGAAGAAATGCTATATTCTGTAGAAGTTATTGCTTTTGTAAATATCTTCTCTCTTGGGAAATACGCCGCGATAAAAAAAGAATATTTTGAAACACTAAAGCCTTATGTCGATAAGTTGAGTATGGAGAGGAAATAACAATATGAACATTCTATATTTTCAGCCAGTGGTTCTTGAAATTGCCCATGTTGTTTGTGAACCAGAAGAAATCGAGGGTCTGGATATAATTCATGAAATGGAAAAAGAGGGCTTCTCATATAAAACCCAAATGTTTAAGCGCAAAGCGGACGAGACAACAGAAGTAATATTTATTTTTGAAAAAAGAACCTACTATGAAAAATAAAACATTTACAATTACAAGAGATCATATTAAACTAATTCGTTCAATCAATGTTGGTTGGAATGAGGACTCCAAAAGACCATGTATTGACAGTAAGAGACCATATGGAGACAGCGACGTTCCTAGAAGTATTGCTGAAGCTATAAAATTGGATTTCGTAGAAATTCAAGGTGAGAAAATGGCTTTGACCTCACAGCAAGAAAAATATTGCTGGCAATTAAATAAAGATATGGCTACAGTTCTTCAGATTGTACTTTCAACAGGTGCGTTTAAAACTGGAGAATATGAGTGCAATGAATATGAAACCGATTGGAAAAAGGTAGGGAGGTAATGTTTACATTTTTGGTTTTTCTTTTTAATAATCTTGCTTACTTAAAACATTTGGAATTCACGAAGAAATATCCAGATGTGGAAACTAAGTTTAGTGGCTTTGGTTGTCTTGGGTTTCTTGGTATTCCCGCCGATGTATATCTAATCACTTTGATGATTAATAGTTTAACTGGATAAAACTTATCTTTTATTCATATAACAGGAGAAACAGATTTGAAAATAAATAATATTTATTTGGGAGATAATTTAGAGTTACTTGGGCAATTACAGAGTAATTCAATTGACAGTTCGGTTAATGATTTTCCATATAATCTAGGGTTTATGGGTAAGAAGTGGGATACAATTAAAAATTATCAGGAATGGTGTTACGAGAGAGCCGTTGAACTATATCGTGTTTTGAAACCCGGAGCTTATTGTTTGGTGTTTGGCGGAACAAGAACTCACCATCGTTTAGTCTGTGCTTTTGAAGATGCAGGTTTTATTATTCGAGATGAAATTCAATGGATTTATTCAAGTGGATTTCCTAAATCTTATAATATTTCAAAAGGATTTGATAAAAGAGAAGGACTCGATAGAGAGATAGTTGGCAACAAAAAACATCCAACTGCAAAAAACGGAAAAAGAACAGGATCAAAATCCCCATTCCAAGCAGAGAATTCTCCTTTAAATGGCAGTTTTGATATTACTCTTCCTTCCAGTAATTTGGCTAAACAGTGGAACGGCTGGGGAACACAACTTAAGCCAGCACAAGAACCCATCATGGTTGCCCAAAAACCTCTTGATGGAAATTATTGCGACAACATTGAAAAGTGGGGCGTGGGAGCATTGAATATAGATGGATCAAGAGTGCCGTATAAAAATAGTTCTGATTATGAAATGACGAAGGCCAAAACTAATTTTACGGAAAAGTCAGATCATTCGAGAGGCTTTGCAACAGATGAAACCTTGTATGGAAACGGAATAACTCCATTAGAACAGGCTAGGGAAAGCACGAAATATGAAGGTCGTTTTCCGGCAAACATTATCTTTGATGAGGGTGCTGGTAGAATTCTGGATAAACAGAGTGGAATTACAAAGAGTGGCAAAGTAAAAGAATCAAAAGATGGCTACGAAGGAGAATCCAATACTGGATTTATTCGTGGAGTCTCTAACAGAAACAATCAACACGGAGATATTGGTGGTGCAAGTAGGTTTTTTTATTGTGCAAAGGCAAGCACAAAGGACAGAACTGAAGACAGAAGAATCTTAAACGAACACCCGACAGTTAAGCCAACAGAGTTGATAAAGTATCTAGTAAAACTTGTAACCCCTATAAATGGAGTTTCGTTAGATATTTGCTCTGGTAGTGGGACACACGCGAAATCTTGTCTTCAATTAAATAAAGATGGCTATCCAGTTAAGTTTATTGGATTTGAGAGCGATAAAAAAAGTTATAAAACATCGTTAAAGAGAATCAAATTAAATGAATAAAATTTACATTTTATGAATTGAAGTTTGGAATAAAAGACCTGCAAGAGCGAAAGGAAAAAATAAATAATGACACGTAAGTTAGCGCATATTGAAGTAATTGAAGACATCAATCCGATTCCAAACGCAGATTCTATTGAAGTTGTTTCCGTGTTGGGATGGCATTGTGTGGCGAAGAAGGGAGAGTTTAGTGCTGGTGATAAGGTTATTTATATCGAATGTGACTCCATTGTGCCAGAGTTGCCACAATACGAATTCCTAAGAGAGAGAAAGTTTAGAGTTCGCACCATCAAATTGCGAGGACAAGTATCACAAGGCTTGGTTCTTCCAATCTCATCACTTCCTGAAAATTACAGAGGAGAGAAATCTGTTGGAACAGATGTAACAGAAGCGTTGGGTATTATCAAATATGATCCTCAACTTGAAGAAGAAAAGGCGGAAACATCGTTTGCACCCAAGTCAGCCTTTGATAAATTTATGCGTCGTTTTGCTTGGTATCGAAAGCTATTTGTAAAGAAAACATCCGGTAAATTTCCTGCGTGGATAAAAAAAACAGATGAAGAACGTATCCAAAATATGCCCCATATTTTAATCCAATATGGAGGAAAACTTTTTGAAATAAGTGAAAAACTAGACGGCCAATCCGCAACATATTTTCTAAGGAAATCTGGAAGGACTCTTTTCGGAAAGAAAAAATATGAGTTTGGGGTTTGCAGTAGAAACTTAAGAATTAAAACTCCAAATAATAGTTCTTGGTGGACTGTTGCTAAAAACTATCATATGGAAGAAGTTCTTTTGAATCTTATCGGAAGCGAAGACTATGTTGTTTTGCAAGGAGAAATTCTTGGAACAGAAATTCAAGGAAACAAATACAAAGTAAAAAACCACGAGTTTTATGCCTTTAATCTTTTATATCCAAATAGGCAAACAAGTTGGATGGATATGGTTACTCCCCTGTTGCAACACGGAATTTTAACCGTTCCGATCTTATATGTTCATGCCTATCTACCAGATAATGTTGACGAAATGGTTGAAATTTCTAAAGGAAAGTCATATATATATCCAAAAGCAGAAAGAGAAGGTCTTGTTGTTCGCAACCGTGATCTTGGAGTTTCTTTCAAGGCAATTAATCCAGATTTTCTTTTAAAGAACAACGAATAGAGAGAATAAAAATGAATAAAGATAGTTTGGGCGATAGAATGAAGGGATATGAGTCGGTTAGTAAATATCGACTTTTAAACAAGACTCCGGTTATTCTTAGGGTAGATGGAAAGGCATTTCATACATTTACGAGAAAAATGGCAAAGCCTTATGATGAAGTTTTAATTGAAACAATGGTTTTGGCTGGCGAACAAACCGCAAAGGAAATGATGGGTTTCGTTTTTGGCTATCATCAGTCAGATGAGTTTAGCTTTTATATAAACGACACCAAAAAAATAACTTCTGAAGCGTGGTTCGGTAACGAGATTCAAAAGTTATGCTCTATTACTGCAAGCACATTTACTGCTAATTTTAATGACATATTGGGGGCAAAAGCTAGATTTGATTGTAGAGCATTTAATGTTCCACTTGATGACGTTCCAAATTATTTTGTGTGGAGACAACAAGATTGGATCAGAAATAGTATCCAAATGCTTGCTGGATATTACTTTTCGTACAAGGAACTGCATAAGAAATCACAATCTGATATGCACGAGTTGTTACACACGAAGGGGATTAATTGGAGCAAACTTTCCAATCGTTTAAAAAATGGTACGTTTATAACGAAGAGAGAAGAACGATTGTCTCTTCCTTTAGATTATTACGATATACGGCTTTTATTGGAAATGGTTGAATCTAGTTAATACAAAAGGAGATTGTTGATGGAAGAAAAAGAAGATGAACTAAAATTTGAGTTGGAATGTTCTTGCGGATGCGGAGAACTGGAATTTTCTCAGTGGAAAGATGATAGGCTTTCTTTTATTTCTTATAATATCTCGGCGTTTTCATCTGCTCAAATTGGAAGATTGGACAGAGTTAAAACAGCTTTTAAAGTATTTTGGCATCTCGCTGTTTTAGATAAGGAATACACTCTGTATGAAATTGTAATCGATAGTAACGAAAAGTTGAAAAAATTCAAAGATTTTGTTTCAAAAATGAAAGAAATAGAATAATAAAAAACTCCTGTTTAGAGTTGCTCTTGACAGGAGTTTTGTTTTGTGGTATACTCTTGATAGGATAAAGCAATGAATAAACTTGAAGATTGGTGTTTGATTGATATAAATAGTCCATTGGATTACCTGCCACCAGAAGCGGCAGATATTTATTTTGTCGGAAAAGTTTATGGGCATTCTTTTCACGAAGATGGAACAAGAATTGTGACGGCTCAAATAACCTCGTTCTCAAATGGAAAGTTTTACACATTTTCTGGAACGGAATATGAACTTGGAGTTCCTTCCAAACAATATGAGGATGAATATCCAAATGCTAAAAAGCGAATAGAAAATGCTTTAGCATAATTTATAATCTATACTTTTGAGTACAAAGGATAACATGGGAATACAAGAAAAAGACGCATGGTATGTCGTGGTTTTGATAGGGCGTGACGAAAGTGGAAAATATTTAAAAACATATGTTCTAACCGCAACAAGCAAAGAGAATGCAATAGATAGAACTTTTAAAGTTTTTGATTCAAGACTGTACAATATAGCAACCATATTTTTGTGCGGCCAAACTGAACCAAAGGAGTGCTATAATGGGACGACATAAAAAAATTATAGAAGTTGAGTTGGAAAAGGATCAGTACCTTCCTGAGAAACCATCTATCTCTACGCTTTCTGGAAAATACTATGCGCCACTTTCGGGCGAAACATACAATCACGCCATTCAGAGTGCGTGGGAATGGGTTGCATCTGTTAAAAGTGAAAAAACTCTTTCATATAATATTGTTCTAGTGGATTATTATCGCCAAAAGGCTTTTGGGGGTAGGGGAATAATTGTTTCCTATAACAAGGTTGATAGATGAAAATTCTTATTTGTGGATCAAGGTCAATGGGGTTGAAAGATAAAGAGTTCGTGTTTAAAATTCTTGATGAAATTGTCTCCAAAGAACAATATTTCACAGACAAGAAAATTCCAAACAGTTCTCTAGAAATAGTTTCTGGTAACAACCCCAAAGGGGCGGACTACTTGGGAGAGTCTTGGGCTAAAAAAAACAATTTAAAATTAACTTTATTCCCTGCTGAATGGAATAATGAAAAACCGAAGAAACCTGAAAATTGGGGAAACACTCCGATATGTGTTTTGAAGCCAAACTTCTATGGGAAATACAACAGCCTAGCAGGGTATGTTCGAAATCAGGAAATGGCTAACTACTGCATTGGTGAGATTTGCATTGCTTTCGATGCCGAAGAAAAGAAGGGTTCGACTGGCACAAGGGATATGATAAAAAGAGCAAAGAAATCTTGGATGAAGATTTATCATATAAAATGTCATGATTTAGAAAATGTAAAAATAAAGATTTATAATGAAGAATTACAGAAACAATGAAACACTTTGATCCAGAAGAATATTTGATATTTAGTTGCGTTGCGGGAAGTCGTTTGTATGGAACAAATTCAACAGACTCGGATGAGGATATTCGTTCTGTGTGCCTTCCTCCAATGCAGGTGCTATTAAATCCATTTGACAAGTTCAACGTCAAGGACGCTTTTGAAGATGAAGATAAGGTAGTCTATGATTTAGGGAAGTTTATCAACCTTTGTGCTGATAATAATCCATCGCTTCTTGAACTTCTTTTTGTTCCAGATAAATTTGTTCTGTACAGAACAAATTTGTGGGATAAAATTGTTGAGAATAGACATCTTTTTCTTAGTAAGAATGTTAAACATAGGTTTTTAGGATATTCTTTTGCCATGTTGAAAAGAATAGAGAGACATCGGCAGTGGTTCCTTAATCCGCCTGACCACAAACCCACTCGTGAAGAATTTGGACTAGGACAAACATCTTTGGTTTCTGAGGCTAATATTCAAAATATGATGGGTGTCCCAAACGATTTATTCAAAGAAGAGTATTACGAGGAACTTCAACGAGAAAGAAAATATAGAGAAGTTAAAAAGAAGTGGGACAACTACATACAATGGAAAACGAATAGGAATCCTAAGAGAAAAGGAACTGAAGAAGAATTTGGTTATGATCTTAAATACGCAACCCATCTTTTTAGGTTAATGAGTGAAGGAAAAGAGTTGCTACTTGCTGGCAACATCACCTTCCCTCTCCCCAATGCGGAATGGCTACTATTGATAAAAAACGGGTTTTATTCATATGAAAAAATCCTAGAAATGGCTAAATCTATGGAACAGGATTTTGAGTTGTGGTATGAGCAGAGTCCTTTACCAAAAGTTCCTGATCGCAATGCCTTGAAAGAGTTGTATTTCGATATTGTATTGGGAAAGAACCGATAAAATTGATGTTTTATTAGGAGAAATATGGAATATACATTTAGAGTACTGGTTGTTACCAACGATTTAGAAGCATATCCTCGGTATAAGAGAGATACAATCGATTTTCCTGAACTCTTAGAATATGTTGAGGATGAAATCGAAACATTTGTTTTCTGTAATGAAACAGAAGATTTTTGGAAAGCCGGAGAGTTTTTTGATATGGTGAGTATCGATACATTCAAGAGTTAGGCAACTAAAACAATGTGGTCTTATTACGGAAGTAAAAGCAAAGTCATTCGTCACTATCCAGCCCCGAAGTTTGGCAAGATTATCGAGCCATTTGCGGGAACTGCTCAGTATGCTTTCAGGTTCTTTGACCGTGAAGTTTTGCTTGTGGATAAATACGAAGTCATTGTCAGAGTTTGGAAGTGGTTACAGCAATGTTCCCCTGCTGATGTGCTAGGCTTGCCCCGCTTGAAGTGTGGCGAAACAACCGATGATTTCAAATTCGATTGCATTGAAGCCAAGTGGTTTGTTGGAATGATTATCGTAGGAGCTCCAACGCAACCAAAGAAAACAGCAAGCCGATGGAAAACAGTTATCCGCCCGAATACCCAAAACTACAAATTGAAGTTTGCCGCAGATAACCTTTTCAAAATTCGCCATTGGGAAATTCGGCAGGCTGATTACACAGAGATTGAAAATCAGGAAGCAACTTGGTTTGTAGACCCGCCATATCAAACAGGCGGAAAGTATTATGTCCATAGCAAAATAGATTATCCATCACTGGCGCAATGGAGCTCTGAGCGCATGGGCGAAGTGATAGTCTGTGAAAATACAAAGGCTGATTGGTTGCCCTTCATCCCACTGGTAAAACAGCATGGCAACAAGCACAACACAACCGAAGCGATCTATACGTTGCCTAACAACCGTTCGGATTTTGTTAGTGAATAAAAGTGATATTTTATCGTGGAAATTTACAGTTGTGGAATTAACGAACCAGAAAGAGCTTTTGGAGAATAGAAATGTATACACCATTCATGCACAATGAAATAAAAAGAATTTGTGAAAAGAACTATGGACTTACAATCAATGACGAAAACAACTTTCCATAAGGAAGCATTTTTACCTTTGCGGCGGTTTTAGAATTAATTGAAAAAATAGAAGAACTTGAAAATCTTTTAAATAATAGTTCGACTTAGGAGAATTATGAAATATAGGTTATACATATTTGTTCCCTATAACATTAGTGAAATTCAAAAAGGCATTCAGGCAGGACATGCCGCTCTGGAATATGCCTATTTACATGGTGGTAGTTTTGAATATAATGAATTTATAAAAAATGATAAAACTTGGATTATCTTAAATGGTGGAACTACTCGAAATGGAAATTGGGAAACTGATTTAGGATTAGGATCACTAAATGAAATAGCAAGAGAACTATTAGAAAATAAAATCAGATATTCTTTATTTTCAGAACCAGATTTAAACTTTGCATTAACCGCAGTTTGCTTTCTTGCTGATGAGCGTGTTTGGGATTTTGAGACATATCCAGACTTTGAGAAGTCATTGTGGGAAGAATCTCTTGCATCATCGCTGGGATATGTTAGGTCTAGAGAGCGTCTCATGGAAATGTTTCCAGAAGATTATGCAACTTGGGTCAAAGAGATTGTTGGAGGAAAGAAAAACGCCTTTCTTAGAGAGTTGATCCGAAACAAGAAATTGGCTTAAATTGACTCTTGACAAATTATCGCAAGTATGCTAAAATTAGAGCATAATCAAAAAAGGAGATTTGTCATGGAGCAACCTGACTTTGTAAGTAACTACATTTCAAGTTTAGAATTTGGCGGAAAATCCGAAGGAACCATTCGCGCATACAATAAGGATATTGCCAAACTGGTTTCCTTTTTTTCCATTAAAAATATTTCAGACCTTGACAAATTGACCGTTGCTGATTATCACAATTTTTATAAATCTCAAAGTCTAAAATCAGAAAGTTTAAATGGTCTAATCCGAAATTTGTCAGCGTTTTTTAATTATATGGTTTCAACTGGAGAAATCGAAGACAATGCTTTTTTCAAGGTTCGTTTCGGAACAAAAAAATCAGTAAAGATCAATCGTGTTCAGAAAGACACTTTGACTCCTGAAGAAGAAGACCTTATCATTGCCGCTGGCTTGAACTTACAAGAGAAGTTTATGATTGCAATGGCTCTCAAGACAGCACTTCGTCGTGGTGAAATCGCTTCTATTAAAATGAGTGATATTTCTGGCTGTGAGATTAGCATTAAGAGCAAAGGCGGTGACGAAACTTCTCACACATATTTAGACAAAGAACTTTGTGCAATGATGCAGGAGTATATTTTGAAGGAGCGCAACACTGACTCCGAATACCTTTTCTACGCTGTTCGTGGTAATAAAGGTAAGAACGGAATCAGTGGAACATCTATCAACAATCGTGTTCGCTCTGCTTGCAAGCGGGCTGGCATTACAAAGAACATTACCAGTCACAGACTTCGCGCAACGGCTATCACAAATGTTGCCTTCAAACACGGTGATCGAGCGGCTCAAGCATTGGCTAGACACAAGAGTCAAGCAACAACAAATCTTTATGTCAACAACAACGATGCGGCAGTAAAGAACATTCTTTTAGGAGATGAATAATGTATATTGTGAATCAACTCGGACATGGCAATGGGATGGCATAGAATAGAGTGGTTTGGAAAAGTGTTCTTTAATTGAATATAAATAAAAAATGATTTTATCTAGGAGAAGGTATGACAAATTATGTTATCGTTGTGACAACAGGAAAACCAGATTTTAAGTTTGACTGTTTGTTGAATAGTAAAATATACAAAAGGTACTCTGAGGCAGAACATGCAGTCGTCTCTTCCAAAGCAGAGGACATTGAACTTGGGATGATGTATGAGTATAGAATTATCCCGGTTGATGAATAAAAGGACTATTTTATGAACATTTTGCATAGAGCTAAGATCATGCACGAAATGTACCAATATGCTATTTGGGGAGGAGTAGTTGAATTTTTATCTAATTTTGAAAATTGGACTCCAACCTTAATTTATGTGCGTATGTCAAGATTGGCGATTGGGTTTTTCTTCGGAACTTTTTTTGGAATTATCGTGTCTATTTTTGCATATATTATAAAATGAGTTAATGAATAGAAAAAATATTTTATGGAGAATTTATGTTAATTAAATATTGGGAAACGAATGTTCACTTCTGTTAAAGATTCTTTTAGTGTTATGGACAGCCCAGCAAACAAGACAGAGAGAACGGGAGTTGGGGAAGTTGGTCGTCTTGTATATAGTACTTCTATTGGTGTTGAAAATAGCTTTGTTTATACAGATGGAAATAGTCTTGGCATAGGAACAGATTCTTTATCGAAAACATTAAATGTACATGGAACAGCTTTGTTAACTAGGGCGGGTGCGGCATTTTTAGAGTTTAAAAGAACGGATGGCTTTGCAGGAGAATCTAAGGTGTCTGTTGGAATGCTTGGAGGAACAGAAGCAAATCTTTCTTTTAATATGAATTATGAAGACGATGTACACAGATATTACGATCCCTCTAAAAATGCCACATGGCTGGCACTAGGATCGTTTGGCTGGCAAATACAATTTGCACCAACTGGCTATGCCCCAGACATGTGGACAAATTCTGGCAAGAGACTATTGCTTTATCAGGGAGAAGATGGGAATCTTGTTGTTGATACAAATGCAGACGAAATACTGGGGGGCGGATGGTCTGCTAAACTATCGGTATCCAGAAGTTCAAATAACCCTAGTATTTCTGGCAAGACAGACCTAATTATAGAAGGAGCAAAAACAAAAGGAACCAGTGGGATAGTTTACATAAACGAATATAACTCTGGAAATGTTATTTTGGCAAGAGGCGGAGGGAAAGTTGGAATTGGGAAAGTGCCAACGGCAACATTAGACATAAACGGGCAGACATATGCTTCGGCCATATTAAATTCTGGAATCGGTTATAATTCATATTATGGGGCTTCTGTAAATGATGTTGTATACAGTTATTTCGGTGTTGCCGGTTTTCCTAACGGCTTCGTACAAGGTTCTGCTCTTGGTGATAGTGTTATTAGAACTGAAGGGAAAAAAGTTATATTTTCTACAGATAGTGGTGTAACCCCAAACATGGTTGTTTCAGATAATGGGTTTATTGGTCTTGGAGGTATTATTTCTCCTCTTTCGCCATTAGATGTTAAAGGAGATAATTCAATAGTAAGATTAAGAAAAAAAACAAACTCAAATGGATCGCTATATATTGATTTCTTAGATTTCGCCTCGACAAGCCTAGGCTTTATCGGATACGGAAGTTCTACTTTTGATTTTTATATTGCAAATCTTGCCGATGGAAACATGGTTTTTCATAACGATGGCAGTGCTAAAATAACAATTATGAAAAACACGGGAGAAGTATATATTGAAAACACCTGTTCGGCATCTGCCTTTATTGACAGAACCCCATTTTTCAACGGAGACGCTCTCTCTGCAATAAAAAATATACGCGGCAGAAACGGACAGATAGATCATTACACCTTACCAGACTTTGCTCGTACCACAATTGCACAAAAAAGTGGAGAGGTAAAAGAAGGAAGAGATTTGGGGGCAATGGTTTCTATTATGACAACAGCCATTCAACAACTTTTATTAAAAATCGAAAAACTAGAAGGTATTAAAAAATGAAACTAACATTAAAAGAATTGTTTTCCGCATCTGATGCCTTGAAAAAAATAGGGGAAGATAGCACATTGGACATAACATCAAAATATTCTATTTTTCATAACATAGGAATAATTTTATCTGAGTTTGAAAAGTACGATGCGTTGAGGAAGAAGTTAATCAAGGAAAAATATGGTATTAAACTTGAAACTGGAGAAATAAAAGTTTTACCAGAAAAAGAGCATCAGTTTCTTAAAGAACTTGAAGAACTACAGAGCGTCGAAATTGATTTGGATATTCGAATGGTTGGAGAAAGCGTTATGTTAAAATTATCTTCTGTTGAAATGTATTTATTAAAGTGGATGATCGATTTTAGCAAAGTTGAACAGGAACTCTAAAACAGGAGACAAATAACAATGATTGATTTTGGTGAGTTTATGGTGGATTATAGCGAACACGCAAAGAGAATTTTTAAAAATAATAAGTCTCTTTTTGTTGTAGATGCAGATAAAGACGAAATGTGGAACACATATCTAGAATCTTACCCGCCCGAATACAACGAAATATTTCGAACTAGAAGGGAAATGGATTGCTCTTGTTGCCGATCTTTCATTAAGAATTTCGGAAACGTGGTTGTAATTGAAAATAATAAACTTGTCAGTTTTTGGGATTTCAGAACTGGTGATTATGGCTATGACCAAATGCTGGAGGCAATGGAATCTTTTGTCAAATCTCATGCGATTCGTGATGTGTTTGTTACAAAAGATTCGTCTGTGGGAACACCCACAAGCAGAGAATTGGTAGATAGTAACGTACATGTTTGGAACCATTTCTTTGTGAATATTCCAAAAGACGTTTATTACTCATCGTCTCGATCTGTTGCTGAAATTATGGGGATGTATCGAGATGTTAGAAACGTGTTTAAACGTTCACTAGAAGAAATATCAATCGATGCCGTTCAAGAGGTGCTGGATTTAATTTCAGAAAACCTTTTATATAGAGGAGAAGAGTGGAATCCCGTTCTGGAGAAGTTTTTGAAGTTACAGAAAGAATATAAAAAACTTAAGTCCACTGAAGAACGAGAAAACTTTTCTTGGATCAATTCAATTGAAGCCGGGGTTGCAGTTGCAAAGATTAAGAACCACTCCATTGGAAATCTATTAACAGATATTACAGATGGTGTGGACACCGATGAGGCAATTAGAAAATATGAGGTAATTGTTGCCCCTAGTAATTACAAAAGGCCAAAAGCCATTTTTACAGCAAAGATGATTGATGCCGCCCAGAAAACCTTGGAGTCTCTTGGACTAATTAACTCTTTAGGACGCAGACATGCTCATATATCGGATATTACAGTTAACGATGTCCTATGGGCCAATCGCAACGCTAAAAAAGCAATGAAAACGGGACTCTCTGTTTTTGATGATATGAAGGATGATGTTATAGTTAATCCAAAGAAATTTGAAAACGTTAAAGGCGTTTCAATTGACTCTTTTCTAGAAACATTATCCAGTGTAAAGTCGTTTGAGATTCTCGTTGAAAACAGAAATGAAGGAAACTTCTTTTCTTTGGTTGCTCCTATTAACAATAACTCCCCCTCTTTGTTCAAATGGGACAATGGCTTTTCGTGGGCGTATAATGGCAATATGGCAGACAGCATGAAGCAGAGAGTAAAATCTGCTGGAGGAAGAGTTGATGGGGTATTGAGGTTCTCTATTCAGTGGAATACCAATCGTGACAATCAAAACGATTATGATGCCCATTGTGTTGAACCTAATGGAAACGAAATATTTTTCCCCAATAAAGGTCGAACCCATAATTCATCGGGCATATTGGATGTTGATATTATTCATCCCGGAAATAGTGTGGCTGTAGAAAATATTACTTGGAGTGATCGTAAACGAATGAAGACTGGAAAGTATCTGTTCTTTGTTCATAATTATTCTCACAATGGAGGTAGAACTGGATTTGACGCTGAGATTGAATTTGATGGTGAAGTATATGAATTTTCACATCACAGAGATGTGAAGAATGGGGAGAAAGTTGCCGTAGCCGAAGTGTTCTTAAATTCACAACATGATTTCACCATCAAGCCCATTTTGCAACATGCCACAAGCAACCGATTAATTTGGAATGTGCCAACAAATAAGTTTACCCCTGTTTCGGTTGTTATGTTCTCGCCAAACCACTGGGATGGAGAGAAGGGGATTGGTAACAAACACTACTTCTTTGTTTTACCTAACTGTGTGAACGAAACTAATCCAAATGGTTTTTATAATGAATACTTAAAGGAGGATTTACTAGAACACAAAAAAGTATTTGAAGCTTTGGGTAGCAGGATGAAAGTTGAAGATAGTGAAAGTCAACTTTCTGGCATTGGGTTTAGTTCAACTAAACGAGATTATGTAATCGCTAAAATCGATGGCGTTATTACTAAAATTATTTTCTAAGGAGAAAATTGAAATGACTGAATTAAATTTGTTTGAACAGGCTGTTAAACTTAAGGTTCGTTTTGAATATAAAGGCTCTCTTACCGCAGAAGATTTGTGGGATTTGGGACTTGAAGAGTTGGACACTATTTATCGAAAGTTATCTGCCAATGGTAGAAAAGATGAAAATAGCCTTTTATCTTCTCGCAAGACAAAAGAAGACAAAATGACCGAACTTAAAATGGCTGTTGTAAAGTATGTTTTTGAAGTCAAGCAAGAAGAACTTAACGCTTTGAAGTTGAAGGCAGAAAAGAGAAAGAAAAAAGAAAAGCTAATGGATGTTCTGGAGCGCAAGCAAAATGCAGAACTTGAAAACAAGACTCCAGAGGAAATTCGTGCAATGCTTGACGAATTGGCAGATTAATTACGAGGAGATGACTTATGACTTATGAATTGTGGGATTACGGCGTTGTAGATTAAAATTCAGGACGGGCGCTATTTCTCGGAGAAATTCAAGCGCCAAACTTTAATGCGGCTTGTTCAATTGTTAGGCATGATTTTCCTGATGCGATTGATCCATACATGTTTTCGGAATCCGAACAAGGATTTGTTAATAGAAAATAAACTCCTATTGGCACTTGACAAATTACTCAAACGGTGGTACAATAACAGAGTCGGGTAAACACCCGACTCTATTATAAATAAAAGACGTATTTTATTCACAGGGAGTAATGATGACAGATAGCATTACAAAATTGATTACAAAATTGATTACAAAATTGATTACAAAATTGAATAGAGAAATTTATTTTGGTGATGTTTGGTACTTTATTTTTAATCTTTTATTTTTAATGTCAAAAGAAAACTCAAAATTATGGAGTTTCTTCGGAGACATTAGATATAAATTTATAAATAAGCTTTAGATTTTATTGGAGAGATATAAAAAATTACACAATAGAAACGTCTTTCAGAGACTCCGCTGGAGTCCTTGGTATTTATTATACTTGTGCTTGCAAAGAGTATATGGTAAGGGAGAATGAAAATGACCAGAAAAGAATTGGTGGAAGAAATGTTTGACGAGTTAGAAAAAGAGCATAAACGGGAACATCCGATTGAATGGTGGATTGACAACGTTTTATTTAAAGGAAAAGGTCTTTTTGGGTATGCCCCGCATCATTCCCTAACACATCCCAACATTATTTTATCGGACTTAGCCAGAGAAGTAAAATGGGCATATCAACGTGTTACTAGAGGATGGGACGACAGAGTTGTATGGTCTGTGGATGAATGGCTTGCCACAATCATGCCGGATATTTTAAAGAAGCTAAAAGATACAAAATACGGAATTCCATATGCTGTTTTTGAAAAACACGAACTGGAAGAAGATGGAAATGTATCGGAAGAAAATCAAAAGATAGCAGAAGAACGCTGGAATAACGAATTAGATAAAATGATTGCGGCATTTCGCATTTCCAATAAGATAGAGGATTATGATTTAAATTCAAATGAGGTTGAGGCTAGGAGAAAAGTTTTTGAAAGAGGTATGGCCTCATTCGTGAAATATTACAATTGTTTGTGGGATTAAAATGAGACAATCTTTTATTCAGGGATATTTAGATAGTTTATGTGGAGTATACGGAATTGTAAATGCAGAAAAAATAGTAAACAATACAAACAGCGAAGAGAGCCAATTACTTTTTAATCTTATCATATCTTATCTCTCGAAAAAAAGAATTTTAAAAGACATAGTTATAAATGGAATAAATCACAAAATAATGTCGAACATTATGCGAGATGTTGTTGGAAACAGAATTCCGTTTTCATATACAAACAAAAGGTTTCACAATCTTTCTAGTTGGTGGTCATATTCTACCGAATACTTAAAACAAGAAAAATACAGAGCAATTATTTTATCCATAGGAGGAAAAGAAAATCATATAACTGTTATAACAGGTATAACAAAAAAAAGATTGATTTTATTTGACTCCGGTGCGTATGGCGGGATAAATTCAATTAGAAGATCGTCTTGCAAGCTGGTCGGAACATACGGTAAATCAGACAAATACATAATTTATCCATCCCAATGCTGGTATTTGGGAAGAAGTTAGTGATTTTATCTTTATAGAAGGAGATGCGCATGGGCGACATTACTTTATCTTATTATTTATACAAAATAAGTATGGCAAAAAACAAGAATCATTTCAGGATAAGAAATATGATTAAAATTATTAACACGATTATTTCCCAATATAGAATTACGGCCAGAAAGTTTAGGGGATATACTAGGGAATATTGCAACAGCGAAGCGAACTATCTCGAAAAAAGATTGGATCAGGTACTGGGTTCAGAAAGAAGAAAAGGATCAAGTGAGTAGTTTAATTAGAAATAATGTAATGACAGTTTGCCAGAATTGTCTTAGACCGTTCAATAGATTTAATGAAGATTCAGTAAAGCTTTATGTTTATTTGGACGATGCGGTTAGAGAGAGTTATTTTTGCTCTGCAAAATGCTATGAAACAAAGGTTTCAAATATAAATTCGGGAACATCTAAATTCGATTTAAGAATAAAAATTATAAGTACACAAGTAGTTAGAGAAAAACCATTTTTTATAAAAATGGTTACAAAAATAGAGGATTTTAAATTAGAGAATGCTTTATATGAAAAAACAATATCTAAGTTTTGATATAGAAATATGCAATGAAATGGAAGAGGGAAATGATGATTTGACAAAATTTGTTCCCTCTGTTGGGGCTTTTTGCACTGATTATGAGACAGTTTCGTTTTATGAAGACGATCCTCATATGTCTAAGCAGACCGCACAAAAGTTAGTTTTTGATATGATAAAGAAAGCAGAAGAGGGTTATACTTTATTTGGTTGGAATATTTTATCCTTTGACCTTCAACTACTTGCCCACTATTCAAAAATGTATGCCGAATGTGGCAGATTGGCGCTAAACTCTGTTGATGGGATGTTTTTGGTTGTTGCCCACAAAGGATTCTTTTTAGGCTTAGACAAAGTGCTAGTAGGATCAAATATTGAAACAAAGTTGCACCAAGTAACATTGAACGATGGCACAACTTTATTTTCAATGAACGGTTCTAAAGCTCCTTCACTATGGAGGAACAAAGAATTTTCTGCGGTAAAAGAATATTTGAAGTATGATGTTTTCCAGCCATTAAAGCTGGCATACCACATAGATAAAACAAAGTTCATTAAGTGGACTTCTAATAGTGGCAAACCAAATACATTGAGAACCGAGATGTTGACAGTAAAAGAAGCACTAAATCTCCCTCTCCCAGATACTTCGTGGATGACTAGTCCAAAGGCAAGAGAAGATTTCTATAAATGGATTCCGGAAAGTGTTTTAAAAGAAGAAGGAGTTAAACAATGATAACAGAAGAAGAGATTGTGGCTTTGATGGATGATTATGGGAACATCCGCTACTATGTGGAAGATTTGAAGTCTTCAAGAGAAACCGCCCTACAAAATATTCTTTCTAAATATCCCGATGTTATGCAAGAAATTTCAGATATGGAGGAAGAATTAGATTCTAAAATAGCTGAAGCTGAAAAAGCAGAGAAAGCCAAGAAAAAGCTGTTGCAAGCATATTTAGATGAATATACTAAAAAAATAGTGCTAAAAGATAAGGCAGAAATAAGATCAAACCTCGTTAGGGTTGGTTTAGAAAGAAAAATAGTTTACGATCCAACAGCACTTGATGGAATGGCAACAGAGAATCCAAAACTCTTAGCATTTAGAACCGAAGAAATATCGACAAGAATAACGTTGAATAAAAAATAAGGAGAAGAATAGCAATGGCTAAAAGAGGTGGAAGAAAAATCAGCAAGAAAAAATATGTCGGACTTATTCGCCACAAAAACAACGAGGGCGAAAGAGTATGGAAGTATAGGGAGAAGAATTCCTTACTTTACGAGAAGTGGCAAGAATGTTTCCTAATGGGTAGCTTGTATGTGAGTTTTAAAATGGCCTTGACAAACCATTGATTTAATGGTATACTTATTTTATAATTAAATATGGGCGTAACAGAACTTGAGTATATTCTGTATGCAAAGCCGAACAGGAACAACTGACTGCCAGCCGGAACCACGATAGTCAATCGTGCCAGTGGACATGGATCAGCCTAGAGCGATGCAAATAACCTTTTTCTAATGACAAGGAAAAGCACCTGTGGAATTCGGGCTACGTCCGCCTTGAAAATTACGTTGGTGATAGCTCAGTTGGCAGAGCGTCTGATTGTGGATCAGAAGGTCGTGGGATCATAGCCCATTCACCAACCCTTATTCTAGCGATCTCCGTTATCGTTTATGATAATCGATAAGACTTTCGGTGGGATGTTGGGTGTTTAGCAACTGACGGGAGAGATTGCAGTAAAACCGAAGGGTCACTGAAAGACAATAAATGTCAGCGGTGGAAACCGAGAGCCTTCCTCTAGGGTCTTAAGATAATGGTAGTCATGTGGTCTCCAAAACCGCAGGTGGGTGTTCAAATCACTTAGACCCTGCCTTACTATGAGCGGAAGGCGAATATGGTTTGTCGTACCTGACTGTAAATCAGGCGAACTTGGTTCATGCAGGTTCAAATCCTGCTCTGCTCACAAAAAATCGGAGGTGTAGCGCAGTGGTTAGCGCAGGATGCTCATAACATCTTGGTCGCAAGTTCGAATCTTGCCATCTCCACTATTGCGGGATCGCCTAGTTTGGTCTAAGGCATTAGGCTCATAATCTAACATCGAGAGTTCAAATCTCTCTCCCGCAACAAAAACGGAACTGTACCTCAATCGGCAGAGGTCACGCCTTTTAAGCGATGAAGTTGAAGGTTCAAATCCTTTCAGTTCCACAAAGAACAAGAGAACACAAACTTTATTTTAGGAGGATAAATGTTCCCTTTACTTTTTGATAGTTCGATATATTTTAAACGACCTTTTCTCGAAAAATCGGGCTATGGCGCACAAGAAAAAGACGGAAAACTAATTTTAAAGGTAAACGTTGCGGGATTATCTAAGGATGATCTGACCGTAGAGGTTCTTGATGCTGAACATCCATATACGGCTACTCTTCACATTAGAGGAGAAAAGCAGGACGATATTTTCGGGACATTCAAGGTCAATAACAGATTTGTGTTTAGGAAAACACCCAAACAAATTGACTCTCAACTTGAAAATGGATTTTTAACTTTGTCCATCGAGTTTGATGAGCCTATAAAGCCAGATGTAAAAGTTAACTGGAAATAATTTAATTTCAATGTTCTCTTGTTCTAAAAATTACCGGTCTATTTGGCTGGTAATTTTATTTTATCACTTGACAAGAATAAAAAATTGTGGTATACTTATTATCGTAAAGTTAATTACATCCTCGTAGCTCAATTGGATAGAGCAATTCCCTTCTAAGGAATAGGCGCAAGGTTCTTTGGGTTCGAGTCCCAACGAGGATGCCTTAAAATAGGAGGCAAAAAATAAAACTGTATATAAAATAAAAATAATGATAAAAAAGGAGACAGGTATGAAAAAAACAATAATTCTGTTATCAGGGTCTCCCAATTCTAAAAATAGATTCGCAGAGATGGTGAAAAATATTGCTTGGATTTGGGAAATTAATAGTAAGGACTATCTTAGAGAAAACCTTAGATTATTTTCTTGGGACGGAAACAGAACAGAAGAAATAAACAAATTGGTTGAAGATCAGTTGAAGTTATATAACGAAAGGTTTGACTTCGAAAGAAAATTCTTGAAAGATAGAATCGAAAGATTCTTATCTGATGAGGGTGAATTTAAAAAGTCATCTGAAGGGAAGGTATTTGATAAATTTGTTTTAATCGTACACGGAGTAAGTAAAGAACTCGTTCCTTTTCTTCAAGAAGAATACGGTATCTTCAGAGTTCACCTTTCAAAAAAAGAATATAATAGTAACGAAAGATTTCCAAAAGACATAACCATCTTGTATGATGATGAGAATAACTTTTCGCTCGAAGTTAACAGAATTATTGAGGTGCTAACAAAGCCCTAGTTAGAAGGCTTTATGGGAAGAAGATATGTAAACCTAGAAAGAAATCAAGCTTTAATAATTCAAAATAAATATTCTTGTGCTAGATGCTGGTCTGCTGTTAGGGTTTGCCACGATAAAAAGGGTGATTATATAACTTGTGGAAACGATGATTGCAGGTGCGAGGGGTTAATAAAAACAAGTTCTGTAGAGCGCATGATTCAAAAGAACGAAATGTTGGCGAAAGAAGCTAGAGAAGTTTTACAGGTTCATTTCGAATGGTTGAGATTACCTAAAAGGAAAAGGCTTACAAAAGAAGAGAACTTAAAAGAGATAGGATTTTAAAAGGAGAACAGATGGGAAACGTAAGACAGTCAGTAGGGTTTCCTACCGTTGCATATATTCGTAAGGGTACTCCAAAGCGAATTATGTTAAACAAGGACAAGAAAGAATACGAAGCAATGGGAAGGGATTTGAAAAATAAATTCCGCATCGAATTTCTTTCTGGAACAGATTTTCAAAGGCAAGATGGAAAACCATCGATTCGTCAGGTATGGCATAGTCTTCACGAAAAGGATTACGTAAAATATGGGGATAAATATGTGACTCCAGATGGCTATGAGGTTGACTACATTCGAGCAATGATCCCAACCGCAAAAGTAATGGATGGCTGGGAATGGTCGAACAAAACCTACAACGCCTCTGGGATGCTGATCGCTTCAGCAGACGGCGAAAGGTATATAACAAAGAAAGACCCCCTGACAATGGAAACACTTGTTAGAAGGGGTGAACCATATACAAAGTTTGAGTATGGGGATGCAATCACATATAAAAATGAAAAGGGAAATACTGTTAATCTTAAACTCAAGTCATCTGGAAGATTGAAGTTGTTTATTCCTGAAATGGGAGAGTTTGTATCCTTTGAACTTAGAACCACTTCTTATATTGACTCTTTAAATATAGAGAGGAATCTTCAAGCAATTCAACAGATTGCTGATGCAATTAATGGCGGTATGGCAGGAGGAATCCCACTTGATATTTATCGTGTAGAAGTTGAAACGCCTTATTTTCTTGATGGAAAGTCGCATAAGGGAAAACAGTGGTTTATTCAAATCAAAGCAAATTCAGAGTGGGCAAATAGCGCAATTGCAAGGCTCAATAGTTATGCTATGGGTGTTCCTCAGCTTCCGTCGCCCGCTGTTTTTGTTCCGCCAAACCTCCCAGTATCCGCCATTGAGGATCATGACGATGAGGGCGATACTCCAGAACAAGTGATTTTAGACAATGTTTCTGAGGGAAGTATTGTTGAAGAAGATATTTATGAAAAAATCACGAGACTGTGTAAAGAAAAAGGAGGTCGAAGAAACAAGAAATTAACCGACCTGCTTGTGTCATATGGTAATGGTGGAAACTTCAAAACGATTACTGACACCGACACTTTGGAAAAACTAATTAAAGATATACAGAAAATAAAAGGAGAATAAGTAATGGCTAGTTTGAATAAGATGCAGTTGATTGGTAATGTCGGCAAAGACCCAGAATCTAAGTATACTCCGTCTGGAAAGTTGACAGTATCTTTTAGTGTTGCTGTCAGCAATTCTTGGAAGGATGCCAGCGGAGAAAAAAAGACGGACACGGAATGGGTTAACGTTGAGGCTTGGGGGAAGCTGGCTGAAATTATTCAACAATATGTTAAGAAGGGTAGTTCCATCTACATCGAGGGCCGTTTGAAGACCGACAAGTACGAAACCAAAGGTGGAGAGACAAAATATTTCACAAAGGTTGTTGCCTCTTCTATGCAACTTTTGGGTAGCCGCAATTCCTCACAAAAGAGTGAGGAAGTTGAATCGGGATCAGTTGAAGAAGAAGATTCTATCCCCTTCTAAAAATGTATCAAATTTGCTTTAAGTGTAAATTAGAGAAACCGATTAGTGATTTTTATAAACATCCCCAAATGGCTAACGGTCATTTGGGGAAATGTAAGGATTGTACTAAAAAAGACTCTAGAAAAAATTCAAGAACAGAAAAAACCAGAGATAGGGAAAGAACTAGAAATAGTACTAAAAAAAGAAGAAATTACATATCTAAAACATCTCAAAATTGGCGAAAAAATAATCCCGAAAAATACTTGGCTCATAATAAACTAAATAATGCCGTTAGAGATGGGAAAATAGAAAAGCCAAAAGAATGTGAAGAGTGTGGATCAGACTCTAATATTCATGCTCACCATAATGATTATTCAAAACCTTTGGATGTGGTTTGGCTATGTGCCAAATGTCATGGAAAAAGAAATCCAAGGTACATTGGTGATGAATAAAATAGAATTTTACAATGTAGGGATGCCAATAACATCCCTACATAACAATATGTTCAAAATCGAATCACAAGGAAAACTAATTTTTTTAGATGGAACACCTGCTATAAAAAAGAATCTTCCAAAGAGTTCTCACTGTAGAGATATTTATCTTACTAAATTACATGTAATAAAGGTTGCACTAGTAGCAGAAATCGATCAAAATTTTAGAGAATTCTCTTTGTGGAAAGAAGTAAAAAAGAATGTTGACGATATGGTTTTCTTTGCGCCAACTCTTTTTTGTTCCAGAAATGGGCGATATTTAGTTCAGGCAAGAATTAAATTCTCAGCCCATAAACAAACAGAAGAAGCAGAACAAATTATCGCATCTTTATGTAAAAAATATGACATGAGAGATGTGGAGGATAGATATGGTGACAATTGGAAAATGATTGCCAAAAATCACCCAGTAATTATTGACTACGGAAGCGAAGGATATTAACGACAATGAAGAACTTACTTTTAGAACAAGCCTTAAATTATGCTAAACGCGGATGGTATGTTTTTCCTTGCCGAGAAAAAGATAGTAGACCCTTTATAAATAAAAAGGGAAAGGAAATTGTCATTCCTGCAAAAGCGCCTTATAATAGTGGTGGCTTAAACAGGGCGACAAGAGACGAAAATCAAATTAGAGAATGGTGGGGGAAGCATCCCGAAGCTTGCATTGGAATTAATTGTGGGTTATCTAATTTGACGGTAATCGATATTGACGTTAGAGATGGTAAAAAGGGTTTTGATAGCTTTTTGACAATGGGAATATCAGATCAGGGAGCATTGCATTCAATCACTGCTTCTGGTGGTCTGCATTTAATATATCGTGGAACAATGAGTAGCCATGCAAATGTAAAAGCTGGCGTTGATGTGAGATCAAATGGGGCATACATTATTGCTCCTCCATCTTATCTATATGAAGATGGGAAAAAGAAAGTATATACACAAGTGGGAAATTGGGATGATGAGCCATCAGAGCTACCTTCCAATTTGGAAGATAAGTTTAATTGGCTAAAGGGAAAAGAAAAAAAACAAGTATCTCTAAATAAATACCCAAAAGAGAATCTTGATAAAACCATAAAAAGGGTCGAGGCCGCATTGGAAAAGATTCCGCAATGGGTCTGTGATGATTATTTTACATGGATTAGTGTCGGAATGGCCTTAAAAACACTGGGAGAAGATGGATTTTCTCTTTGGAACAAATGGTCGATGAAAAGTGAAAAATATGACGAGGATGCACTACTATATCGATGGGAAAATTTTCAGCCCAATGAAATTACAATTGCCTCTATTTTTTATTATGCAAAACAGGCTCCAAAGGAGATAGTATAATGAGTGGAAAAAAGGGCGATATTATGGATGGAATATTGTTTTTTGGGAAAGAAAACTCTGATCCAATTCAGTTTTCTGATTATCCAGAAAGAGTTGTTTCTACACTTAGACTGTTTTATGAAATTTGGAAAATTCCATCATATGTGATTCCGAGCAAAAAATCAAAATCAAAGTTTGAAGAGTGGATTAATCAGCTTGACGATTTGAATGGCATCTGTCCAAACAGCAAAAAGATGAGCAGGGCAATGGAGATGTCAAAGAAGATTTTTGATGAACTTCCAAAGCCATTTATGGTTGTTAGGCCAGCATCTATAAGAACTTTGTTGATAGATTCTACCAGAAGAATTAATGATGAGGGTGAAAAGGTTTCACAGAAAACAGAAAATGAGAGAGTAGAAATTATCGAAGTCGCCTCTACTAAAACAAGAAAGGCCGCATTAAATAGTTTAAAATCTATACTGAAGGAAGACAATAATTAAATGGCAAAAACATATAATGAAAACATAGAGGCTCACGTTATTTCCATTTTGTTTAAGGATGGTTCTTTATATTCTGTTGTTGAAGATGTTTTAGAAAAAAATTCTTTTGGATGGGTTCCTTTTGGAAATATTTTTCAGGCAATTGGAGAAATTGTAGAGACTGACCTATATCCAGACATTGACACAATTGCTCATCACTTGGAAAGAAGAAACTTATTAAATAGTATAAGCATACCGCTTACAAAAATAACTGGAAGAGAAGCTTTGGATTATCTGAAAGAGATGGATTCCAATCCAGAGCTAATTGAAAACTACGCATTTCAAATATCGGAACTTCGTGGTGGAAGACAATTGGCCGCTCTTGCGGATAAAATTAAGAAAAATTTAGATGCGGGCAAGCGCCCGATTGAAATATTGGCAATGATGGATTTTGAGTCTGGAAAAATCAGTGCCTATGTTGGATCACCATCTCAGAACACAAGAACAGCAAAAGATGTTGCGGAAAGCAATGTAAAGCAGTTCAACGATACTCTAAATGGAAAATCTAGATATATTGAAACAGGATTAAAGTTTTGGGATGATTTTGCTGGAGGAATTGCGCCTAGATTTTATTTAATTGCATCTGAGCAAAACGAGGGGAAAACGACTCTGGTGAATAATCTTATTTACAATTTGGCAGTAGACAGAGAAGAGTCAAAGAAAGTAAAGGTCAAACTATTTACATTTGAGTCTAGTGCAGAAGAAATTAATAACAAATTAGTTCAACGTCAAACAGGTATTTCTCAAATTAGAATTGAAAAGGGCGAACTTTCCGAATCTGAACTTCCGCTTTATAAGACTGCCCTTGAAAGAATTTCTAAGTCTCCAATTGTTTATGATGACTCTCCTGAAATAAGCCTTCCTCTCTTGAGAACTAAAATTCGCAAGGCTGTCGCTGATGGAACAGAGGTTATATTTATTGACCAAATTGAGCAAATTCAAATTGGAGGTTCTGGTGATTCTCAGCCGGATCACATCAAAATAAATTACATTACATATCGCCTGAAGGCATACCAAAGAGAAATGGATGTGCCTATCGTTGCTGTTCACCAAAACAAAAAGGTTACTGGACAAGGTGGGGCAGAACACAGAAGCAAGGTCTATGACTATCAGCTTAACGATTTGAGTCAGGCTGGTGGAAAAGCTCCAAATGCAGTAATCATGGTCAGAACAACAAAAGACCCAGCAATATTTTGGGTGAAGAATAGGGAAGGCAAAAAAGGAAAAAGAAGTTTGGGTTGGGAAGGAAAGTTCTTACGAATGTATGATTTGCCAGATGACGAGATAGATGACCCAGAATTCATAAAAGAAGATGAATAAAATGTGCATTTTATTGGTGACTCTGGCAAACCAATAAATACTGCCCCTGCCCCATTGACCCTTTCTGACATTTATGCTATAATAGATGTCAGAAAGGAGACTTTATGACTGCAATCATTTTAATTATTTTTTATTTAGTTTGTGTGTTTTTGGAACAATTTACAAAAAAATGAAACAAAAAACCCTAGTTCAGTTTACTTATTATACTCCACAGCGAGTCATCCAAATGATAGAGGCGATTGAAAACGCTCGTCTCATGGGTCAAAAGGGGAGACAGGATGTGAACGATCAGTTTTTTGACACTACTTTATCCCTTAGACAATACATACATTTTGGCAACAAGGATCATTATTATTGTGAGCATATTGCTTGTTACTTGGATTCAATAGCCAAGGCGAACCCAAATTATAGTAGAGATGCGTTCGATGCAATTATAAGCGCCTTTGATATAAACGGAAAAAGCGATGCAACATAATTTTGAAAAAGAAATGGAAAAATGGGACGAACTAAAAAGAGACTCGCGTGCTTTTAGTAAATGGCTGACTAAGAATAAGTGGAAGGATGTAAATAAAAATCTTTCTCGTGGAATGTTCAAACGGGTTTTTTTAAAAGCCAACGTTATTCTGAAGTTTGATGATTATATAGATGGGAGAAGTCACACTCTTTCCGAACATCTATCTCTTATTAGAAGTGGAAAGAATAGACGAAGGTGTATTTGTCCATCATATAAATATTATAAAGGATTGTTGTTTCAAGCCGCTCTCGATAATGTTTGTGATGATATGACGGCTGTTCCTAGGAAAATTCATTTATTGGCTAAAAAATTTCGTTTTAGTCATTATTGGAATTACGGATTCTTAAACGGTCAAGTTAAGTTTTTCGATACAGATGGATTATACTATCAGTTGACCGACAAGGAAGAAATGCCTTGACAAAACCCCAAATATGTGATATAATCTTCCTTTGATTAGGAAGATTATTATTTAAGGAGCGGTAATGGCTAGTTGGTCATATGACATCGAAGTTTATCCAAATCTGTTCATGGCAACATTTTTCAATTTGAACAGTAAGGATTCCCCAAAAATTGTTTCAAAAGGTCTGGGAATAAATCACCCTGACGTAAGGGTTTTCACGTATTCACCAGAATTATGGATGGACGAATTAGAACAGCTTAAGTCTTTTTTATCAGAAGAAGGACTTACTCTTGTTGGCTTTAATAATTTATTTTATGACACCCCTGTTTTAGACTATGTTTTATCTGTGCAACCATCTAATGAAGAAATATTTGAATTTTCTTCAAAACTGATTGCTAGGTTAAATGGGGAAGGAAGTTATTCTGACTTTCAAAGAAACTATAGATGGGATGAAGTAGACTTGATGAAAGCCTATGCTTTCGATGCGTTGGGGGTTTCTTTAAAACAGGTTTCAATCAATCTTCAGTGGTGGAGAGTCCAAGATTTACCATTTGACTTTGATCGTCGTCTAAGTAAAAAAGAAATTGAAATCGTAAAAGATTATAACTTAAACGATGTTCTTATTACAGCGGAACTTTGGTATGCAAGTAAAGAAATGATGGACTTGCGTGTTGAACTATCCAAAGAATATGAAATCGATTTTAGAAGCGCATCTGATTCCAGAATGGCTAATCTTATGTTAAATAAGATTTATGCCGAAAAGACAGGTATTCCATATGATGACTTTTCAAACCTAAGAACTAAAAGAGACTTGGTTTGGCTTAGAAATTGTATTGGAAAAAACATTTCTTTTAAAAGTGTAAAACTACAACAACTGTTGCGGAAAATCATGAACAGTGTAGTTGTAAAAGAAAACGACTTTTCTTTTAAAGAGTCTATTTATTTCGGAAACTGTTCCTATGAAATCGGTGTTGGTGGTCTTCATTCAGTTGATGAGGCTGGATCGTTTTTTACAGATGAAAGTTTTATAATTCAAGATGCAGATGTAGCAAGTTTTTATCCGAACATTATTCTTATAAACAACATTATTCCTCAACATCTAGATCAGCGATTTATTGAAATTCTTTCCGACATTACGAAAGAACGCATTGAGGCCAAGAAGTCTGGAAATAAAGTAAAAGCAGATGGCTTAAAAATTACGATCAACTCCATCTTCGGAAAACTGAATAGCGATACATTTTGGCTACAAGACCCAAAAAGTATGATCTCTGTTACTTTGTCGGGTCAACTATATCTCCTTATGCTGGTCGAAGAATTAACTGTAAATGGCATCATGGTTATTTCTGCAAACACAGATGGTATTGTTTGTAGAATTCCGAGAAACAAAGTTGATATATATAATAAGGTGTGTTCTGAATGGCAACAGAAAACAGGATTTGAATTAGAGTATACGGAATATCTGGCGTATCATCGAATTGATGTAAACAACTATATTACTCAAAAAGAAGGTGGTAAGACAAAGGAGAAGGGTCGTTTAGTTCAGGATATTTCTCTTAAAAAGGGGTACAGACATCCAATTGTACCGACTGCAATTTATTCTTACTTTGTCGATGGAATACCAGTTATTGATACTCTAAAGTCTTCAACAAATATTCTAGAATTCTGCATCTCTCAAAAAGCGGGTCGAGATTTCAGGATGGAATTGAGAAAGGAAGATCAAAATCCGATTGTACTTCAAAAGAATAATAGATTCTTTGTTTCAAACACTAGTGGCGGATCACTTGTAAAAGTTAACAAGAGAACCAGTCAGGAAATCGGACTCTTTGTTGGAGAGAATATTACGGTATTAAATGATTATGACGAGAATCTTCCAGTTGAATCCTATGATATAAATTTCGACTTTTATATAAACGAATGCGATAAGTATATATCTGAAATTGAAAATTCAACATTTAATTTTTCTTTCATTGAGGAAGAAATATCAGATCACGAGCTTGATACATCCTCGTTGCTACCTGTAAATGAAAATGCCAAGATTGTTTCACCTAAATTTAGATATAGTGGTGGAACGTATCGCTATGACGAAAAACACGGAGTAATTTATAGAGGCATTGCTACCATTAAGTTTATTACAGAAAACATTGCTGAAAAGCTTTATCTATATAAAGATGTACAATTTGATTCTTTCTTTGACTTTCTTATTTTTAACAAAAAAGAAATTGGATTGAATTCTCGTCAAATGGAAATGCTCATAAAAATAAACTTCTTTTCTGAGTTTGGATATAACAAAAAATTACTCTGTTTCTTCGAGGAATTCAATAAGATATACAAGTTGAATCAAACAGAAAAAACAATCGCAAAGAAAACCGCCCTTTTGAAAGAATTATGGGAAAGTATTCCCAATAAGCCTTTTGGTGTTCGAGATCAAATACAAATGGAGCTTGAGATATTGGGATTTATTCAAACTAGATTCAAAGTTCCCAATAAAATGATGGCATATGTCATGGAAGCTGACATGACATATTCTCCAAAATTTAAAGTTCTCATGCTTGCTTATGCAGAGGTTAGAGAGGTTAGGATTAGAAAAAATTTATATGATAAAACTCACAAACAAACAAATGGAGAAAAAAGCAAATACAAATTGGGTGTTGATGATTTTGTAACACTGCATAAACTGGAAAGAAAACCTGCGGTTAGAAAAGGAAAAGAGGGAGAGAGCGAGTGGGTTGAAGTTCCAAATAAATTTAATTGGTGGGTTGAAGCATATGAAATTTTATAAGATTGGAGATAAGATTATATGAATGAAGTAATTCTTAAAAACATGGATAACATGCTATTTGAAACTGATAGAAAAGCCAATTTAATATATGCAGATATGATTTATGAAAATAAGGACTTTTCTTGGATCGAGAAATATTGGAATATTTTAGCTCCAAATTCAATTTTTCAAGTTCAAACAGACTATCATACTTCTGCTGAAGTAAAACTGTTTTTAGATTCTATGAAAAATTCAATTTTCATAAATGAAATAATATATCTTCAAGAATGGGGAGGAACTCCTAAAAAGGGGTTTCCAATGAAGCACGATAATATATTTATTTACTCAAACGGAAAAGACTTTCATTGGGATAAATCAAAAATAGAAATACCAAAGAAGACTGCTGGAACAAAGTTTGATAAAAAGGGAACGGGATTGAAAACGCCTTGTTCCGTATTTTATGATATTGGAAACTTTAGCACAATGAGTAAGGAAAGAATAAAAAAGGACGGTAAAAATATTCGATGGCAAAAAAGTCTTTCTTTAATGAGGCGATTGATATATCCATTTGTCAAAAAAGAATTTTTGATTATTGATCCCTTTTGTGGGAGTGGCAGCACGGGGGTTGTCTCGGTTGAGAGCGGATGTGATTTTATTGGAATAGAATTTAATAAGGGCATGTTTGAAATAGCCAAGAAGAGGCTGTCACGACTTGCGGAATATACTGCATAGAAAATAAAAAAGATAAGAAAAAAAATACATAGGATATTCATCTAATATAGAATCTAGATGGAAACATCATTTACATTTTCTATCAATTAACAAACATGATAATTCATATATTCAGAACGCTTGGAATAAATTTGGTGGTAAAAATTTTGTTTTTTATGTATTGGAAGAATGTAATACAGACTCACTTATTGAAAGAGAAGTATTTTACATAAAAAAATTAAAAACCAGAAGACCTGATGGATACAATTTAAATGATGGCGGTTTGGGGAATACTGGGTGGATACCAAGTTTAGAGACTTTATATAAAAAATCATTATCGGTTAGCGGAAAAAACAATCCCATGTATGGGAAAAAGCATAGCGAAAGAACAAGAAGGTTGTTTTCATTTCAAAGAATAGGGACGAAAAATGGGGTTGGAAATAAAAATAACTTGGGTCTTGTTAAAAAATATAAAAATTCAACGAGTTCTTATTATGGAGTCGTTAAAATATTTTATACAAAGAAAAACAAGGAAAAAAGTATTTATTGGAGGGCGAGAATATCCATAAACGGAAAAGAATTTAATTTAGGTAGCCATAAGACAGAAATTGAAGCGGCCAAATCGTTTGATAAAAGGTGTTGGAAAACCTATAAGGATTTATCGAAACTAAACTTCCCGGACGACTATAAATAAAAAACACGCTTTGTTCATATATAAAATAGAAGAAAAATGAAAAACATTTCTAAAAATAATTATGCAGCAAAAAGATTGAGAGCATAAAGTGTCGGCTAGAAATAATTGTAACCACAAAAATAAAAAAATAATTTTGCGCCCAGATTTTTCGTCCACTGGTGTTTGGTGTGAGTGCGGTATAGGGTTTGGAGACCCTATCAAACACTTTCCAAATATTCCAGAAGGAATTTTTGAATTAGTGCAGTTATGGAATGATTATTGGGATGACAATTGTTTCATGGATAGCTTGGGTAAAAAAGTTGACTCTCAGGATAGAATAAATAAAATGGGATTAGAACTTAGTAAAATAATATCTAAATATCATCAATGTGAGTTTTACAAAGAAAATTCAAAAATATGCGGAAGATAGAAAATGTCTCAACATTGGTTCACAAATTCAATGGGTAGGACTGTTTTATATGGGTCAGACAAACCTACAGGTGGATTCTTCTATACAGAGTTTTACCGGGATGATGAAATCGATGAAAAAGTTGACGATGTTGTTATTGTAAAGAGCGCACTAACAATTTTCGAACTTATAGAAGAATTAAGTAAAAATCAAAGGTACACTCTTTCGAATGATGAAATCAAAAATGTTTTAACTGATTGGGCAACAGAGCCGAATCCAACGCCGCTTCAGCAAAGTATAGGGAGAATGTTTGGTCACAACTTGGAAGAACATCTTCAAAAAACAAAGTTGAGTATTCAGAAATATATTCTTGAAAAGAATAATGATGGATAAAATTAAGATTTTATAGAAAGGTGTCTATGGCAATTTCTAATGACTTAAGTTTTCTAAACGCAGGACTAAAGGTTTTTTCCAGCGAATACGCAACCGAAGAAGACGGATATGAATATAAAGAAGTTATGGTTAAAAGAGGGGGATTTTGGGAGAGACTTTTTGATACCGATCCAACTCTTCATCTTTGGGACGATTACAAGCCTGTAATGAAGAAAGTTCCAATAAGAAAACCTGTGATGTACCGCATTCACAATATGATAATATCACATCCAGACTTAATTGAAAGACTGGCAAAAAGTATTGCCTCTTTATCAAATGCGGCAACAAAAGCCACATCTTCGATTTCCAGTTTTTCGGAATCATATAAGGAGTTTTTTAATGAAAAGAGATAATTTGGTTGTTGGACAAAAGGTTATTTTAAAAAAAGATATGCTTGGAGAACCTGTTGGGTCAGTAGGTTTTGTGTACGAAATTTATCAAGACTTTGAAAACCCCGATTCTGTCGGAGTGTCTGTTATTTTTATGAACGGTGGATATGATGGATTTTCGTTCGAAGAGCAAAATTTATATTTGGAAATTGGAGATATAGATCAAAGATATTCTATGTATGAATTTAAAAATGTAAATCGACTTTGGCGAGATTATCAAAACGGATACTGGAGTTTTTTATAATAAGAAGAGGATGGTAATTATGCAAAAAGGACAGAGCGATTACGCAAAGAGGAAGGCTCTTGAATGTTTTGATGCATGGAACGATGTCACAGGTTGCTTTGAAAAATTCAGTGGATATTATTATGAAATTTGCGGAGTGATTGAGGATGCTGTAGAAATCGGAAGCATGGTTGCTCTTAATGTTGACTTCACAATTAAAGATGGAAAGCCAGAAGAGTGTCCACCCGAATTATCAAAAAAGGAGTTATTTAAACATGCCACAATTAATAACGCCAGATGAATATTATCAATTAGTTGGTCACTATATTATCGCTTCTCAGGCACAAGAAGAAGTAAGAAAGCAGGAACAACTAATTTCAGCAATTGTTGAAATACCGACTTTAAATGAAACCATTAGTGATGCAATATATAACTCTGGTTTCAAAGGAACTAAACTTGAGTTAGATCAAATGTTACTAAAGGGCGGTATTATGGTCGAGTGGAAACCTGCTCAAAATAAATTCTCCAAAGAGGAAAAACAAAATGTCAGCGGATAACATAATTTATATATTGTGTATGAAAGACCAATTCAGAGTCGTACATATGCAAGCACCAGAAAATGTTTGCTGGAGTCATATAACGGGAGAGAGAAATGAGATTCTCTGTTCTCGTTTATTCGAATACTTTAACCATTCAAAAGTTTTCCGAGATGAGGTTGAGGCTTTAGGTTGCGCCAAATCCCAAGAAAAAAACATTGGATATGTTGAATATGGTATTGCCCACTTAAAAATAGACAAAACTTGGAAAGAGGTTCTAGCAACTGCAAGAACGGAAATTGGAAATGAAAAACTGTACCTTCTCTCTGGAAAAAGCGGCTTATCAGAAGGAACTGTTGTTGCCATAGTTGAAGAGCTAAATCACTTATATAGTGACATACTAAAAGAAATAGTTAAACTTGGAGGATCATAAATAAATGTACCACAAATCAAAACGGATGATAAATCTAGAAAACAGAGTTAATAAAGTTAAAGACCTTATTCTGAATAACAAAGTCTCGAATACAATAAAAGAAGCATTCTATTCATTCAAAACTCCTTATCCTGAATATCTATTTAGCGACGGTGGAGAAGATTATCTTGTAGAGTATAAGAAGGGAAAAACAGAGGATAATAAAGTTATTGTTGAGTTCAAAACAACACCCGACCCAAAGTTTGCGTTAGACATTTCTAAAGTATTTATATTTAAAAAATATTATATACGATATATTATAAATAAAACAAGCAAAGAATACGGAAGAAGTAGCGATTTTCGATTCAAAAGATTTTTAACATATAGATAAAATATGACTAGTGGAAAAGTTTTTCTGCCAAATGAGATAAAAGAACTTGTTGAGGGGTCTGGATATATATATTTAAGTAGCTATGTTGGAAAATGGAGTAAAACAAGAGTCGTAATTTCTGAAGAATCTGGATATAAATACGATGTTTATTTAAATGGCATTTTGAAAGGGCAGAGAGCCAATTTTTCGGATAAAAGAAATCCATTTGTTTTGGAAAATATTTCAAAATGGTGCGAATTAGAAGACAAACCCTTTTTATTATGTGAAGACAATGTTTATACTGGCGCATTAAATAAATTATTTTTCCAATGTCTCAGAGAAGAATGTCAAGAAATATTTGATATGAATTGGAACAGCATTCAAAATGGGCGTGAGTGTCCGTTTTGCGCTGGAAAAAGAGTTGGGAAATACAATAATCTGGCATACCTAAGACCAGAAATGTTGACCGAGTGGGATTATAATAAGAACGAAAAATCTCCGACTGAATACACAGAAAAAAGCGGAGAAAAGGTTTATTGGATTTGCTCGGAGTGCGAACATCCTTGGGGTGCGACAATAGCAGACAGGTCTAATGGAACAGGTTGTCCAAAATGTGCAAACGCACGCAAAGAATCAAAAATAGCAGATGAATTAAAGCATTACATTCTTAATAACTACGAATCTGAAGACGAATATAAAATATTTAGAAATCCAGAAACAAATCGATTTTTACCTTATGACATATATATTTTTGGTGGTGAAAACAAATCAATAAACGGCTTTTATATCGAAATTCACGGAAAACAACATTATAAAGTTTGCTACTTTCATGCAATGAAGGCAAAAGGCAAAGAAACAAGCCCAGATGAAGAATTTGAATATCAAAGGTATTTGGACAGACTTAAGCGAAGATTCGCAAGAAAAAATGGCACGTATATAGAAATAGATTTACGAAAGATAAAGAATACTGAAGAGGCGATTAAATACATAGATTTTAATCTGAAGAAATTCTCCAATAATATTTTGACCTATAATTAACCCTTGACAATTATTTAGTTCTGTGATACAATTTTGTATTGTACAATACAGGAGAATGAATGATTACTCAGAAACAATACAAAACACTGAATGATGCATTTGATTATTTTAATGAAAAACTTTTTGAAGGAAAACTACCAGATGTTTTAATCACCCTTCAGAGAAAAGCAAAAGTAAATGGATACCACCATTTTGAAAAATTTGAGGGAAGAGAGGATAAGAAAAAAGTAACCGAGATAGCACTTAATCCAGACAATTTCACAGACAGAACGGATCAAGAAATATTGTCTACATTATGTCACGAACTTTGTCATCATTGGCAATATTCTTTTAGTAAGCCCGCTCGTAGGGGGTATCACGATAAAGAGTGGGCATCCAAAATGGTTGAAATTGGTCTGATGCCAACGTCAACGGGTGAACCCGGAGGAAAGCAGACTGGACAGAGAGTGACTCACATGATTGTAAATGGTGGAAAGTTTGAAATCTCATGCGGGGCATTTTTAACCAAAGGGTCTGCTCTTCACTTAAACAGTGTTCCTGATCTAAAGGTTGAAAAAGATAAAAAAAAGACACGAGAGAAGTTTACATGTCCATCTTGCTATCAGGCGGCTTGGGCAAAGAAAACGGCCAAACTCATGTGCGCTGAATGCGAAGAACTTATGGTGATTGAAGGTGAATAAAATAAAGCTTTTGAATTGGCTGGCATAACGAATTTCTCTTTTGAAAAGAGAAAAGAAAATTCTGAAAAATTATTATTATTAAGCATCAGATTAGAAAAAGAGGGAAATCCAGAGTTTGAAAGATGCTTTAAGTTAGCAGAAATTTTTTCTTGGAAAGGATAACTCTTATGAGCTTATTCAAAGGAAATAAAAGAGAATATATTATATCATATAATATATATTCAAATTCACTTAATCGAAAAGGAGCGGGACACACCTATAGAGAAGAGGAACGTGGAAAAAAGTTAAATTTTAAAGGGTGGCATCAGGATACCGTTACGTTTTGGAGAGAGGCTTGGAGAACATCGGATGTTGAAATTGTGGTCACAAATATTTTTGAAAATAAATAAACTTTATTACCGCAGGGATTAATATGACAAAAGAACCAAAGAAAAGAACATGGCACTATGTAATGAAACCAGCCTCATACGGTGTTCAGTGTGATAAGTGTGATGGAACAAATATTGAGTGGTCTGAATATGAACACATGATCTGGTGTTATGACTGTAAAATCGACACAGAAGGATTTGATGGAATATTTGGTGGCCCCATTCCTTGGGGAGCAAGTCAACTAATTGGAATATCGTTTGATAGATGGAACATGGCAGAACAAAGAGTGGAGTATGCAAGGCAAATAAATGGTAGAATAGAATATTCTCCAGAGCCGCCAAGCAATTTGGAAGAGTTCATATGAAAATAACAAGAACAGAAGAAAAGCCAGTAGAAAAAGTGATTGGTATAGTCTGTGATAAATGCAAGAAAGAGTACTATTATGAAAACAATCTGGAGACAGATGAGTTTGTTTTCCTTAGTTTTACTGGTGGATATTCTTCAATATTCGGAGACGGTAAAAAAGTAGAAGTCGATATTTGCCAACACTGCCTAAAAGAAATTACAAAGGATTTTATTCGCGTCTCAGAATCGAATGTGAATGGAGATTTCCCAAAAGAATTTCTAAACGAAGAACAGGTTGGCGATTCTTGAACAACGATCACGGGGCAAGCAGTACTTGGGTAATAGATGAGGATCAAAACGGAGTTGTTTTTGAACTAATATTTGGCGACCATCGTTTTGGATTATCTCTTTATCCAAACAAAAAAGAAGATTGTGGATGGTGGCTTGTAAGCAAGGGAGAAAACCTGAAACTTACAAATGGCGAAATTCCAGAAAACATTCTTTTGAAACTAAGACGTATTTTAACTAACGAATAAAATAGAGGTTTTATGAAACAAATACGAAATAAAGCATTTGAAACAAATTCGTCCAGTACTCATTGTTTAGTTCTAACTGGAGAAAGTGGGGATCACTTTAATTCATTTATTCCCGATAAGATTTCGTTTGGGGAATTTGGATGGGGCTACGAAACTCTTTCTTCTGCGCGAGACAAGTTGTCATATATAGTGACTCTTATTCAATATGTAGATAAAAATGTTAATTCACTCACACCACCAAGTTGGAACGATCCAAATAGAGAATTGCTGAAAGTAGAGTATTCTGAAAATAAAATGGCATCCATTGAAAATTCAAAATATTTGATTTGGCTCAAAGAGATGGTCTTAGAAAAAACTGGAAAGTCTTTTGATATTGAAAAGTTAGATGGCAACTATTATGATTTTGGATATATCGATCATCAGAGTCTTTCTCCCCATATTTTCTACAAATACGGTAAAGATATTTTCTCAATGGAAGAAAAAGACTTCAAAGACTTTTTATCTGAAGTTATTTTTACAGATAATTATTTAATCGAAGTTGATAATGACAATAGAGAAAGGGATTAATCATGAAACAAATCAGGCTGGCAACATTTGAAACAAACTCATCAAGTACACATACTTTGGTAATTGTATCAAAAGAAGAATTTGAAAAATGGAAAACCGGAGAACCTTATCTCGAAGACTCCGTAATGAAAACAAAAGAACAAGTCTTGCGGGACAACAAGAAATCAATCGATTCATATAATGACGGAGATTTTGACGAATTTATTTCAGAAGAAAGAATGGACTACGAATCATATTTTAATCGGGACATGGAAACATTCACCCATACGCACAAAACTCCAAGCGGAGACGAGGTTGTTGTTTTTGGATATTTTGGATATGACGGGTAAATAAAAATGACTTATTTAATGGGTTCCTACAAGAACGGAAATTATAAAGTTTCCATATACTCAGACGGAACAAAAATCAGAGAGAATGACTTGGATAATCTCACTCCCTCTTTTCCTGAAAACATTGATTTAAAGATAACAAACTACTGCGATGCTGGCTGTTTGTATTGCCACGAAGACTCCACTAAACAAGGTCTTCATGGAAATTTAAACGTCGATTTCATTGAAACTCTTCAGCCGTTTACAGAACTGGCAATTGGAGGGGGGAACCCATTAGATCATCCTGAGTTGATTTCTTTTCTTGAAAAACTTAAGCACAAAAACATAATTGCAAATCTTACGATAAATCAAATACATTTTCAGAGAAATCAAAATTTAGTAGAAGATATTGTTGCAAGGGGGTTGACTCATGGGCTTGGTGTATCTATGATAAAACCGACAGACTTTTTTATATCTCAGGTGAAGAAGTATAAGAATGCTATTGTTCACACAATCAACGGAGTTACGCCACTGAGCGATTATGAGAAAATTGGCGGAAATCAAATAAAAATACTTGTTCTTGGATACAAGCATTTGAGAAGAGGTGTTGATTTTTACTCAAGTTCTGTCAAAAAAAACATGGAAGAATTAGACTCAAGTATTGAGCGCCTAGCAAATCTATTCCCTGTCATCAGTTTTGATAACCTAGCTTTGGAACAATTGTCAATGAAGAAAAAAATATCTCCGAAATATTGGGAAGAGTTCTATATGGGAGATGATGGAAAATATACCATGTATGTTGATCTTGTAAAAGGAGAGTTTTCAAAAAGTTCAACCTGTATGGAGAGATACCCGATAGAATCCAACATTGATTCGATGTTCAAAAAAGTTCTGGAAATAAAGTAAGATGAATGATAAAAATGTACTAAATGTACTAAGCGTATATTCAAATGATGTAACCGACTGGGTGATTGCTTATTCTCGTGAGGATGCAGTCAAAGTATGGGAACAAACCGCTGGGGAGTCATACAACATTGAGGATTGTGGTGAGTTTGTAAAAGAAGAAGATAATAAGAATATTACTTTTTTCGACGAGGATAGTAATACCACCATTCCCGTAAACGCAACAAGAGTTTCAGATAGAATGTTTCGGGCAACGTGTAGAGAATGGGCGGACACTCTTGGGCGTTCATTCTTTTGTTCTACAGAATGCTAAGAGTGAATAAAATACAAATTTTATGAGGTTACATGAACCTTTCACAAGATAAAAACGGATTTCTGGTTTACAAGACAAATCAGGATCAGATATTTGAAGCCAAGAAAATATTTGAAAGACGCTTCTCAAATTCTTTTTCTTTAAACAATAAAACTGTCTATGATCGAGTTGAAAGCAGACTAGCTGGTATTGTAGGAGAAATAGTTTATCAATCTATTTTCCCAATAGCCAAGAAAACGCCTGACAAGAGTATTCCATTCGACTTTTATCACAATGATATAAAAGTAGATGTAAAATGTAAGTATCGAAAAGTTAATCCAAAGGAAAACTTTGAGGCTTCTTTCTTTGCTTATCAAACTTGGAATAGTTTTAAAAATGTCGATAGATATGTTTTCATGTCTACCAAAGGTGATTTTTCTAAGGTTTGGATTTGTGGATTTTTAGACAAAAAAGATTTCATGGATAGAGCCGTTTTGTGGAGCAAGGGGCAAGTAGACCCAACAAACAATAAAGTTTTTCACGAAGATACCTTCAGTGTATTTTATCGGCAACTCAACAAATATGAATTGAGGAACAATGGTTAAGTATGATTTTAGATGTCAGGGATGTGGCAAAATCTTCGAAGTAGAATCTTCATATGGGGAAGAAATAAAACCAAAATGTCCAGAATGCAGAAGCTCAAAAGTAAGAAAAATTATTCTCGCAACATCTATACATTATAAAGGGGATGGATTTACAAAATCAGTTTCCGATAAATAAAATAGTAAAAAATATGGGCTGACTTTCTTTTTTAGAGAGCCAGCCTATTTATATCTTAATTTACTAGGAGGATTATGAAAAATATTTTAAACGATGGGATTGGATTTATAAACTTAATTAGCAGTATGGGGAATGATCTTTCGGTGGTCAATGCGGCTAGGATTTCATACTCTAGAGATTCTCAAGAGTTTTCAGAGAAGGACGAAAAACTCATAAGGTATCTGTTGAAGAACAATCATTCTTCTCCGCTTGAACACGTTCAGTTTACCTTCAACGTAAAAGTCCCGCTGTTTATAGAAAGACAATGGAATAGACATAGATCGTGGAAGTATTTCTCTCTGAACGAAGTTTCCAGAAGATATAGCAGTGAAAATATAGAGTTCTATATTCCAAAAGAATTCAGGCTTCAATCCTTGGACAACAAGCAAATGTCTACGGGTGAGGTTTTGAACGATACTGAATCAATTCTGTTTTATAAAGAAATAAAAAATCAATGCGAATCGGGCTTGAATTTGTATAATAGAATGCTAGAAAAGGGTGTGGCAAGAGAGATTGCAAGAGGGACTCTTTGTCAATTCATGTATACGAACTTTTATGCGACGGTTGATCTGCATAACTTACTTTGGTTCTTAGAATTGAGAAGACATTCACATGCACAATATGAAATCAGATTGTACAGCCAAGCAATCGAAGAGATTATTAAAGACATTGTTCCTTTTACATATAAAACTTGGAATAATTTAATGAACGAAAAATACAATATTTAGGAGGTTTTATGAGTTTTTCTGAAGACATTATGAAATTGAGATATTCGTGGGACAATGTGGATGGTTCAAAAGAAAGTTGGCAAGAAATATCCAAAAGAGTTGTTGAGAACGTGTTTTCCGTAGTTGAAAGCATTGACTTTGATTTTTCAAAAATAAAGGAAAGAACAGAAAAGATTATTTCAGAAAGAAAATTCATTCCGGGGGGACGATTTCTAGCTCAAGCAGGTAGAGAATATCATCAAACAAATAACTGCTTCCTACTGCGAGTCGAGGATACTCGTGAAGGTTGGGCTGATGTGGCGCAGAAGGCAACCGTTATGCTTATGTCTGGGGGAGGTCTTGGAATTGATTACTCAAATCTTAGACCCAAAAACAGTCCACTCAAAAGAAGTGGGGGAGTTTCTTCTGGTTCAATACCTCTTATGAAAATGATAAATGAAATCGGAAGAGGGGTTATGGCAGGTGGAAAAAGAAGATCGGCAATTTGGGCTGGGCTAAGATGGAGTCATGGAGATATTTTAGAATTTATCGATATTAAAAATTGGTCTCCAGAAATAAAAAAATTGAAAGAAAAAGATTTTGATTTTCCCGCACCTATGGATATGACAAATATATCTGTAATTTTAGACAAAGATTTTTTTGATGCTTTTGATAGTAAAGAAAATCCTCTTCATAGGTTAGCACACGATGTTTATTGGAAGTCGGTAGAGAATATGGTTAAATATTCAGAGCCGGGGTTCAGTGTTGATTATGAAAATAAAAACGAATCTCTTAGAAATGCATGTACGGAAATAGTATCAGAAGATGATTCAGATGTCTGTTGTTTGGGATCAATAAATTTTTCCAGAATAGAATCAATTGAAGAATTAAAAGAAGTTACAGAATTGGGGCAATTGTTTTTGATTCTCGGTGTTATCTACTCAGATGTTCCCCATCCAAAAGTCAAAGAAGTCAAAGATAAAAATATGAGAACCGGTCTTGGAATTATGGGATTTCATGAATGGCTTATTAGAAGAGGTTACAAATATGAACCTAACGAAGAACTGGAAGAATGGCTATCGGCGTGGAAGTCTGTTTCCGACAAGTCTGCTAAAAAGTGGTCTAAAATACTAGGAGTAAAAGAACCAATAAAAAGGCGTGCAATAGCTCCCAATGGAACAATTAGTATTGCTGGAGGACAGACAACATCTGGCATAGAGCCGATTTTCTCTCTTGCTTATCAAAGAAGATACCTTACTCCTGATGGATGGAAAAAACAATATGTTGTTGACTTTGTGGCAGAAAAACTTCATGAGGAGGGGTTTGATCTATCCAAGGTAGAAGATGCTCATTCTCTAAGCAGAAGGGTTGAAAAAAGAATTTCATTCCAAGCCTTTGTTCAAAGTTTCGTTGATAATAGCATTTCCTCAACTGTAAACTTACCAGCATACGGAGAATTAGGAAACAACGATTACAGAAAATTTGGGCATCTCCTCTATAAATATCTGCCAAAGTTGAGAGGGATAACTTGTTATGCGGATGGGAGTCGTGGTGGTCAACCATTAACACCCGTTGATTTTGATTTTGCCATAACAAAAAAGAATGTTGTTTTCGAGGGCAATGAAGAATGTGCAGATGGAATATGCGGACTATAATTTGACAAAACATTAGAATTGTGTTATAATGTTTGAATGAATGATTTTCCAAGTATGTTTAGACTAGCTAAAAATGTTTCAAAGCTGTCCCATCACCCAAGGCACAGATTGGGGGCTGTTCTGGTCGTAAAAGGAAAACCCATTTCAGTTGGTCACAATCAATACAAAACCCATCCTGAAGCCAGATATAGCGGTTTGCACGCTGAAATTCAAGCTTTAAAATCTTGTGGGAAAAAGAAAATAAAGGGATCATCAATTTTTGTATATAGAGAAAAAAAGGATGGTTCTCTGGGTGTATCGAAACCATGCAAAGACTGCATGATTGAACTGGAAAAATTCGGAATAAAATGGATATTCTATACAATAAGTGAGTATCCGTATTTTGAGACCATAAAAGTTAAAAGGAGATAATCGGTGAAAAAAAGAGGCTTTGAAATAGTTTCATTTAATCAATGGCTAAAAGATGCTTGGGAGATGGATACCATACAATATGATAATCTGTTGGATACATCATTTAAATATCGAATAATATTTTCTTATGCAGAAATTGAAGTTCCAAAAAGAGCTACTTCGCACTCTGCTGGCTACGATGTGTTTTCAACCAAAGAAATAAATTTGTTTCCCGGAGAAGATACAACAATGCCTTTGGGCTGGAAAGTCTATATGCTAGAAGATGAAAAGTTATCCTTTTATCCAAGAAGCGGCTTGGGATTTAAGTATTATTTAAGATTGGCAAACACAACTGGGATTATTGACTCGGACTATTACAACAATAATGGCAACGAGGGTCATTGCTGGTTGAAAATTAGAAATGAGGGCGATAAAGAAATAGAAATAAAGAAAGGAATGGCTATTGTCCAATGTGTTTTTGAAAAATACCTAATTACCGATGACGATAATTTCAATGGTAACATCAGATTGGGGGGTTTGGGATCAACCAGTTAAAGACTTATTTTAAAAGGTGACTAATGCTAAAAAGAGATTTAAGAATAGGAATGTTTTTAAAAGGACTTGATGAAACCGTATATGAGGTAATTGAAAATGACAAACTAAAGAGTCTCACACATAAATGTTCTGTACCCTTATCAGAATTTAATGAATACTTAGAAAGCAGAGGATACTTTAGTTCTATAAGATGCCAAATAGAAGTTCCTTTGTGCGTTCACGAAAAATTAAATGGAGAAATCGTACAGCATAAAACAAATCAGGACGTTTTTGCAATTTACTTCGGGGAAAGTGCAAAGAAAAAATATGACGGATCAGCATGGCTATCTGGCGATATGGGCGCAGGGAACAGAGCGTTTCCCGATAATTCTAGATGTGAGACTTATTATATAGAATCCGAAGATGGAAGAAAATTGTTCTTTGGAGATTATTGCACAACAAAGGGAGAAGATTATCAAAGATTAATGGAGGTTCTGCTTATTAATCTTGAAACAAACACTAAAACCATTTGCTCTGAAAAATATTTAAAGAAAAACTTCAATTTGATTAGATAGTTTCTCATTATAAAACAGTAAAAAATATACCCCCAAAAAGGGTATATTTTAATTAAGCAGTTCGTTTCCACATATAGACAACTATATAAGGCTGTAAGTTATTGTGTGCGCCACCACTACCGTTAGCATTTGTAACGGCATTGCTTGGCGCAGTTGTTCCACCAATGGCTCCATTGGCGGGGTAATTTCCGCTGTCATGCGACATAGACGATGTTCCCAATTTTGTATCGTAGGTGTGCGTGTGCGACGGAATTTCAGAAATCGCTAATGTTACAGTTTTTGCGCCACCAGTCTCTTCAACCAGATCAAATTCCGTTTGCCCAGCATCTATACCCACCAGAACTCTTCCTGCCGCAAAAGCAGACCATGTTCCACCAAAAAGAGTTGCGGGTGAGGTTGAAACAACAGATGTATATATTGCTCCAACAGGATAAACAAATAACGTTATCCATGCCTTTAAGTTTGCGAACGTCAGCTTCTTTAAAACATTTGATGCGGCACTATCCACTATTCCAAGACTATCAGCATCAGCAGGGGTTGTTTTTGCAGTAGCAGAATTTGTGGTTTGAGAAATTAGTAAAGACTGAGTAAGTGTTCCCAACAAAGAACTGTCTGTATCCAATGTAACAACATTTCCCGTTGCACCGCCATATAGGTATATTTGATCTCCACTTGTTCCGGCATCCGTCCAAACCCACCTTGTTCCATCATATACAAACAAATAATATCTTCCGGCCTGAAGGTCTCCGCCAGCCATATTCACAGCCGTTCCAGAAGAATTGATTTTCATAACTGACTTTGTCCCCAAACTATTAATATTTAGAGTGACTGTTCCGTTTGAATCTGTATCCAGATTTAAAAGAATCGTCATTCCAGTAACGTATGAAGTAATAGCGGCAACGGAGGCTTCGTAGTAGTTTGCAGATATGAAAAGAGCAGAAGTGGTTATTGCACCTCTTGTATTTTGCAGAGCCGAAACATTGGTTTGTAACGTCCCAATTGCAGTATCTATTTTATAAAAATTACTTGTCGAAGGCGTTCCGCCCCACACAGCCCTAAATGTTGCGAAAGTAACTGCTTGATCTGTTGTTGAATCGTATAAAACAAGACCCAAAATAGGTGTAGTTGTTGACATAAAATTTATTCCTCCTTTCTATGTGTAATCCATTTTTCCCAATGTTAGTGTATCTAGGTCTCCCAATATTTTTGGATCAAAATATCCCAACGTGAAAAAAGTGGCAATTACTGGATCAATCGTTAGTGTTACTTTTTTCAACAAGATTGTACTAACTGCCTTTTGAACGGCCTTTGAAGAAATGGTTATTGGAATTCTTCCGTAAATAGAGACAACAGAAGATAGTCTTTCCTTAATTGAAAATACAAGGCTAACTCGTTTTGCATTTATTGTTTGTGTAATAGACGTTATTAACTTTGCTGTTCCAATAATAAGCCTTATTTTTCTAAGATTAATCAAAGATACCATTTTTATAGAGAAGGATGGTAAAATAATAAGTCGTAATCTATCTCTTATTCTGAACAATAGAGTTGTTGCAAAAGCAAATTGAGAAACTGCCATCGAGAATGTTTCAGATATTTTGTTTGTTAAGTTAAATGTCTTTTTGTTTATAGGGAGATTTGTCATATCATCTCCACATTATGAATTGGTCATTTGAACCGTGATTGCTCCAACTGCAAACAAAACTGTTGTCGAGCTTGCAACCGTTCTTGCGGGGCTAAGGCTATCAAACCACCAAATGTTTCCTGCTGTAGATGCGTCCCACATTCCAACATATGTAATTGTTCCCCACGAACCAGTGCTTTCAGGAAAAGTCACTGCTGTTGAATTTGTTAGGGCGGCATTTGAAGCTGTTCCCCAATTTGTTTTGTTATTTGCAAGAGAAACCCTAGCATAAGCACTACCACTTGGTTCGGTTGCCCCCGTCCCATCTATTTGAATAGTTGTCGTAGATAAACCAAAATAATATGTGCTTGGCTCTGAGTAAGCTGTTGCGCCAAAATTTTTATCGAGCAATCTGTTGGCCGAGTAATACGAGATAGCCATTTTTTCTCCTTAAAATAAAAAATTCTTTTTGGAAAAGAACCTTAACTAAATTTTGTTTTTTATAAATTCCATTGCGGCATCTGTGTTTTTTATTTTTCTTATATCTATTTCAACATAGATTCCGTTTTTTCTAGCGAACCTTTTCTTTAATTTATCCTTATGTTTTTGATAGTTAAATTCTTCTTCTGGCACTGTTTTGTTTTCCTTTGCTTTTAACTTATGCCATCCGTTTAACTTATAGTGTTGCTCTCCGTGTATTTCTATATAAACATTTTTGTCTGATAGATATATATCATAAGGAAGCCAAGCGCCCGTTTCTGGGTTTTTTAAAATCTTATATTCTGCCATAACAACATGCTCGTTTTTAAGGAGCTTTTTTAAAGTAAGAGCAATTTTAGATTCTTTTTGTGCATTTGCGCAGTAGGGGCATCCAGATTTTATATTTGTTCTACTGTTTATTGACGCAAACCATTCTTGTTGACAGGTTGTACACAGCCACCAAACTTTTCTATTTGTCCCATATGAAACATCCTTCGGTGTCAAGCCCTTGTTTTTAGTTGAATGCCATTCAGAAGATACCTTCGGGTGGGTGATAGACAAACGATTTTTGTCAGTCAATACCTGTCCAGCACAAGCGGAACAACCTCTTCCCGCATTTCTATCTGCGATTCTTGTTTTCCACTCATAAGAACAAACAGAACATTTCCACCAAATTTTTACACCAGAACTGGCTGTAAAATTCTCTGGAGAAACTGTGTTCTTTGAAGACCACTCTTTCGCAAGATCAGGTCTAGCATACTTTAAGTTGTTATATCTCCCAATCTGACTTCCAGCGCAAATACCACAACCTGACCCACTCAATATTTGGTTCCATCCAGCATAAAAAACTTCCTTACAACGATAGCAATAAAAGGACAGTTTTGCAGAATTGTTCACATATTTGTTTTTATTTGTTAATTCAAAATTTTTGTTGTTCGTTATTAGCCACAAAGAAATGTTTTCTAGCGTAAATGGATTAGTTCTTCTAAAGATTTCGGGAACAATTTTTGACATAATATTATTAATGGTCACTTCATATTTATATCCAACTCTATCTTTAAAAATAACTCTTCTTAAATTGTTTTTTTGATATTCATCTATAAAAACATATCCCAGTTTGTTAACAATATCTAAAACTTCTTTTCTCGTTCTTTTTATTCCACTCGTCATTGCTTCTCCCACAAAACAAAAATTTCCCAAAAATAAAAAGGTAGAAAAATGCTTGGGAGTGCATTCTTGTCGAGTCTAGATTCTCTATCTACCAAATACATTGTACCACAGATATACAAATTTGTCAAGATTTAGGCAAGAGGCGTTCTAGGTATAATCAGGCAAATCCCTTGAGAGGGTCTGTATTCTTGCCCACTAAAACTTATAATTACTGGTTGTTGAACATACTTTCCAGAAAGGGATTCTGTATTAGCCGTTGTTAATTCCACAGTTGCGGTTCCAATTCCAGTTATTGTACCATCTATCTCCAAAAGATTTTCGTTTTGTCCAT
>JAEHJW020000403.1_pt1 | contig 64635 bp, 86 predicted proteins | sample 9271431 | NCBI WGS metagenome assembly JAEHJW02 | reverse complement strand
CCATCGCGATGGTGTTGGCGAGATGGGTGTCACCCATCTCGCCAAGATGTATCCTGCGCCCGTCTTTGGTCACCCATACCCGTGAGTCTCTATCAACCATCGCCGGTCTCCTGCTGGGTGCGCGCGCGCCTGCGCTGCTCAGCACGCACCATGACCAGCCCGCGCCAACGCCAGTGCAGCACGGGCTTGGCGTCAGATGGGTCATCGAAGTTGAGCTTCGCTCTCTCTTTTTCAGTGACGAGGAGCGACTTCATCTCGTAGAGCATGAGCGCCGGTCCCAGCGCGCGGATGAGTGTGCGCTCGCACGCGCCCAGGGTCCTGTCGCTTAGTTCGCGGATCCTGAGGCTCTCGCCGCCGATCTCCACGCGCACGCTCAGGCGCTCGTGGCGAGAGTTCGAGACGCTCCTGAATTTGATCGAGTATTTAGCCACGGATAGACCCCACGACGATAGCGTTGGTGGCGATGCACGCGAGCGTGTGCTCGGGGTGCGTCGGGTCGGCCTCGCACGCGAGCACATGCGCCTTCGCGGCTTCGTCTGTCGGGAAGGGCGTCGGGCTGGTCGTGACGACCTGCCACAGGCCCTGCACTTGGGTGATGCCCCATCCCTTCTGGTGCGCGACGTTGACGTGGTATTGCGACCACTCGCCGTCGATGATCCATCGTTGTTTCATATATTCCTCCACTGTGCGCTTGAGCGCGGCCCATGTTCCAGGCGGAATAGTCGCGCTCTCGTCGATGAAGCCCTCAGTAAGCTTGCGCCGCCCCATGCCGTAGTGCACGCCATGCCGGGCGCGCTTCAAGAGGTCGCGCTGTTCTTTTGTTAGGGGCATCTCACAAAACCCTCCACGCGTGCGCGCGATCTACTGTTTCGTCAGCGCTCGCGCTCGGTCCAAATTTCCAGGCACGCGCGCGACGCCACGAACTCGCCTATGTATCTCTTGCCCGCGAGCGTATGGAACAGCGGCTCGCTCGACTGCTCGACGCCGTGCACCATCTTGGTCTTGGTGTTGCCCGATGGGATCATGAAGCCCATGGGGTTGGGCGGCACGCTCGGCGCGCCGAGCGTGCCATCGGCGTAGGCGCGCACTCTCTCTTTCGAGGAGATGTCATAGACCAACCAATGGCTGGGCTGCTCGATGATGACGCCGTGGCGGCCATAGGCGCGCGTGTACGCCGGGCGCACCAGCGGCGCGTGGAAGCATAGGCTCGCCATCATCTCGTGGAGCTTGGCCTGCATCTCGGCATGCTTGGCGATGAGATCGAACTGCGACTTGAGTATGCCCTTCATGAAAGAGGGCGTGAGCTTGATGGTGTTAATCATGGTGGTGCCCGCCTTCACGAGTACGCTCAGACACGTAGTCGCGGTAGCGTTTCGACCAGTCCGCGAACGCGTCCGAACAATACACGCATCCCCCGCCCAGGCGCGAGGCCATGAGCCGGATGCCGGGGACCTGGAGTTGGGGCGGATAGGCGCGCAGCTTCTCGAAGGTCTCAGCGAGGTTGTCCTTCGTGGCCTCCTCGGCGATGCGCGCCACGTTCATATCTAATTGGTCAGCCATGTTGGTATTCTCCCATGAGTATGCGCTGATAGAGTTGGTTGCTCTTTCTCGAAGAGACCACATCCAAGAGCGCCACGCTATCTTCGAGGTGAGAGATGCGCAACATCTCGATGAAGTAGGCGCGCTTGCCCAGGCGCACGCGGCGCAGGTGGACTTGGGTGCGCTCAACCATGATGGCCTCGGCGCGCCTCTCGATGGTGAGTTCGTAGAAGCGAGGCAGAGGGCGTGACTGTGCGTCGAACAGGTTCATGGCTTTATCTCCGAGAGTAGGCTTGGGTGGACGCGCTGCTTGCCGCCCGCCACGGCGTCGTCCGCTATCCAGACGGTGCCGTTCTTGAGTTGGCGCACCACGACGACCCGGCGCAGGCCCTGGTAAGGGCACCTGAACCAGACCACGGTGTTCGGGCGCCAGATTGATCCCCGGTATGTCATGGCTCAGTCACTCCCTTGCACGATCCAACCAACGAACACGAAGGCTCCCCACATTGCGAAGAACCCGATGAAGTTATGAGGGCTCACGGGCGCGCCCACTGAGAGCACGAGCGCGGCGATGAACCCGATGATGATTGGCCACTTCATTTGTTAGGTCTCCTCACAAAGCTAGGTCTAGGCGGCCACGAACACCATCGCGCCGAGACGGCAGTTCAGGACACTCGGGATCGGGCACACATCCGGGAAGTGACCCCGGATCGCCTCCGTCAGCGCTCGCTCCGCGGCCTCCTCCGCGAGCGCGAGGACTTCGTTGAGCGGTGTGTTCTTCTCGTGCTCGACGTAGAATGAGCCAACCAAGAACGGTTTCTTGTTGGGGTATTGGGCCGTGACGGCATACGACGACACGAACATTTGTTAGGTCTCCTCATGTCTCTGCCCCGTGCATCTGGAGCTTGATGAGCGCCACCCACGCGCGCTCGTGGAAGGGCGAGCCTTGGTGCATGCGCTCGACCACGAACTCACTCGCCTGCAAGTCGGACTGGAACGGACGTGCGATGCCTCCCGTTGTGTCCATGCTGAGCGTCCAGCGCCTGATGCGGGCTTTGTGCGTATCAATCAACCAGCCTTCACGCGAGGCTCGGCTCTGGTCATGGGTGCTCCACATTTGGGGCTCGATGAGCCAGAGTAGGTTGGGTGGGCCTATGAGCGCACCCATCAGTACACCGCCCAGTGATATTTGCTGCGCAGCGCGCGCTGGCGATCGTGCTGAGACCATGGATACCATTCAACGTCGCGAACGATGACGGCTTTGTGCTCGCAATAGATGGCGTCCATGACGACGCGCTTGATCTGATCTCGTCTCGCAAGCACGCTGTGCATGTTCGTGGGGTCCCAGAGTTGGGGAGCATGGATGAAGTGCATCCATTTGTTAGGGTCGGCTAACAAACCCAAAGGGCCATACGCGCGATAGGCTATCTCGGCCTCGTTGATGGCGGCGCGCTCGCTCACGCTTCGAGCGTGAGCGCGCGTGCTCACTCTCCCCTCTAACGCAAGAACAGTGTCAACCCAGCGCGAGAACGCGAAGTAGTTCTCTTTTATGAGGGCGCTTCGTCGAAGCTGAGGTGATGGGTCGATGAACTTGGTCTTGAGGTCTTGACCCGGCGCGATGAGAGCTATGTCGGCGTCTCCCCCTTCGAGGAGGAGAGTGACCGAGTTATCGAACTCGTAACAACGAGCGCTCTCATCACTCTCTTTGGGCGAAGAGGAGGCGCTTCGAGAGAGAGTGAGCTTCACGAAGAACCCGTCGCCGTGGTGCATGTCGAAGCGCACGTTCCACGGCGTGTAGGCTTCGGCGAAGGTCTCCGTGGACATGGATGACCAGCCAGTCACGGTCACATAGTCGCCAGTCGCCCTGCGCTCCCAGATTACAACGTCCGTGTCGTGGTAACGCAGGGCGTAGGCGGGATGCGGCGCATCCAAGAGGCGGACGGTCACAAACGGTTTGTGATGCGGGCTCACAGACCGTGCGCCGGGCACCGGCGGCCTGCGCAGCACGTGGGCGCGCTCGTACAGGCACGCCACGGCGTCGAACGTGTGGGCGGATCGTAGGGCTCGCAGTTGCATATCCCGGTCTCCTTCGCTTTGCTCAGGTTTTGTGAGGTGATCTCACAAAACCCTTAGTGTATGTACTCAACCCATAACCAATCTTAAGCATAGAGCATAGCATATTGGAGTCACCTTGTCAAGCCTATACATGGTGATTTAGCGGGTTTTGTCATCGAAAACTACTGTTTTGGGGGTTGCGTCTTGGGAGCGCGGGCGAGGCGCTCTTGGTCCTCGCGAAGAGAGCGTGCGCGGCGCAGGGCGAGGTCAACCTCGTATCGCTCATCTGGCGAACGCGGGAGCGCCGCGAGCCGCGCCGCTTGGAGGATCGTCTTGCGCGAGGGCTTGTGCGCTGGCCAAAGGCCGCGCTGACGCCAGAGTTCCAGCTTGGCGCGCCTGTGGAACGCCTCCTCGTCCCCGCACCGGCCCTCCCAGCCGCCCGACCACCCAAAGCGCTTCTGCTGGCGAATGAACGCCTCCATCTTCTCGAAAAAGGGGTCGCATTGAAACGCGCGCCGGGCGATGTCCTCGATCGTGAGCCAGCCTTTAAGCACGACGTGGTTCCATACACGGTCACGATACCATTCGTGACGCGCTAAAAAGACGCCGTGGTTATAGACCGCCTCGCGTTGGTCGGCCTCAGTCCATACGATCTTGCCTTTCGAGCCGCGACGATAGCGTTTTTGCATCTGACCACTCCGGGGTTCGCGGGATTTGTGAGCGATTTCAGTTTTGTGAGGCGGTCTCACAAAGGGCGTGGACCACGCGTCAGGTCTATACGATCTTGACGCATTGTCAAGGCGCTAGCCGTGCAACACCCTTGGTTGGACCAGGTTTTCGAGGGATAGACGATGCGCACGGCTAGCCGCCGCACGCCGCGCGATGCGCGCGCGTGGGCGCGAATAATGTTGTGTTTCTATGGTCTGTATCTTATCTCAAATATATATATCATTGGAAATGCTAGGGAATTGGATGGCCCACACGCGTGGTCCACGCGTTCGGCGTTCAAACGCTAATGTTTTATAATCACTACTGTTTCGGTAGGCCGCTGACGTGGGTTCACTGTACCCTCAAACGTCAAAATTGTGGCAGACCTCAGGACAAATGGGGCAGGTTCATGCTTCGTATCGGTTTTTCTGTTCCATAGAAATCTCACTTTGTTCTCATTTTCGCCTAATCCCAGGTGAGTTAGCACTAACTCAAACGAAAATAGGGCCGGAGGCTTGCGCCTCCGGCCCTATCAAGTATCTCTTATTTTGTGAGGCTATCTCACAAAGCTAGGGGCGCGCGACAGCCGCGATAATCAACATATCTTCATAGCAAGGATACAAGCGGGCTTGCGCCCGCGCATGGGCGCGCGCCTCTATGTGGGAACCCGCGTAAACAACAAACCGGACGCGCTTGCCATGTAGGCGCGCGAAGATAGCGAAAGCTTGCATGACATGCCTCTTATGTAGAGCGAGTTTTGTGAGGCGACCTCACAAACAACAATGCTGGCGCTTGCGCGCCAGCATGTATGTGTGAGAGCGAGATTACTTAGGCGCGAACTGCTTCACGATCTCGCGGATCTCTTCCGCGAAGTCGGCGAAAGCGCCCATGAGTTCAGCGCCCATGTCGCTTTTCACGGCGGAGTGCTCTTTGTTCAGGAGAAAGAGGTCGTAACCCGACTTGGCGAAGGCGAGCGCATAAGCGCCCAGATCGACCGGCGTTTCGATCTTCGGCTTGCCGGGCGTGACAAGCTTTTCCGTGTTCATGGCGGCAGACGTGCTGTCTTTCGAGCGGTCGCCGCCGCGCGCTTCGGTCGTCTTAATACCCCATGCCTTGAGGCGAGCGCTCAAGAAAGCGCGCGCCGCGCCGCAAGCTTTCTCTTCCGAGATCGTGCGCACGTCGTCGCCCGCATCGGCCTTGAGCTTGGGATTGCCCTTTTTGCCCAGAACGACCAACGCCGCCTCGCGCGATATGTTGAGCGAGAAGGCGACGCGCGCCGACATAAGCACGCGCTTGGGGTCATCGTGGTTCCCGCCCGCCGCGACGAAGGCGAGGCGCAACGTTTCGTCCGACTTGGCCGCGCCGTAAGACGCCTCATAGAGCGCATCCATAAGATTGACCTTCGGCGCTTGGGCGGCGGTTTGCTTGCGAATAGCCATGACACCTATCTCCTATCTGCCTTGATTGGCATTGACCCTATATAACCACATCCATGCTGGGCTGTCAAAGCGGGTTTGTGAGATGACCTCACAAAGAGCTTGATTGGTCATCAACCAAGCCAAGGAACTCTTAGGGGCCGGCGTGGAGGGATAGAGGGGGTTTGCGCGCGCGTGGGGCCGGTGATCCATGTTACGCCATATATTTTTCCAGGTATTTCCGAAACTTGTCTTATTCCGAGGTATCTCCTATATAACACTTTACTCCATAAAAATTTTTCAGTATGTTCAGGGCGTGAGTAGTCTCCGAGCCCCATGTTGGTCTTGATCTCGCGCTCACTTTCCACTAAGTAGAGCGCTGGGTTGCTCCTTTGGTCGGGACGGAACCTATCAAGCCCCCACGCTCGCTCTCTCTTATGTAGGGTGTGCGTTGGGGGCCTCACTCTCTTCGCTCTCCCTCCTCACGCTCCCTTGTCCCCGGCCAAGGGCCGGCGTACTATGTAAAGATGAGTGCGCTCGCCACCATTCCCTATGCCACCCCCGACGACCCAGCCGAGCTTGGGTGGCCTCCCACGTTCCCCATCGAGGTGGCCATGCGCGTCGCCCCGATCAGGGAGATATGCGAGGCCCACGGCATCGACCAAGCGGAGTGGGACCGGCTGCGCCAAGACCCCGCCTTCCAGGTCTGCCTCGCCACCTACGTCAAGATGCTCCGCGAGGAGGGCGGCGCGTCCTTCAAGCTCAAGGCGCGCATCCAGAGCGAGGAGTTGCTCAAGACATCCTGGGAGCTTATCCACGGGATCGACACGCCGGCCGCGGTCAAGGCCGACCTCATCAAGCACACGATCCGGTTCGCCGGCTTGGATGCGTCGATCGAGCAGAAGGCGCTCGCGGCCGGCGTGGCGGGCAACTCCAACAACTTCCAGATCAACATCAATCTCGGTGGTGACTGAAGATGAGAGAGAAGGAAAAGAGCGCATGGCCAAAGCACCGAACACCGCAGGCGCGAGCGACACCGTGGAAGCGGAGGTGGTCTCCCAGCCCAATCCCAACCCAACACCCCTGAGCACGCCCGCGCCGTCCCCCATTGCCGATGAGCGCGAAGCCCCGCTCGTGGAGGCCGCCGAGGGCATAGGGGAGAGCATGATGCGCGGCGTCACGTCCCCCGAGACCGCCATGGTTGCGCTGAAGACCAGGGTCAGCCTCCTGCACGCGCTGGCGAACAACGCCGGGCACTACAGCACCTTGGCGCTCGACGACGTGGAGACGGCCCTCAGCGACCTGCGCTGGCTCGCGTCGTACATCCGGTCGAAGGTCTGATGCGTCCGCAGGAGGTGCGCGAGCAGTTGCGCGCCGCGCTGGACTATCGACCCCCGGCGCGCTCGGGGATCGCGGGCTTCCTGGACCTCGACGCCGCCAACGACCGTTGGTACGCGGAGTTCCAGTGGCGGCGCACGCTCATGCACGCCGTGCACGCGGCGTTGGTGCTGGTCGTGCCGGAGGCGCACCTCCCAAGCGGGGGCGCGGTCGTGAGCGCGAGCACGACCGCGACGCTCACGCAGGTGGCGCGGTTGGCCGCCGCGCGTGAGCGCCTGCGCATGAAAGGCGACTATGCCAAGGCGGACGCGCTGCGCGCCGAGTTGGCGGCGTTGGGCGTGGTGGTCGAAGACACGAAGGACCCAACATGATCTGCCCCCTGGGGTTTGACACGACGACAGGGGACTGTCCCTGGGCTCCCTGCACGCAGTGCATGAGGGCGTTGGGTGACCACATGATCGAGGAGGTCAAGGTGCTCAGCCGGCAGGCGCAGGCCGCCCGCGCCAAGGGCGACGCGCCTGCCCTCGAAGAGATCAAAGGTGTGATCCGCTCGCTCGGGAGCGCGATCACGATGCGGGAGGCGACGAATGGCGAAACTCACCACGAAGGCGCGCAAGGCGCTCCCTAAGGGCGTGTTTGGGCTGCCCAAGGCCAATAAGGGCAAGGGGGCTTACCCCATGCCCAACAAGTCCCACGCGCGCAACGCCGAGGCGCGGGCGAGCGAGGAGGAGCACAAGGGCAAGCTCTCGCCCGCTCAGGAGAAGACCGTGGACGCCAAGGCCAAGCGGGTGCTTGGGCGGGGCATGGTCAAAAAGCCGAAGTGAGAGTATAGAGCGCAGCATGGCTCAGAGCGTCCTCACCTACACACCTCCGCCGACGATCAGGAAGTTCATCAGGTCTCACACCCTGGGTGAACTCTTCTATAATTGGATCGTCGGGCCTGTTGGCTCTGGGAAGACGACCGGGATTTTCTTCAAGCTCGTCTACATGGCCAAGCTGCAAGCGCCCAGCCCTGATGGTATAAGGCGCACGCGCGCCGTGATCGTGCGCAACACGATGCCCCAGTTGAAGGACACCACCCTGGTGTCCTGGAACTATTGGTTCAAAGATGGCCAAGCAGGACATTGGAACGCCACCGACAAAATCTACACGCTCAAGTTCGGAGACGTGGAGTGTCAGGTGCTATTTCGCCCTCTCGATACTCCAGATGACGTGGCACGTGTTCTTTCTCTGGAGATCAACTTCGCGATCATCGACGAGTTTGTGGAGATACCAAAAGCCATTATCGACGCTCTCTCCGCACGTCTTGGACGCTATAAGCAGCCTGATGGCACGCCGGTCACCATTTGGGGGATGTGGGGTTCTTCTAACCCATCGACGGAGGATAATTGGTGGTACGATTACCTTCATAGCGACGCGGTGATCCAGCACTCGAACGACCCCAATGAGGTGGCGCGCCAGCGCATGCAGCACATCCTCACCTACGGGGTCGAGCCCAACACGACCTATTTCCACCAGCCGTCAGGGTTCGACAAGCACGCCGAGAATGTGGACAACCTGCCGGGGCGCGAGGGCTACTACAAGAACATCGTCAAGGGTAAGAGCGACGCTTGGGTGAAGCAGTTCGTGGAGGCCCAGTGGGGCTACTCGATCTCGGGCCAGCCCGTGGTCCCGCAGTTCAGAGAAGACATCCATGTTGCGCAGAGGCCGCTCCGGTTCGACCCGCACCTGAAGCTCATCATCCCCTTCGACCCCGGCATCCAGGGGTCGGCCATGCTCTTTATGCAGGAGGACTACGACGGTAGGCTCACGGTCTTCAAAGAACTGGTCCAAGAGGGCTACGGCGCACAACGCCTGATAGAAGAGAGGCTGCTCCCCACCCTGGACAAGGACTTCAGGGGCGCGGACTTCGTGATCGTGCCCGACCCCGCGTCGGTCAACCGCTCGCCCACGGACGAGGGCTCCGTGCTCAAGATCGTGCGGAGGTATTTCGGCAACGACCGCGTGGACTGTGAGAGCAACAATCGGTTCCCGCTGCGCCTCAACGCCATCGAGCACTACACCTCCAAGCTCATCGGTGGTGTGGGTGCGGTGCAGATCGACAAGGCCCGGTGCCCGATCCTGGTGCGCGCGCTCAAGGGCGGCTGGCGCTACACCCAGGACATAAAGAAAGACATCCTCAAGCGGGCCGAGCCTGAGGACAACCCCTACACCCATGTTGGCGACACGTTCGGCTATGGGTGTCGCTACTACCACCGAGGTGTGCTACGTAAAGAAAAGTATGGCCTAGCCGCCAATGGTGTGGGCATCTTCGGCCGGCGCGCGGGCGCGAAGCTGGGCGCGGACTTCAAGCCCCAGACTTATCACATGAGGTGACCCATGGAGTGGCGTAACCCGTACCCCCCCAGCCATGCCGACCCGTTGGCGCAGTTCTCGATTACCAACATCCCGTTGACGCCCGCGCAGGAGCGAGCGTTCGATGCGATGTGGGTGCAGGCGTCCGCGGAACCGCTCCCCCCTCACCCCAGCGAACAGGCGGACGCGGCGCAGGCGCACGACGCGGACCCTAGCAACCTTCTGTGAGAACGAGCCTATGACCCAGCAAGCCGTAGCGACCACGCTCGCGACGATCGACCCGCCCGCGCAGGACGTGCCGGCGAACGCGAACTCGCCCGCGCCGGTCAAACACATCGACAGCGACAACTTGAGGCAGTTGGGGCAGAACCTCAACATGCTCTTCAACCAATATCGCGCCGATCGGCGGCTCGCGGAACTGAGGTGGCTGCGCAATCAGCGCCAATACCTGGGCGTTTACGACCCGGAGATCGAGGCGACGCTCAATGCGCAGCGCTCGCGCGCGTACCCGCGCCTTACGCGCGTGAAATGTATCTCGGTTCTCTCTCGGCTGATGAACCTGATGTTCCAGGGCAACGAGCGGAACTGGGAACTGAGGGCCGCGCCGTGGCCGGATATGACGATCGAGGAGGTGCAGGAGGCCATCGAGGAGGCGCTCACCGCCGACCAGAAGGCGGGCGTCACGCCCGATGGCCAGGGGCCTGACCTCGAATACATGATGTCCGCGATCAAGGTCTTCGCGCAGAAGCGGGCCGAGAAGCTGTCGCTCCTGATCGACGACCAGCTTCAGGAGTTGGGCGGCGACCAGACAGAGGACTACGTGGCGCTCAACCGGAAGGCGCTTCAGTCGGGCATCCTCTACGGCCTGGGCGTGCTGCGCGGCCCCTTCGTGCGCGAGAGCAAGGGCGTCACGTGGGACACGTCGGGGCCGGTGCCGATGCCCAAGAAAAAGACCGTTTACAAGCCCGTGTTCGAGTGGATCAATATCTGGGACTTCTACCCGGACATGAGCGCCAAGCGGTTCAGCATGATGGACGGCTATTTCATGCGCCACGTCATGAGCCGCAGCCAGATCCTGGCGCTCAAGGAGAAGCCGGGGTTCTTCGCGAAGCAGATCGACGATTACCTTTCGCGGCATACGGTGGGCAACTACCGCCCAGACTGGTTCGAGAGCGAGTTGCGCTCGATGGGCGTCAAGGCCAACGTCAACGACCAGAAGGTAGAGACCACCAAGTATGAGATCCTCGTCTGGCACGGGAAGACTTCCGGCTCGACGCTGCAACTCGCGGGCTGCGAGGTGCCGGCCGACAAGGTGCAGTTGGAGATCGACAGCGAGGTTTGGACGATCGACGGCAATGTCATCAAGGCCGACATCAATCCTTGGGTCGAGCTTGAGGTGGACATGACCCTCGTCCACACCTTTTTGTTCGACGAGGACGACACGTCGCCGATCGGGTTCGGGTTGCCCAACGCCGTGCGCGACAGCCAGATGGCGGTTGCGGCGGCGTCGCGCATGCTGCTGGACAATGCGTCCGTGGTGTGCGGGCCGCAGTTGGAACTCAACACCGACCTCCTGCGCCTGGACCAGGACCTGACGAGCATCGGCGCTTACAAAATCTGGTATCGCGAGGGCAACGGGCCTGAGGCGCAGTTCCCCGCGGTGCGCAATGTGCAGATCGACGCGCACATGGACAGCCTGCTGAAGATCATGGACACGTTCATGAAGTTCGCGGACATGGAGACGTTCGTTGGGCCGGCCACGGGCGGCGACATGAGCCAAGCGCCCAGCGAGCCCATGAGGACCGCCGCGGGCGCGAGCATGCTGCGCAGCGATCAGGCGCTCCCGTTCAAGGACATGATCCGGGCGTTCGACAAGTTCACCCAGAGCATCATCACGTCCCTGGTGTGGTTCAACCGGAAGTTCAACCCCGGCCTCGCGCCGGATGGCGACTATGACGTGATCGCCAGGGGCGCTACGAGCCTGATGGCCAAAGAGCTTCGCGGCATGCAGGCCGACGAACTCGTGAAGTCGCTCACCCCCGGCGAGCAGATTTACATCGACGACAAGAAGCTCCTGCAAGTCCGCCTCCAGTCGCGCGACATGGGCGACATCATGGTGGATGACACCGAGGCGAACCGTCGTCTCGCGCAGCAGAGCCAGACCCAGGCCCAGCAGCAGGACGCGCAGAACCGGATGATGGAGGCCAACATCCGCAAGATCCTGAGCGACGCTTTCAAGGGCATCACGCAGGGCCAGAAGAACACCGCAGCGGCAGACGCGGACACCGTGAACGCGGTCATGCAGCTTCTCGAAAAGGGGATCATGAATGGCGTTATCTCACAGCAACCCGCACCTCCAGGCGCGGCTGGCGAACCACTCGGTGGGGGTGGAGTTGGCGAACCTGTTCCAGGCGGGGGACCCCAGCCTCCGCCTGCTGCACCAGCACCTCAGCCAGGAATTGGAGCACCTCAAGGACAAGCTCCTCTCGGCGGACCCTAGCGTGGTCCAGAAACTTCAGGGTGAGGCGGCGGCGCTCAAGCGCACGCTTGATACCCTCACGACTGCGCGTAAGATCGGGATCTAACCAGAAGGAACACTGACATGGCCGGTGAGAATTTCGACGAGATGTTCGCGTCGATCATCAAAGACGACAACGCCATCTCGGCGCAGAGCGGGGGCGTCAAGGCCCCAGACATGGTGAACACGCCTGCGACGCCCGCGGTCGAGACCCCTGCGACGCCTGAGACCCCTGCGACGCCCGCGGTCGAGACCCCTGCGGTTGCGCAGGCGCCCGCGACCGACGAGCCGCCGTCCGAGATCGAGAACCCGGATGGAGGCGAGCCGCCGCCGCCCGCGGAGACCAAGAGCGCCACGGACGACGCGCTGGCGCGGCTGGCGGACATGCTGTCGCAGAGGCAGCCCGCCGAGCCGCCGCCGCGGCCGGCCGCGGTCCCGCCGCCGCCGGCTCCGTTCGACCAGCAGGAGACGGAGTTCCTCACTCAGTACATCAACGACTTCCCAGACGTGGCGCGGGGCGAGCGGCTGATCCGGCGCGCGGAATACAATGCGCTGACCCAGCACATCTTCCGTGAGGTGGCGGGGTATTTCGCGCCGAAGCTCGCGCTGCTCGATCAGTTGGCCGACAACACGGCATACAGTCAGATCGTGCAGCGTGTGCCTACCTACGAGACGCAGAGGGATCAGGTGATCGACTGGGTGAAGACCCAGCCGGCGTACTTGCAGGTCGGTATGAACCATGTTATCCAGCAAGGCACGGCCGAGGAGATCGCTGATCTTTTCGACCGCTTCTCGCAGGCGACTGGGGCCGGCGGCGCGTCACCTACCCCTGGGATCGCACCCCAGGGCGGGCGTCAACCCACCCAGCCTCAAGCGCCCGCGGGAGGCAATGCTGCTGAGTTGTCCCCGGCCGTCAAACAAGCGGCGGCGCGGTTGGCCCCAGTCAACGGCAAGAGGTCTGCCCCCACACAGGCCGCCCCACTGACCTTTGAGGACGCCTTCGACAGTTTCGCGAAGGCCGGTTGACAACTGAGAGGACCACATGGCCCAGGCAATCACCACTTATGGCGACATCTCGCCGGCTGTGGCGGCTTACAGCGTCGTGCGCATGCTCAAGCGCGCGATGCCGTATCTGCATCTTGAGAAGTTCGGACAGACCTACCCTCTGCCGTCCAACTCGACGCAGACCGCCAAGTTCCGGCGCTACTACCTGCTCGGCGCGTCCGGCACCGCCGGCCCCGACACGGGCGGCACGAACGGCGGCGGCTCGCCCTTCAACATCCCGGTGGCGATCACGCCCCTGGTTGAAGGCGTGACCCCGAGCGGCTCGCTCGTGGCCAACCAGGACTATACCGTGCAGCTTGCGCAGTACGGCGACTACGTGACGATCACCGACGTGATCGAGGACACGCACACCGATCCCGTCCTCCAGCAGATGACGGACATCCTTGGGGAGCAGGCGGCGGTCACCGTCGAGACCCTGCGCTTCAACGTCCTCAAGGCCGGCACCAACGTCTGGTACGCGGGTCTCGTCGCGTCCCGGTCGCTGGTGGACACGGCCATCACGTTGACCGACCAGCGCCGCGTCAGCACCGGCCTTAACCGGCAGAACGCGCGCAAGATCAGCACCGTCGTGGCGTCGAACCCCGACTTCGACACGAAGTCGGTCGAAGCGGCCTACATGGCGGTCTGCCACCCCGACCTCGAAAGCGACATCCGTAACATGACCGGCTTCGTGCCGGTTGCGAGCTACGGCCCGCACACCTCGCCCTTCGAGGGCGAGATCGGCTCGGTGGAGCAGGTGCGCTATCTCACCAGCACCATCATGCTCCCGTTTGTGAACGCGGGCGCTACGGGCGGCGCGGGCACGACCTACCGCTCGACCGGCGGCACGAACGTGGACGTGTACCCCGTCCTCATCTTCGGCCGCGACGCCTTCGGCATCGTGCCCCTCAAGGGCAAGAGTTCGATGACGCCCATGGTGGTCAACCCGAAGCCGGCGGCCGGCGACCCGCTGGCGCAGCGCGGCACGATCGGCTGGAAGCTCTGGACTTCCACCGTCATTCTCCAGGACGCCTTCATGGCGCGCCTTGAGGTGGCCTGCTCCAACTGATGACCGGATTTAGCCCCGCTTAGTCGCGGGGCTAAATTCAGTCCGCGCTCTAACTTTCGAGGGTCAAATGGCCACCAACATCATCGACACCATGCTTCACGGCTCGGCCTTCCCGAGCGCCTATACGGGACCGGGCACGCTGATCGGCAACCCTATCTCGGAGCAGGACACCCAGGGCGTCAGCGGCTACTTCACCTCCAACGGCAACGCGACCGAAATCCTGCTCGGCTTCGTCCCCACCGAGGTGGAGATCGTCGATGTGACGGACGCGCTCACCTGGAAATGGCAGTATGGCATGCCCTCCACGGACGCGATCAAGATCACGCTCGGGACCGTCGCGGGCGCGCTCGATACCACGTCTCAGATCGTCGTCGGGGGCTCGGTTGTGGACGGCTCCGGCGGCAACGGCACGGTGACGCTCGGTGCGACGCTCTGCGGCACCGCCAAGAACATCGTCTACAAGATCAAATAAGGCGCCTACCTCCCACGGTTTGGTTGCTGTGCGGGGGGCTCAATGCCCCCCTCTTTTTCTTGAGGTGCCAAGATGATGGACGGGGACTGCTTCCTGCGGGTGTACCGTTTCGATAACGGTTACACGGTCGAGATCAAAGACCCGGCGATCGTCAAGTACAACGCCGCGCGCGACAAGAAGAACTCGGCGCGCAAAGATGGCGCACCCTATCTCGAATACAAAGACCCCTGGAAGTCCTTTGTATTCGACACCGCGGTGAAGGTGCAGGCCTTCATCGGCAAGAACATCTCCAAGGCTATCGTGGCGGCGAAGGCAGAGGAAGCCGACTTCGGCACCGCGTTCGACATGGCGGCTTCAACACCGGAGAAAGAATAATGGCCAGAAAGCCTCTGCCCCCGACCCCGATTGTGAGCGACGAGAGCGCTCTCATGGAGGACCTGGAGGACACGACCTCGAACATCATGCAGGAGGACACGCCGCCCCCGCCGCGCGCGGGCAAGGTGACCCCGAAGGTCGTCATGCCGGGGAACAAGGGCGTCGAGACGATGCGGATATTGCTGGAGGACAACGCCGACATCCCCCCCAGCGGGCAATTCGTGGGGCACAACGGCGTCAATTATATGCTGCGCCCTGGCGTCTGGATGGATGTGCCATTGCCCATCATCGAGGTTCTCGATAACGCTATCATGCAGGTGCCCCAGCGAGACCCGATCATGAACCAGATCACCGGCTGGCGCGAGAAAAAGCGCTACCCCTACCGCATTGCGCCGGGGACGCGCCAAGCAGCATAAGGAGCAACCATGGTCGTCGGAGACTTGCTCGCGGAACTGCGGGAGAACATCCTGCGGGATAAGTCCGATCAGGTCTCAGGGACCGCGTTGGACCAGCTATGGTCAGATGCGACGTTGATCCGTTATATTAACGAGGCGCACATCCGCTTTGCGAAGCGGAGCGAGTGCCTCCGCGACGTGACCCCCTCCGAGTTGACCCAGGTCAACACGGTGGTGGGGACCGAGCGATACGCGCTGGACCCCAAGGTCATCGGGGTGCTGTCGGCGCGGTTCATGGGGCCGCCGAACCCAGACGGCGCGGACCTTGCGCGCGCGGGGCACGCCAACCTCGACACCTACCGCGCCACGGACAATATGTTCTTCGACACCAGCTATCTGGTGACGGCGATACCGGGCAAGACGCTCGCGTTCTCGACGGACGAGGGCATGCTGGCGGATGGCAGAAACGCGCTGAACTCGATGTGCTTCCGCGTGTTCCCGAACGTGGGCGCTGGCTACGCGGGGCTCATACAGCTTAGGATCGTGAGGTTCCCGCTCTATAAGCTGAGCCTGGACAACCTGGACGCTACCCCAGAGATCCCCGAGCAATATCACCTCAACATGCTCGACTGGGCGGGCTATCTGGCGCTGCGCCAGCCCGATCTCGACGTGGCCGGCGGCGACGCGCCCCAGCGGGCGAAAGACCTCGCGGACAGCTTCGAGAAGCATATTCAAGACGCCAAACGTGAGATACAGAGAAGGATGTTCGCGCCCGCTGCGTGGCAGTTCGGGCAGAACGGCTTCTCGTACCAAAGGGATTGGATCGGCTGATGGCTACGCTCCCCCTCCCCCAAGTGAGCCCTCAGGGCGGCCCGAACCCCAACAGCCCCTTTGGCGGGCTAACGGACCCCACGGCCTCGCTTCCTTCGATGGGTGGCGTAGCGCCGCCGCCTGCGCAGGGCGGCGTCACCATGGACGGTATCGCGCAGGCGACCGCAATGGCGAACCTACGCAGCCAGATGGCCGCTCAGACCGCGCCGGATGGCGGTCCTCTTGAGGGTTCCCGCCTCGGCGCGCTCTTTTCACCCGCGACGGGCGCGCCGTCGCCAGACGCGGTTGCGCAATACGACGCCGCGCGCAGCGCTGCGTCGCCCGGCGGCGTCATGGGCGCGATCGGCAGCTATATGTTCGGGACGCCGGAGGAGCGCGCGGCGCACGCTCAGCGTGTCCAGGCGACCGACATTATGAACTCCCCGCAGTTCGAGAGCACTGCGCAGGGCAGCCCCAGCATCATGCAGGAGCTACAGACAAACCCCGTGGGTGCGGCCATCAAGATCGGCCCGATGATCGAGGCCGCCGTGCAGGCGCAGAAGGGCGGCGCGGTCCCTGGGCCGATCTCGGTCCCGACCCCCACGGGGCCTAAGATGATGACCGACCCCGATCCCGCCGCGACGGCGGCGGCGGCGAAGGCTCACGGCGTCCCCCCGCACGTGGCGTATGCCATGGCGAACCCGCACCACCTTTCGGAGGATGAGTTCGTCCATGCTATGCAGGGGACCAATATGTATCAACTCCAGCAGATGTGGGAGATGCAGCACTATCTCAACCCGCAGCAGCAGGCCGCCGCGGGTGCGCTCAGCGTCGCGCAGCAGCAGGCCCAGCCCGGCGCTAAGCCGATGAACGCCGCTCAGACGCGGCTCTACGATCTGATGCGGGTCATCGGCGGCGCGGTGGTGCCGCTGCCAGAGACGGCGCACTAAGATGGGGGTCTTCGACCCAGTTACCGACCTCCCCACGATCACCCAGACTATCGGGAATGGGGACCCGTCGCTTGCGCCTCAGCCGGGCGAGGCGTCCGGCACGGGTGGCCTTGTCTCGTCCGCGCTGGGGTCAGGCCTCTACGGGGGCTTGGCGTCGCTCGGCTCGGGCGCGGAGGCGGCTGCGCGCGCGGCGGGGTTCAGCAGCGCGGCCGACGCCGCGGCGGCGTTCGCGCAGCGTCAGCGTGATACGGCGGCCACTTACGCGCGGCCCGATCTTGAGGGTGCCTCGATCCTCAGCCCGTCTGGCTTCGCGTACAAGATGCTCCAGGGGGTCCCCAGCTTCGCGACCGTCGCGGGCGGCGCGGCGCTGGCGACGATCGGTGCGCCGGAGGAGGCCGCCGCGGGGGTGTTGGGTGCGGGCGCGCGTGCGATGCTGGGCGGCTCGGCGGCGGCCTTTCCAGGAGCCGTAGGCGAGAACATTCAGCGCGCCCGTGACGAAGGGCAGCCCGTAGACCAGGGCACGGCGCTCAAGGCCCTGGCGTTGGGCGTGCCCGAAGCGGCGCTCCAGGCCGCTCTCCCCGTCATGGGTGAGGGCATGCTGGCGGGGCGCGTCGCGGGCAGCGCCATCCCCAAGATATTCGCGCCTGGGTCGCGCGTTGCTGGCGCTCTCGGTAAGAGCGGCGCGGCGACCCTCGGCAAGGTGGTGACCGGCGCGGGCATTGGCGCGGCGGTGCAGGTGCCGGCGGCGGCGGCCGGCGAAGCGCTCATGCAGCAGATGGGCGACCCCAACAGGTCGTTCGCGCAGCGCTCGCAGGACATCGTGAGCGCGGCGCTCTCGGGCGGCGTTCAGGGCGCGTTCGTTGGTGGCGCGCTGCACGCGATTGCGAAGACGCCCCCGGCGGAGGTGACTGCCGCGGATATGCTGCGGGTCATCGACACGAAGACGGCCCCGGTGGACAACACCCAGCCAGGAGCGCCCAACAGCGCGAACATTCCGCAGGGGCCGCCGCCAGGCGGTCCAGGCCCTGTAGCGCGGCCCAACCCCATCCAGGATAGCGAGTTCGGGCGGGCGAATGTGCCGCCGTATCCGGGGTTCAAAGGCGATGTTGTCCGGCCTGACATGGATCAGAGCCAGCCGGGGCAGCCCAATGTCGCGAACATTCCGGCTGCGATCCCTGTGGGCACTCCCGACAGTGGGGCGCGCGCGGGTATTCCGATTGCGCCGGGTGACCGGGGCGAAATCACCCGACCGATCCCCGTAGGCGTCCCCGATGGTGGCGCACTCGCGAATGTGCCCCCCGCGCCTGATCCCGGTGGCGAGGTTACTCGGCCGATCCCCGTGGTCACGCCGGGGGGCGGGGCGCGTGCGGGCGTTCCACCTGCGTCGGGCGAGCGCGGCGAAGTCACCCCGACACCGAGCAACCTAATCCAGGAGTTGCCGCTGCCCGGCGGCGCGCGTGCGAACATCCCGGAGACGCTGGCGAACAGAGGGAACGTAGTTCAGCCCCCGTCTCCGCAGCTTCAGATACCCTACGACCCATTGGCGGCGCGGGATGAGCGTGTGTCGCGCCCGGCGTCGAGCGACGAGCCGGTCATCACGCCTCCCCCGATCGGCGGCGACCTCACGCAGAGCACGGGCGCTGACCTGCTGGCCACGCTTATGCAGCATGGGCCGAAGAGTGAGGTCGGCCAGCGCATCGTGTCTGAGATCGACGCCCGCACTCAGGGCGTGCCGATCAAGAGCGCGGACGACCTGCGCGCCGTGCTGGCCCAGCAGGACCAGGACCGCGTTAAGGCGCAGGTGGCGCAGCAGCAGCTTGCGGCAGTCAAGCAGGCGACGGGCCTCGGAGAGAAGGGCCTGAAGGCGTTCCTGCCCGCGGCGCACGCGGCGCTGGGCGACGATGTGGGCCTGAAGGCGGCTGTCTACGATCAGGTCCAGAGCAAGCTGGCGGCGCAGAAGGCCCCGGTCACCGCGCTGGACATCCCCCAGATCCTGGGCAAGCGGCTGACCAACTTGGCCCGCTCCGACGCCGTGGGCGTCTTGGATGACAAGGGGAACTTGGTTGATCCGCGCGCTACGCAGGAGCAGAACGACACCGCTCAGGCGCAGACCGCCGCGGACCAGGACGCGACCACCAGTCTTGGGCCAAACCCGCATGTGCCGTCGCGCGATCTGCGTGACGCGATCCCTGAGGGGCACCAAGCGAAGTGGGACGCGCTTGAGGCGCTGCGTAAGGATGCCCCCCAAAACTTCCTGCCCATGATTGACGAGCAGCAGTCCAGGCTTGCCACCCCCAAGGGCGGCGAGGCCGGGCGGGTTGTTTCCGCGACGGCGAGGCTGCGCAAGGCGATCGAGGGTCAGAAGGCCGTGGACGCGGCGACGCTCGCCAAGCCTGAGCCCGCGACGCCTCTCGCGCCCGTAGACGAGACCCAGGGCGCGAGAAAATTCAGCCCCTCCGTGAGCGAGGCGAAGGCGGCTGCGGACGCGCTGACCACCCGACTGGGCACCGCCAAGGCGGCAGGAGGCGCGCGGAGCTTCAATGACGAAATCCAGCGGATCGGCGCAGAGGCGCTGTCGAAGCAGGACCAACTTAAGAGCAAGCAGAAGGGCGCGAAGAATGGCGTTCAAGAGCGAAGCCCAGCGCCGGTGGGCGCTCAAGAACAACCCGAAGTTGGCGGCCGAAATGGAGGTAGAGACGCCCAAGGACAGGCCCCTGCCGGAAAGGTCGAAGCATCCGCTCGCGCTGAAGTCGCACAAACAGCGCCGAAAGAGCAGATAACGCCCGAGCATGTCTCCGCGATCACCAAGGCGCTGAAGGCGGCAAAGGACAACATCGACGCCCTCAAGGCGCAGACGCTCGCGCAGGGCAAGCGGGGCGAGAAGGGCCAGGAGAAACTCACGGCTCAATACCAGAGCGTGCTGGACACCGTAGAGAAGCAGCGCGCCCAGATCGAGGCCGCGCTGAAGTCTGGCGATCCGGCTCAGCTTGCGAAAGTGGGCAACGATCACTTCTCCAGCAAGGCGTATGACGACTTCTACGAGCACCTGTCGGTTAAGGGGCAGAAGCTGTTCGACGCGCACGCCCAGATATTGGACAAGCTCCTGGACGCCGTGAAGGAGGCGTCGGGTCAGAACCACACGCTGATCGGCGATCAGGCGTTCTCGTCGCGCGAGCCGACGCCACATGACCAAGTGCTCTCGGACATGCTCGACCGGGGCGCGACGACGCGCGAGATGCTGGAGCACACCGTGCGTAACGGGTCGAACTCGATACGGCGCTCCATGGCTGCGCGCATCTTGCAGAAGAGCAAGTCCAACCCAAGCATCCGGTTCGGCACGCTCGACGAGATGGCCAAGGATCACCCGACGAGGCGCAATGTCTACGGGGATTACAACGACGCGCTGAACCGCATCCGCATCTTCGACAAGGCCGACCTGGAGCACACGCTGCTGCACGAGGCCACCCATGCAGGGACCGTGCGCGGCCTCGCGAACGACCCTGCGCTGGCAAAGGAAGCCGCGACGCTGCACGCTGCCGCCAAGGCGCAGATGACGCCAGAGGAGGCCGCGCACCCCAGCATGGCCAACCCGGAGGAGATGGTGGCGGAGGCGGGGTCGAACGCGGACTTCGCCAACCTGCTGGACACCATGAAGGGGCCGGGAGGCTCCTCGATCTGGCAGTCGGTCAAGGACCTTGTGCGGCGCATCTTTGGCTTCCCGAAAGGGGCCGAGAGCATGCTCGATCACGTCGAGAACTTGGCGGATCGCGCGGCCGACGTGACCAATAACGCGGCGACCCCGCGCGGCATGGAGAGGGTCACCGGGCTTTATGCGCGCACGGTCCAGGATGCCATGCGCGAGGGTGTGGAGAAGGCGTCCCGCGTGGCCGACCTCAAGGGGTTCACCCCCACGGCGTATAAGATGAGCCTGTTCTGGCGCAACCTGGACGACATCGCCCGCGGCATTGGGCATCGGCTGCCCAGTCTGCTCCAGGCTGTGCAGGACAAGCGCGACTATCACAACTATGTGGAGAGCATGCACGCCGCGGTCGGCGTGGCGGACAACGCCCGGCGCGCGCTGGACAAGAAAGGCCAGGAGAACCTCTCTGACCTGAAGATGGCGAGCCCCAAGCGCATCGACCCCCAGCTTGCGCCGGCCCAGCACACTTGGTTGTCCCCCGAGCGCCTGAAGGAGCTTACGCCTGAGATCCTGCGATACAACCGATTGTGGGCGCAGATGAATGGTGGCGACCGTGCCGTCGCCAAGGCCTACACGCAAACGCTGCACGCGTCCGAGGCGCAGATGTACGCTGCTCAGGTGGCGCGCGGCCGGCAGGTGGTGGAGCGGAGCGGGCTCAAGATCAACCTCGCCAGTGACCCCATGGAGCGGTTCAACGGCGACATCAGCGGGATGAAGACCGACCCCACGCGATCGCGGGGCTTCTGGAAGAACGAGGCCGAGACCCTGGCCCACGCGGTGCGCGCGTACACCGATCACGCGATCGAGGCGATCAAAGCGGAGCCGGACCCCGAGAAAGCCGCGGCGATCAAGCGCCACATCGAGGACGCACGGTCGTGGCAGGCGGGCATGACGCGCACCGAGAAGGCGCTCACCCAAGAGCCCAACTTTCCCGTGCGGCGGTTCGGTGACCAGCATGTATCGTGGGAGTTGGCGGACAACTTCGGCCCGGCGGAAGCCGCCAAGCTGCGGGCGATGCTCGACGCCAAGGGGTTTACGGGCATCGCCATCGACCACAACATCGACAACAACACCGCCTATGCGCGCGTGAAGGGGCTTACGGCCGGTGACGCCCTGAAGGATGTCATCAAGGCCGCGATCCAGAAGGGCCTCGTCAAACAGATCAAGTCCTCTGGCGATGTCAAGAACCTCTACAACGTAGCGGGGATGATGCCCTCGGACGTGACCTCGCAAATCCAGGCGTTCCGGGATAACTTCCCGCCGATGGACACGTCGGGGCCGGACGCCGCGCGCGCGGTGGCGTATAACGAGGCCGTCGAGCGCCAACTCGACCAGATGCAGCAGTCGCTGATGGACATCTTGTCCGACACGAATATGTCGAAGCTGCTCGCGTATCGCGAGAACGTGCAGGGCATGAGCACTGACATGGCGCGCGCCTCGCTTGAGCGCGGGAGCAACATGGCGCACGCCGTGTCGCAGATGTTCATGGCCAGCCGCATGGACGCGACGCGCAAGGCGCTGAAGGCCGAGGTGGAGGCCGCGAAGCGAAACCCCGACATGGACCTTGGGACCCAGCACAAGATCCAGGCTGCGGCCAACGAAACGCTCCTGCGCGACGCTCAGCGTCAGTGGCGCGTGGAGCCGAACATCTTCGACCGGGTGCGCCGGGCGACGCACATCCTCGATCTTGGGCTGTCGGTGCCTTACGCGCTGACGCTGGGGACGCAGACGTGGACGCTGGGGCTCTCGGAACTGACGAAGCATTTCGGGGCCGTGCGCTCCGCGCGGGCGATCGCCAGCGCGCACCCGATGGCGTTCAGGATCATGAAGGCGGCGTTCAGCGGTAACGACAAGCTGGCGTTCACGCTGACGCGGGATAAGCTCGATGCGGCCGGCGTGCCGAAGGCCGTGGCGGATTATATCTTGCACCTTAACAACATGGGTGCGTTCGACACATCGTACACCCAGTGGGTGCGGGACGGGATACATCACCATGATGGCCCCATCCGCCAGCTTCATGACATCTCGGGCGCGTTCACGACCTACAGCGAGATGCTCCCGCGGCTCGTGCAGGCCGTCGCGTCGCGAGAACTCTACAACGAGCGCGCGGCGCAGGGCAAAGCGCCACGGAGCCCTGAGTTCAACGATGTTCACTCGTTCGCGTTGAACCAAGTTAACAACTCGCAGTTCTCCTGGCTGGCCGACCTCAACCCGCGCGCCTTCGGCAAGCACGGTGTGGCCGGCGCGGCGTCGCCGCTGGTCGCGCAGTTCCAGGGGTTCCGCGTGAAGATGCTGGAGAAGCTGCACCGAGAGGTGGCGGACGCGTTCGGCGCGCGCGGCCCCGAATACGCGACGCAGGCCCGGCGCTTCCTCCTCATGCACCTTGCGGCGCAGACGGCGCTCGCGGGCACCATGGGGCTGCCCGCTGCCAGCATGGTCGCGGGCGTCTATGACCGGCTGGCCGACTGGGCGACCGGCGACCACACGCACGACCTACGGGCGAGCTATCGTGGGTGGCTGAGCACGGTGTTCGGCAACGGTGTGGGCGAAGCGTTGGCGCACGGCGTGCCACGGCTGGGCGGCATCGACTTGTCGGAGCACCTTGGGGAGGATCGTCTTCTGCCCCTCACTGACCTGATGACCAACAAGAAAAAGCTGGAGGACGAATATACCGACATGCTCAAGGCCTCGGCTGGCAGCGCGGCGCATGTGGGGTATAACATGCTCCTGGGCGCACGGGATTTGTCCAACGGGGACTACCTTGAGGGCGCGGCGAAGTTCATGCCTGAGATGGTGCGTAACGTCATGGAGGGCGCGCAGCTTGCGCGCTACGGGTACGTGGACAAGGCGGGCTTCAAGTACCCTGGCGGCGACCCCTCCTCCGGGGACGTGGCGGCCAAGATGCTGGGCTTCACGCCATCAGATGAGGCCAACTACGAGGAGAAGGCGCAGACCGTCGAGGGCGTCAAAGCACGCCAGGAATACGACGCGCAGAATATCCAGACGCACCTCGCGAAAGGGTTCAACCGGCAGGACCCGGCGATGTACGGGAGATGGCTTCAGGCTAACAATCAGTTCATGTTGTCTCATCCCGGCCTGCCTCCGCCGGTAATGGGGTTCGCAGGCTACCTGCGAGAGCACATGATGTCGTCGGCGATGGCCGGCGCGATGGGCACACCCTTGGGTGTCTCGCCACGTGATTTCCTCACGCGTGGCATGGTGTCGTATGGTAATGCAGGGGACAGGTAGGAGACTTAAAAATGGGCAAGAGCGCTTCCTTCGATAACAGCTTCCTCAAGCTGGTCTTTAACGCGGTCGGCATCGCGAACCTCGCGGACAACACCGCGACCTCGCCGCTGACGAGCCTCTATGTGTCGCTGCACACGGCGGACCCCACGTCGTCGGGCAATCAGTCGTCGAGCGAGGCCACCTACACCGGCTACGCTCGCGTCGCGGTGGCGCGCAGCACGGCGGGCTGGACCGTGACGGGCAACAGCGTCAGCCCGGCGGCGACGATCAGCTTCCCGGCGTGCACCGGCGGCACCAACACGATCACCAACCTGGGCATCGGCACGGCGGCCACGGGCACGGGCGTGCTGCTCTACAGCGGCACCGTGAGCCCCAACATCTCCGTGGCGTCCGGCGTCACGCCGCAGTTGACAACGGCCACCACCGCCACCGAGAGCTAAGCCGAGGCCCCGCGTGGGGCATCTCACCGCAGGAGGGTGCGTCGATGCAGTCGAATTTTGAGCGTGCGCTGGCACGGGTGCTCGTCTACGAGGGCGGGCTGGCGCACATCCCCGGCGATCCGGGAGGGCTCACCAACAAGGGCATCACGGAGGCCACCTACACGAACTGGCTCTACCGCCAGCGGCTGCCCCCGATGTCGGTGGCGAACATCACCAACCAGCAGGTCTATTCGATCTACAAGGCCGACTATTGGGACCGCATCCGGGGCGACGACCTGCCCACCGGCGTGGATTTCTGCATCTTCGACGCGGCGGTCAACTCGGGCGTCAGCGCGGCGGTCTCGTGGGCGCAGGCTGTGCTGGGGATCACCATTGACGGGGACCTCGGCCCGGCCACGGAGAGGCACCTGGGGAGCATCGGCGCGGACACTTTCGTGCGGGAATACTGCGCGCGGCGGCTGGGCTCGCTGAAGCGCCTGCGCACCTGGGGCGAGTTCGGCCGCGGCTGGTCGGCGCGCGTCGCCAACGTGCAGAAGACCTGCATCGCCTGGGTTGAGAGCCAGGGCGCGGTGCATGGTCCCGACCCGATCCAGGTCGCGCCTCTGGGCGGCCAGAACAAGGCGGACATCGGCACGATCCCCGTGTCGCGCGTGGGCAGCATCGTCACGCAGGGCGGCGTCGTGGCCGGCGGCGTCGTGGCGGCGACCGCGCAGGCGGGGCAGTCGCTCTCGACCGTCAGCACGGATGGCCCGTTCGAGTTCGTCAAATACGTGGTGGGCGGCCTGACCGTCGTCGGGGCGATCGCGGGGCTCATCGTCCTCGTCAGCCACAAGTGGAACGACGACGCGGCGAACTCGGTGGCGACGGCCAAGGTGGACCTCAACGCGGACGGCACCTCGATCCCGGTGCCGATCAGCGCGGCGCTGGCCCAGGTGGTGCCGCCGGCCCCGGCGATCCACCCTGGCGTCGAGGCGACGCTGGTGAAGCTCAATGGGTAACATCGGCGGCGAGATAGCGACGGGCGCGGCGAGCGCGCTCTTCGGCATCATCACTCACGTCCCTCTGGCTGTGTGGGTCATTCTCATGGGCGGGCTCCTCATCTTCGGCACCCTGATGCGCTATCTCACGAACATCAAGGTGGACATCGCGCTGGTGACCATCTTCGTGGGCCTCAGCCTCGTCATCTACTACCGTGGCCACTGGATCGACATGGGCTACAACCAAGCCCTCGTCAAACTGAAGGCGGCCCAGGCGGAGGTGGCGGCGTACAAGCGCACCAACGGGATGATCCAGGCGTGCTACGCGCAGAACGGCAACACGTCTTTTTTGTGGGACCGCACGCAGGGGAAGTGCCTGCGTGCGGACGGCGCGCTTCAGTGAAGGAACTGGCGGATGGCCTTCAAACTTCTCGACCGAGCGCGGATGTCGGTCTCCGGGTCGCCGGGGACCGGCAACATCGCGTTGGGTGCGTCAGTGACCGGCTATCAATCGTTCATGCAGGCGGGCATCAGCAACGGGGACACGTTCCCCTACGCGCTCGTGGACGGCACCAACTGGGAATACGGCGTCGCCACCTACGCGAGTGCCGGTAATCAACTAACGCGCACCGTCTCCAAGACGAGCGCGCAGACCAACGCGCCCCTGTCGCTGTCGAACAAGACTGTCATATCGAGCGTCGTGCGCGCCGAAGACATTACCCAGGTGACCACGCTGACGGGCCTGACGGATGTCAGCGCCGCCCCGAGCGCCGCCACCAACGGGTGGTATCTTGGTTGGAGCAGCACGGATGATGACTTCACGCTGATCCAGCCCACCTACGCGGCGCTGTCGGGCGCGCCAGCGATCCCCACGAACGCGAGCTTCACCCTTGAGGGGCTGGGGGATGTGAGCGCGTCGCCGGGGCCGTCCACGGACAGCTACAACCTCACCTGGAGTGAGGCGACCGCCAAGTTCGTGCTGGCCCCGCCCGTCTACGGCCAGAAGTACCGCGTCGGGACGTTCATGGCCGGCACGATGAACGCGAACGAGCTTCTCGCGCAATACGCCGCCGCGGACACCATGTATCTACCGGTGGGCGCTGCGGGGTCGAGCGCCTACGCCAACACGCCCCCCAGCGCCAGCACGACGGTGAGCATCGAGGTCGCGGGCACCGTGGTGGGGACCGTCTCCTGGACAGCGGGCAGCCACGCAGGCACATTCTCGGTGGCCACGGAGGCGACCGTGACCGCAGGCGAGGCGGTGTCCTTGGTTGCTCCCGCGTCTCCCGATGCGGCGATGGCGGACATATCAATCACGCTGGTGTTCAGCGCTCTTCCTTGAGGTGTGAGATGAACGTTTGGCATGACGGTTTTGACAGCTACGCGGTCGTCGCTGACCTCAGCTCCCAAGGGTACGGCACGACCAGCCTTGCGCTCGGGCTGACGACGGGGAGGTTCGGCGGCGGTGGCATTACGGTGTCCGACGGGAACTACGAATACCTCGCCAAGTCTCTGACGTATGCCCTCGAACTGTGGGTCGGCGTGGCGATTCACGCCAACTCCACGGCGAACGCCGACAGGGCGATCGCCACGTTCATCTCGTCCGCAGGCGTTGAGGGCTACCTGACGTTCAATCCCGTGACGAAGACGGTGAAGGCGTGGCGGGGGCTCCAAAACACGCTTCTCGGGTCTGCGATTATTTCCGGCTTCGCGAACCTCTCGTGGGGTTGGTGGGACATTCATTACAAATATAGCACCACCGTAGGCGTCTTTGAGGTCTGGTTCAACGGCGTCCAGGTGCTGAACCTCACCGCCCAGAACACCGCGCAGGACACAGGGCAGACGGCTCTCTCCACTGTCTCCATCGCGTCGAACGCCGTGGGTGGTGGGCAGCCGTGCCTCGGCATGACCTTCGACGATCTGGTCATCAACGACACGACCGGCACCTACAACAACGGCCGTCAAGGCGACAGCCGGATCGAGACGGTCACGGCGACCAGCGACGCCACGCCCAACAACGGCACGCCCTCCACCGCCGGCTCGCACTATCCGATGGTCGATGAGGCTCAGTGGAACACGACCAACTACATTACCATGACCAACACGTCTGGGCAGGAGGAACTGTTCGGCATGGGAGCGTTGTCGGGGACGCCCTCGGCGATCTCGGCGCTGCGGGTGGTGCTGCTGGCCGAGAACACCGACGCCGGCACGGCGGCGCTGGAGAGCGTGGTGGTGTCGAGCGCCACCGAGTTGGACGGCGCGTCCACCAACCTAACATCCAGTTGGGGGCGCTACAGCTTCCTCTACGAATACGACCCGCACACGTCGGCGGCGTGGACGGCGGCGGCGGTTAACGCCGCGCAGATTGGTTGGAAGGTGCCGTGACCAGCCAAGTCGTAACCACTCTAAAGTCTGAGGTCCTCCACAAAGGTAGCCCTCAGCAGAGGGTTACGACGCTTAAGGGCGAGGTACTCTACAAGGGCACCCCGTCTCAGCGCATCACGACGCTTAAGGGCGAGGTACTCTACAAGGGCACCCCGTCTCAGCGCATCACGACGCTCAAAGTCGAGGTGCTCTATACGTTGCCCCCGGCGGGTTCGGTAGGCGCGATCGCAGGCACGTCGAGCGTCTCGGGCGTGGGCGTGGAGAGCGGTGTTGGCGCTGGCACGCTCACAGGCACGTCGAGCGTCTCGGGCGTCGGGAACGCGCTGACGCCGCCGAAGGGCACGATCGCAGGCACGTCGAGCGTCTCGGGCGTCGGGAACTATTATTCGACCACGGGCGCGGGCACGCTCACGGGCGCGTCGAGCGTCTTGGGTGTGGGGCAGATGACCGGCAACGGCTCGGGGGCGGGCGTGGTCGCCGGGTCCTCCGTGGTCACGGCCTTCTCCCCCGGCGGCAGCGCGTCGGGGGCTGGTACGATTGCAGGGATCGCGTATGCTCGGGGCTACGCGCCGGGCGCGAAGAAACGCCGAACCGTGATGGTGGTGAGATGACATTCAGGCTGGTCAACCGAGTTCGGATGTCGCTCTCGGGCACCGCCGGGACCGGCGCGCTCACGCTCAACACCGCCGCCGTGGGGTTCCAATCGTTCTCGGCCGCGGGGATGTTGGATGGCGACAGCACGCCCTATCTGATCGAGGACGGGAGCCCTGTCGGGAGCGCCTGGGAGATTGGCCAGGGCACTTATCACTCGAATGGGACGTTCACGCGCGACACGATCACCCAGTCGAGCCTTGGGGGTGCGACTGCGATAAGTGTCACGTCGAGCGCGATCCTGAGCGGCACTCTGCGCGCGCAGGACGCCGCCGCCGTTCCGCCAGCCTCGCCTAGCGTGGTGCAATATGTGAACCTCCAGGAGGTTGGGGGAGCCGGGGTTGACCTTACGTTGCCCGCCGCGCCGACGCCGGGGAACCACCTGCTGTTCATCGCGCGCGGAGGGTCTGGCGTTTATATGTATAATGCCGACTGGCAGCAGTTTGCAGCGTCGGGCGACAACTACTCCTTCGGTTTCGGTTTCAGGGCCGTGCGCTCGGGCGACACCGCCGGGCCGTACACGCTGGGCTCCCCAAGCGCGAGCGTCGTGACGGACGCCATCGTCATTGAAGTGGCCAACTTCGATCCGCAGTCGTTCGGGGTCGCCCAGGTCCACCAAGAGCACGTGGGCACAACCAACCTGGGGAGCAGCACCGACCCAGGGATCGGCACCCTTGGGACCGTGGGGAACCTACTGATCGTGTTCGCGGCGGGGGACGCCGTTACGCTCCACGTCAACTCGCCGACGATGACCTACAACATCACATCGACTGGGATGGCGTACAACTCCACGCAGGCGTTCGGGCACGCTGTCACGACCAATGAGTGGGGAGATTTTAACGCCTACGTGGGGTCCGGCACCGTCAACGCGCTTGTGCTGAACCTCTCGGGGGCCGCATGACCTCTCAGGTCGTAACGACGCTCAAGAGCGAGGTTCTCTATAAGGGGAGCCCCGAGCAGCGCGTCACGACGCTCAAGAGTGAGGTTCTCCACAAGGGCAACCCTGAGCAGCGTGTCACGACGCTCAAGAGTGAGGTTCTCTATAAGGGGAGCCCCGAGCAGCGCGTCACGACGCTCAAGAGTGAGGTTCTCCACAAGGGCAACCCTGAGCAGCGTGTCACGACGCTCAAGAGTGAGGTTCTCCACAAGGGCAGCCCTAAGCAACAGGTCACCTCGTTCAAAGTCGAGGTCCTCTACCCGCTCGCGGTGGTGATCCCTGACTGGCCGTCCGAGACGTGGCCCTCGCTGGGGTCGGGCGCGCTAGGCATGGGGCCTATCTCGGCCACCACGGGGTGGCCGCCTTATTATCTGACGGCCTCAGGCGCGGCCGCGGGCGCGTCGAGCGTCACGGGCGCAGGCCTGGGGCTCACTGTCGGGCAGGCCACGGGCACGATCGCGGGCACGTCGAGCGTCACAGGCGTCAACCCGCTCACGCCCGCGGTGGGCAGCGCAGCGGGCACGTCGAGCGTCGTAGGTTTCTCCCCGCCGCCAGGGAGCGTGGGCACGCTCACAGGCACGTCGAGCGCCGCGGGCGTGAGCGCGGCGCTGGCGAGCAGCCTGGGCGCGTCGGCGGGCGCGTCGAGCGTCTCGGGCGCAGGCGTGGGGCTCCTGACGACCACGGGGGCGTTGACCGGCGTCAGCGATGTGCAGGGCGCAGGCGCAGCGATCAGCCCCATAGTTGGAGCTTTGGCGGGCGTAGGGGTAGCTTTTGGCGTCGGCGTGGGGGCTGGCGTCGGCGTGGGCGCGGTCACGGGCGCGGGCGCGCTCACAGGCGCGGCGGTCTCGGTCGCCCAGGCGCGCGGCATCGTGGGCAACAACTACGCGACCGTCACAGGCGTGGCCACGCGGGCATACGCCAGCGCCGGGATGCTCGCGGGCGCGTCAAGCGTCTTGGGTGCAGGCACCGCGCTCATCCCCGCAGCAGGGGCGATCACGGGCGCGGGCGCGCTCTCGGGGATCCCCGCGGCACTGGCCCCCATGGGGGCCTCCGCGGGCCAAGCGAGCGTTCTGGGCGTGGGCGTCGCAGGCGCTCAAGGTGTGGGCGCAATCACGGGCGCGGGCGTCGTGAGCGCAACAGGCTTCGCGTTCGCGCACGTTGGGGCTGCCGCGGGCGTCTCCACGGTCGCGGGCGTGGGCGTAAGCGCGGTCACAGGCGCAGGCGCGATCGCGGGCGTGGGCGTGCTCACGGGCGAGGCGCTGAACAACGCCCTGGGCGTCGGCGTCCTGCTGGGCACGAGCACCGTGCTGGGCGTGCCAAACGCCGGCACGCTCGTCAACGCCACGGGCGTCGTTACGGGCGCGAGCGCCATGCTGGGCGTGGCCGGTGTGATCGGCACGGCCAGCGGCACGAGCGTCGTGCAGGGCCAGGGCGCGATCTTGGGCGTCGGGAAGGGCACGCTCTCGGGCGCGTCGAGCGTCGTCGGCGTGGCCGCCTCCGGGGTGACCACAGGGACCTTGGTTGGGTCGAGCACAGTTAAGGGCGTGCAGGGTTACATCGGGACCGCTGCGGGCCAAGCGAACGTCCTGGGCGCGGGCGGCTCAGGCGTCTACGGCACGGGCAACATCGCGGCGGGGGCTCTGGTCAAAGGCGTGGGCCATGCGTATAGTGCCGCGGTCGGCGACGCGTTGGGGGCTGCAAGCTCTGACGGTGTGGGGCGAGCGGCGATCCCGAGTGATGGCGTCGCCACGGGCGCGGCCGACGTTACGGCGGTTGGACAGAGCCTTGGAGGCGGGACAGGCATACTTATAGCCTCGTCTGCGGTGTCGGCCCAGTCCACGACTTTGGCTCGTAGCGTCGGCCGCGCGATCGGCCTGGGGCATGTCCAGGGCGTCACCGCGTTCGTGCGCAGCATCGTAGGCACAGCGGCCGGCGCGGGCGCGCTGAAGGCCATCTCTCTGGCGCAGGCCGCCAGCGTGGGGGCCGTGGCGAGCAGCGCCACCGTGCAGGGCCAGGGACGCGCGCTTATCGCCGGTGTCGGGAGCGCGGCGGGCGCGTCGAGCGTGGCAGGCGTGGGCAATATCCCCGCTTACGCCCATGGCTACATGCGCGGGAGCGCCTTGGTCTTGGGTGAGGCGAACATCTTCGCCCCGACCAAGAGCGTCATAAACGCGGGCGCGCAGGTCTTGGGGGCGAGCGCCGCGCTGACGGCGAGCAGGGGCTTCGCTGTTGGCCATTCCCTCGTGATAGGGTATTCGTCTGAGCAGCAGGTTATGCGCCCCGGCACCGTGACCGTGACGCTGGGGACGCTGGGAACCATAACGGTGACGCTGGAGAGCCCTGCTGCGGTCACCGCAGTCGTCGCTCAGCAGGCTGCGGTCCAGGCAGCGATTGGTGTGGCGGGGAGCGCAGCCTGATGTCCGTGATCGTCCGAAAGAACCTCGCCACATTTTCGCTCGTGTTCACCGCGAGCGATGGGTCGGCGACGCAGCCCTCGGCTGCGAATGTGAACATCGCGTATATAGACCTGGGCGGCGCGAGCCACACGACCAACATAAATTTGACACTGACAAACGGCGCATGGGTCGGGACCTGGGACACGTCAGCGTCCGGCGAAGGCACAGTATTCTGGGCGGCTTACGGCTACGGAACGCTGCAAGCCGCTGCGCAGGGATGCTTCGAGGTCGTCGCTAATCTGGCGAACACGGTGTAATAGCAAGGGAGGTCTGGGAAGAGGGGACCCCCGGTGCTGGATGACATCCTTGGGTATATCGGCGGCATAACTTTCAAAGACTGGGGTGGGCCGGTCATGGCGGCTGTAATTGCACTATCTGGTGTGTGGTACACACAACGCTCCAAGGTCAGGCTGACGAGGGAGCGGGACGCGCGGGACACCGAGAGGCTCCAGCGCGAGGCCGCCGAGCGCGCGAAGACGGGCGATCGCACGTTCGACATCGCGGCCACCCACGACCTGACGGTGCGGTTCAAGGCGCTCATGGATGGGTATGAGGCCCGCATCCTGGACCTGACCAACGAACTGCGCGCCACCAAGGTAGAGCTACGCGAGGCGCGCATGGAGATCATCCAGTTGAGGGAGCGGCTCGATGCCGGCTGAAACACCCCAGGGCGTCCCAGAGAGCATCGTCTTCCAGAGCTTCACTGGCCTGAAGAACACTGTTGACCGTGGCAAACTTGGACCACGTGACCTCGCGGTCGCCGTGAACGTCGATCTTGACGACGAAGGGCAGCCGCACCGCCGCCGGGGCTATACCCAAATGGCCACGGGCAACTTCCATAGCTTGTTTGAAGCAAGTGATGGAACTGTGTATGGAGTGAAAAATGGCGATCTCGGCATCATCGAGCAGGACTACGCCTTCACTATCCTACAGGCCAACACAGCAGGAGAGCACAACGACGGCGACCCGAATATCTCCTATTGGCAAATCGGAAACAGCATCTATTTTACCGCCCCTTATTGCTCAGGCATTATCACTCATTCGACGGGGCTAGTCAGCCCCTGGGGGCCAGCGCAATCGTTCTGGTATTCCCCAGTGGTTGATCCTTCGAGCACCCTGCCCGCCATCGCGGGTAAACTGTATGGGGAGCCTCCACGCGCCAGCGCCCTGGCCTATTACAACGGTCGGCTCTACCTCGGAGCGGGGAAGATGCTTTGGGCGACTGTGTTCAATCTCTACACCCTTGTGGACAAGACGAGAGGGTTCATCCAGTTCGAGGATGACATAACCATGGTGGCCGTCGTGAGCGACGGCCTCTACGTCGGCACGACCGAGGGCATCTGGTTCCTCGGCGGAGCGTCCTTCGAGAAGCTCCAGCGGCGGCGCGTCATGGACAGCCCGGTGGTCCCTGGCTCGCTCGTCTATATCCCCAGCGAACTGGCGAACCCGCCCGGCGTCGGCCCCAGTTATCGACCCAACCCGGAGATGGAGGTCTCCGTCGCGTTCATGACGACGCGGGGCTTCTGCGTCGGCGGCGACGGCGGCCGGTGCTCGAACCTGACCGAGGCGGACTTTTTCTTTCCCGTGGCGCGGCGCGCCCCGGCGTTCTTCCGCCGGCAGGACGGCATGAACCACTACGTCTGCTGCATGCAGACCGATGGGCCGCCTGTGAACGGCGCGCGCAGCGGAGATTTTGTGGACCCCACGATCCAGCGTGGTAATGCTCTCTGGGTGGATGTGTCGGAAACTGCAAAAGCGAGGGAGAGTTACACATGAACTACGTCAAGCAAGCGAGTGGGCTCCTGACGCCCGACAAGGGCCTCGTGGTGGGGCGCTATCACGCCAAGCTCTTTCGCAAGAGAGAGTTGATCGACGAGTGGGACTTCGAGAACACCGTCGTCAACGAAGGCCTGATTGCCATGCTGAACGTCCTGTTCACAGGGCAGTCGAGCATCTCGAACTGGTATCTGGGCGTTTTCCAGAACAACTATACGCCCGTCGCGACCGACACAGCGTCCTCGATCGTGGGCAACGCGGGCGAGTTCACGGGCTACACCGGAGGGGCGCGTCCGACCTTCTCGCCGGCCGCCGCGACGCAGCCGACGCCCACGGTCAGCAACTCGGCGACCCAGGCGATCTTCACCTTCTCGGGCACCGCGACGCTGACGGGTGCGTTCCTCATCTCGTCGGCGACGCCCGGCTCGAACACCGGCACGCTTTACAGCGCGGCGCAGTTCGCGTCGTCCAAGCAGGTGGGCAACACGGACCAGCTTCTCCTGACCTACAGCACGTCTCTCGCCTCGGCGTAACCCATGGCCGATCTGACCAGCGCCCTCGCTGACAGCCCACTGGCGTCCGAGGGCTACGCCTTCGTCAACGTCACGGCCCTCAGCGAGGCCGTGACCGTCAGCGACGCCTTCACGCCGACGATCAAGCCCGGCGGCGTCGTGGGTGACCACGCCACCGCGAGCGTGGCGATGGCGCTGGCGCTCACGCATGGGCTGGTCTCGCCCCCGGCGATCGCGATCGCGCGGGACACGCTGCGTGTGCGCCGGCCGGCCTCGCTCACGTCGAGCGCGGTCGCCAGCGGGACGTTCACGCCCACGTTCAGGCACCTCGTGCGCGAGCGCGCGAAGGCGCGCGACACGCTCACGACCAGCTTCACGCTGCACACGGCCCTGAGCGAGAGCGTCAAGGCGCGCGCCAGCGCCACGCTCCAGGACGCCAAGGACGCGTCATCGAGCGCCGTCGCCAGCGACACTCTCTCGACGCACTATGTCGCGGGCGCGCTCCTCGAAGAGAGAGTGAGCGCGCTGGTCGCGCTCTCCCCCGCGAGGCGCGCCAACATAGCCATGCTGGAGGTGGTGCGTCCGAGCGATCTGGCGACGACCAATTTCCACTGGCGCGTGGCGCTCTCCGACCTCGTGAGCGCGAGCGAGCTTTATCAGATCGCGGGCGCGGGCGTCACCTGGGCGATCAACACGCGCACCAAGGCGATCACGCAGTACGCGAACTGGGCCTTCAACAGCTTCGCCAGCGTGAACAGGAAGTACATCGCCGCCGACCAGAACGGGCTCTACGAGCTTGACGGCGCGCGCGACCCGAACGCCGTCAACGTGGCCGCGACGCTGGGGTCGGGCTACACGCGGATGAACGGCACGAAGTTCGCCGGCCTGAAGGGCGTCTACGTCGGCATGCGCGGACAGGGCACGTACCAACTAACGCTGCTCTCGGGCGACGGGCGGTCTTGGGTGTACGAGAAGGTGTCGAACCCGTCCCGCGTGACAACCAAGTTCAACATCGGGAAGGGGCTGCACACGAGCTACCTCGCGTGGGAACTCACCAACCAGGATGGGCAGGACTTCGACTTTGAGGTGGTCGAGCTTGTGCCGATGATGAGCGGCAGGCGGATCGGGTGAGCGACAGCTACCATCCGCAGCCATGGCTCTCGCCCAGCCCCGGCGGCATACAGCGCCCCATGGGTGTGCGCACGAACATCAACCTGCCCCATGACGCGAACCAAGCCGACACGGCCGCGCTCACGCAGATCGCGCACGGCATCGTGCAGGCGAACGCGCAGAACATCAGCAGGTTCGTGGCCAACAACCGTCAGCAGCACGCGCTCAACCAGCAGCCCTACGCGGAAAAAGTGATCCGCCACGACGGGCTCGACGCGCGCTGGAGGATCAACCACGGGCACGAGAAGCTCGAACTGGAGGTCTACCCGCTGGGGCGGCGAGGGGCCAGCACGAACACCAGCGACACCAACCTGGATGGTTACCTCGTGTGGGTGCATGTCGATCCCTACTGGCCAAACCCTCAGCCCAACAACACGTCAGGCTCGCCGACCCCGTATATCGTCGCCATGAACGGCTACATCCTGGAGACGGCGTTCGCGATCACGGGCAAGTGCATCGGCTACCCGGTCCTGATCGGGAAGACAGCGCTCTTGTGCTCGTCGTATGTCGGGGATGTCGAGAACAATAACCCGATCGTGAACGACCCCAAGTTCAAACAACCAATCCCTGTGGCCCCCCCGACCGGCTGGGGCAGCTACAAGGCGGGCGCAGCGCCCGATGGCATCGCTCAGAGCGCGATCCAGAAGACGTTCGGGTATTGGTTGTTTGACTGGGAGAACCCCCACAACCCGTTTCAGTATCTGCAATACTTTAACACGTGGCATAATTGGAGAGGCTTCTGGAACGCCCAGCTTTCGGTCGCTGTCGGAGACCCTGTGTTCTCCAAGGGCATCTACTTCGCGTCGAGCCAGAAAGATAAGAGCCCGTTCAACCCGCGGGGGAAGAACAGTTTCGGCGTCACCGCGGCGTGTCAGTTCGCCGAGGAGGTGCCCATCTTCAATATGTTCTACGGTGAGTTTTACGACCGTGGGAAATATCGCGGGGCCGCGCAGTCGTGGCACATAGGCCGGTCTCCCGGCAGAACGATCGCCATTCCCGACAGCCCGCTCCTGTTCGCGACCGCGGGGTATGTCTATGACTACTCGGGTAACGACGGCGGAGGGATCGACTTTGATCTCACCCCGAGCGTCACCGCGAAAGGCTCGGCGGGCGACGACAACATCATTGACATCCATGGCGGCGTGGTCGTCGGGGGCGGTGCTGGGGGGGCCGGGCTCAACGCCGATCAGTTGGCTTCGGTTGACGATTGGATCGCGAAGGTCATCCAAGTCAACCAGCAGAACGATACGCAGGACAGCGCGCTTATCAACCAGAGGCTGGACGCGTTCAACGCCAAGTGGGCCACGCCCCAGAACAAGACCCTCTTGAACGAAGCCTATAATGTCCAGGCGTCGCTCAGTGCGATGAGCGACGCCAATGGGAATTACGCGCCCGTCACTTATGGCGCTGACGGGCCGGTCACTGTGGTCTACGGCACGAGCACATTCTATGGTCCAACGCAGAAGTATTGGTTCGAGTGGGACAACCAGTTCACCGGGCTGCTGATGCCCACCTACCCGCTCCATTACGGGCTGTATCTGCCGGGGGCGGGCGGTGCGAACTTCTACACGAACAACCCACCCACGCTCGCCAAGGGCCAGACGCTCGCCAACGGCGGGCAGGCCATGACGTACCAGGAGTTCTACACCTGGGCGACCAACTACGTGAAGACCGACGCCGTGCAGCAGCAGCAGACCGAGTACGACCAGATATACGCCAACCTGCCGCAGCCGGTGTACCCGGCGTTCCCTACCCTTCCTGGGGGTGACATCAGCAAGTTCACCTACAGTCGCATCACCATCTCGGGCAACTCCTGGAGCTACACACAATGACCAACAATACAGGACTGATCCCCCAGTGGGGCGACGCGGCCCAGATGTTCTCCGTCTCCCAGTCGCTCTTGACGCAAGCAGAGCAGTTGGTGACCAAACTCACAGATCAACAGTGGTATCAACCCTACGTCATCGGCCCGAGCTACCCGAGCATCGGCGCGCCGCCTGTGCCTCAACTGCCGGGCAACCCCACGCTTCAGGAGGTGATATGGACGACGCCCAACGCGCCCGCTGCGTTCGCGGCGCAGCCGCCGGACATCCTTGGGCTCTTCCCTGGTCCGTTCACCGGGGTCCAGCCTTCGCTCAACTTCGGGTCTCTCCCGCAGCCGGCCTACGGTGTGGCCCCGGCCTCCCCGTCTATCGACCTGAACTTCACCTATCCCACCCCGAGTGTGACGCTCCCGACCGCGCCGACGCTCCTGGCGCTGGACGTGATCGACTTCAACCCGTTCGATTACACCATTGCTAACTTCGAGGGGACCGTGCCGGCGCTCACCCTGGTCGCGCCGAACATCCTCAACTTCACCGAGCCGCTCGCCTATGCGAGCACGCTCTTGGACGATGTGGTCGCCAGCTTGGAGAGCGCGCTCACGTCGGGGACGGACACAGGGCTCGACGCCGACACGCAGCAGGCGATGTGGGACGCCGCGCGCGAGCGCGAATACCGTGAGACCCAGAGCGTGCTCGACGCGCTCGACCGCGACATGGAGGAGTTGGGCTACGCGCTCCCCTCGGGGGTGTGGGCCGATCAGCGCTACCGCACGCTCACGGAGCTTCAGAATAAGACCGCGGGGCTCAGCCGCGACATCATGGTCAAACAGGCTGAGCTTCACCTCGATAACGTCATGAAGTCGCGCGCGCTGGCGATCGACCTTGAGAGCAAATATCTGGAGATCCACAACCAAGCCGCGCAGCGCGCGTTCGAGAGCGCCAAGTATCAGACCGAGGCGGCGATCAGCCTCTACAACGCCAACGTGCAGGTCTACGAGGCGCGGCTGAAGGGCTTCGAGATGACGGTTCGCGCCTACGAGGCGCAGATCGAGGGGATCAAGGCGCGTGTGCAGGTGCTCACCGCCGAGGTGCAGTTCGAGCAGGCCAAGGCGCAGATCAACACCGCCTTGGTTGAACAGTACAACGGGCAGATCAAGGCGGCCGAGGCGGTGCTCGACATCGCCCGTATCCAGGTCGAGATCATCCAGACGCAGGCCAACGTCGAGAAGACGAAGGTTGAGGTGTTCGCGGCGCAGATCCAGGCGTTCGTCGCCACGGTCAACGGCTATACCGCGGAGGTGGAGGGCTACAAGGCCAACGCCGAGGCGCAGGGGGCGATCGAGGGCGTCTACAAGACGCAGGTCGAGGCCTACACCGCCCAGGTGCAGGGCGCGGCGGCGCAGAGCACAGCCCTGGTGGAGGGCTTCAAGGCGCAGGTCGTGGGCTACCAAGCCCAACTCGACACGTTCAAGTCGCAACTTCAGGCCATGGTCGAGCAGGCGCGCGCGGCGAGTGAGTTCAACCAAGCCGCCACCGCCGAATACAGCGCCCAGGTTCGGGCGGTCGGCGTCTATAACGAGGTGCTGGTCAAGGAGTGGCAGGCGATCCTGGACGAGGGCCTCCAGATCGCCCAGGTCCAGGCCAAGGTGAGCGAGGCGAACGGCCAACTCGCCATCTCGACGCGGCAGATCAGCGTCGATGCGATCAAGGCCGGGGCGTCGGTCATGGCCCAGTTGGGTGCAGCCGCGTTGGGTGCTATACACTGGGGCAATTCGTCGTCGTGGAGCATCGGCGCGTCTGAGGACCTGAGCAAGTCAGTCGAGACCCACGCGGCCAGCGACGACTACATATTCACTGCCACGAAGGGTCAGTAGGAGGCTAACATGATTGGTGCTGGAATAACTGGGTTCGCGAATATCAACCTAAGCCGCAAATACGCGAACCTCGAAGCGAACACGGCCGGCGAGAACCAGCTACGCGCCGCGCAGGCGGCCGGCATCGCCAACTCCCAGGCGTCAGAGAACGCGCTGAGGCTCGCCCAGGCGCAGCGGGCGAAGGGCACGATAGCCAGCGAGAACGCGCTGAACAGCGCCAAAGCCGCCGGGATTACGGGCGCGCTCCCTTCCGAGAACGCGCTGCGGGGCGCGCAGACGTACAGCACGGGGCAGCAGGGCGGCACGTTCGCTCCGCTCGCGCGGGCGGCGATCAACTCCAGCGCCGCGAGCGACGACCTGACGGGGGCGCAGACGAACCTTACGGGCGTTCAGGCGGGCGTGCAGGGGCTCCCATTGTCGTATCCGATGGATATGGCGCTCCGCAACTATTACCGCCAGTCCGTGTGGGGGCCAAGCTGGAGCCTTAAGGGGGGCGAGGCCCCTACGGGGCCTAGCTCTGGGGTCACCATGTCTCCTGTGGACGCGGCCCCGAGCTACCCAGGGACCAACCCATCGCGGCCCTACGACACTACGGACCCCAACAACGGGGCGGTGGTGCAGGGGTGGAACAGCGACGGCCACGCTGCGGGCACGGCCAATGTGACCCCCGGTTACGCCGCCGGCACATCGAGCGTCCCCGCGAAAGGAGCCAAGCCCAACATGAAAGGTCCCGGCAACAAGACCCAGGTCGCGGCCAACCCGCCTCAGCCCATGATGACCCCCGATGGGCGCATGGACTTCCACGCGGTCATGGCGCACGCCATGGGCTCGCTCCATGCTGCGGGCGGCGCTACGAACGTGCCCGCGCCCGGCCAGACGATCACCAGTGGCTCGTGGGCCGGCCCCACCGCCCCAAGCCCGCCGCCTGCGCCCCTACCGCCGACACCTCTGACCGGGGGCGACCTGCGGGCGCGCCTCGGCATGGGCAAGGTGCGCGCGGCCGGCGGTGCGACTGACATCAGGCCACCCATGGGTGCGCCACCGATCGCGCCGCCCGTGGCGTATCCGACGCCGCCAGGCACGCCTGCGGGCACCTTCGGCACTGGGGGGGCTCCCCAAAGCGCGGGGGCGGACCCATACGGGCGCACCGACTTCAGTAACCCCTACGGGGCGAACTTCACTGACCCATACGGGCGTAAATTCGCGGGCGGCACGGCCAATGTCAACGCCAAAGGCGGCAAAACTACTGTTCCGGGTAACGGGCCGCCGAACGTGGACAGCGTGCCGGCGACGCTCGCCCCGCAGGAGGCGGTGCTGAACGCGGGCGCGGCGCATCACCTGGGGCGGGGCACGATCTCGATGCTCAACGCCCTGGGCGCGGCGAAGATGGCGCAGGCGGGCATGCCCCCGGCGACGCCGCCCACAGCGCATGGCATGCCCGTGAAGGCGGCGGGGAAGCCGCAGGCGAAGCCGATGGCGCGCGGCATGCCCAAGCCGGCCGCCAAACCCTCCGCGCAGAAGGTTGCCCCGAAGGCCAAGACGGCGTAAGCTGGGGCCGTACAGTCGCATCAACTACGCTAGACTGGGCCGCCCTTCGGGGCGGCCTTTTTCGTTCAGGCGATGAGGGCGTGGTTCGCGTTCACCACGAACACCCGGTTCTTTCCAGCGGGGAAGTTGGTGCCGTCGTTCATGTCCCTGCGCGTGTCCTTGTCGGTCACGACGCCCAGCATGTATAGCTCATCCAGCAGCGTCGAGACCGTGGTGCCCTTGCGCCGGCACCACTCCGTGAACACCGCCTTGCTGATCCACATCTCGCCGGCACCCTTCCGATGGTTGATGGCGATCTGGTCGCGCAGGTGCAGCGGGTGGGCGATGTTCGCCGTCGTGTCATAGACCACCGTGTTCAGCACCTGCGCCGAGATGAACTCGCGCAGGATGTTGTCGCACGCGATGCTCGCGCTCTGCTCACTTAGCTGCATCCTGGCGCTGGGCACCAGCGTGCGCAGATACCACCGATAGAGGGCGTCGATGTCAAAGTCGATGACCCCCAGGTATGAGGCGTAGGCCCCGGCCACGAACACGATCGCGCCCGCCGCCACGATGAAGCGCTCAATGCCCGCCGCGTTCGTGTCGTGGTTGATGCGCTGCATCATGCGCCCGACGCTATCGAACAGCATCGGCATTGACGGCATGGCCCTGGACATGAAGTATTCGCCCAACCAACCGTAGTGCGTGTCGAACTCGCGCCCGGCGGCGTCGGCCTCGTCCTTCGTGTGGCTCTGGCGCGTCTTGTCGTATTGCACCTCCAGGACGCGCGCCGAGTTCGCGGTGCCCGCTTGGTTGTTCCCCGAGTTGACCGTCTGGTGCAAGGAGGAGTTGCCGGACATGATGAGCGTGCCCGCGCGGTAACCCGGCAGCTTCGGCTCGCGGGGCGTGCGGTCTGACTTCAGCGTGCTGCGAAGCTGCGCCTGCGTGGCGGACATCACCATCGCCCGTGCGTCCTCGGGCAGCATGTGCGTGATCTCGTCCACGAAGGTGGGCAGGTTCAGGAGCGCCGCCGCGCGCGCCTCGCGGGCGTGCGTGGTGATGCCGTTGGCGGTGCCGTTGACGATGAACTTGGCCGGGTTGCCCCAGATGGCCGCGCCCGCCTTGAGCGTCATCGTCTTGCCCGCGGCGCTGTCGCCGCTGGCGTTGATGGCCACGCCGTGCTGACCCGTTGCGATGACCAGGGGCGTCCCCAGGCTGGCGAGGATTATGAACTGCTGCGCCTCGTAGCCGCGCCGGTTGAAGAACCTCAGCGCGGCGATCTGCCCGGCGAGCGTGCCGCCCTGCGTCATGCCGTCCGTGGCGATCTCGGTTGTCTTGGCCATGACGCAGGGCTCGACGAGCCCCTGCGCCGTGATGGCCTTCCCGTTGAGGATGAACCTGTCGGTCTCATCCTTGTCAGGCCAACCAAGGTGGGTGGCCTGCTGGCGCAGCCCTACGTGCGCCTTCAGTTCTCTCAGGTAAGCGCTCATGTATTTCGCCACGTCTACGGTGATTGGAATGAACCAGCCGTGCCCCGTCATGTGCTTGGCGAGTTCGCGCACGTCGCTGAGAAGCTCGTTGGGCACCTCGAACGTGCGCCACGTCACGCGCTTGGAGATGGTGTATTCCCGTCCGACCCAGGTGGACACACCATTGTTGACCTTGTGCTCCCCGACGATGCCCGACGACACGGAGATGGGGTAGAGGTCGAACTCGTGCAGCGTGGTGAGCGTCAGGTTCTTCACATCGTCCCAGCGCGTGACGCTGAGGCCCTGCGTGCGGGCGTAGGGCTTCGGCGGGTCGCACACCGGGGGCGGGCAGCCGAGCGCCTTCAGTATCGTCGTCTGGGCCACGAACGCCTGCGTGACGGGTTTCTTGTTGACGATGACGACCGGGTTCTTGAACTGGCCGCCCCAGTGCGGGCACTTCTGGCAGAGGCCCTGCACGCCGTCGCTGTTGAGCTTGGCGCACGACGGGACAGAACTGTTCGCCTGCCACTGGGTCATCTTGGCTTCGGTTTCGGCAGGGGTGTAGTTGGGGTGCCCCGACGACCACGCGTGCGCCGTCTGTCGCCCGTTGGCGCAGTAGGAGAGCAGGCCGACCACGGGATACCAGAGGCTCTCAGGCACGACGCCTTTCTTGTCGCGCACCTCGCGCACCTGGGCGCACTCGGCCGCCACGTCGTCGGGGTCGGTCGCCGGGAAGTTGGTGCCCGGCCCGATGTTGCTCGGCAGGACGCCCTGGTGCGCGGGGGCGTACACCTGCGTCATGTTCCCGCCGATCAGGGTTAGCAGCGTGAAGAACGTCAGGTTGTCGATCTCGCCGTCGCCCTCGAACAGCACTTCGACTTTCTTCAGATCGGCGGGGTCCTTGTGGTTGAGCGTCGAGGGCATGCGCAGCACGGATGTGGTGTCCGTCGTGCGCGAGGGGTCGTACATGACATTGTTGGCGTCCAGGATCGCCCGCAGGTTCGCCGCCTGGGGCTTCCAATCACTGGCGTCCACGGGGTCCTTGAGCGGCCAATAGACATGCAGCCCGTTGCCGGACGACACGACGATCGGCGCGGGAAAGCTCGTGCGGAAAATGAAGCGGGCGAGCGCGCTGAGCGCGTCGGCCTGCGTGGCGTATTTGCCCGTTCCCTTCCCCACGTCCAGGTCGAGGAAGAGGCACTTCGCCTGGGCCATGTTCTCGCGCTTGCGCGAGGGCAGCATCTTCTGCCACTTCAGGTTCATCACACGATCGGCGATGTGGGTGAAGACCCCGAAGTAGATGTCGTTGGTCTTGTACCGGGCGCGCCCGTCGAGATAAGCGTCATCCATGTTGTCATGGATGCTGTGCTTGTAGACGCGGTTGCCCTGCGGGTTGGTGGTGGGCACGGCGATGCAGTAGTAGCCCGCCGCCGGCCAGACGAGCGCCAGGAAGTCGCGCGCTTTCATGGGTGATTGCTCTGGGCGAGGGAGCGCTCAACCAACATGCACTTGAACAGGATCAGATAGACGATCAGGTCGTCCGCCCTGCCCTCCAGGCTCTCCAGCCGCTCGCGCGTCTTGCCCTGCTGGAGGTCGCGCACGTAGGTCGTGATCGCGTCCCAGTGCTTGCCGGCGTAGACGCGCCACACTGTCTCCATGGGCAGGCCACAATCCACGCCGTTGCGCCGGAAGTTGTCGAGCCGGTCGGTCTCGGCGGCGTATTCACCCCCCTTGAGTGTGCTTAGCTCCTGCGCCCTCTTGAACGTGGCCTGTAGTATCGCGTTATACGCCTCGTTACTATATGTGGTGTTGGGCATTGGTCGGGACCCCGAAGTAAACGCGCCCCCGCCGGGGGCGAGGGCGCAGATTACGCTAACTTAGGCTGTCACGCGAGCGTGATTATTCGTCCCATTCTTGCAGCAAGTCGCCGACCTCAGGCGGGGCTTGGACCGGCCCTTTCGGTGCGGCCGGCGCGGTCTTGCCGGCGGGCTTGGTAGCCGCCGCCGCCACACCCTTCCCAGCCGGCTTGGCGGGCGGTGCGGTCACAACGTCGTCTTCGTCCCCGTCGTCCGCGGGGGGCCGCGTCGCTGCTGCCTTGGCGGCCTTGGCTGCTGCCTTGTTGGCCGTCTCCTGGGCCTGCGCGCGCTTCGCCGCGGCGATCTGCGCCGGGGTCTGCACGGCGTCGTCCTCGTCCTCCTCCTCCATAGGCGCAGGCGCAGGCGCAGGCGCAGGCGCGGGCTTGGTCGCAGGCGCAGCCGTCGCCGCCCGGCCAGCGCGCGCCTGGGCGGGCTGCGGGGCCGCAGCAAGCTCCTCCTCCTCCTCGTCGGGCGGCAGAGGCTTGTTGCCCGTGCTCGACGTGGACGGGTCGTAGGTGCTCGCCAGCACGTCCTTGGTTGCATCGCTGGCCGCGATCTCCTTGACGAGTTCGAGGGTGTCCGCGTCCAACCAATCCTTGCCGGGCGCGAACAGCAGCTTGGGGTATGCCGTTGCCGGGTCGAACTTCATCTTGGTGGGGAGGTAGGCGGTGTTGTTGATGCCCTTGCTCACCAGCAGGTCGATGTATTGCGACCACGCGTACCAGTTCGGGTGGCTGTCCGCGCCGGACTTATCGAAGATCGAGGTGATCTTGAGGCGCAGGCGCAGCGGCGGGAACTGCCCCACCTTCGCCGCCGGGATGATGGCGAGCTTCTGGAACTGCCCGCAGGCGACGGTCGGGTTCCCGTCCTGGGTGGACGCGGAGCCTTTCTTCGCCTTGGGGCAGTTGGCGCAGGACTTGGAGACCGGCGACGGCACGTTGGGGTGGGGGACCTTGCTATCCTCCGACCAGCAGTCGGGGATCGTCGGGTTCTTGGGGTCGTAAGCGCCGGCGTACCATTCCCGGCCGCGGTCCTTGTTGTAGTCGAGCACGATCCCGGTGAAGATCGACACCGGCTCTTCCTCGCCGTCCGTGTTGGTGCGCATCAGCTTCGTCTTTTTGCCATCCAGGTTGATGGACCAGACCTTGCCCTCGAACGTGAGAGCGTTGATCGTCGCGCGGGCGACGATGTTGCCGGACCCCTCCGTGTTCATCGCGGCGGCGATGTGGGCGGGGACGCCGGCTTCAAAGATTGCGAGTGCGTTGGCGGCCATTTTCATTTCCTTCTAATCGTGACGCCGTATTTTGAGTAGACAGACACACCGGGCGGCACCAACCCGTCGTGCTGATCCATGTAATCCTTCACCGCGTCAGCCTTGATGCGGCGGAAGATGAAATCGAACGCGTTGTGCTCCTTGACCCAGGCGTAGAACGCGCCCCAGTCCGAGCCGGTCGGCACCATCGTTTCCGTGCGGTATGCGGTGCCGGCCAATGTCTTGACGCTCTCGATGCCGGTTCGGTTCATCTCTGCGAGCATGAAGTTCTCCAGCGTTTCGAGCTTGTCCTTGAGCGCCCTGTCCTCCTCGTCGAACTTGTTCTTGAGCGCCGTGCGGGCGTCTCTGATCTTCAGATAGGTCTTGACCAGTCTGTCGTATGCGACCTCCACCATGGTTATTGTCCTCGTATCGTGACTTCGGCGTAGAGGTCGAGCACTGTCTGCTGCGTCATGCCCCGATCGTCCAGCGTGCGGTAGATCGCCCATTCGAGCGGGTGAGCGCCCATTCTCACTACAGTCATTTTGCGCGTTTGTCCAGCCCGGTTGAAGCGTTCAACCACCTGCGCGTACTCGTCGTAGCTATATATGGGGGCGTAAAAAATAAGGTAATCCGCCTCGGTCAGGTTGAGCCCGTGCGCCATGACCCGTGGGTGGCACAGGAGCACATGAGGGTCAGGCTTATTTTTGAAGTCGTCTATAATAACTCTGCGCTGGGAGACCGACACGTCGCCGTTGAGGACGCCCACCGTCAAGCCAGCATTGGTGAGTTGCCCCTCAAGCTGCTTGATGATCCCCTTGAACGGCACGATCACGATGACCTTGGCGCTCGCCTCGTAGATGGTGTCCAGCAGATCGGCGAAGCGCGGCGCGTGGTCGATGGTCAGGTAGCGTTCGGTCTCCTTGTCGTAGACCGCGCCGCACAGGATTTGCCTGAGCTTGTTCACTCTATCGGCGGCGTGCACGGCGGTGACGCTGACGCCCGGCTGCACCTCGGCGACCATCTCGTTCAGCATGGCTGCGAAGGCGTCCTTCTGGTCCTGCGAAAGCGATGTTTGCTTCTGGGTGACGACCATGGGTGGCAGGTCCATGCACTCAGATTTCTTGAAGCGCACGGCCGGCTGGAGGGCGTCGTAGACGAGCTTCTCGTAGCCGCGGGCCGGGACTGACTTCGTGGCGCTGACCTGCACCATCGTCTGGCGCTCGAACTCGCCTTTGAACTCGGGCACGTTCTCGGGCACGATCATGCGCGCCAGCGCCCAGGCGTCCGCGGGCTCGGTCGGGCACGGCGTGCCGGTCATCGCCCAGAACCGTTTGGCCGCCCGGCCCAGCACCCACATCAGGAACTTATACATATTGGTCTTATGGTTCCTGAACGCGCTCGCCTCATCCAGGATGACCAGATCAATGTCTTTCCGTTTGCGCAGCGTCTTCGCCACGTCGTCCAGCGCGATGCCGTGGTGGTTGATGATGTAGAAATCGACATCCATGCCGAGCGCCTTCTGCCGGCGCGCCTTCCCACCGTGGACGACGACGGCCCGCCGATGGAGGAGGATCTTGAAGATGTCCTGCTCCCACACGCTGTGCATCGTGGAGAGCGGCGTCAGGATCGCCACGCGCTTCACTTGACCTATGGTCATGAGATAGTCGGCCGCCCAGAGCGCGGCGTAGGTCTTCCCCGTGCCCATCTCGCTCAGGTTGAACAGGCGTGGGTGCACCGTCATCACGTCGGCCATGATGCGCTGGTGGTCGAAGGGTGTGTACTTTCCTGGCCAGCCATACTCAGTAAGGATTGGGCTCGGCGCTTTGACACCCATGTTGCGGAGCACGCGCACAACGTCGAGGCTGTGCCGCACGGCGAGGTTGCCGTGCTGCGACGTGAGCGGCCGGGCGTTGCGCGCCCCCAGCGCGTCGATCACACGCTGGGGGTCGCGCAGCTTGAGAACCAAGCTCTTGGTGGGCTGGTGGATGAACATGCTCAGTCTTTCGTCCGCACTTCGAGCGTGATGTTGCGGCCATCATTGCTGCGCAGCGCGTTCTCGATGCTGTAGAGCGCCTGCTGGCCTGAGCGCAGTTGCCCGCTGACAATCTTTAGCTCGCTATCCAGGATCGCGCATAGGGAGTTTAGGCCCGTGTTCGCCTGAGCTTGGTTGTGCGTGACGGTGCCCAGTGTGTCCGCGATGCGCTTGAGCGAGATCGCTATGGACATGATCCCCATGCCGCTCAGGTCCGAGGCCGCCTCCACAGCCTCTGTCTCGAACAGCTTCGCCATCTGCACCATCTTCTCGGCCATGGCCACGTCAACATCGGGGCTCTCTTTTTCTTCAAACATGCTGGGCTCCTAGTTGTCGTACCCGTCCATGAACACAACGCAGATGAGGATCAGCAGCCCCAGAATGGCTGCGCCGACGATAAAGGGATGTGTCACCAGACCCTCCTGATTGCGTTCGCGAGCGCCGGGTAGCTCGCCGGGTGGAAGTTCGTCTTGGTGCAGCCGCCTCTGCACGCATAGGAGACAGCGCGGTCGCCGGGGCGCATGGCGCGCTCGACGGCAGCGCGGCCGGCGTTGATGGGTGCAGGGAGCACCCAGATCACCTCACGGGCGTGCACGCGCGCCCGCAGCGCCGCCACGCAGCCACCGCCGTCGTTAATGCCGGCGGAGAGCACCACTCTATCGTAGAAGTGCCGGGGGGCGTGGCGGAGCACCCAGCACGAGGACATGCCCGATCGGGCGATGGTGGGCTCGTGGAGGGCGCGGCCGACCCCCAGGGCGATGCTGTCGCCGAGCACGAGCGTGTTGGCGTAGGCGGCGAACGCCAGCGCCAGAAGGATCACCAGCGCCAGCAGGACGCCCAGGATCGCGTTGCGCATTATGGCTTGCTCCTCAGGGCGTGAACCTTCGACAGTTTCGCGAAGCGATCCGGCTTCAGGATCTCCTTGTCGCCCATCTCCTTGATGGCGTCCAGCATCGGGCCACCGATTTCTGGGGGCGCGACCTCGTTGCGCGTGGCGTAGGCGACGCTTTCGTCGAGCGTCCGCAGGAATGTTGCGAGCGCGTCGAGCGTGGTCTCGCGCACCACGAACGCGAAATGGTCGCAGGCGCGCACCGAGTTCAGGAACGCCACCTGGGTGGGCGTCGGGTCGTTGTCGCCGAACTTGGTCTCGATCGCCAGGAACATGCCTGACTTGACCGCGAGGATGTCCGCGATCCCGGCGGTGCTATACATGGTGGCCGGCGTGCCCCACCAGAACCATCCATGCTTATCCAGCAGCTTGCGGACCCTGGGCTTGACGCTCTTTTGTTCGTTGCCGGTGACGGGCTTGCGGGGAGGTCTCATGGGTTGACCTTTTTCAGTTGGTCAGGGTTGAAGATGTGGAGCATGCCTCGGTAGCCCGGCCCGGTCGCCTCCACCACGACGCGGGTCTCACCCCTCAGTGTGGTAAACACACAGTCAACCACACCAGGGAAGCTGTAGCCTTGGCGCTTTTCGACAATATCGCCGCACTTCAATGTTGTCTCTATGGTCTCAACCAATTAACGTCTCCTGAATAACGTATGCGATAGTCTTCTCGGCCAGGGGGGTCTCCTCTGTAATAGAGCGCCATGACGAGCGCGTTCTTGAACGTGTTCGCGATCACGTAGCGCACGCGACCTCTCTTGACGAAGAGGATTTTCCACACGTGCTTGCAGGGCGTGATGTGGGGCTTGCCGGGGCGGGGGGTCATTTGATGAGCCTCGCTTCTCGATCCGCCGCTTCGCGGAGCTTACGACGGGTTTCCTTTTCGCGCGCTCGCCGTTTGCGCTGCGTCTCCAGCGCCGCCGCGCGCTTCTCGGGGTCGCGCCAGCGCGCCACGTAGTATGCCCGAAGCTCCTCTGTGGTCTTCATCGCTCTCTCTTTGGGAGGTCGTCGCTGAACGCACCGCGCTTCTCGATCAGGCCACGGCGCACCATGCGCGTCCATCTACGGTGGGCCTCAGTCGCGACGATCCGTGCAAACCGCCCTGGGGGACACTCAGGCACCAGTCCCTTGGCCTCTGGTCGGCGGCTAAAGAACCGCTTCACCCTGGCTATGTACCTCTCCTGCTGCCGCCACGAGGCCTCGAACTGTTGGTGTGTCATCGCTCCCTCCGGGGCTTCCAGTGCTGGCACGTCTTGACGGGGCACCAGCCATTGCAGAGCCCAGAGGGACGCTCCTGCCACGTGTCGTTTTTCCACGCCTCCTTGTATTGGCGCAGGTCGCCAAGAAACATCAACCAAATCTGCTCGATGTCGCCGCGCCCCCAGACCTTCTTGGTTGTCTCGCGTAGCTGCGTCCAGTAGAACTGGGCGTTGATGATCTCCACGTTGGGGAACGCGGCGAACGTGTGGAGCGCGTAGATCCCAAGCTGGGGCCATTTGATCCGCTGCTTGCCCGTCTTGAAGTCCACCAGCGTAGCGCTGTGCTCGTCACGGTCAACCAACCTGAAGTCGATCTTGCCGCGCCAGAGCCGATCGGCGTCGTCATAGCGACACGGCTTCAGGTCCTTGCCCAGCGCGACTTCCTCCTCGCACCAGAACACACCGTCCTTGGCGAGTAGCTGGTCGAGCTTCTCCTTGTGGGGGAGGAGGTCCTCGGGCAGTTCGTACTTGCCCAGGGAGTTGATGTAGTTCTCGAAGTGCTCGTGCGTGTTGGTGCCGTAAATCTGCGCCGGCCCCGGCTCGTCCTTCACGTCCTTGAGAACGTATTTGTGGTAATACTGCTTGCCGCAGTTGATGAACGTCTCCAGCGAGGAGAACGTAAACGGGGCCGGCTTTGCCATAGTCGTTACTCGCCTTTCTGGGGCTGTCGGGCTGCCTCAAGGCGGCGCGCGAGCGCCGCCTTGCCGTCGCGCAGCACGGCGTCGCCGTCGGTGCCCTGGGCCTTGGTGCGCGGGGCGTCAGTGGACCCCTGGACGCCCACGGGGGAGCCCTGCGCGCAGACGTGGTTCTTGGCGAGGAGGTCATCCTCGCGCTTGCGCGCCGCCTGGAACTGGTTCGAGAGGTAGAGGTTGGCGCTCTCCAGGGCGTCAATCTTCTCGCGCAGAGACGTGGCCTCGGCCAGCCACTGGGCGCGGGTGTGCTCGAAATCCTGCACGACGCGCCTCAGGCCCTGGATCGTCATCTCCAGTTCGGTGTTCTTGGCGCGGACCTCGCTCATCCGCGCCATGAGCCGCTCGTCAGGGTCGCGCTGGTTGGCCAGCATGTGCTGGTCCATCGCGTGCCGTTCAAGGAGATGGTTGATGTACTTGATGGCAATGTCCTCCAGCGAGGACACATGCTCAGTTGATAAAATCATGACTACTGTCTCGTGGTTAGAGGTCGAGCGCGAACTTGTGGGCGATGTTGCACAGCCAGAGCGCCTGCTGGCGAGCGTCCACCAGCGCGTTGTGCTTGAGGCCGGCGTGCGGCGGCGCGAGGTCCTTGGCGTGGACCTTCGCCATGGTGTCACCATCCAGCATGTGGTTGGAGACGAGGTTCTTCATGGTTCTGAAACACCTGTCGTTGTAGTGTTTCCACGGCGGCTCCATCTGGAGCAACTCGTAGCCCTGGCGCAGGAGCGTGTTGTCGAACGTCGCGCCGTTGCCCCAGACCGCGATGTGGGCGGCGGGGTCGAACGTGTCGCGCTCCTTGACCTGCACGTCGTCATGTGCGGTCGGGTCCTTGCTCAGGTCGAACAGACCGTGCAGCCATTGCCCGAGACCGAAGAACGCCGCCTGCGGCTCAAGGTGCACCGTCTCGTACCATTCCTTCCACGCCGCGCCCTGCGACGGCTGGAGCCACCACGCGAGGGTGTCGGCGTCCTTGCGGAACCCGGCGCGCTCGCTGGCGATCGGGTCGATGGTGACGTAGAACTCGTCCTTAATCGCCGCGTCGCCCGTTTTGGTTGGGTCGAAGTAGACCGCCCCGATGCTGATGATGGTGGAGTAGGGCTTCGTGCCCCAGGTCTCCAGGTCAACCATGATGTGCTTCACTTACTCTCTCCTTTGGCGGCGTCGAGCCCAGCGATGGCGATCTGTTGGATCCAGCGCTGAACGTTCTCGGTGCTCTTGAGGCGCTGGCCCAGCAGGAAGCCGATGCCAACGATCACTTCGCCTTCGGTCAACTCGCGCCGATCGAAGGTACGGTAATTTCTGAGGAACCTATCGAGGTCGAGCTTGAGTTGGTTGCTCACCTGCATCTGGCGCGCGTTATGCGCCAGCGCCTCAGGCATCGTCCGAACCCCAGTCGATGTCTGCGAAGGGGTTGTCGAGTGACTGGGGGACGCCGCCGGTGAGCCCGTCTGCGTAGCCCCAGTCTTTGACGAGGGTGTAGAAGTGTTTGACGACATAGGCGGCGCAATCCATCTGTGTGCTGAACGCACGAGTGAACACCTTGAGGTTGGTGGTCTGCGACGCGATCACGGCCTTAAAGCCCCCCTCGCGGGCGGCGAACACCGTGACCTGCGCCCCGTTGATGAAGCAGTATTGGTTGCCGGCGCGCGAGGTCTTCCAGCCGCCACTCCACTGCAAGGGGGGCGGCTCGGTGGGTGCACCCTCAAGCGCCGCCCTCATCTTGGCCGTCTCGTCCACGGAGATGTGGGCGTCCCAGTCGATGTGCTCTTCGAGATGGGGCATCGGCACGGGGGAGACCACGAAACGGTGGCCGCTCGTCGCCTGGGTCAGCACGAAGCCATAGTTGTGCCCCTCCGGGGCGAAGGCGAGGAAGCACTGAAGCTCCCCGAAGATCGTGCCGTCCCACCCAAGGCTGCGCGCCATGTTCTGGGCGACGCGGGCGTTGGCGTCGAACATGGCTGGGGTGTTGGCAGGCGCGGTAGGGCGCGCGGTCGCGTCCCACTCCTCAGCATCCCAGTGAGTGAGGTTGGCCTCGAACTTGGCCATCGCCTCCTGGAAGAGTTTCACGATGACCGCGCGCACGCTGCCCGCGCTGCGGGTCATGCCCAGGTGGTTGACGGCCTTGTCGAGTTTGTACGCCCACATCGCGGTGTCCCCCCTTCAATCTTGGCTCACTCGTCGCGCGCCGGGTCGTCGTCGAGGACGTGGATGTCGGAGTTCTGCATTAAGGCCATTGCCAGAGCCAGTGCGGGCGTCACGCCTAGGTTGGGCAGTACGTTAGCGCTCTTGCGAAGCTCCATCGACGTGGCGCGTAGGGCGGCGGCAATGGCGTTCGCCAGCTTCAGTTCGAGGTCGGTTGGTTGGCGCATCAGTGTGTCCTTACGTCAGATGTTTGTGAGGCGATCTCACAAAGTCAGTTGGGCTTGACGCCGAACGGCACGGTCTCTTCCGGCCCCTGCGGGGTCTCGGTCATGTGTAGGACGACGAGGCCCTTGGCGCAGCGCATGGCGCGGTCGATCATGACCTCCTTCACGTAGGCGAGGGTGTGCATGTCGAGCCGTTGGGGCGGCTGCGCCAGGGCCGCCGCCTCGAACTGGTCGTGGCGCGCCGCCTCCTCGATGGCGGTCACCATATCGACGACGGTCATCGCGCCGGACAGGAACGCCATGTCCTTCATGGAGCAGGCAAGCTTGCCCATGGAGGCATACGCGATGTCGGTCGCCTCCGCCAGTTGCGCGGCCGAGAGAGCTTTGATTTCGGTCATTTCTTCGCCTTCGGCTTGGGCGTGATGCCCTTGTGGGTGTCCACGATGTTCTTCATGGAGCCATCCTTGTTGCGGGCGTAGCTCCGGTTGTCGTGCGGCGTCTCCGCGCGGGCGTTCGCCAGCGTGTTGGGGCCATGGCCCGAGAGCGCGACCTTGTGCGCAAGGTCCTCGCCTTTCTTGACCATGCCCCGCTTGAGCGCCTGTCGGCGCAGGCGATCGCGCTCGGCGCTCCCGCTGGTGTGCCCCGTGCCGTCCTCGCCACGGGCCTTGGCGGTCTGGTATTCGCGCTTATAATTGCGCTTGTAGTCCTTACTGCTCGGCATCCTAATCCTCCCCCTCCTCGACCAGGGCCGCACGGTAACGAGGCTCTTGGACGATCGAGCACTCAACCAAGCGGTCGCAGTTCGGGCACGTGTAGGTGCCCGGCCGAGACACGTTCATGTCCACGTAGCACCCTGGACAGGTCCATATCTCAGACGTGTTGTCGCATTGGTCGCTGTGCGGGGGGAGCCGGCTCATGAGCGCTCCCACTTGTCAGCGAACGCCTCCGCCAGCCGCGCGCGGTCGGGGTAACCGCAGGCGTCGAACGCCTTCGCCAACCCGCGGTACGCGGCGGCGACCTCCAGCCGCCATTGCCGGCTCATGCGGCCTCCTGCTCGGCGGCGATCTTGACGCGTGCGTTCTCGCACGCCTCCTCCGCGTCCTCGCCGAGAATGGGCATGTAGCCCTGCTGCTTCAGCTTCTCCTTGTCGTAGGTGTCGCTGAACTGCGCCATGTCGTTCTTCAGCGTGATGGTGTTGGTTGTCCGGTCGAGCGCCACGACTTCGTAGACGCGGCCGGTGTTGCGGTGATATAGGAACTGGGCCATCCATGGTCTCCTTTAGTAAACGTCGCTCAACTGACGACCCCGCGCGAACAGTTCGGCATCATGGCCGCAATCTCGGCACCAGAGCGCCCGCCCGGCATGGGGGCCGTAGATGATCTCGCGCCCGTCTACGAAGGACAGGCTGGCGATCACCCAGCCGGCGGGGGCGTCATGCCGTCGCTGCGCCAACGGGTCGGCCGCCGTGCCCCTTCGGTCCTCACGGGCGTCGTCCTCAACCTCGGTCTGGTGCTTGCACCTATCGCACCGATAGGTGTGCTTGGACCCAGTGGTCGTTAACATCCATGGTCTCCTTTACTTCAAGGCTTGAAACCTTGCAGCGTGCCCCACGTCTTACCCATCTTTACGTCCCACGGGAGCGGGACGGTGGGAATGTAATTCCAGCACGCCGCGTAGGGGAGCGCGTCAAGTTCCCCCTTGATGTGCGTCGCCGCCGTCTTAGCATACCTGTCGGGAACAAGTAAGTAGATACCGTCGTGAAGGTCGAGAAAAAAGCGCGCGTCGATGGTGCTCAGGTAATCCCTAATTACCATGAGTGCCAGATACTTCTGGTCAGCGCCGGTCCCTTGGATGCGATAGTTGATCGCGGTCGAGGCCATCGACCAGCCGTTCTTGCCGTTCCAATCACCCTTGACCTGGACGCGCCGGCCCGCGAACGTCTCGACGTAGCCGTTGCGCACCGTGCGCTGGATCTGGCGGTCCCAATAGTCCGGCACCTTGACGTAGGTGGACCTGTAGACACCATGGATACCCTCAGCCTGGGGGAGGGTCATGGGGATGTCGTAGCCCACGCGCGCCACCACGCGCAGTTTCTTGGCGCTGGTGCGGTATTGGAGCGAGAGGTTCGCCACCTTACCCAACTGGCGCAGGTCCTTGGTCGCGCCATCCTTGTTGGCGAGATCGACGAGGAACTGCTTGTAGTCGCGTCGCCCGATGCGCGCGCCCATGAACGCGTGCGCGTCCTCGCCGGGCTGGCACAGCGCCAGCATGGTTAGGTCTCCCGACGCCAGGGCCATCCACCGGAACTCTTGGCCGGCGGCGTCGAACTCGACGATGGTGTAGCCGGGCGGCGCAACAATGCTGGCCCTGTAATCGTTGACCTGCTTCTCGGACATGCGCGGCATCTGGTGCAGCGCGAAGCCGGTCGGCCGCTCGTCTTTGTTCTTGCCCTGCTTGCTGCTGTAGGTGAGCCGCCCCGAGTAGGTGCCGAACACCCGCGCGCCAGGGTGCGACTTCGAGCCGTCGTCACAATACGCGACAGAGCGCACCAGCGTGGTGGCGAACTTCGTGTCGTTGTTGAGCGCCTCACGGTATTCACGAAGCTCGCGCGCACGCGGGTCGATGAACGCCAGTTCGTGCAGCACCTCCTTATCGGTCGAGCGCGTCTCCTTGCCCGTGAGCTTCGACTTGTTGAGCTTCAGGACGGGCAGTCGCCACACGTCGTAGACGAGCGCGCTCAGCTTCAGAGGCGAGCGCACGATCTCCTCGGTCACGCCATGCGGCGTCAGGCTGGCGAGCTTCGCCGCCGCCGTCAGCTTGCACTTCGCCGACAGCATGGACGCGTTCACCGTGTCGATCAGCATGCCCTCAACATTGGTCTCGGCAATCATGCTCAGGCATTGCGCCTCGATCCAGAACGCCTGCTGCTGGCGCGCGGTGAGGGCGCGATAGAACTTCCGCGTCAGCCTCAGCGTGAACAGGCAGTCTTGGATGTTGTAGGTGTGCAGCTTCTCCCTGTCGGCGGGGTCGTGGAAGTCGATGCCCGCCTCGTAACCGGCGTATTGGGGCAGGTGCTCACGCACCGCCGTCTTGAGCGAATAGCTTTTCTTCGACGGGCGCGTCGTCTCGTATTCGGGCTCAATCTCCAGGTGTCGCCACGCCAGCATGCCATCGACGAACCGGCACTCTTCGACGTGCGCCTTGAGGCCAAGCGCCAGGAGCCATTGGATGTCGAACACGACGTTCCAACCAACCAACGTTCTCCCCGTCTCGATGCACCACGCCAGGAAGCACCCGATGCCGATCGGGTCGGGGTCGATCATGCCGCCCGTCTTGGTGACGCCCTCCTCACGGTAGGCCCAGGCGATCGACGTGATCCACGCGTCCCCCTTGCGCAGCCGCCAGGGCTGGAGCGCGTACTCGGGGAGCGTGCCGCTGGTCTCGAAGTCGAAGGCGACGTATTCGTCGTCGTTCCAGGTCGTGGTCATCGCATCGCCCAGACAAGCACGAGGCATACGAGCCCAGGGATAGCGAACGCGAGAATAGTGTAAACGTTGATCCTTGCGTCGAACATCTCACATCGTCCTGTAGACAGCCACCCCGAACACCGCGCCATCGGTGTCAGGCGTGCACGGGAGCCAGCGCCCCTTGACGAGGCGCATGTGAAGCTGGCGGGTTTGGAACGTCCAGCCCAGGCGCTTGCCTGTGGCGCTGGCGAGCGACATCATCGTGCCCGCCTTCGCGCCCGGCGTGAAGAACATCATGCCGGGCTGCATATCGTGAAATGGGTACTTTCTCGGGCGTGGAGTTACCCGCCGCGAGACCTTCGGAACTTCGGCATGCTGCAAGACATAGTCCATGGTTGTCTCCTACGGAGAGCCATACTAGCCTGCCGAATATGAGCCGTCAACTACTTCGCGTCCATGCTGTCGCAAGGGTCCGTGCCGGGGTCAACGACGGTCTTTACGCGCTGATCGGCCTGCTCGGCGATCGCGAACATTTGAACGGCGGCGTGACGCGCGCCTTCGGCGTAGGCGTCACGCTGGGCTCGTGTGATGAGGGCGTCGAGCCGCTCCAGCGCGGGGTCGAACTCCTCGATATAAGCGAGTGCGGGCTTCATGATTATAGCTCCAGTGCGTCAGATACGAAACGCTGTGCGCGGACTACTGTTTCGTGGTGATCGAAGCTATGCGCGCGCCCTTGAGGTAGATCGTAGCGTGGGGCGCGTCGGGCGGGATCGCCGCAAGGCAATCCCGAAGAGACGCCGCGTCAGTGGGGATGTCGAGCCGGCCTAGCTGGGCGTCAAACGTGGGCCGGCGTACCTCAGTGTCGAAGCCCATCCACTCCATGAACTTGGTCAAGCGCGTCTCCAACCGCCGCAGGCGGTCGGAGGTCTCGCGTCTGAACTCGTCGTCCGTGAGGGTGGGCCTCGCCATGGGCACTGGGTGTAGCGCGCTCATGGCGTCCATATCAAGCCGTTTCGCAGCCGCAGGCTTTCGCCCAGGTGGTGAGCTTGGCGACCTGCGCTTCGAGTTCAGCGACGCGCTCGGTGAGCTTGCCGGTCGGGCGGCCCCCCGCCGACGCTCGGGCTATCTCGCCGAACACGCGTAGGCGGAAACCCTGCACGTGGGTGAGTTGGATGTGCGGGATCTTCTCGCGCATCTTGTTGGCGACAATCTGGTCAGTCCACGGCGACTGGTAAACCGCCTCACGGTGGTCGCCCACCTGCGTGGACGTGCACACCGTGCGGAGGAAATCGTTAAGCTCGACCATCTCGGCTTGGTTGAGGTAGACGCGGCCCTTGGAATTACGAGGCATCGTTTCAGTCCTTACTTCAGATAACCGGGGACAGCCCGCCCCGGCTCGGGAACTTGGTTACGCGCCGAACGCGGACATAAACCCCTTCATGTCCTCCATGATCTGCGCCGCCTCGGCGTTCGCCGCCGCGCGCACGTCCTTGTCCTTGCGCAGGTCCTTGGGGTCGTACTGGCAGAGCGTGGCCTTAAGGCGTCGGGTCAGCGCCTTGAGGTCGGGGTCGCCGATCAGGTTCAGGCTGGGCATGAGCCCAACCAACTCCTGCATGTTGGTGACCGTGGTGTCGTGGAAGCGCTGGATGTCCGGCGAGGTGCGCGCCACGTAATGGTCAACCATGGTAGCCACGCGAGACCAGACATCCTTCATGGCCGCGTGCACGCGCTGCTCCAAGGCGTCCTTCATCGACGCCTGGATGGCCTCCACGTCGCCCTGGTCGAGCGTGACGCGGAAGTCGTCCGGCTCGGCCACGGCGTCGATGTCGAGCGTGAGGCGGAACTTGCCGCGAAGCTCTTCGGGGTGCGGGTAATCGTTCGCGTCGTAGGCGTCCGCCAGCCGGAACGTCGCCTTCGCCACCTCGGCCGGGTATAGTTCGCCGACGAAGCGATCGACCGCCGCCGTCCACGTGTCCTTCAGCGTGCTGAAGTCCAGCATGAATAGCTGGTAGCCCTGGCGCATGAGGGCGCGGTCGCCGTTGTCCTTCCAGGGGAGCGTGCGGTCGCGCACGAAGTTGCGGATGGCGCTCGACGCCGCCTGCACTTCCTTGAAGGCGTCCTTCGAGATGAGCAGCTTGTTGACGCGCAGGGCGTCGGCCTCGCTGATGTTGTTGTCCCGCAGCGTCTTGTCGGTCACGCCGCGGTCGAGCTTGCGGCCCTCCCACACGGCGATCGAAACGTTGACGATCATCAGCTTGGTTGCGAGCGAGTAGGTCATTTCTCTTTCCTTCAGGTAAGTTTTTGTGAGGCCATCTAACAAAGATGCAGGGCGATGTAACCGATGGCGTGGTCCACATCCTCGAACGGCGGCGGCTCGATATACGCCTCCACGTAGGGGAACGTGTCGGTCGCCGACGTTTTCCATAGGTCGAGGATGTGTATCGTGGTCTCGCCTACGAAAGAGACCAGCACCCAGCGCCACTCGTCGTGGTCGTCGAGGTGGTCATAGATCGTCTTGAACGTCCTGTGTCGCAGGATGTTTATTCTCTCGGCGCGGCCATCCGGTCTGATGGCCGCGTGCACGTCGTAGCATACTAGGTTGTTCAATCGCTCACCCTCAGTTGGAGCCGGTTCGCCCAAGTCGGGCACGGCGCGTCGGTCGTGCTCGCCACGATCAGCGGGAACGGGCAGGGCTCGCTCGGCCATGGCGTGTAGCAGTCCGTGATAAGGATCACGCAGCATGGATCGTACTGCTCCACGAAAGAAAGAGGCAAGCGCATGTCCGTGCCGCCGCCGCCCTTCGGTTCGAGCGCCACCTCCTCACCGGGCTCGAACACTTGTTCGCCGGAGCACTCTTCGGCGTCCGCCCAGACGACGCGCGTGCGCTCGGGCCGCACGAACTCGTTGCAGTAGTTTATCTCCGCCGCGATCTGCGCGAAGATCTGATCCTGCATCATCGACCCCGACGTATCGCCGATGATGACAAGCTCACCCATGGCGGTGTCATGCCGCGAGGGCAGCGTGACCGCGAAGCGCCGGTTGCGCCGGTTCCACGTCTCGTTGCTCTGCACCATGCGCGTCATGTATTCCCGCAGGATGCTCTCCCATGGCTGGGGCGGGTTGAGCACGCCATCGACCAGGAGCGCGATGTTCGCGGGCATCTTGCCCGCCGCCCGCGCCATCGTCGCCGCCTGCGCGATCTTCTGCTTGATGTCCTCCTTGATCGCGTTGACCTCGGCCTGCGTCTTGCCCTGCGTGGCGGCGTCGATCAGGTCATCGAGCCCGATGTCCTCGTCGTCGGCAGGGTCGCCCCCGCCGGACGCTCCTGGGCCGGGCTTGCCTTTGCCCTTCCCTTTGCCTTTCTTGTCCTTGGCCTCCTGCTCCAAGAGATCGTAAATCTGCTCGGCGGCGAGCCCTCCATACTTGCTCTTGTCGAGCAGGCCGAACTGCTCGCCTACCTGCGAGCCCTTGGCCACAATGCCCGCGTCGATCATGGCCTGCGTTATCGTGGGCATCGTGAGCCCGCTATCAACCAACTCTTGGTTGATCGCGTAGTCGGCGGCATGGTTCCACCGGCGAGGCTTGCGCGAGCCGCGCCGCAGCCCGTGCATCAGGACGATGTGCATGACCTCGTGGACCATGACGAACATCGCCTGATCCAGGGGCAGCGTGTTGATGAACTTCGGGCTGTACCAGACCTTCACCATGTCGGTGCAGGCCGTGCCGATCTTCTCGTTCACGATCCAGTCGGTGCTCAAGATCACCGCTGCGAAGAACGGGTGCTTGATGAGCATCTGCGCGCGGGCGCGCTGGTACGTGTCCATCTTGATTGCTGGTGTGCTCATGGCTTTCCCTTTCGAGATCTACTCACTGTGCGCGCGAGCGCACCGACAAGTTTACGCATGATGATTGGGCGCAGCACCGCGAGCCCCTCGTCTATGGCAGGCGTGGTCTCCACCAAGTAGGCGTGGGTGAGGCGCGTCATGCTCTGGGTGACGTCACCGCCCCCCATCCCCCAACGCACGCAGAGAACGCCGCGGCGCAGGCGCATGTGTTTTGTCACGCCACCGAACAAGTACGCGGCGTGCACGGCGTGGTCGGCGTCACTGAGCTTCGCGCGGCGCGACGCAATCTCGTTGGCTAGCTTGACCTTCCCGCGCCCGGTGGTCACGCCGACCTGACGTAAGCGCGCTAGGCGCCCTTGTTTAGGTGCTCCACCACGCATAGCCGGATCATCTCCGCGAGAGAGACGCCGCGGAACTGGGCCGCGGCGTTGACTTGGCTCATCTGCTCGGGCGTGAACGAGGTGGTGACCTGATAGGTCTTGCCTCGCAGCTTGCCCAGCCCCGGCGCGCCGTTCCTCACATAAGAGCGAGCCATGGTGTGGGTCTGAGGCGCGCCCGGTTGGAGCGTGGGGACGGGGGCGTCTTTGTACGCGATCGCGGGCTTATCCTTCGTTAGGGCCGCGACAGTGCGCAACGCGTCAACCACCTTCTCTCCGGTCTCTCGCGTGAGAGGCAAGCGCTTGGCTGGGCGGCTGATCGCCGCCTTCATGGCCTTCACCAGCATGGTCTGTGGCTCTCCCTTCACCTTCGCCGCGCGTTTGGCTTTCGCCTCGCGCATGGCGCGCGACGTGTTCTTGGGCTTCGCGCGCACTACTGTTTTGGGCGCGCGCTTCGCCGCCGCCTCGGCGCGGCGCTTGGCGTTGTATGCTTTCTGCTGGGCGGGCGTTCGCGGTGCCATTGGCTTTCCTTTCTTCGAGTACACCCATGGTGGATACCATCATGGGTTTGTGAGGTCAACTCACAAAGGTCAGTGAGAGAAGAAGCCGCCCCAGTACATAACGAAACCCCAGATCAGGGCGTCGAGCATGCGGGTGACGCCCGTCGCGGTGACGCGTTGGCGCGTCCCCACGATCGCGCCATGGACGAACTCAAAGAGGAGTAGCATGGCCGCGACCGTCTGGGGCCACGTGTGAAGAACAAGCTCAATGTGCATGGCGGTCACCCTAGTGGGTCGTAGCAGATGAGACAGAGCACGCCGAAGATCGCGCCGTACTCCACGATGATTTCAAGAACGTCACGCATGCGCCACCTCAGATGTTGAACACCGAACGATAGCGCTTGGTGAAGTCCATGAACTCGGGCGTGCGATAGAGCGACGGGTCGCGCTTGCCCGCCAACTGCCACGCGAGCACGCACATCTCCGCCGGCATCCGCTTCAGGAACGTGTAGAGCGGCCCGGCCGTCTTGACGGTCATCGCCCCCGAGATGCTCACCGACGTGGCGTAGCCCATGCTCGCCTCCTCAGGCACAGGCACGCCCTCCGGGTCCTTGATGATGTCCTTGATCGGCGTGACCTTGCGCCAGACGTTGATGAACCCGCGGAACTCCGCCGCCGGCCCCTCGCCGATCGCCCCGCTGATCGCCGCCCACTTGATGTCGTCGGGCATGCTGTCGGCGTAGTACGCCGCCGCTTTCTCCCACGTGCGGGGAGTAGCGACGACCTTCTCGGCTTTCTTCGGCTCGTAGGTCATCAGCAGGATCGGCTTGAAGTGGATGAACGCGATGACCACGGGGTCGATGCCCTGCGCCTGCGCCCATTCGCCCCAGACGTTGTGGTCGCTGATCGCCTCCACCCAGGTCAGACGATTGCACAGCGGCATGGGCATGCGGTTGACGACGCCCTGGTCGTCCTCGCGGTTGCCCGCGCAGACGATGCGCACGTTCGGCTTGAGAACGTGCTCGCCGACCCGGCGCTCGTTGATGAGTTGGTACGCCACCGAGAACACAGGCGGCGTGGCGCTGGTGATCTCGTCGAGGAAGAGGATGATGATCTTGTCGTCGGGCCATTCGTCATTGCCCACGAACGGGAGCGTGCTCGGCGCATGCCAGACCGTGAAGCCGGTCTGCTTGTTGACGCCGGGGAAGCCGCGCAGATCAACGCTCTCGTACTGCGACAGGCGCACGTCGCAGATGACGCAGCCCTTCAGGGTGACCTCGCGCTCTTCGACCTCGCCGTCGTCGTTGACGACGTACTTGATGAATTTGTTAGCGTCGCCTAACAAAGCCTCGACGGCGGCTTTGTTGTCGAGCAGGCGCTGGACCGTGTTGGTGATGGCGCTCTTGCCAATGCCGAACCGGCCGCGAATAATCACGGGCTGGTTGAGCTTGATCGCGACGTGCTGAACGAACGCCGAAACCTGTTCGAGGTGCATCTGTTGCATCTGGTCTCTCTCTCTCTTTTCATCAGTTTGATAGTCGGTCAAACACAGCGTCAACGCCGTGCTGCTTTATGTGCAAGGCCAACGTGCTGCGCTTCGCACCCAAGCGCCTCGCCCATTCGGATACGCATAGCGTCTCGCCTCGCCACGAGATGAGATTGCTGTTGCGTTTGTTCTGTTGCTGCTGCGAGCGCGTGGCCCACATGCAGTTGCTCGGCTCATAGTCGCCGTTCACGTCCTTGCGCTCAAGCGTGAGGCCGTCCGGCCGCGCGCCCATGTCCGCAAGGAAGTTGACGAACTCAAGCCAGCGGTCGCAGACCTTGATGCCCCGGCCGCCATAATGTTTGTAGTTACCCTGCGCTGGGTTAGTGCAGCGTGCCCACATATCGTACCATGCATGGTACTCTGGTCGATGTCTGCGCATGTCCTTTCCTCATTGTGTACGCAGTATAGCAGCAGAACATCACCTTGTCAACCATGTTACTCACTTCGGCACAACCATGCTGATCTAGGCTATTCTAAACCTAACACGATCTTGCAGCCTGAGCCAGACATAGAAGGCCCACGCTTTATCGTAGAGGTCGGGGTTAGTCCCGGCCTCCATGTGCGCCTGAATGTACTCGACCAGCGTCTCCCCACGGGAGTTGAGGTGGGTCCAGCCGAGCACGTAATGCCCCGCGCGGAAAGCGAACTCCCACCCATCACGCAGCGCGCGCACGCGACACTGGAGCGGCCAGAGCGCCAGCGCGTCGCTGCTCTCCTCGGGGTGAGTGAGCCCGAGCGTTGTCATGCCGCGTCGCCCTGCAAGAGCGCTCTGAGCACCTGGGGCCACATCTCGTTGGCGAGGTCACTGACGCACTCGTCGATGAACTCTGCGTCGCTGTCGCTCTCGATGCCCCACAGCGAAGCATCGACCTCCGTCTCAAGATCAGTGGCCACGATCCCGCACCAGTGCCACTTCTCGTCGATCCAATCACGCAGGCGTTGGAAGTCCTGCTCGACGGCGTACTCGGCGATCATGCCCTTGGTTGGGACGCGCCTGTGGCTGGCGGTCAAGTGCATGAACGCGTCGATGTGGTCGCCCCAACCATCACGCTTGGCCTGCTTGATCGCCAACTCCCAGTCGTAGTAATACTGGTAACCGTGACGGTTGGGGGCGTTGAGCGGCCGCTCGCCGGGCTGCTTGTCATCGTGCTTGCGATGTCGGCCGTTCGACTTACGCACCGGCCCGTGCCCGTCGTGCTCTTCCCAGGGTGCGCCCATGTCGTGATCGTAGCACCAACTCACTTGCACGTAGCGCCCGTGCAGAACGCGCGGCACCTCGACGTGGTATGCGTCGCCCATGACGTGTCTCCTTTTTGTGAGGCCACCTAACAAAAACTACTGTTTCGTGGGTCAGCGTCTACAGGGCTGCGCGATACCTCCTACACGCATCGTGCCATGTACGGATAGCGTTAGCGCCCTCCAGGTAGTCGTGCTCTTCGACCTTGAACGTACCTGCGTCTGCGTACACGCACAGACGTATGATCTCGCTGGCGCGCCCGAACGCCGTCTCGGCGTCGTTGGCGTAGCGTGTCAGCGCACGCGAAGATAGAAGCTCCCACCAGCGCTCGGGCGCGCGCAGCGCCAGCATGATCTGCTCGCGCCCCGTGGTCGTGTTCGGCTCCATGAAGAACATCGCGTTCGTGGCCGGCAGCGCGTCCGGGTGCCCCGACCGCCGCCAGCCGCCCAACGCAATGAACGCCGTCGCCCAGTCCACGAAGTCCCCGTAGGGGCTGGCCTCCAGCGCGGCCCGCCCAGCGGCTTTGTCGAGTTGCGGGTAGCGAAACGGCTCCAGCTTGCCCACAGGCCTCCACGAACCTTCCTGGCGCTCGAAGCGCGTGGCCTGCGTTACACGGTAATGGCGATAACTGAACGACCATCCACTATTGGTTGTAACATAGGGCGCGCCGACCCGATGCCACTCGACTTGCAGCGAGCCGGGCAGGAAGGCGTTGGTGAACTCCGTGAAACTGCGGGTGGAACTCCATGGCGCGAGCGTCACGCTCTCGGCGTCGCCCACGGACGGGTGCCAGACCACCATGTCCCGGCCGCCCCACACGAAGGCGATACTCTCGCCTCGGCGCGCGATCCATTTGTCGCGCTGGCCGGCCTTGATCCAGCGCTTGGTCTCGTCGCGGGCGCGCGGCGCGCGGTCCCACGCCAGCCAAGCGCTCGTGTAGTCGTGCACGGTCGGATAGTCCCAGGTCTGAATGTGCCCAAACATCACTTGCTCTCCCAGTCTCTGATAATGTTTTCGATCTGCGCACGCACCTCTTCGCGCTCCCGGCGCTCTTGGCGGAGCCAGAGCAGGGTGCGCCACAAGGGCGACGTGTCCTCGTTAGGGCCTTCGTCCAGGTCGATGGCCTCCGGGGCTTGGTTCCCAAGGCACGCCGCCATCTCGTAAACCAGCAGCACGGGGCCGATCTTCCGCTCCACCATCGCGATGGTGTTGGCGAGATGGGTGTCACCCATCTCGCCAAGATGTATCCTGCGCCCGTCTTTGGTCACCCATACCCGTGAGTCTCTATCAACCATCGCCGGTCTCCTGCTGGGTGCGCGCGAGATCGGA
>JAEHJW020000266.1_pt1 | contig 64920 bp, 79 predicted proteins | sample 9271431 | NCBI WGS metagenome assembly JAEHJW02 | reverse complement strand
ATGAACCACCCGATTGAGGCCTTGATGAAAACAGCCATGGAAAGTATTAAACAAATGGTCGACGTAAACACGATAGTTGGCGATGCTGTGGAAACACCGGATGGGTGTGTAGTACGTAAACGATACCAGATTGAGCGTGTTGTGTTAGACCCCGCAAACCCAGTCATATCAATGGTTTAAGGGAGTTGGGGAAAAAACATGCCTAAAAAAACGGGTAAATATGATATCAATTTTCGGCTACAAATGCTAGAAAAGGTGCGAAAAGTACTAGCAGCAGAAGACTATATTCTCAATTCGACCGAATACGTTAACAACAGAACGAAGTTAGATATTACTTGCCCAAGAGGTCATAAGTGGTATGCAGGTTGGGATGCCATTAGAGCTAACAAACGGTGTAAGCAGTGTTATGAAGCAGGTATCGAGAAAGCACGTTTGACTAAAAAACGTAAACCTAAAGGTTGGGCAGAACATCGCGAGCAAATGTACGTTAAGTTCAGTCAAGAGCTTGTGGCAGAGGGCTACGAAATACAAACTGATCGGTACTCAAACAACTGGACGAAAGTCCCTGTAAAATGCAGTCGTGGTCACGATTGGTCGGTAAGATGGTGTGCATGGTCTCGCGGTGAGCGTTGCCGATTCTGCTGGATTGAAGACAGCCGTTTAAGCAACAAACAGGTAGCGGAACTTCTAGCCGCCAATGGTTGTGAACTTCTAAGTGAATACTTAGGTGTTGATGCCCCGCTTAAATATCGCTGTGAGTGTGGCAACATATCATTTACTAGTTTAAAGCGTTGGAAGCAAGGCCACCGTTGCTCAAGATGTGCTGGCGATAAAGTTCGAAAAACACTCAGGCTAAAGAGGGTTGAAAAACTCAAACATCGCTTTGACGATTGCCAGAACTCAGCCGATAATATTGACCAGGGAGGACAAGAGCTTGAGCTTGCCGAAGATGACGTTTTACTGTCCAGTAGATAGTCCTGAGCAACATGTAGATTGGGATAGGATGTTTAAGCAACTAAAAATGGAAGAACGCAAAGCAATCAAAAGAGGTAAGAAAATCGCCAAAGAACGTAAGGGGTCAGCGTAACAGCTGGCCTCTTTTTTCAATCCTCATACTGGAAATATGAGTCTATTTTGAAACTAATTGGTTAAACTATTTATGAATAATTCGCTTAAGGAGTGAACCAAAAAGTGGAGCAACTAATGCAAAGAATCGAGGCTGGGGAAATACCAGTGATGAGTGAGTTTGAATCATTGAAATTTGGACAGGCTCAGGTGCTACTGGTGGAACTACGCAAACGCCACAAGAATCCAGACATTGTTAAAGCATGGGGGGTCTCTGGTAAAACCTTGAACAATTTTTTTCTCGACAAGTACAAAATTGCTAGGACAAAAGCGGGTGAGGTGTTGCTCAATAAAGCAGCGATCCAATACATGGAGTCGCTGAAAAAGACATGCAAAACCGATGCCAATCAGCCTGAATCTATCGAGGTAGTAGACACTGGTGACAACTTGTTGCTAAGCGTTAGCCGCAACCTCAAACCGTCGGACCTAGGTAAATTGCTGGAGTTGCTAAGTGGACCGGATCAAGCATTAGAAGTAGAAATTAGGGTAAAACAGACAAAGTAGCCTGTGTACATCCTACGCGGACAAAATCGTATAAAAATCCACATCAATTTTAACAAAATCGTCTAAAACAGCCGAAATGTAATTTTGAGGGTATGAATACCGGAGAGGGGGGTAAACCCCGTCTGCGGGCGTTTAGACGGTCGTCGTCCAAGCATTTCCTGTTGACGAAATAGCGGTTTTACCCTCTTCAAAGGGTAATTAAGGGTCGGTGTAACTTCCTTAAATCGGAGTTGCATCGGCCCTTATTTTTTTGCCCATTTTTAACTGCCAGAAAATACTAATAAAAAAGTTGATAATATTGCGTTGGTTTTTGCTTTTTCTCGGTCAAATATCGTTACGAGAGGATGAACAGCATTTTAAAAACTAAGAAAGGTGATGACCGATAAGTGAACAAGACTGAGCGTAGAAAAGTGATGGCGAAAATGAAGCCGCCAATATGGTACACCTATTGTCAATTAGAGTCCATGATCGAAGGGGAAGTTGTCAAGGGACACAAGATACAGGTTGCAGGGTTGCTTGATATCACAGTGCCAACCTTGAGTAAGTATTTAGCCATTTGGGAATCACAAGGTTTGGTGCGTGAAATCCCGGATGGTTTTGTTATTACTCAACTAGACGGTTCGCTAAACCCTGAAGTAATGACCAAGGAAGAATTACCTCCCAGGCAGTACATCGCCAAGAAGGTAATTGACTATTGGTGCTCAACTTACGAAAACCATTACGAGGAACCTTGTAGAGTTGGCAATTGGGGTATGACTATGGGACAAGCAAAAAGACTCTTGAGCTATACCGACATCCAAATTGAGAGAACGATTGATGTAGTGATTGCATTGTACGAAAGGAAATGGGCATCAGCTAAATTCCCTAGGCCCACGTTTGGTGCTCTAGCTAGCTTCCTATTTGAACAAGCCATGCCTTATGCAGACATGACCCCTACTAAACCAGAGAAAGAAGAGATCACTCCTAGCATCAAGGTGATAGAATCCGAAACCAACTTTCTTGACGATAGTAAAGCAAAAGGGTGGTTGTAGTGGGTAACCGAGGCGAAGAAAATAAAGGAGGGTCAAAATGGCGAGGAATAGGATACGCGATCAGTACAAAAACATTTCCGCTTTGCTTAGACGCATTGAACATGTAGATAACGACTATGACGTGTTTGTAATCGTAGAAGAATCGGTAGAGGCAGCACGGTATAAGGCAGCGTTTAACGCTAGAAAATTCTTTGCAGTGACAGAAACAACAGTGGTGTCTTGGGAGGATTGGTTAGATAAGGATAAAACAAAATGTGTCGTCTTGGGCTACACCAATAAAGTACCGCAAATCTATTACAAAGGGTATCTGGATTACGCCAAGCAGCCGCTCTCCAACATTGAGAGAAATCTAAGAGAAAAGGACGCGGGAGAGGAGGAGTAATTTGAATACTCTCTGCATTGCCAGAACTAAGTGTAAGAGTTCAGGTCAAAGAATTTGTACGCTTTCCTGCCCATTGTTTGTGGATGTTCGCTACCAAACTGAGTTGGCGGGCATTCCTAAGATCCACCAGAAATACTTGGCAAGTCAATTACCTGAAACGTACTATCAACGCCAAGCCTTTGCCGACTTCGCCAGCAAGATTGTCGAGAGGGTAGAAAGTGGTAAGGGACTGTACCTGTACTCGCATCTGACTGGAACTGGAAAGTCGACAACGGCAGTCGCGATGGCTCAGGAATACATCTTAGAGCGGCTAAAGTTCGATTACCAAACTGGCAAGCGTACTCCCCAACTGGTGAAGTTCATCAACGTGGCTGATTGGCTGGAAGGCATTCGCCGGGGTATGAACAACGATGAGGAAGCACAAAGGTCGATGGAAACAACTGAATCAATGAAACGTGTTCCGCTGCTGGTAGCCGATGATTTTGGAGCCGAGAAAATAAGCGAATGGACACGCGAACGATTATTAACCGTTATCTCTGAACGTTACGACAATGAGAAAACGGTTATTTTTACGTCTAATATTAGCTTGCAAGAAGTTCAAGTGGTGCTAGGTAGCCGACTTCGCTCGCGGATTGAAGGAATGACTATTCCGGTGGAGTTTAAAGTGAATAAGGATTGGAGGAGAAAGACACCGTGATTGAATTAGAATTGTTGAATCAAATACTCTCCTCCAGGGATGCGTCCTCACTGGTGAAGTACGGCTTGGCAGAGCCTCGCGTATGGCACACTCACAGGGACGCATTTCTCTTTATGCAAAAACACCTCGAAGAGTATGGTGAGCTACCAAGCATCAGCACGGTAATCCAAAACACCGACAACTTTGAAGCGACTGATTCGCCGGAATCTGTAGAAACCCTGGCAAAGAAGTTGACTGACCGAAACCTGAAGAATGCAGCCAAAGATTTCTTCGTAAAAACTGCTAATGCTTTTGGTGACCTCAGTGGGATAGACATCCTTGAACAAATGGAACACAAAGTCGAGGAGTTCCGCAAGCTAAGTAGCAAGAAAGGCAAGGACGGCGTTGACTGGTCAGTTAGCGGTACTGAACGTCAGGCCGAGTATGAGCAGAGGAAGGCCAAAGATTTTTCCCGCCGTATCCCGTTTTTCTTCAATGAACTAACCGATGCCCTTGGTGAAATGAACGGGGGATACTACCTAACCATTATGGCTTTCACATCAAAGGGGAAGACGTGGCTAGGTCTGTTACAAGCCCTGAAGGCTCACATGACCGGATTGAACGTTTTGGTGGAGTCCGGCGAAATGTCGAAGCCTGAAGTTCAGTTCCGCCTTGACACCTTGGCAGGAGGGTTTAACAATCGTGGTCTGTTCACGGGTGCTCTCGATTTTCGTGATGAAGAAGCCTACCGGCAATGGCTGTCACAATATAATCCTACTAGTGGCAAAACTCCGCTGGCTATTAAAACACAAGAGGATTGGGCTAGGGGGCTTAGCATTGAGCAAATAGAGCATGACCTCCAAACCCACAAACCTGATGTCCTGATAATTGACCAATTCTCATTAATTCGTCACCAAACCAGTGATCGTTCCGGCATGACCAACACATCTAGACGGTTAAAGGAGCTTGCTGGCAAGTATGGCATTGTAGTCGTACTACTGTATCAAGCAAATGGTGACTATGAGAAGCGGAAACCCAAGGAAGCTAACGCCAACGGCGATGAAGCGTTGAAAGAACTCATTCCACCACGCATTTCCGACTACTCCGAAACTATTGCGGTAATTCAAGATTCTGACGCAATTCTTACGTTTGACAGCACAACTTGGCGTGACCAACAATCCAAACGGCAATGTGGCAAGGCGTTGTTGTTCGTTGCTAAAAGTCGTGCTGGCGGCGAAGGGACTGAACTGGAAATGAATTGGATTCCCAATGAAGGTGTCATCGAAACAAAGAAGGCAACGGATATTTTTTAATAAACATCTCTAAGGTGTTGGTGACCGTTGGGTAGTGAGATGGTATGAGTCAAGGCAAGTCCAATAATAGAAAATACGGCAATTAGCACCATAAATACGATGATAACCTTTCGTGCCATTTCTACCCGTTTAGGTTCGAGGCGATGATTGGGGAACAGTTTGAGAACAACCACGCCAATATAAGTATCGATCAATTCACGGATGTTATGTGGATTGCTATATATGTGGTCGCCAATCTTTACCGTGGAAAGCTCTGACATATTACTATTTGTTTCCCATTGGAGGTTTAACCAGGAAATAATTAGAAATATCACTATACCGAATGCCAGTGAGCCAGAAATGACGGATAGCCATTCTTTTAACGCAATTGCATTATGGTAGCCCATATTTAGTTCTAAGTAATCCCAAATCTGTAACACGATTTTCTGAATAACATCATAGGTCATAATTAACCCTCACTTTGGTTGATTCTTTTGATAAAGTCCTGATAAACCTGTACCCACTCCTCGTAGAGTTTTTGGCATTGATCATCAGACAATGCTTTCTTCTTGCGTAATCGAGCTATATCCGCAAGTGCCTTCTGCACGTCCTCGCTATTTTTGATTTCTTCCTTTGCGAGCAAGGGTAATTTTCCGTACTTCTGAAAAAGTTCATCCTCGTCTATCTCGTAATATTTTCCAAGCTCTTGGATTAACAAGTCGGACGGAACTTTCACTCCTTTCTCTATTTCGCTTAGATACGAAGGACTAACCCCTAGCTGCTTAGCAACTATTGGCTGGGTCAGATTTCGCTTAGTTCTTTCTGCAAGGAGAAATCTTCCGGTATCAACTTGTCGTATTATTTGTTCTCGAAAATGTTCATCCACGCTCTGGTGCCTCACTCTCAAAATCCTGTGTTTCAGGTGCATTATGACAACAATGAGCTATTAATTAAGTGGTGTTTCCCATTGTTTTACTAATGCGAGATAATTGACTGTATGTTATATTCGTGCTTGTCGCTACTTCGCAGGCTAGTTAAGTTGACAAGTTGGTTATAGTTTCAGGCGTGTCAAGTTATCGAGTTTGCCAAAACTGTTAAGCTGCCATTATGTTGCGTTATCTTTGAAAAAGTATACCAGCTGAAAGGAGGAATCAATTGCCAAAAATTGTAACAAGTGATTATGAGTTCGACCTCACTGCTTACTTGGATGCAAAAAATATCAACTATCAATGGTCTGGTAAGAACCTCATGCTGTGTTGTCCTTTTCATGCAGAGGTGCATCCAAGTTTCGGAATTAATGCAGCTACGGGAAAATACAACTGCTTCTCTGGGTCATGCAAAGCACATGGACATTTAGAAGGGTTCATTCAAAAACTGGAAAACTTGCCATCCTTAGACGCAGCCCAAGCATGGTTAAGGGGTAGGTGTGGTACTAATCCAGACGAAGTAGGTAAAGCATTTGACCTGGTTTTTGGTGGTATAAGCAAGGATGTCGCAATTAACTTTATTCCAGAAGAGAAATTAAACCAGTGGGATTACCGCCATCCATTCCTTGCGGTTAGGGGAATACCAGACTTGTGGCAACGCAGATTTCGGGTTGGTTATGACCAGGGGGCAGCAGCAATAACCCTCCCGTGGTTTGACCGACAAGGACGGTGTGTAGGTGTGAAAATGAGATCAGTGCTTGATAAACATTTTTGGGTTTACCACCTATCAGAGGTCGGCCCCAATAAAATAACTCTCTTTGGCATCAATCATGTTTATCGCCGGAGGGAAGCATCCGTTGCAATTGTGGAATCAGAGATTGATGCAATGTATCTTTGGGCCAATGGTTATCCGGCAATTGCGTTAGGCACAGCTCACATTACTGATAAACAGCTGCAGGAGTTGAAGAATTGTCCCATAGAAAGCGTGACCATTGCAACAGACAACGATGCTGCCGGTCGTAAAATTGCTACAGACTTACCAGTCAAATTGCACTGGATTAACGACATTAGGCAGGTAAATTGGGAACCATTTCGGGCTAAGGATGTAAACGAGTTGGACGGTGAGCAATTAAGAGTACTATTCGGACAAGCCATGCATCCGGTACAAACTCTGTTCAAGAGTGTGGGCAATTTCCAGTAAACTACGTTATGAGGCAAAGTTAACAGAGAGAAAAGGAGAAAACAATTGAAAAACGCGGAGGCTCTCATCAAGGAATTCAAAGCAACGGGAAATCGTAACACGTTGAATGACATTATCGCTTGCTTCCGTTACCACATCCAGAAAAGGGCATTTCAAGCTGCAAAGAATCTTGGCCTTAATGTAGATGACTGTGAAATAGATCTGGCTACAGCCGTATGGAAAGCTGCTGAAGATTGGGACGAAAGTAAAAAAGGTGCTACCAACTTTGTTACCTTCGCTCATTATTATATGGACAGAGCGATGACATCCTTATTCGGGCATACTCGGCGGTATGAAGCTTCTCATGTTGAGCTGGTATATTGCCTAGCCGAAATGGAAGAAGAGGATGATTTCAGATTGTTTGACCCAAAACAGGATATCGAAAATTTTATAGCAGAACAAGATGCTGCACGTTCTTTGGCTGAAAGCATCCGCTCTCATGACGGAACCTGTGCAACCGTAGCAGTGCTTAAAGCCACGGGCAAGACAGATTTGCACATTGCCGATTTATTGGACTACAACCCAAAAGTTATTAATAGACGCAAAGCCAAAGAGTTATGGACCAAGCGTAAACTGCGGAAGGCTCAAATCCCTGCTAGAGATCATTACAAAAAAATGGGTATGCCAATCCCTATAGCATTAAAAGACTGACCGCCTAAGGGCGGTTTTTTCTTTGCCAAAAACTTCATGAAAATACTTTTAATTTGAGCGTTGGTTTTGGTGAAAATCCGGTCAAATATCATTATGAAGGGAGGTGTTGGAGAAATTGCTTCTCCTCACAAATTAAGCACCGACTCAATTTTGAATTGAACCGAGGCTACCGCACACCAAAATTTTATTTAAACGAAGGAGCGAATTTAACGAATGACAACTGACAACTTTATGATTGCCGATGGTGACGATGCCAAACGCCTAAGCGAACAATCCAGCACTCCTGCAACCAAACACAACTATGTTAAGCTAAAGGCTGGTGAATCACTCCGAGTTATCTTACTAGACGCTAAGTTCCCCAACTACTATGGACACGGTGATTTCGCTAAGAAAATTCCCTCCCACGTTTGCACTGCACCACGAGCCGGTATGCCTTGTTTATCTTGCGATGCTGAAGTAAAACGTTCTGTTAAGTACCTTGTGCCTTTGTACGATGTAGACAAAAAAGAAGTCATCATCTGGGATACCAGTAAGACCCACGTTTCCAGCGTTTATGCCATTATCGATACCTACGGCGAAGATGTCTGTGATGAAATATTCCAGTTAAAGCGTACCGGTGCCGGTGCGAAAGACACTTCTTACAGCTTCATTCCACTACCGCCAAAGCAGAAGGCTGCTATCGAAGTTCCTGCCGATATTAAACCCTTCGAGTATGGCAGCCAAGAAAGAAGCGATTTTTACGCGAGTATTCTCCGTGCTCCAACCGAAGATTGGTTGAAGAAGATCATTGGTAATAATCAGGATGTTGCTTCAGCTGAAGGCCAAGGCGATGAACACGGATTCTAGGAACGAAGCTGTACTGCTGGTACTGATAATTCAAAAGCAGAAAGCATTTTTCTTACGGCGACTCTTAACGGGGTCGCCCAATTTTTTTGTCAGTTAAACAGTTGAGAACCTGAATTTGCAGGAGGGAGGTAGCCGGTACGACAGAATTGGACGATGTGTTAAACGCATTCGATAAGCAAGAAAAGAAAGCTAAATCCCGTCAGGCCAAGGTGCCGAAACCTGTAGTACTAAAGGACGAATTAACCCGTTTATCCGGGTTGAAATGGAACTCCGACATTTTAATCTTCCGTGAGGTAGAACGGGCCTTGTTGCTGGGCGAGTTAATGTTCCCGGGCCGAAAGATGAAAAAGGATGATATTTACCAAGGTTATGCCGTATTGCAGCGTCAAAAACGCGAAGCGTTAAAGCAGAAAGTGCGTGAAAGTAAACCCAGTAATTACTACATCGTACAAGACTTAAAGACGTGGACGCAGATGCAACGCCTATTATTTCAAGAGGATGAGGTTGCGTGGGATACGGAAACCACAGGTCTGGACTTCTTTGAGGATAGAGTCGTAGGAGTATCGGCCTACCTTCCTATAGCAGATGTAGCGTTCTATGTACCATTTGGACACACAACAGGGGAGAAACAAATCTTAGAAGATCAAGCACTTGCCCCGATTAAGGAATGGTTGGAAGACGTTGGCAACAGGAGCATCTGGCATAATTACAAGTTTGACGCCCACATGCTGGCCTGTCATGGTATTTTGGTCGCTAATCCTTACTTCGATACGCAAGTGGCAGCCAAGCTGCTGAACGAACATGAAGTGCACAAGTTAAAAGTTTTGTATGAGAAGTACGTTGCCCAGTCGGGTGAGGTTGTCTTATTCGAGGACATTATCGATGCAGCGGATATAGCTAACACTGATGTTCTCTTAGCCGGAGTTTACGCTGCCGGTGACCCTCATAAGACGTATGGACTGTACAAGTTTCAGAAGAAATTTATCGATACGGTTGGCAACGTGAAAAACATTTTCCACAATATCGAAATGAAACTACTGCCAATTGATGTTCGCATTGAACGGTTAGGTGTGTTGGTTAACGTGCCTAGGCTAAATGAGATCGAGCAAGCACAGCTACCCTTAATCGCACAGGCTGAAGAAGACTTGAAGAAGTCGTTTAACATCGATGCTGACTTCTTAGCTGCCATGAGTGCTAAGAAAGGCAGAAAAATTGACACCTTTAACTTCGGTTCAGATGTCCACGTGGCCTATCTTATTTACGACATCCTGCAAGTCGGGCTTGATGTGCCGAAACGCTTTGGCAAAAAAGCGGGGAGCACGGCTGCTGAAGTTATCGATGCCATTGTAGCTGACGTTCCCCAGCTTGAACCTTTGTTGAAGTACCGAGAGTTGTCTAAGCTAGTTAACACGTATGCCCACAAGATACCGTTAGCCCTAGAAGCTGATGGCAGACTGCATAGTCAGTTCGATTCATCCCGCACTAGAACCGGAAGGTATGCCAGTTCCGAGTACGGCAACAAAGGGAAGAAGAAGGGCACGAACCTCCAGAATATTCCCTCCCGCACAGAATTAGGCAAGGAAGTCCGTAAGTGTTTGATACCCGATCCTGGGTATCTTTTCGTTTCTTCTGACCTTTCACAAATTGAACCTCGCGTTATCGCCCACATTTTGTACGCTTGGTTTGGTGATTCCAGCATGAGGGATGTCTATCTGGCAGGGGTGGATCTGTATACCACGATGGCAATGCAGGTTTTCGACCTGCCGCAAGAGTGCTGTATTGACGGTGGTTACGATCCTGTACACACGTACCAACCGCGAAAGCTGATGAAAACGGGATTATTAGGCTACCTTTATGGACAGTCTGCCAAGTCGTTTGCTAACAAGATGGGCGTTGAAATGGAAGTTGCCGAGAAGTTCTTTGCTGGAATGGCATCACGTTTCCCTGGACTCAAGCCGTTCCGTGAAAAAGTGTTGGCACAGCTGAAAAAGGACCGATTTGCGGAAACCTTGTTTGGGAGGAAAAGACGTTTTCCAGAGTACGCTAAACTTCATGCTCAACTTCAAGTTCTGAATCGTAAGCCTTGGGGAACATTGTCGCAAGCCGAATCGGAGGAACGCAATTTCTTGTGGCGAAAATGTGCCGGGATGGAACGTGAAGCGATTAATGCTGTGGTTCAAGGAAGTGCAGCTGACATCTTGAAGCAAATCATTATTAAAATGGATGGGGTTGCTTCACAGAGACGCTGGAAATATGTAATGTCCATTCACGATGAGCTGCTTCTGCTCATTCCCAAGGCCGATGTGACGCCAGAAGCTATTCAAGTAATCGATGACGTGATGACTAAAACAGTCGAACTTACCGTGCCACTTAAATGTGACACCGTTATCCAAGAACGTTGGATGGACGAAGTGAAACCAAAGGATTGGGATTTTAAGCGTGGTTGTCGCAGAGAGGCAGCGTAAACAAAATAGGCGAAGGCTACATTGATGGTAGCTATATGGACGGACGCTTTTATGAGGCGTTCGTTTTTGTTTCCGATGTTAAGGAGGGAAAATACTTGTCACTACTATTTAATGAGCCAGGGGAACGGAGCTCTAAAATACCCAGGAAATCAGTTGAACCGGAACGCCCCAGAACTATCGCCGACGATTTTCATGACCAAATCGAGGATCTATATTCAATACCGCAAGAATATTGGCCCCGTAAGGAGGTCAGATTCAGCCCTTCGATGGTAGCGAAGTGTGAGCGAGAATTATATTACCTCAATGTTGATGCTGAGAAAGACCCTCCCCAGCCAGCCGTTCCTTGGAAGAATAGATTGCCTCGCAACGGCGAAGGGGTGCATCAAGTAACCCAAAAGGATTATTTGGCAATGCCGGACAAGATGAAAAAACACGGTAAGACGTACAACTTTAAAATGCTCCAGACTGAGGTCATCGGTCGGAAGGTGTTTGAAGTTGATGGGGTTATGGTTGTAATCAGTGGGCGATGCGATGGTATTCTCCTGCACCGGGATGGCCGCAGATTCATTTGGGAAAAGAAGACCAAGGATAAACGGAAGAACTTGCAGAAAATTAAGGAGCCTCAAGACGACCACAAACAACAAGTGGTCGCTTATTCTTTGATCTTCGATATTCCAGGCACGATATTTGAATATGAAGCGTTGGAGAAACCACCTTGGATGAAAGATGTCAGTGACGATATGAAGCATTTCTATGTTGAATCTACTTCCGAAATGGAGCAGAAACTGCTCACTCGTTTAGCCGGAATTGTGAAGGCCATCGAGAGCAAACAGGTTCCACCCAAGGATTTGGACAAGTGCATGTTTTGTAGCTATAAAGAGCTTTGTGCCAAGGAAAGTAATTAGTAGTTAGGGGTAAGGACGGTTAAGCCCTGCCCTGATTTTTTTCTGAGGGGGAACATGTGGCTAAGAAGAAGGTAAGAGCACCGATTGAACGGGGTACAATCTTCAGCATTTATGGGCTGGCCACAGATGCCAAGTATCGAGTAATCGTAGCAATCCCGTTTGACATTAATCTGAGTAAAAACAAGGCCAAGATGCTCACAAGGCAAGGAAAAATGTACACTCCGGCACAGCATAAAGCAGCCAAAGCACACTTGCTTCGTGTATTGTCGGAAGCCTGTAAAGACCACGCTTGGAAGAAGCAAACCAAGTATTGGATGGCAATTCACGTCCAGAAACCTAATAACCGTTCGGATGCACCTAACTTTGTTGACGCAATCGCAGACGTAATTAAACTGGCAATTGGCGTTGATGACTGTTGGATGGAAATTGAGAAGGTAACTTACGAAGTCGTTAAAGATCGGACGGACTTGAAAATTTTTGTTTCAGTTTCTCAATAATCACGTTGGTTTCGCCTCAAGTTGGGACAAAGATCATTGTAAAGGGAAAATCAAGACGTGGCAGTTTAAAGGAGGCAAGAGTATTGTTCGATTTCGAGTATAAAGACCTGGAGTTTGGCAAGGGAAGTCTCGCTGAACTGATTGCTTACGACAGATACGCAATTACAACCAGGGATTTTACCACCGCCACAGGTGGTGACACAGTAATTTATATTAAGGACGTTGAAAAGAACACTCAAGCCGTGGGAACAATTTATCACATCACAAATGACCGTGGCACAATAGTTGTAGAAAACCACGCTGACCTTGGTATAGCACAAATACCGATTGAGCGAGCACGGTTAGTACTGGAAACTAAACCAATTCAAATGTGGAAACGTTGGGACAGCGGTGCTGCCAGTGTAGAACGTGGTATTAACAAGCAAATGGCAATGAAGGATTTCTCTTGGCTACTTGACGGTTATCGTTACGTTCTAGGAGGACGCATCCAAGCAATGTTGGGTCAAGAGTTCGCTGACTTGGGATTGGATAAGTCAAAACTAAGTGCTTACAACTGTCTAGTATTACCTTCCCCTAAATGCTCATATGAAAATGGGCCGTTGCAGAATTGGTTGGAGATATTACACGTAGCTAAACGTGAGGCAAATGCAATGGCCTATGGCTGCGGTGTCGGTCTAAACATCAGCACCGTTCCTGAGTACATTGAAGGGCCGTTAAACCAAGGTACTACTGTAATATTCTACTTGAACAGTGACCATCCAGAGTATGAAGGTCTGAACAATGAAAACTTCCCAAACGTAACACTCAAGCTTCCAGAAAATCCAGTGTCTCAGATAGTTGTTCAAGACAGCCGTTTTGGTATCTTTGATGCCTTGATAAAAACAACCACGCGATTATACGAAGGCAAGGATATCCTCATTGACTTTTCGTTCCTCAGAGAAAAAGGTGCATACGTCAAAGGTATCGATGGAGTTTCGTCCGGTGCAATATCGTGGATGAAACTTTTTGATTTTGTAGTTGGCTTATTGAAGAAAAGTTACGCCGACACAATCGATATTGCTGAACTCTACGCCCTCATCCCTCATCTAATCAGTCAAGGAGGGCAACGCAGAGGAGCACTTATGTTGGTACTAAATGATGACCACCCAAAGATTGTGGACTTCATTAGGGCCAAACAAGTTGCTGGACGTATCACTGGTGCTAACCTAAGTGTTAACTTAACCGCCCCATTCATGGAAGCCGTAGCAGATGGTGAGCCAGTTGCAGTAGCAACATTCAATTTAATCGCAGAGTACGCCCATAAGTCTGCTGAACCTGGAATCCTATTCATGGACAGAGCACAAGCAGATTCGAATACCAGCTACTACCAAGTTATTGATGCCGTTAACCCGTGTGCTAAACTCTTTGGCTCACGTTAAACATTCAGCAAAATCGGTGGAAGCTACCCTGCACAGCTAGTTAGAGTAAGAGTGTGTTGAATATGAAGGAAGTCCAATTGGCTTACGATAATGATTTGGTTAAAGACAGAGGGGGGTGGATTAGCACTCCTTACTCTACTAGAAAAGCTGTGTAGTATGCCAGTACCGAGGTAAGTCTACAAATTAAAACCTGTAGAGCACCGTAGAGCATAGAGGGTGAACCTCCGTAAGGAGAATATAAACCTCCAAGAGTGCTGGACACGATGAAGGCTGGTGGGCTGGAGTGAAAATGTATGCCGACCTGGGTCTGAATTGACAGACCGATAATCAATGAGGGAAACCTCCAGAACTAGGGGATAAAAAGCCTCTAGGATAACAAGGTGGAAGAACCGCTACCGCCTAACGGTGTTTGTAACTTGGGCCATTTAAACCTTCCAATGTTCCTAGTCAGAATAGATGGTAGATGGCAAATGGATTGGGAAGCACTAGCAAGGGCAGTTGAAATTGCAGTTCGCTTTCAAGACAACATTGTGGACTACAGCAGTTACTTTGATGACGATATCGAAGCTGTTCAATTGGGTGATCGCCGGATCGGTATCGGAACAATGGGCCTTGCAACCGTGTTGATTAGATTAGGCATTCCTTACGGTTCTGATGCAGCAATAAAGTTTTCTGAAGCTTTGAACCAGTTAATAGCTAAAACTGCTTACAAAGCATCGATGGACTTAGGTTTCGAGAAAGGTTCATTCCCAAATTATGATTTATCTAGAATAAGCAAAGATTCGTTCTTATACCGGTTAAACGGTGGGACACTTCCTGGTAAGTTAAGAAACGCTGCTCTCCTTACTCAAGCCCCAACGGGTAGCACCGGGACATTGATTGACAACCTCCCCGGCTACAATTGCAGCACCGGGATTGAACCGTACTTCGCATTCAAATACTTCCGTGCTTCTCGCCTGGGCCTAAACGAACAAGAGGTTGAGCTAGTAGCTGAATATAGGAAACAGCATCCCGGTGAAGAATTGCCGGGGTATTTTATTTCTGCTGATGAAATCGTCTACCGAGAGCACGTCCAGATGCAGGGTGCAATTCAGAAGTATGTCGATGCAGCGATATCCAAAACGATTAACCTACCGGAGCACGCAACAGTTGAGGACGTTAAACAGGCTTATTTGCTGGCCTACGAGGTTGGCTGTAAGGGGGTTACCGTCTATCGCGATGGTTCGCGTAAAAGTCAAGTTCTAGCAAGGGATAAGGAAAAAGCGAGGTTGGACGATGTTAAGCTGAGCACCGACTATGCCAAGAAAGATGCGGAGTTCACAGTAAAATTAGCGGAGGTATTTGCAGCAATGCCAGAACTAAAACCGTTTAAGAAACGTGCCAGAATTCTCTACGGCAAGACAGTGAAGCAAAGCACCCCGATGGGTAAAATGTACGTTACTTTGAACTCTTCTGACGGTATCAACATTGAGGAAGTGTTTATCCACTTAGGTAAAGTGGGGAGTGACATTCGGGCCATCGTTGACGCGCTTGGCATCTTATTAACGCTTGGGCTGTCCGACCGTTTGAGTGCGTTAGATCAAGAAGAAAAGCTGAAGTGGTTAATAGACAAGCTGGTAGGCATCAAAGGTGCTAACCCAACAGGTTTAGGTCCGAGCAGAGTTGATTCATTACCTGATGCATTAGGCCGCGTTCTGAAAGATTATCTGACTGAAGACTTCGCCTTGGACGAAGAATCCGAGTTGGAAGTACCGGAAACCGAAGTAAAATATGCCCATGTAAAAAGACGTGATATCTGCACTGATTGCGGTGAAGCAACGTTAGTTCGCGTCGAGGGTTGTGAGAAGTGTTTGAATCCCGGCTGTGGTGCCAGCAAATGCAGTTAAGGAGGATTGAGAAGTTGATAACAGGTGACGTGTTACTGTTTTTTGGGGGCAACGGGTTTGTCGATAAGGAAATCGAGCATTACGAAAACTCAATGTTCACCCACGCTGCTGTAGCGATTGATGACAAGCAAATAATTGAAGCATGGTGGGACGGAGTACGGGTCACGACGATTGATGGACGTGGCCCGTTTGCTATTTTCAGAGCTGATTTGGATGCGGTTCATCAAGAGGACATTAAAATGTTCGCGGTAGGCAGCGTTGGTAAGCGTTATAACTACGAAGGATTAGTCGGCTTTCTAATAGAGAAGTGGATGAAACTGAAGCATAATCCCTTCGGAAGCCAACATTCAGTATGGTGTTCACAGCTAGTATTCGAGTGCTTCCTAGCATCGGGGATTAACCTGGTTCCCGGTAAAGAAGCAGAGGATATCACGCCAGCAGATTTAGCAAACTCACCAGTTTTGAGGAGGGTTACCGCATGAGCGTAAAGTTAGTGGCATACACGCAAGGAGCAGAAGGTCAGTCGATGGAGGATATTTTAGCACAAACCTTTTCGCAATGTTACCAACGTCCAGCAAGCATCGATGTGGTTCTACGTCACCTATCGCATATGAGCGTGGTGGAACATTTGAATCTGACGTTTGATATCCAAATGAGCCGGGTGTCTTGGGAACAGCTAGTACGGCATCGAATAGCGTTGCTGGATGATGAAGGTAATCCGGTCACTAACGCTTCTTTCACTGGGGAAAGCTTCACAGCACAATCGCACCGTTATACTGACATCCAACCGGAGGACGTGACTTTCTTTATTCCCAGTGAGGTTAAACCGGAGCATGTTGAGGAATGGGAAACAGATGCGTCCTTAACGTATTTAATTTATAAGAAATGGCGTGACCGTGGTTACAGTAAACAAACAGCTAGATATCAAGCCCCTTGTGGGGTAAGCATTAAAGCGGCTTGGACGATTAATCTCAGGTCGCTTTTGAATTTCCTCGAACTTAGGACAGGCTCACACGCTCAAGAAGAAATTAGATTATTCGCGGAGGATGTGTGGAGAGCGGTCAAACCATTGTTTCCGAAGTTGGCCCCAGCCTTAGAGCAAACGTTTCGAGGCGGTACAACACGATGAATTTTTGTTGTGTGGTTTACAACATTACCGAAAGGAAGTAATTCGTCTGGACATTTTCATCATGGGAAAGGCAGGGTCTGGTAAGGACACCGTTGCTGCGATATTGCATGAACAGCTAGGCGGTAAACCGTTCTCAGGTGTTTACACGTTAGCAGATCCGATTCGTGCGGAATATAAACGGTTTTATCCAGAAGGTAACCCCCGACTTGATCGCGATAAGCTGCAAGCTATTGGCGAAGGGTACAAGGAAATTTACGGTGAAGACGTTTGGGTAAAAATGACCGAAACCAGAATAAGCAACGACAAGATGCATCCAAGTCAGTTCGAGATTGAATACTACGCGATTATCAGTGATGGTCGCCACAAAATCGAATATGACTTTTTTGTTTTGGGAAAAGGCTATTTCGTCATTTGGGTAGAGTGTCCCGATGAAATCCGTTTTCAGCGACTACTGGCACGGGATGGTACTTTGCAAGAGAAAGCCTTGAAGCAAGAGTGCAGGGACTTGTGGGGTTCTGATGCTTACGTGGTGAACAACTCTAGCACGTTTGAAGAGCTAAAGCTGAATATCGTCAACTTTTTACAACTGATGGGGCGGTAAACACCGTCCCTTTAAATTTTTGAGGAGGACAAGTATTGAAACGCGATTATAGAATGGATGGTCGCACTGTAGAGGAATTTAAGCGAGACATTAAAACAGGAGCTATCAAGGAAAGGGACATCATCACTAGGTATGCACACAGGCAGTACAGCAAATACGCCCACACGGTCTTTGTTGTGGACAACGGTTGTGACAACAAAGGTAAGCTGTTGCCAAAGAGCAAGGTGAATAGCAAGGCCGATTACTTGATGGGTAACATTCCTACGGAAGTTAAATTTAATAACCGGATGCTTGGTATCTTTCGCATTAAAGCAGGTCAGTTACGCAGTTATATCAAGCAAGGTGCACGGATTTTGTGGGTTAACGGTTATGAAACTCGTAGCCCACTTTTTACTTTCATCAGCGTTGGGCAGCTAGAACAAATCAGTGAGTCGAGACAAGAAAAGCCCTTCTTCCCATGGGGCGGTAAACCTTGTTACGAAATCGATGCTAACGAGTGCATGTGGTTCCCGCTTAATTATTAGGAGGAATTATGCAAAACGTTGAAATTGAATACACGAAAAAGTCCGTTCAAAAGATTCTTGAACGGATTTCTGTTTTCCAAAAGGGTAAGGAAAGTGGTAATTATGATGCTGTAGTTATCTTGGTTGATATTCTCGAATCTGTTAAGAAGTGTAACTTTACTGATCAGCAGAAAAGAGTGTTTAAATTAAGATTCCTACTTGAATACACTCAGCAAGAGGTAGGACAGGAACTGGGCATTGGTCGGGATGCTGTGGCTGACCATATCGAAGCAATTATTAATAAGGTCACAAAGCAGCTCACAACTGGGGTGACTATTTAATGATTTTCTTTATCGATAAGGAGCATCCAACATTTAAGGCCAGAACTAAGCTGAAAGAGATTGTTGCTAACATCCCGGTGGATGCCTCAGATCGAGAACGCATAGAAATTACGACTTATTTTTTAGCGGAGCATTTCAAGGAGTATGGGAAGCACCCAGCCCCTGCAGTAGTTGAACGGTTGGGGAACTTCGTGCTAAAGCCGTATATAAATAAAAAGGACGAGGAGTATAAGATACTCAGCATCTACACGATGGAACGCCATAGGTCGCGGGAGCAAGTGTACCGCGATTCCTACGATGACTACTACTCCTAAAAATTGACGACCTCCTGTATTGCCTACTATAATAGGCAGTATAGGAGGGTTTTTTATGTCAACACACTTTAGATTAGCGGAAGTTATGTTAGAAAAGGGAATTTCGAATAAGTCCGAGTTTTCAAGGGAAACCGAGCTACACCGTTGGGGATTGCTGAAGTTAATACAACAAGAACCTACGAGAATTGAGTTTGCCACGATTGAGAAACTGTGTCGTGCGTTAGATGTTTTGCCGAATGATTTGATTGAGATTATTAATGATGATGGTACGCCGTTCACGCCCAGGAAGTTGAAAAAGTATAAAGCGAAGCATCGTAAGGTGTCGTTGGATAAAATAGCTGGTAAATTGTCGACGGAAAAGAAGATGGCAATTGTGAAAGCGTTGATAAAGTGAATGAAGGTTTAGTCTTCGTTAACGAAGATCAGGTTCGGGATGCGGTTTAAACATTGAAAATGTTTCCACGAACCGGGCACGTGGAAACAGTCTGTAGTCTGACTAATACGCACAGCTGAGAATGGCTCTACAGGCGGGTTGGCGGGTTTTTGGGTCGGGGTTATAGTGAGGAATTAGGGTAAAGTAGGCCTCCAAGAACATGTTTGAATGGCATGGTTTAGGCAGTTTTGGGGTATGGTGTGTCCGCGGAAACATATTGGTTATGTAATTATTGCCAGTGGTGGTAATAATTGTTGTAGGTGTTGGCGCTCGGCCAAACGGAGACCACGGAAGAAGTATAGGATAATATGAACTACCAGATCGTTTTTGTGACGGTCTGGTAGTTTTTGTTTTTTAATAGATTATTTTCACGATATTAGTAGGAAATAGAGGAAAGATGTGGAAAGTATTAATTAGTAAGTATTCATCTTGACGTAGAACGTGTTTGTAACTACTTCGTGTGAGTTGGTTTACGCGTATTTTGTGGGGTTCATAGAGGATTCTGTCTTCGTTGTACTAATCACCCGCAGGGGTAGAGTCTAGACAAATTTGGTCTGTAGGAGAATGTGCTGGGTACGTGGTATTCTTACCAAGGACGATGATAGTCCGAAAGAAAAGAAGTTAAATAAGCTACTAAACAAAATTAGTTGTGATGGTAAGATAATTTACATTTAATATTGTAGGAGGAATATATTGAAATTCAATCTTATAGACGATAAGTTATTTGGAAAACTGGCAGGTGAAGATGAGGCTATTGAAACGTTGGAGTATGTATTTGTCCAATCAGCTGAGTATGATGTTTTTAATGATGACGCAAAGCTTCGCATAGTAAAAGCTAGGAAAGGAATGGGTAAATCAGCTGTTTTGAAGATGAGTGCTCATAACAAAAGACAGTTCAAAGAAAATATCGTTATTGAAGTGAAAGGGTCAGACCTGATAACAAGAATCCCTTTTGATAATTCCACTGATGATCAACAAAATATTAATGACTGGATGAGAAGAATTTGCAGTAGAATTGCAGTTGAAATAGGGAAAACAATCGGTTTTGCAAACTCTGATGATACTATTACATTAGTTGAAAATGCTGAAATATTGGGTTTCAAGGAAAAGAATATGGTTAGCGCATTATTCGACAGAATGCTCAAAAAGGTGAGTTTAGGCCCAATTGAACTTGGTGCTGCAAAGATTCCCAGTTCTAATGAACATGAACTGATAAAACGATTGCAAACAAAGAACTTACAGAACGTTTGGATATATATTGATGATATTGATGCAAAGTTTAAGAATTCAGAGGTTGAATGTGAACGCTTGTCATCGTTTTTAACTTGTTGTAGATATTTAGTTAATGACATTAAAGGATTATTTATAAGAACTTGTCTCAGATCAGACGTTTGGACTGCTATCGCACAAACCGACGAATCATTAGATAAAGTCGAAGAGTATTTTATTAATCTTAAGTGGAATGAGTACTTTATCGGAAATATTATAGCAAAGAGAATTCAAAGGTATATGGAATACAATGGAATTTCATCGTTGATTGGTGGTAAGAAAGTTCTAAATTATTACGATATTAATACATTGATGGCTAAAGTATTTATGAGCATGCCGTGGAATCGAGGGCTGGTCAGGCCTGGGTTCCCGATATATGTATTTTCAAATGGTCGTCCCCGATGGGCAATCCAATTGTGTAAGCTCGCTGCTGATACGGCACATAAAAATAGAAGAGACATAATTAGATTCAGCGACATTAAGACGAACTTAAAAGAGTATGGTAGAAAACGTGTTGAGGATATTATCAGAGAGCATCAACATCAATGTAAGGATATAAATAAAATATTATTAGCATTTAATAATGAGAGTGCAACTCTGGAAACGGATGTTCTACTGAAGCTGCTTGAGAAAAAGCTGAATGGTGAAATTATAATTATTCAAGGTGTGTTCGGTGATGCAAATATACTTGATATTGCTAGGTTCTTATTTAAAATCAACTTCATAACCGCTACCAATGGTAAAGATTTCTATTCATATGAACAGGAGCCTGATCTTTTAATGCATAATGTGGACTTGGATAAAGGTTATAAATGGGCTATTCACCCATGCTATCGTGATTATATTAAGACTAATTAGCAGGTGAAGATTGTCCATTGTTCAAAAAAGGGTTTAGGGACATGACCAGGGTAACGGGTATCTCGCCATGCTACGATAAAGATAACACCACCTGGTTCTGGCCGTCCATGGCGAGCCCACCGCCGTGGTAAAATCAAGTAAACAGTCCACGTTCGTATATATGTTATGTTACCCGTATCCCACCAGCTAAAGGGGTATAACCTTGATTGAGGAAACACATTTTTTTAGTCATATTGCGGTGACCACGGCATGTGGAGACGATAATAGAGCTATATCCATGATCTTCTGTTGCGTCATCTGGAAGATCTAGCTATTAACGAGGGACTGCGTAAAGAAGCTCGAAAATACACATTAGAAAACAATTTGGGACGAAGCTCAGCACAGACAAATAAGGTACTTTTTAGGGTATTTCATCTCAAAAGCACAGGTTCAGACTTGTGTCTGAAAGATTGAAATATCAAAAAGGTATCTTTATGCCCCCCAGCTCAAGTAATAGAAATAACAGCTTAAAGTTGAATGTTTTATGGTGATTGAAATCTGTTGTATTTCGCGTAAGAAATAGAGTGAGCGATTATAGAAAAAATGTTCGCCTTTCCAGAAATATGATGCTGCATTCAAGCTATTTTGTGGTATAATTATTATATTTTATCTGATTTAGATGATGGGAGGGCGATTATGGCTGTCAGTTATATTAAACTTTGGAAGTTATTACTTGATAAGAAGATGAAGCGAATTGAGTTAAAGGACGCTGCCGGTATAAGCAATAGCACCCTTGCTAAATTGGGTAAAGATGAATATGTTTCTATGGAAAGTATGGATAAGATTTGCAAAGCGTTGCAGTGTGATATCGGTGATGTTATAGAATTTCAGAAGGATAGATAAATTAATCTGTGATTCAGACAGTAAATTTGCAATCTGCCATTCGAAACTTTTATTCGCACATCAATGTTGGACAACTTGAAGGAAGGTTGGCTGATAAAACATACTGTGGGTGGTGGAGCGGATATCGTACATTTTATATATTAGTTATTCGAAAACTTGTTTTAGGTATGGAGGAAAAGAGATGGCAATTGAACAGTACACTGAAAGATTAGTAATGCAGGAAATGAGATGTCACATTGGTGAAAACGATTTTGGATACGTTTTCCCACAAGGCGATGTTTCAGTCGTGGATAAGATAGAGCGATTATTAAAAAAAGCGGGTGGAAAGCCAAAGGAGTGCGTTTTAGAGGATTACTCTCTTGGTGGTAAAGGAAAGGCTAAGCCAGAGTACGTCATTACGTTTAATGATGACATAAATACGATTATTGTTGTTGAGTGTAAAAATTCCGTAAACAAGCATTTTTCAGAAGAATTTTGTCATCCAAATGGATTTGCTGTTGATGGTGCTCTTTATTATGCCAAGTTTCTAAAAGAAGAGTATAACGTTATTGCTGTAGCAGTGAGCGGAACGACGAAAGAAAAGGCAATAGTATCTTCCTATTACTGGGGAAAAGGTCAAGACATTTGTTATGAGCTGACACGGGCACGGGATATTATCTTGGAACCCAAAAACTATATTGAACTGATAAAAGGCAATAAACTTAAAAAGGCATATTCAATTGATGAAATACGAAATACTGCGATTGATATGCACAATTACCTGCGTGAAATCAAAGTTACAGAAGCACATAAGCCAATTTTCATTGCGGGCATTTTGATTGCGCTTAATGATGATGACTTTTTGAAAAGCTACTCTACGCTTCCTTCCTTTAATGCTGTAATGCAAAATTTACAGTTAGCAATAGAAAACGTCTTGAAAGAGAGCCAAATTAGGAATAGTAGAATTAATTATATAAAGCAAGCATTCAAAACACTGCAAGACAACACAAAATTTACAGAAATCCCTCTTGGCCATTTTAAATCAATTACATGGTATATTGAACAGCTTGAATTGAAGATCAAGCCGATGATGGACTATGCAGATAGCACCGTTGACGCATTAGGTGTTTTCTATCACGAATTTATCAAATATTCGGGCGGCGATGGTAGCGGTCTTGGTATTGTATTGACTCCGCAGCATTTGACAGAATTCATGTGCGACTTGGCGGGCGTGAACAAGAACAGTAAGGTAGTTGATATTTGCTGTGGCTCAGGCTCCTTCCTTGTTACGGCAATGAGCAAAATGTTTAAAGACGCAAACCCTGATGAGGTTGAGAATATTCGAAAGGATGGTTTATACGGTGTTGAATTTGACGACGGACTTTTTACGCTTGCCATTGCTAACATGATTATTCGTAAAGACGGAAAGTCAAACATTTATAAAGGCGACTGTTTTAATGCAAAAATTTCAAAAGAACTCAAAGAAAAGCACATCAACATTGGACTAATCAATCCACCGTATTCACAAACGGACGTTGTGGAGCTTGAATTTGTAGAGCATTTACTGGATATTTTGACACCAGGCGGTACCGGTGTGGTCGTTGTTCCAATGAGCTGTGCGATTGGCACAAAATTCAAAGCAGTAAGAGAACGCCTTTTCAAAAACAATACATTGAAGGCTGTCTTTTCCATGCCTGATGATATTTTTTATCCATCGGGTACAAACGTATGCGTTATGGTCTGGGAATCGCACACGCCACATGACAGCAAACAGGAAACGTTTTTCGGCTACTGCAAAGACGATGGCTTTGTAAAGCGTAAAAAGCTCGGCAGAGTAGATGCTAATAACAGATGGCTCGATATAGAAAACGAATGGCTAAAGTTATATAGAAACCGCGATGTTAAGGACGGTTTAAGTGCACGCAAGTGTGTTACATGGAAGGATGAGTGGCTCTGCGAAGCGTATATGAAGACTGACTACTCCAAACTTACACAAAAAGATTTTCAGCAAACGGTTAATGACTATCTTGCGTATTTAGTAAAGCGTGGGGAAGTTTATGAAAAAAACTAAATTGTTCCGAATGGATGAGATTTTCAATATCTATAAAGGCAAGCGCCTTACAAAAGCTGATATGATTGACGGAAGGCTGAACTATATCGGCGCAATCAGTGAAAACAATGGTGTTCGTCAACAGATTGAAGCGGCTAAACAGTTTGACGGAAATTGTATTACAGTAAACTATAATGGTAGCGTTGGTGAAGCGTTCTATCAAGATCAGCCATTTTGGGCGTCTGATGATGTTAACATTCTTACATTGAAGAATCATGAGCTAAATGAAGCAATTGCGCTATATATGATTACTATAATTAAAGCCAACCAATACCGTTTTGGTTATGGTAGAAAATGGACGCTCGAGAAGATGGCGGAAACGGAGATATCTCTATCCATTGATGATACAGACAAGCCAGATTGGGACAATATGGAAAAATACATCTGCGGTATTCGTAGTAAACACATACAATCGAAAATCGTAAATAGATCTATGCCAATAGATAAGCAGACATGGAAAGAGTTTCGATTGTCTGATCTATTCAAAATTTCCGTTTCAAAAGATGCTAATTTGCAGAACAGCAACATAGGAAAAACCCCCTATGTTTCATCGTCATCAGTAAATAATGGCGTATGCGCTTATATTGACGCATCGCCTTCTCAGAAAAACAATACAATCACAATTGCAAGAAACGGCTCCGTCGGATCAGCTTTTTATCAACCAGCCCCATACTGTGCTTCCCCGGACGATATTCGAATTCTAAAACCACATTTTGCTATGAGTGTCTATTCTGCATTATTTATTACAACGGTTATTGAAAAAGAAAAATTCCGGTATGCTTATGGACGAAAATTGGGAACCAAACGCATTATGAATATAATTGTCAAACTTCCTGCAAAATCAGATGGCACGCCCGACTTTGGATATATGGAAAACTATATAAAGTCTCTGCCATACAGCGATAGGATTGCTGAGCAAGCAGCTAAATTGGAAATGTAACTGATGAATTACGGCGGACAATCACGCGCTTCATCGGCAGAAATTCACGCTGCACTAATTTCTGATTTATCACTTATATGTATGTGGATAAGCTCAGTTGGGACCCCTTTAACGAAAGTGTCAATTTGCAGTAAGCCGTCGAAGACTATAAGGTGCGATTCGGATACTATCCTGAAGCCGTTTTAGCAGACCAAATCTATCGGAACCGTGATAATCGAGCTTTCTGCAAGAATGCTGGTATTCGCTTGATTGAGCCGCGTTTGGGACGACCGAAAGCGGGTAAAAACAAGGATCAAAGAACGATTGAATTTCGAGACAGGGGAGAACGCAACGCAGTAGAAGTTGGATTTGGAGTAGACAAGCGAAAGTATGGTCTAGCCCAAATCATGGCGTATTTAAAAGAGACGGCAGAGAGTGTAATTATGTTGCAATTCATTGTCATGAACTTGGAACATCGTCTAAGGGTCCTTTTTTTATCCACTTTACAGTTTCTTTTTAAGAGGGGTACAGGGTTTGTTTAAATTATCTATTCCTGTGGTGGCTTAGAATTTGTGGGGCTGTTCAGCAAGCCCTAATTAGTATCACAAAATATAGCTTTTTATGTCTAGCACATTGCTACTAATATTAGGTATAATCGTTGTAATTATCATTGCTAGAGCTCCTCAAAATAAAGGGAATTGGGAATTGGGAAATGGTGTTTTAATGAACTCAAACTGAGACTCGAAGAGTACGGGGTTCCACTAGTTAAGAAAGAGGAACTGAAAAGCGGTTTCACCATTATTTAATCATGTTTGAAAGGCGATCAAAGGAAGAACTCACCCCCATAAATCAAATAATGACTATACCCGAAAAGTAAAGCACAAGCAAAAATAATAGAAGGAGGGACGTTGCTATTGAAGAATTGCGAAATGAAATTAAACGGTAATATATTGACGATAACGGTGGACATCTCAAAGGAATTTGGTAAATCATCATCGGGGAAAAGTATAATCATTGCCTCGACCGAAGGCAATATGTCAATACCTGAGAAAGAGTACATAAAGATCGGTCTAAATATATATAGAAAGCCATAAAATTTAATTGAACCTGCATGGTAACCGCTTTTGAAGTGGAGAAGTAATGCTGGTAAGATTGAAGGTGATTTGTTATAGAAAGAGTGATGAAGTTAATAAAACACTTTGAAGATCGCTTCCAGCTTGTCCCGCCGTTTTGACGCTAAATAAGCCCCAACTGGACTCGAACCATCGAACTGAGGCATCGGTTCGACGGGGTCATCTTTTTGCAGGGAACCCTTTCCTTTTTGTAGACGGGATAATTGGAAGGAGTGATTGGAATGGGGTCTATGAGTGACTGGCCAGAAATCATCAAGACCAATAAGAAAGAATGTCCTAAGTGTGGCGGTTATTCATTTGAGCGGGCAGGCAGATCAGTGGGCGGCGATACAATATTTCCGGACAAGCTAATCGGAAAAATCTACCGATATAAGATTGATGGAACATTAATAGAGATTCCATATGAGGGATGATAAACAAGTCAAAAAATTTACCACCATGAGGCGGGTACTCTGAGCTTTCAACCACCTCACGATAATTGCCCAGTTAATAAAACGCTCATAGCCTGCGTAACCCAGTAAAAATGCAACAAGGTAACCAAAGAGTAAATAGCTATAGCTAACCACAAGATAAATACAGATAGCCATGGGCGCTTGTACTTAATAAACCAGCAAAATACTCCAACAAGAATCGGATAGGTTAATTTCACCGCCATAAACACCAACGGACCACTACCCATAAGTAACCGCATTAAAGGATTGGCCTCTGTAATGAAACCAAGGTTAATTCCCCATCGTGTTAAAACTGCGTCGATGAAATTTAAAATGCAATAGATGCCTGTCAGTATAATAATTGCATAGTTTTGCTTTAGACGAAGAGAAAGCATTGTAATCCACCATCCATCATTGGTAGGTGGATTTTATCATTATCAGGGAGGGTTGTCCTACGAAAACAATTGGAGAAGTTGAGAAAGATTCGACATTAGAATCAAAAGAGTAGTTATGAATAGAACACTTCTCTATTCTCCCATGGTTTGCCTGTATATATATTTTTGTAATTATCAGAGGAATATTTAGGAAATATGTTGAATTTTATAATGAGAATATACTTAACTTATGATAGGAGACTTTTAAATGGGAATAACAGTATGTAATGTGAAAATTCGTAATTTTCGTTCGCTTAAAGAGGTTTCCATCGAACTTGATAATTGTACCGTTCTAGTTGGCAAAAACAATTGTGGAAAATCGAATATTATTCAAGCAATTGGATTGGCATTTTCCTTCTCCACAATACTCAGGGAAGATATATTTGTATCTCCTGATGAACCTTTTGATGAGTCAAAAAAAATTATAATTGATGTAAGAATATTACCGGTAAACAATGAGGGAATAGTGCAAGATTCTTTTGAAAGTGAGTGGTCAAGGGCTTTTGGCGATAGTGTAAGTATTGACGCTACAACAGACAAAGAATATTTTGGATTCAGAACTGTAATTGCTTATGATAGTGATAAAGAGATATTCACTAATACTAAATATCAAATTGACAACTGGATAAATGAAGGAGAATCTGTAGTTGGTAAAGTCATAAAAAGAGATAATATAGAAAATGTTGGAAATATATTAATCAATGCTCAAAGGGACATTTCATTAGATATTAGAAACAAGAAATCAATTTGGGGGGAACTAACTTCTAAGATAAAAGTATCTGACAGAGTTAAAGGAAACATTGAAACTCAATTAAATTCATTAAATAAAAAAATTGTTCGTGAAAGTGATATATTAAAATCTATAAGTGAAGAATTAAAATCGACAACAGCCGATAAAGAAAGTAAAGTTGATATCAGTCCAATAACCAGAGATATTGAAACTCTTTACAACGGGATGAATATTTATTACACAAGTAAAGACTCAACACCAACTTCTGTCGAGAATTTAGGGTTGGGCGTTAGAAGTTGGGCAGTGTTTTCAACTGTCAAAGCCGAAGTTCTAGCGAAAATAAAGAAGAGATCATCAGAGGATCTTGCATATCACCCATTAATTCTTGTTGAAGAACCTGAGGCTCATGTTCACCCACAAGCACAGCGTCAATTGTTTTCAGATATTAATGCTCTGCCTGGACAGAAGATAATTACTACGCATTCACCATACATATTGTCACAAGTTCAACTAAATACAATAAGATTTGTAAGAAAGGCGGGGGCATGTTCAGTAGTATTCCCTTTGGTAATTAGCGAGTTAAGCGAAGATGATATACGAAAGATTAGACGAACAGTGATGAATACCCGTGGTGAGTTATTATATGCAAATGCAGTTATTTTAGCAGAAGGTGAAACGGAAGAACAAGCAATAACGGTATTTTTAAGAAAACATTTTAATAAAGAGCCTTTTGAATTGGGAATTAATATAATCAGTGTTGGCGGAAGCAATTATTTACCTTTCATTAGAATATTGGAAAAATTAGGAATAAAATGGTACATATTTAGTGATGGAGAGCCACAGCCTGTAAACAAACTGAAAAATTGTGTAAAGCAGGCATTAAATAAAATAGAAGTTGATTTACTAAATTATTCCAATATAATTGTATTAGAAGATGGACACAGCTTTGAGACATACTTAGTCGCAAAAGGCTATTCAAAACAGATTATAGAAGCAATAAATAAAGTGGAAACTGAAAATGGTTGCACAGTAGACTTTTTTCAAAATTATATTGAAACTCGAAATAGGCAAAATGATAAGAATTATTCAGGAAGTCATGGAAGAAGAAGAGCGCTTATCGACTGTATAACAGCGAAAGGTGCGAAAACAAAATATGCTACAGCTATCGCTGAAGAAATATGTAGCATTGAAAATAAATCTAGAAGAATACCGCAAAAACTTAAAGATTTATTCGTCATGATCAATTTAGACTTGTAGGAAGGATGGAAAGTAATGGCAATTAGTTTATCTGATGTTCAGAAAAGAGCTGTAGAATATTCTGGTAAAAATTTACTTGTAATAGCTGGAGCAGGAAGTGGTAAAACGAGAGTTCTTACTGAACGTATAAAAAGATTAATTTCATTTTTAAAAAAGGGTGAAAAAGTTTTAGCAATCACCTTTAGTAACAAAGCAGCCAAGGAGCTGCAGGAGAGACTCGTTGAATCGTTAGGGGAACAAAAATTAAATGACTGTGCCTATGTTGGTACGATACATAAGTTTTGTTTAGATATAGTTAGTTCACGTAGTAGTGCCATTGGACTACCAGTTGAACTTCAAATTTGTGATTCATATAATGATCGGCTACAAATATTTAAAGAAGCAATAGAGAGTATTCCTCAATTTAAGGCAAGTTATTTAGGAAGCGATTCAAAAGAAAATCAAAGGAAGATTAGGGAGCTTCTGGATGATTTGAGTAATGCTAAAAGAAATTTGATATCTCCGGAAGATTATTCAGATGATCCATTAGTTCAAAACTTATTCGAGGAATACGATAATATGCTTTTGCAACAAGGGGTAATTGATTTTGATGATATTTTACGGTATTCCTATCAAATTTTAACTGAACGGGATAGCGTGGCTCGACTGTATAGAAAGGTTTATAAGTATATTTGCATCGACGAAGCCCAGGACTTAAATAAATCCCAATATGAAGTAATAAAGGCCCTTGCGGGAAATGAAATAGGGGTAACTATGGTCGGAGATCCTAATCAATCAATCTATGGATTTAATGGCTCTACAAGCGACTATATTGAAAGGGTTTTTTTAGATGAATTTAAGGCAGAAGAAATTAAACTTAATGAAAACTATAGATCTTCGAAAAAAGTTATAAAAGCAGCAAATATAATAGAAAAGTCAAATAAAGTACAAGGAATCATTAAGTACGATGGTGAATTTGAAATTCTCGAATTTGACAATGAAGTAAAAGAGGCAGAGTATATTGTTCGAAAAGTTAAATATTTAATTAAAAATGGACATTCTGATGTAGAAAACCACGATATTAGACTGGAACAATGTGCTATTATTGCTCGAAACAGATATATATTTAAACATTTAGAAGAATTATTTAAAGTAAATAATATTGTATATACATTAAAAGTTTCTACAAAAGGCTCTTTTTCTAGTGAATCAGATTTTGTAAAAGCATTCGAATTAGGAATAAGATTGTTGGTTAATACCAAGGACAAAATACATCTGATAGAATTATCTAAGCTTATTTTAGATAATAACACCACCACAATCGTCAAAACATTTGAGGAGATTAGAAACAACAAAGATGATGAAGATATATCTAATTATTGGATTTTGTTATTAAATATCTTGAATGATGCTTGGGATATTCTATCAAAAAATGAAAATGATATAAGATTTCATACGGCAATTAAGAAAGTGAGAACTGTATTAAATGATACTCATTTGAATTTAGATGAGAACGAAAAAATATTGATTAACGAGGATCTAATCACTTGGGAAGAAAATTGGAACAATTATGTGAAAAACTCTTCAGCAGGCGAAAGGTCGTTAGGAAACTTTTTAAGAACAGTTTCTTTAGGAAGCACTAATACGCCAGATGACAAAGGGATTGTTTTAACAACTGTTCACATGTCTAAAGGGTTAGAATATGATGTAGTTTTTGTCATGGGATTAAATGAGGGTGTATTTCCAGATTACAGGGCAGTGTATGCTTATAATAATCTTAACGATCATAAACAACTTATTGAAGAACGGCATAGCATGTTTGTAGCGATAACACGGGCTAAAAGACTTTGTTATTTAACGTATCCTTTGTCAAAAGATACCCCTTGGGGAGTGAAGTTGCAAAAGCCCTCAAGATATATTATTGAGCTACAGGGCGAATAGATTTATTGAGCATATGTATAGGTAAAAAATCCTATATAAAGGAATGGATAAAACATGAGTACTAACGATGATTTTTTAAAGATATATAACCAATACATTAAAAGAGACGGGGGGGACAAATTCCTTGATTATTTATTATCGAAATCAAGCGACTTTTTTACCGCTCCAGCTAGCACAAGATTTCATGGCTCTTATAAGGGCGGTTTGGTAGAACATAGTTTAAATGTTTACTATTGTTTAAAAGATTATTTATCGAGAACGCGAGTAAAGGAATTATATAATATGTCATATGATGATGAAACAATAGCCATTGCAGGGTTGCTTCATGACGTTTGTAAGATTAACTGTTACAAGCAGGGAATGAGAAACGTTAAAGATGAAAATGGGGTATGGCAAGCTGTATCTGTTTTTGAATATGACGATAAACTTCCTTACGGACACGGAGAAAAATCCGTTTATATTATTTCTGGCTTTATGAAGCTCACACGAGAAGAGGCGTTTTCTATAAGGTATCACATGGGGTTTTCTGGCATTGAAGACAAACGTAGTATCGGGACTGCATTTAAAGAATTTCCGTTGGGATTCGCGTTAAGTACGGCTGATATGGAGGCTACGTACCTAATTGAAAAGATAAAATAATATAAATTACTAGTATATGAGAAAAATTTAATTACGTTTAGGGGGTGAACAGAGAGGACTAAAATCATATATTACATTAGTTCAAGGGAATGTGAAGAGGACGTTTAGAGTTATAATTTCCAATGAAGGAGTTGACCATTTATATAAAAATCTAAATGCCCTTTAGTTTACTCTAATCAATTGGTTTTCATGCCTGTATTAGATTAAGAAGGCCTTCCTGCACCTTTTCTAATGATTTGACGCAGGAAGGGCATTCTTTTGTATTGACTATGCAGGCTGTTTCGACGGGACCGCTTCAGTAGCCATAGGACTAGCCGAGGCGGTTTGATCTGCTGACTTATTGGTAAAACCAATTTTGCTCTTCACAGTAGGAACATCTTGATATTGTTGTACTGTATGACCAATTTGCTTACTAAGAGTGAAAACGGCATCCTCGATTAGATGGTCGATATCCTCAGGTTTCAAAGCACCTTTGGTCAGATCACTCAGCTTCTTCACGGCAGCAGTTTTCTTCGCTTGACCATCTGCCGAAGACATCGTTTGCTCAACCGCTGCTACGGCAACGGCAGCATAGGACTTAGCTTGCAATAATTGCTCAGTTCCAATTTTGCTCATCACGAATTTGACGAGCACCGGAACGAGTACCCCAATTCCTAATTCGATTACATATTGAAGCACTTGAACCAAAAGAGTGTTGGTGTTCATTATTTTCTACCTCCTAGTTTGTTGAAAAAGTTGAGCATAAATTTAAGGAACAAATGAAAAAACCCACCGTTGCTGGTAGGTTCATTTGAAGTAGCTTGAACACTTTCTTGTTGGAGTTCCGGTTGAGTTGTCTGATCGACTACTGCATGGGACGCTGGTTCAACGGTCTTTGCCGATTCAGTAACTGGCTTTTGAACAGGTGCTACAACCGGAGTAACTGGCGGTTCCTTCCCGATAGAAACGTCCGGCATCTTCAGAATCTCGGACAGAATGCCTAGCACCTTCGACCCGTACCCAGGGTCGCTGGCCCAGCCAACGTGCTGCGGATTCTCTCCGATTCCTAACCACTCTACCCACGGTGCACTACCGCGATGAACGTATTGGAAGCGTTGGTCGTAGATTTTTACGCCTATTGGCAGTTGTTTCGTTGTGGCGTATCCTAACAAGTGCTGGAATTGGGCCTCAACTCCGTGGTCAATAGTGTCAAAAACGTTATAGGCTTGAGTGCCATCAGTAGCACCTAGACCGGCAGGGTTGTTAGAGCTGATGGGATCTCGGCCTAGGAATTCGTAGTCACCTGTTTCCAAGCACATCTGAGCGAAAGCAACATCAGCCCTGACACCATAAACGTCACCTAACTTGGCATACAGACTACCAAGTAGCGGTGCTTTAGAATTCTTGCCTCGAATATATTGGTCACATTGATTGGCGGTAGCAACGGTCTTGCCCATGATGGCAGTTCCAACGAATGGTTTCAGTGCTGGTGTTACAATTGGAGTAGGCGTTGCAATGGGAGCTACCACTGGAGCTACAACTGAAGTAACTGGTTTAACGGGAGCAGAGGCCGGTTGTGGAGTAACAGGAGTGTAGATTAACTTGCCATTCTCGTCATAAACGCTGTAACCGGGGTGAGTGTTGGCAGCAGTTTTGGCAGATTCCAGAATGTGATAAGCACCAATTTGGCTAGTAGCATCGGTGGCAGACTTTCGCACGCGATAAAGCGGTACAACTGGAGCTGGTGCTGTCACCTGAGCTACAGTTGGTTTTGATGCAGTGACTGGTTGCGTTGTCTTTGGTTTTGGTGCAGCAACATTCATTGCGTCAAACTCACGTTTCACATCGGCAACAACGTTAGCCCACGTCTTGCCGTGACTCTCAAGGTATCCAACTGGATCGGTATGGTCAGTTTCATGCCACTTGGCACTTACCTGGGCGTGGGACATCAGGGTAAAACCATCTATAACGGGCAAGTTATGGTCATGCAATACTTTGGCAAGTAACCAAACATAGCGGGAATAGGCAGCTTCAAACTTGGTTGGATCGGTAGATTGGCATAACTCAACTTGCACGTAACCCAAGTGGTTAGCCGTGTGTCCAGCACCGTAACACAGGTAACTGAGGTCAGCAACCTGTTCAATCTTCAGATTATCTACAAAGAAGTGCACGAAAGCATTGTTGAAGGTGCGAGACTCGTAGCTACGTTCGCCATCAGCAGAATCACCGTTGTTGGCTGTTGCGTGACCAACTACACCAACAATACCTTTTTGGTAGGACTCCCTTGGTAGGCCGGGGATAAGATTTACAATGATTTCAAATGCCACTTGAATTTCCTCCTTTTTCTTGCGGTAACGAGTAAATATTGTGCAGACTGGCAATACTAGGACATAATGCAGTAGCAAGTTTCTGGGCCAGATAACCCTACATAAACGCAGACACGAACAGAGGCATGTCTCTGGGTGTACTCCTTGCGTCTATAGCTCCGCAAAGAGCACTTTAGGCTCAATCAGACGTTGATTGGGTCTATTCGTGTTGTCTACAGACAACGCTCGAACGTTGCAAACCAATCCATCACGGCATAAACTTGCTTGACGCACATGGTCGCCCACTGCAGATCAGTGATAAGTCCCCCACGTTTCAGCTTCGGCAGAAAATCTAGGGACGCAAAATAAGCGTTCTCCGCGATGCTCCTGGCACGATTGGGCACGCTTTTCATAACTTCGGGCTTATAATTTTGCACCAGTTCTTCGACCAGATGCTTGTGAACGTCAAACCAATCTGCAGCCATATCTTCGAATTTAGCGTGGTACTTGTCCCAGGTAACTTCATTGACGTGCGGATACGTGCCGATATCGATTACATAGTGAGTACCTTTGGCCACACTTAGACGCACGAGTTGGCTTTTCTCTTGCTTGTTCAACTCCTGAATCTGCTGGGCAAAGTTTAATACTTCTTCCAAGGCTCGGCCTTCACCAATTTTGTGTAAATCTCTACCCCTCAGGTACAGCTTGTAAGAATGGTCTAAATGCAGATATTCCGGTTCATTGAACACTGAGGGGACGTAGGGGATGTCGGCATATTCCTGCAAGAGTTCAAAGGAAAAGCCCGTGAGGTACTTTTTCCTGTACTGCACGGGCATCGAGTTGAAGGCGACTTCCACCGCCAACATGTGAAATTTCTTTAACATAAGATCCCTTCCTTTATCCTCGTTAGCCTCCTACGTGGATGGAAATGTGTAACAATTGCTCAACAAGCCAAAACGTGAATAAGAGTCCAGAGGAAAGTACGGTCCAAAACAGTTTTTGACGACCTTCATTGATGCTGGCGAGTCTTTGCTCGAACTCTTTGCGACAGGTGGAGCATTCACTTTTGGTGGCATAATCTTGCTTCGTATTTAAGGCGTCCAATTTCATCTCCATGATTAAGTTGTAGAGGGAATCTAACTTTTGCTTAACTTCCCCAATGTCCTTAACCTGAACCTCTAGCGTACTGACACGTTCGGCTAGATCTCTGTCTTGATTGTCACCCATTGCTAACCCCCCTCTTCGGCAAGAATTGAATAAAGAAAAGGCAGGGATGCTGGCAATCCCTACCTTTGTCTTAAGTGAAATTAGATTAAGTTGTGCTCTCTAAGCAATAACTCCAACAAGTTGTCCTTGTCTGCCGGGGTTAATGACTTAAAATCCTTCCCTCTAGTTTGGCCCTCAATCTCTTTGTGACGTTGCAACAACTGTTTCTTAGCTAATTCCTCAGGAACTTTATCGTCGTACTCGAAGGAAATTGAGCCATCGGCATTCTTAACTAATTTGGGCATTTATACTACCTCCACGCTGACAACATTTTTGCCGTAGAAAGAATTGCTACTAGCGGTGAGTAGATGCCAGCCAACAATTTGATTTGTGAAATTAAACGTGCCAACGCCATTAACAATATTCACCGGAACTGACTGACCATCTATACTCAAATTGCACACTTCATTGACTGTGCTTAGGGGATAGGTGATAGTGATCGTTGCTGAACCACTCAAGTGGTCAAACTGGCTGACTCTTGAGGAAATGGTTAATTTGGGACCAAAGGTTTTCGTAGTGGGGTTATAACAACTATTGGCTGAGTCCAAATTCTCCCCAGCAGCATCGAGAAGGGTTAGTACCTGCTGGTTAGCGGATAACGGATAATCAGCTGGAAGGTCACGGTCATCACCCCAGTTGAACTTACCGTCTACATTCCCACACGAATTATCAATTAAGACGTAGTAACGCATTACTGTATCGCTCCCTTTTCTTTCCTACAGAAGGTAAACAGTGCCTGTCCAGTTATTAGACGAAGTGCTGTAGTTGTAAATCCGAATATTATTGTTATCGGTAAATGAGTGGGTTAATTGAAGGTTACCAACGCTTCCCGAGAGTGTCACGATGGGATAATGCCCAAGGTTGTGCGTTAAGGTTACCGAGGTATTGTAGTTAATTGTGCCGGACCAAGTGTAGTTCCAGCCCACCCCACCAGTAAGATAGCAAGACGCTCCCGTCGGTACATATAACCCTCCATAACAGCGTAAATAGGCTTCAACGTCAATAGAACCGCCAGTAAGGTAAACCTTCCACATGGGGTTGCCATTTTTGTCTCGCACGGCCCAATACGTTGTACCGATAAGGTTAGCCGGGTTGATCGGGACTAAATCGCCATATTCTGTCATACCTACCCCTTGGACATTCGGTGAAGCTAGGATAACCGGAATTGGTGGGGCATTAACATTATCTACACCACTGAGGTACACCGGCCCTGTGGGTTTGGCTGCTCCGGCACTATCGAGCTTTAGAAGGTTATTCGCTCCCGTTCCGGGCACAGCCCCTTGGACACTTGTGCAGTCAAACGTGGTTCCCGTTGTGTTACTTGTAGGAACAGCAGCCGGGATAACATTGCCAGCTAGTCCAGCGGTCGGAATTGAAGCAGCCCCTAAGCTGCCATCGCCAATGTTATCGACGTAGGAGAGGGTGGTGGCATTAAAGATCGCTGCTACGAATTGCTCTGTTCCAGATGCACCGTTGGCAGCGGTTCGATAAATCAAGGTTCCAACTACAGGTGCAGTGAATCCCGGCACGGTTAGATTCACCTGACCGTTTGTGACAGAAATCGTTGCCTCAGCCCCAGGTGCGAAACCACTGATATAAGTCGTTGCATAACTATCTACCCAACCCGTGGCATTGACCAGTTTGTATTTATACGTTCCGTTCAAGTTGCCGGTAGCACCGTTTATCGCCAATGCAGGGGCAATGGGGGCAGCTTGGGGAAGTGCTACGCCCATCTTCCCAACATCGCCAGTACCGGTAAGGGCCATTCGCAGTTGGTCAACGTCACTGGCGAGGGGTTCGGTTCCGGCTTGCACCGGTTTGAAAACGTTAGCCAAATAAGTTCACTCCTTTTACACAGCGATGTGGGAAACTTGCCACTGCACAGTGACCGTTTCGGCGGGGTCTTTGGCGAAGTTTGCGATCTGGACGTGTGACCACATGTTACCGGCACTGTCAAACAGGCCCACCTCTGTCCAAACTCCATTGCAATCAGTCTGTTGGTAATCCACGGAGTATTGAGAATTATAGGTTAGCCAAGTGGTAGGATATCCTGCCGACATTGGTTTCAGTGAACCTGGGATTGCAGCCCATAGAGCTGAGTCCGTTGGATCAACTCCGGTCATGGGGGCTGTGGGACTCCCGTTACCGACTTGAATTTGACTTGGGGTTCCCGCAGCCAAGGTCTGGCCGATCCATAACTGAGCGGACGCTTGACGTGCATAGGTCGTCAATTGGTTCTTATAAACGCCATCGAACGTCACTTCACCGAGAGTATTACGCTTGATAAGGCGTACCCACCCGATAGCTACCGCGTGGTCGTTTAAAGCATTAGCACACATTTTAATGCCCCCGAACTTGGTTTATAGAAGGTATTAGAGTAATTGTCATTTGCCAATCTACCCCAAATAAAGTTGGCTGTGTAACTGCTACCGCCCCATGCCAAGGGATTAATTTTCTTGGTGAGGAGAACTAACTCTGACAATTGCAAGAGGTCAGTCACCGCCTGAAATTGCTGGATCAGGACGTTATTGGGATCGGTGTCATCTTGTGAGTTTAAGGTCAGATCTTTAATTAATTGCACAAACGTATCTGTGGCCCGTGTATTAGCCATCGGAGCACCTCCTACACCAAATACGGACTATCAGCAAATTCAACTGTGTTTTGCACAACGTAGGGGCCATTTTTGTTGCTGATTAATTGTTTGGAAACCCGTTGCACATACATCTGTTGCATGTTGATTCCCCCCATGCGAGTGGTGGAGTGGAGCGTGAATATTTGGCCAGCTCGCCAACCTGATAGAAATGAAGTAAAAGAACCTTGAAGTTGAGGATGACCGTACTTGAGAATTAACAATTGGGCCTTGGCCTGGGGAGCTGTGAGCGTACTGTTGGTTAAAGATTTGTCCTCCAAACTGTACTCATAGATGCCGTCAGTTCCCTCGATTTTTGCCACGTTGTTTTGGGCAACCAAGTCTTGACCCATGTAAACAACGTCCTTCAGATAGTGGAAGTAAGCTGCTATACATAAACCTGAGGCGGGAGGGGTATTGGTGTTATCCCAGTTCGGAACGCGAAGTAGGTGCTGAGTATAGTGGATGTAGGCCGTTGCACTGGCTCCAGCTTGGTTAGGAGCACCTTCAACGATGTCCTTCTTGAGGATGCAGGGCATAACGCCATTTGGTGTAAGAGTTCCATCGGCGACCCAACCAGTAGGCTTACCCGTTTGTTGGAAGGTTGTATCAGCTCGATAAGCGGCTACCGAGGGGAAGACGGCAACAGAAACGTCACCTTTGATCGAACTGGCACGGTAACCCAAACTCCATGTAGTGGTATTGCCATCACCAAGGTAAGTTAGGTTTAAAGCACTGTCCGAGCGGGTTTTGAATCCACGCAAGAAAATCCGGTTGTAGACTTGTTCTCCGTTTTCAATCAACTCCAAGTCACCGTAGCTGGACATGTCTTGCTCCACATCGAGGACTCCGCTTGGCAATGGACTTGTGAGTGATTCAGCGGGGTAGAAGTGAACGTCTTTGTAGTAGTCAATATAAAAACCCCACTCCAATTGGTCAGCAATCGTCTTAATTGCGTCGGAGGGGGAACTGTAATTGAAGTATTGGGGAACTACCTGGGCAGGACAGGTCTGGACGTTGTTACACGTAAAGCCGGGGCAGAACTGCTCGACAATGCGGTTTACGATTCCATCGCCGGTTTGGTTGGTTACGGTATCATTGATGTTGGCTGCATCGTTTGGGAACTTAGTCAGCAAATCACTCTTTGCTCCGGAAGCGTAATACTGGTTGTACCAGGCAACAACTAGGTGACGATTGAACCAATGGTCGTAGGATTTGATGGTGAGCGTGTAAACGAGGGTTGGGCCGTCACTATCTTCTTGTACGTTAACGATAACACCGCCGAATTCCCGGGTTAACTCACCGCCAGTAAGCGTGTCAATCGTTCGCCAGATAAATTCCTTACCGGCACGGGGGCGGGGGAGTTCTCCGTTGAGATTGACAATACAAGACGCTGTATCAGAGGTCATGACGATGTTGTTGTCCACACTAACGGATTCAAGGTCGATGTATCTTGCGTAGTCAACTCCCCCAATCAGCAACTGGATTTGTGATGCCATTATTCCCCGCCCCCTACAGCTTCATTTCCTGCTTTAAGGTAGTCCACAGGTCTCCGATGCCTTGGATGCACGTCCGGCAGATTGCTAGCATCTGGTCGTCAGATAACTTTTCACCCTTTTCAAATACAGCCACAACGTCACGGCCTACATACCAAGCCTCAACAGCCGTTTTACGGCAATCTTTGTAAATGTCCTTATAGGCCGAAAACACCAGTTGGCCGATATTGGCGTGATTCCTAACGAGGAACTTGCCCAGATCGGCTTCGAATTTGTGATGGTAGATACTCCACGGCCTGCCATGAAACAAATGGGGGTACGTTAGAGCATCCACACGATAATGCGTCATTTTTGCTAAGCAATAACGCACCATAGCAGCATTCTTTTCCGCTTTAAAATCATGGGCATCGGCACATAAACCTTTGAGACGTTCCAGAACGTCACCGTCTGTCCATTTCAATTGCCCAGCAACCTCTTGCAGTTTGTACGAGTGGGCGTGGTGAATCTCAGCATCTTGGGTGATGTTATCTTTGTCGACCAGGTCAGGTAGGTCAGCACCGGTCTTTAGATCTTCTGCCGTGAAACCATCGGCAATAAAAAAAGCCTGAAACGATTCAGGCATTTGTTCGAGGGCTAAAACTGGAGCAAGTTGATGAAATTCTTTATTCATTAAGCACTAACTCCCTCCAAGAGAATTGTGATCGTGCCGCTGGCTGGAGCAACGCTGCATTGTACTTGAATCGCAAATTGTTGCACTGGTTCGGCAAGGGCTGGGATGTCAGCAGCCGTGATGATGCCACTCGTATTAGCGGCCAAGGTTTTGCTGCCAACGACGATCCCGTTTGTGCCGTTGGAAATATAGGCCACCACGGTCACAGTAATTGCTTGATTAAGGTTGTGAACAACGTGAAGGTATTTCCTTCCGGAATAACCGGACACATCAATAGTAGCAGAGCTGTGAACGGCTGTGTCGGTAATAGACAGGGCATTTTGAAACTGTACCTCGCCAACGAGCTTAGCGTTAGTGGTGGAGTACGTGCCATCACCATTATCCCTGATTCGCATATTGAAACCGTTAAGGACAATTTGCTGGTTAGCCAAAGGTGTGTGCCTCCTTTAATACGGTGAACATGCTTTTTGCAACAGGAAAGAAGCCCTGCCAATCGATTGGGAGGGCTAAATGAAGGAAATCATGTTAAATTGTAGAAACTTAGTTTCGAAGAGAAAGGAGAGATAGAGTATGAATTTTGGGGGTAACGTACCACCGACCTTTGGAGGAGCACCAATGGGCATAGGCTTTAAACCAGTACTGGGTTTACTGGGTGTAGGACTGCCCATACTACTGCTGTCGATTGCACTCTTTTTCCTGATGAGTGGCATCCTAATGTGGTTGTGGAATATTACTATTACTCGGATCTTTAATATTAGGGAGATTACCTATTGGGAAGCATTCCGCCTATTGATCATAGCGGGAATCCTACTTGGGAAGTTCGGGTTTAACATGAACTTATGATAATGACGATGGCCCTCAGGCTTGAAACTGGGGGCCATTTTTTGAGGACATAGGGCAAGTCACTCTATTAGCTGGAAACTACATTCATTTGAAGTCGAATCCTACGAGCAATGTCATCGGCCAGGTCTTTGTCGTTCTTGCCACGACCATTAATTTGGATTGTAATGTTGTTAACCTGATTCTTACCTTTACCTCCTGTGGCACCTTGAGTCAGCTTGTCCAGATTGAGAATGTCCGACAGCTTGTTAAGTGGCAATACAGCTTCTGAACCGGACTCGCCAACACCAATCGTTTGCGGACTGTTGAAGATACCGCCTTTGGCGTACCAATCAACGCCTACTTTCGGCATAGATGGCGGGTTCAAACTAAAGCTGCCACTAATTTTTAAGTGGGGTAATTTGATCGCATTCATCAGCGATTTGATACCATTAGCAAAATTGGTCATTAGATTTTTGCCCGCATTAAACAAGTCATCCGCACTACTACCGAAGATGCCGAGAATGTCATTGATGACGTTTGTAACGGCAGTTTTCAAATCAGTCCAAATAGCACCCCAGTTGCCATGCAGAATATCACCAAATACTTTAAAGATTCCTTGGATGATAGCAAGTTGAGCACTAATATAACCGCTAATAACTTCCCAGATGGCGTTCCCCACAGTTTTAATGCCATTCCAGAAACTATTCCACTCACTGCTTAAACTGGACTTGAAACTATGCCAAGATGTATTAATCCCTGCCCAAAAGTCATCCCACGTTTTAGAGATGCCTTTGCAAAGGTTGACGATGTCCTGCCACAAACCCTTAAAGCAACCAACGACAGCAAGGATAACAGCGTTAACGCCGTCTCGGAACGTTTGGGAGTGTTGGTACAACTCATAAAGTGCTACTCCCAGCAGTACTAGACCGGCGATGATGAGAATAATTGGGTTAGCCATAAGGAACTCAGTGAACACGCTAAAGGCTTTACCGATGCCACTAATTCCCTTGACTACGATACCGCCTACAGTTTTAAAAGCACCACCGACTTGAGTAATTGCACCGCTGATTTTTGACATGCTCTTGAAACCTTCCGCTAAGTTGCCAATATTCTTTAACGCTACACCCATCATTTGCAGGGAAGAAATAAAGGAAGCAAGCTTACCGATAACAAGCGTGGCAATGCCACCAATCGCTGCGACACGGACTATTAAGGTCTTCGTACTTGGACTTAGCTTATTGAACCAGGCGAGTAGGCCGGAAGCAGAAGTCATTAATTGTGAGGCGACAGGAATTAGGCCCACGCCAATTTGAGTTTTCAAATTATCGTACTGGTTGCTTAATTTCTGGGCTTGCCCAGCAGCATTATCCATTTTGCCATTTGCTAAATCCTGTGCTTCACCGTGTTTGGTAATCTGAGCACTCAAGTTCTTAACATCAGTAGAACTGGCATCTACGATGGCATTCATACCCGAAAGGGCATACTGACCAAAGATAGTTTTTAACGCTGCTTCCTTTTGAGCGATAGAAAGACCTTTTAACTTGTCAGACAAAATAGCTTGAATCTCGCCAAAACTTTTGATCTTGCCAGTGGATTGGTCGAACAAAAGACTGTTCTTACCGACCCCAATACCTAAGGTATTCAGTTCCTTAGAAGCAGCAGCGGTAGGGGCGGTGAGGTTGGTTAACATACGTCTTAAAGTTGTACCTGCTTGGTTAGCCTTGATGCCGTGCTCACCTAACAAAGCAACTGCGGTGGACACGTCAGTGATGCTCATTCCCATTGCAGAGGCTTGCGGACCGACATATTTAAGTGCTCCTAGGAAGTCGGTCATCGACATCCGGGCATTATGCATAGCACCTGAGATTGCGTCGGCAACACCGCCCATCTGGTCCTTGACGTTACTGCCAAACTCGTCTTTAAGTTCGCCACCCATTTCATGGATGATGTCGCTGACAGTATTTGTTGTAGAACTTAGGTTAGAGTCAGTTGCTTTGGCAAGGTCTTGGATGCTGTTCATAGCACCGCCCATGATGTCTTTGTAGTTGATACCCTGGCGTGCCAGGACGTACATGCCTTCAGAAAGTTGGTTGGAAGTAAAGTAGCCTTTGTTGGATAAATCCATCGCTTTCTGACCGAGGGCTTCGATTTGCTGCCCAGAAAGTTTAGCACCGTTAGTGATTTGCGAGTTTAACGTAACCCCAATTTTCTTGACGGTTTGATCGAAGGTCATACCCTGTCCGGTTGCACCTTCGAAGAAGCTTGTCGCAGCCATACCGGCATTGGTGAAACGAGCACCGATATCCTGCAGGGCGGCAATACCGGCCATGTGCGTGAACTCATCACTTAGACCTCTGGCTGCACCGGTGCTCGCCTCGGCGACATTTCCAACTTCAGCAATTGCCTCAGACGCACCACGCGTATTGGCCTCAGCACTGATATTACTGATGGTTTCACCGAGCGTCCTAGCTTCGGTGTTAGCAGAGCTAAATGCAGACATTATATTACGAGCCAACGCTTCAAAAATGGGGGAAGCCTTGTCATTAGCAGTAATGACTAAGCCTAATTGTGCATTAACATTAGCTGCCAATTGGATTTACCTCCTGCCCCTAGGTGTCCGTTTCCTTTAACTTCCGTGCGACTCCCTCACGCTGGAGAAACAAAAAAGCCAACTCGACCTTTTCGGACGGTTGGTTCTCTAGCTCCGTATATGTCCAACCCATTTCCCGGATCAAACAAAACTCGGCGTATTCCAGTGGCACTTTTTCGGTGTACCCACGCAGAGCGGAGTCAACACGGTTTATGAGTTTTTTCTGTCTGCTTTGGCACCTTTGAGTTCAGCGAATTTCTCAGCTACCTTCTCAACAACAACACCGGGAACTTCCTTCACGTTGTCAACGGTAAGAGGAAAAACAAAAGGAACGCCATCTTCGTTGAGGACGTTCCCGTTCTTTACCAGGGAGATGGCTACATATTCAGCCACGTTCATATGGGCATCCATATCGTTGGCATCAGAGCTTAAGAGCGTGGTAATCTCCTTTTGCACCCCCCACGGTAGGTAGCGAGGGTCGCGAATCTCGACAAACTGGTTTTCACCAAGTTCAGGTAGCTCAACGCGAATAGCCATAATGATTTAAACCTCCGTATATTTGCGAATTAATAACTGGCAACGCTATTTTTCAAAGAGATGGTGGCAATACCAGCGTCTGTGACGTTATATACAGTCGAGAATTCAAGATCAACGCGAACGAACTCTTGCGATGTGTCGATTGTAGCTTTGTCAATGTGAGCAGCACTGAATGAAAATTCCAGTGAATGGTTGGCATCTTGGCTTAGAATAAAATCAAGGGTTTGTAAACCGCTGCCGAGCAGAGCTAACTCAGCTTCGTCCTCGACATCAAACGTAAATTTACCCGTCATATCGATGCGACCACTGGAAAATTTATTGGGCGATTGGGAATTGTTTGCACCGTAGAGCAGCTTCACTTCACGCTTGATATCAATTTCCCCGCCCACCATGTTGGTATTGGAAGCTCCCCCAATCTTCAGCGAGGAACCCCAACCCATGAAGGCATTTATTGGGGAGAAGGAGGGAGTCGTGGTCGCAACCGGAGCACCTTTGATGCCATCAAACTTACCAGTGGCGGTGACAACACTTTCCGTATCAAACTTCAGGCTTAGTTCACTTAACACAGAACCGGCGTAAGCATGTTCGGCAATACCGTTGAAGTAGGAAAGGGTCAGGGAAGGGGCCAGGGCGTTTACGACTTGAAACTTGTGAACATATGGGGCTGAACCGGTGACAACGTCTTGACCCATGATTGCTTTTAGCAAGTACCCGATGGCATCCGGGTAGCAATCGAACTCCACATCGAACGTGCTGGAAGTCACACCGTCATACACGGCGAAGGTCTTGGATAGATTAGCACGTCTACCCTCATCTGCAATTTTCTTAATCTCGTCCTGGGGTTTAGCAGAACTAACAGGCAGCCAAAAGCTAGGAACAACAGCGGTTCCATACGCAGTTTCGTAGGCTAGTCCAAGGTGTTGTAAGGCAGATAGTTTGGACATTAGTTTTTATCCCCTTTCTTGATCTGCTTGTTGCCAACTAAAATAAAATGGATATTCGCGAAATCATCGGGAACATCCACTTCGTCACCTTTATTTACTTTAATGCCGAGTGTTGGCAGGATCTTTTCCTCTTCACCTTCGTAGCGAACCTTCTTCAAATTAAGACCTCCTAAGCCCCTGATATTGTAACGGTAATATCAAACTTCTTCAGCCCGACCCGAAATATATTTTGACCTTCCACCATCTGGGGAGCAGCGATGTGAGTTTCCAAGTTTTTAATCGCAGAACCATCAACAACACCGGCTAGGTTGAAGGCTTGCCTTAATTTAGTGTCGATAGCATCGAGGATACCATCAAAAATAGCTTCGCCAACCTCTGTTTGCGGATTAACGTCAATCATGATTACTTCTAACAAGCCAGTAAGCTCAATTCGACGCTTGCCATTTGGGGCAGGGCCGGTTAATTGGGCTTCTTTTACGTCGGGCAGGTAAATTGTAATCACCGGCGTTTGTGAGTTCGGAGTTAATCTCTGCCTCGCGGTGAAAATAGCCTTTACGTTTGGAACACCTTGGAGGGCCGTTTGCAGGGCATTCTTTACTTGCTGTCTGGTCATCATAACATCACCAACTCCTGTAGATACTGTTCCAAATATGTGTCACAGAATGTGTTCAAGTTATCCGCTAACCATTGGGCGGTCTTTGCCGAGAAGTGGGTCGGAGCATCCGGGGTGGTGTGACCCATACCGTGAATCGTACTGCTCCAGGTAACTTGTGAATAATCCCCACCGGCACTACGCAACCCAACAGGGAATGCTCTACCGCTGCTGCGTCGGATGCCTACATTGGCAGGGAAGTTGCCGATATCCATATAGTTGCCATACCAAAGTCCGCCAAAGGTAACTCTAAAACTTCGTGACCCTACACTGGTGCTATAGGCTAAGCTGTTCGCCAACGCTTCATTACCTTGGTAATAGGCGGATACGTGGGTCATTGGCTTGATGTGCTCAACTGCTTCTTGACCTAGGCGGTTGGATAGTGCTTGAGCAAAGGTTTGCCAATAAGGTTTGGGGTCGGAAAAGTGCTGCACGATCTCATTAGCCTGGGGCGAGAGTGAGATAACCACGGAGGTTGACATTAGCTAACCACGCCCCGAATGAACGGTCGGAGCATTTCCTTGGCGGTATCAATATCCGAGGCATCCTTATAACGACTAATACCTTGCATCGAGGACTCATTCATGGTGATTGATAGAGCACCGCGTTCTTTAATTAGGTAGGCAGCCAACATGACACATGCTTGCTTAACGTGGGCTGGGAGGTTGCTAATCGGAATGTTAGCAGCATGATCAAATAAGGTGGGGGTAGATAAAGTGACAACATTACCGGCAACGGATTGCACCGTTATTTCTTCGGTAAACTCGTTATCATAGATGGTTAAAAGCTGTCCTTGGGTCAGGCCAACCGGATTAATCACATCGATTGTGCCAGAGCCAGCAGGGGAGGGGTCCTTGGTTAAGGTGTTTGGGTAGCCGTTAATATAGGTGTATTGTATTGTCAAAGGAATCCTCTGGAGGTCACGGATACGGTAAGGTGAAAAGTAGGAGAAGGTTGGAAACTGCAATGCCAGAGCCGAGGAAATCGAGAACGTGTTTAAGTTGTAAATCACGAAATATCTGTCCAACGTTTGGATGTATTCAAGCGGCAGGTCAATCCACGGTCCTGCCGGAGAAATGCGATATTGAGGCGTGCTCAAAGATAAAATAGGCATCATATCAGGATGAACTCGAATCAGACCACTGTTGTTCATGGTGACTTCCTTGGTTTCCGTGTTCTGCGTTGCTTCCAACGTTTTTTGCTTACATATCTCGTCAATCCACGCACTGGCACGTCTGATGATGTTGAACAATTCTGCATCGCTTTGAGCTTGCGTGCCTCCGGGAATGATATTGCTACAGTCGATCCCTGTGGGTGCGTTTTTGAACTCTTGCACTGTCAAATACATGGACATTTATGGTAGCCACCTCCTCACCGCTTTTTGTACTTGTTGATGGTCAACAATGTAGCGTGACTCAAAGGAACGTTCCAACTATTAGCCTTGTCATTGTGCATGAGGTCTGAAATCTCTTGAACTGCACTTGCGATAGCGTCAGGGATTTCTTCCGCACCGGCGTAGTATTGCACCCGAACTTGGGCGTAGGGGATTTGAAAGATTGAAGGAGGTATATCCAAAACTCTGCCCATGCAGCAGATATGTTGGGTGGGAATATCAGTCCATTGTTCAAGCTTCATTGCCGGGTATTGCAAGTAGCCTTCAGCTTTGACAACCTCAATGGGTTCAAACCGGAGACGAATCTGATTACCGGTTGATTTGCTAAAGGTGTGAACTTCAGTGTAGAGAGCTTTAGCAAAGGGGTAGCCAATGAGGCGTTCGAATAAAGACTCTGCTTCGGGATGAGCGTTGCTGATGTAACGACCCATTACTTAATCAAACCGAGTTTCTTTAATTCCTTGGCAATTTCGTTGTCCACTTCCGCCACGCCGTTTTGGAACTTAACAACAACGCTGCCTGTGAAAACGGTATGAAGGCCATGTTCAACTTGCTTCAATTCAACTTTAATTTTAGCGTCAAGCCTGTTAGTTTCAGCCCGTACCTCGGCTGCAACTTTTTCAGCGTCCTTTTTTATAGCCACAGATTGCAACCTCCCTTAATTGAAAGTGCAGGAGCGTACCCCGCAAGATACGCTCCATACATAAACTTAGATTAGAACTGGATCGCACCCAGAACGTGAGCATAGGCAGCAGCTTTGACGACCGGAGCACCGAATAGAATGCCGACGTATTGCTCATTTAGGTTAGCCAAGGTTCCGAGTTGGAAAACACGGGGTTCTTTGCTACCGATATAGTGATACTCAATTAAGTCCTCGCAAACGATGGCGAAGGTGTAGTTGTGCTGATTGGTAGGAGCAGCAGCGAATACGGAAGGGTCAACCGGGCAGAAAGGCTCAGGAATAATCGGGAGAGCACCGAGAGCGGTACGGATGCGGTCAACGGTGATGCCAGCCCCAACTTGGTCAGCATCAGACTCGATATAACGCATCAAAGTAGTGCCGTTTTTGGCTTCTTTTTCTAGGGCATCCAGTGCCAGAGGATTGATATACAGGCTGTACTTACGGCCTAACAGATTGTACTGGGTAGAGGAAGCTAAGGTAGCACACTGAGTACGGATGGCATCGATCATACTGGCGGTACTGGCAACGGTAATTTTGTTTGAGAGCTGGTTTACCAGACCAACGTACTCAGTACCACCATTACCAACTTGGTTACCGGCAACGGTATCAGACCCTTGCCACAATCCTTGAGCGTGGAGTAGCATGATGGACCCAACCATGTCCCGCATGTCTTTCGCCTTTAACTCGGCAAACACTCTTTGTTGGGCAATGGTTTCCAGGTCGAACAAGCTGTAGTTGATTTGGGCGTTCAAACCTTTAATGGTTACAGACTTTTCCACCCGGGTCGGGTTACCTGGAGTGGGAGTAATAGCTCCACCGGCACTACCGCCGGGAGTAGTAAAGGTAGCAGTTTGGATCGCCGTTTGCTCGAAGAAACGCGAAGGCGAACCGGTGGCAGGAACCCATTGGACGCGATTGGAAAGAACACCCGAACGGCGAACGATGTCGGTAATTTCTTTTTGGAACTCAGGAACGATAATACCACCGTTAACCAAGGCATCAGCAGCAGCGTTCAGGTTGACGAATTGTGCTTGACTCATTGATTTGTTTCCTCCTTAATTTGTGTGGGAATTCGGGGAAATAAAAAAAGACGTGCCATTGGCAACGTCCTTCACGCAGAGCTGATTTTGTTGGTCGCTCTTTACTTTTTGAGATGCTTCTGACGCAGTTCGAATTTGAGGGCCATGCGTTCCTCTGTGCTTAAGCCGTTCATAGCGTCTACCTCAGCGATTTGTGCCTCGTAACTGTCGGCTTCTGCCTTTAAGTTGTACTTAGCAGCTAAATTCATCGGGTACGCAAACCCCTTGTGGCTATTTTGCTCCTTGGCATCAGCTTCAGCTTTTAGATCCGCTTTTGCTTGTTCCAAATCAGTTTTCATAGCATCAAGCCGAGCCTGAAGGTCTACTGCCATTGCCTGAAAGTCCACGATTTGTACGTTTTGGCTGGCGTCTTTAACCTCGCCTTGGGCCTTCGCGGTGAGGTCAGTAGCTGCTTCAACTTGAACTACTTGTTGTTCAGTGGTTTGGTCGCCTTCACCAACACCTTCAACGTTTACATCCGTCTGTTCACCAGCAACTGTTTCCTCAGATGCAGTTAAGTTGGTTGAACTACTAGCCCCATCAGGGTTGGTCATTGTTTCTTGTAGCCCTTTGGCCTGTAAGTCATACTTTGCTTCCATAGATGACATGACCGCTGCAATAATTTGGTCGAGTTCCAAGTTAGTTACCTCCTGTTCTTGATCTTGAGACTGGGCTGCCAGTGACGTGGTAGTGAACGCTGCTTTCTCTGCCAGCAAGATTGCAGCCCCACCGAATACCAACTCGTCACAAACCCTCAGTACGGTTTCACCCTCGTAGAGAGTGTCCATTACCGGAGTATCGATAGTTTCATAGGAAAAGCCTAAGTCAGCTTGATACTGTTTGATATCTAGTGCTTCATCGGGGAAATCGTAGGCGAAGATATGCCCGGAGATAAAAACAGGCAACCCACCGTTGGCTTGGCGGTCACCTACACTAGCGTTTTCGATCATGCCGATTTTGTGTTTAGGCACGTGCTTGTCCATCAGCAGCGGGTCAAAGTCTACCGCCATACCCTGTAAACTTGCGAGGGCTGGGATGCCATATTCGGCAGGGATGATTACCCGCTTACCGCCAGCACCCCCTACGGGCTTGTCGGAGGGTACGTCAAAATAGGTGAGCAGACCACTAAACGGCATTTTGTTGGGATGCTCTAACTCGCCCAACTCAATTGAACCGGCTTGTAGCGAAACTACTTTAAGAATTTGCTTGTCCGTTGTACTCACCCCTCCCTAACCTTCATCTGTGTTCAAATCCTTGCCCTGAAAGAGTGAATCATTTTTCGGAGTGGGGGAACCATGCACTCCGTTTTTCCCCTTTTGGGCATCCGTTTTTTGGTCTTCCGGCAGATCACTTGAAGTGTCTGGTTTATTCGGTGAGTTTTGCTGACCAAAATCCTGGGCAGTAGGAACTTTACCTACGCCAGCAATTGGCCCAAACTTAGCTTGCATATAGGCACGGTAACCGGTTAGGGTTAGATCTCCGGGTGACATACCTAATCCAGCATCAACGGGGAGGGGGAGGTAGCCTTGCTCGGCTCTAGCTTCATTAACCGTCAAGGTGTCATCTTGGAGCATGATTTGTTGCACGACCGCAAGTGCCTTTTTGTCCGTCGCGGAAGTAGTGAACTTAAACTTGAACTCAGCTACCTCGTAGATGCCGTATTGACGCAGGAAGTAATCATTAATTGAGTTCTCAATCATAGTGGCAATCGGACGAATCGCGGACTCATCGGTGGTGTCGTCCATTTGATCACCGGTACTTCGATTAACTCCGGTAACTACACCGAATTTCTGAACGTCAATGCCAAAGGCATTAGCGATTACTTTAATTAGTTGATCTTGCCACTGGATAAATAAACTTTGGTCGGAATCAGCACCAAGTTCGATTGATGTCGGGGCTTTCGTACCACCTAAGATTGGGAGAGTGCCACGACCCTCGACTTCATCACGCCAATACATCCGAACTTCCTTGACGAACTCAGGGTCAGCATCTTCGCCTAGATGCAGCAATTTCTTTGGATGAGCCTGGGAAGCAACGTTCCCGGCATAACCCATCGCTGCGAGCAGGTATTCGATCTCCTGATTTGCCACAGCCATAGGGGGAAGGCCAAAGGGGTCGGAAGTTCGGGGGTCGTACTTGATTACGAATAGTTCTCCCGGTAAGAAATCAACTCTATCGCCTTGAAGCGACCACTGGGCGTACTTCCTTTGTTGAGGCGAACCATTCCAATCAAGATAAACTTGGAAGGAAGCTGCATCCGAAGGAAACAACAACATCGGATGGTCAGGATGCTCGCTCCAATTTTTGACTACAGTCGTAGACCAACCGCACACAAGCATGTCCTCTACCCAACGCTCAAGCATCGATTTCCAAGTATCCTCACCGTTAGGGGATTGGAAAACACTGTTGAGTGAATCGATTACTTTCTTTTGCTTCGCGGTAGCTTTCACGCCTTGTTTGACAACAACTCCACATTCCAGACGCGATACTTGGGACTTGATATACCGGATAGCACGTCTAGGAATCGGTGTTTCCGACAGCTTCCGCAATCTTTGGTAATTCATTTCCGGTTTATCTTGCGGCATACCCGCATTAGAAATGAAACCACCCCAGAAGTAGGGGTGAGAGAAACCCTTTTGTGGGGGGATTCGACCAAGCATAGCGTCAGCAGCAGCACGAAGGCGTTGGGACAAGGTCATTCTTTCCTGACTCAAATACTCGCCCCCTTTTCTATAATCTTGCAATAACACCGTGACCAGACTTCTTGCGATCTGTTTCAATAATTTGAGCCAAGCAATCTAAAATGTCGTCATGCTTGACCTTCGGGAAGTAGGTTAATTGCTCAATCAAATCCATCTGGGTGGGGTGGAAACGGACATAACCGTTAGTGACCATCGGTTCGAGGGATTTAATTCGGACTTCTTTCTTAACCGTGGATTTGAACTCTTTAACATTCAGGTAGATCCCGGCCATTGCACTTCGTTTGCGAACTTCATCCGCGAAGAACTGTTGGAACTGAACGGCTTCAATGGCGACCCACTTGAACGTGAAAGACGTAGTTTTACGGAATAAGTCTTCCATGATGGCATCGGGAGCACGTTTCTTGTTGTCAACATTCAGGACATAAAAAATACCCGTCTTGCTTTTCCCCACAACGAGGATTGCCGACGGGTCTGAGCGTTTTGTTTCCTTTAAGCTAGGGTCTACACCACCGAGAATTTCTAGCTCCTCGATATCGAACTCATCAACGTTGTAGAAGGTGTATGACTTAAAGACTTGAGTTTCAACATCCACAGGATCATTTTGCAACTCGGTACTAAACGCATACGGGTTTGTGGCCCTTTGTTTCATAATTTCAAGCAATGGCATCCGTTCCGGCCACAACACTCTAGCACCTGCCTCCATTGCAGCTTCATGTGCTGTGTAGAAGGTTTGTGCTTTATGGCCAGCGATACGTGCTGCATCGGCAGGAGTGTCGCCTTCATCTCGGCTGTGGTAAATACGCTGCCATTCGTCCCACAGGTGCATGTTGGTCGGATATTCAAGCAGGGCGGGATAAACTTTGGCTTCCCAATCGGGTCGCTTATTAATCAGTGTTGCTAGTAGGGATTGGTAATGTAGTATGGTTCCGACCATGATGTAGCAGGATCGCTTCGGATCACCCAGGTTCGTTACTGTTTGGTCAAACCAGGTTAGCGTCTTAGTAATTTGCTCTGGCGTACTAACATTATCCGGGCCTTCAAGGTCATCGCACAACACGTTAGGGCGTTGGGCTAAGTGACGTAACCCACGCAAGGCTTCGCCGGAACCGGCAGCTTGCACCTTACAACCATTGGCAGTAACGATTTCTAACTGATTCCACGTCCGAGTCGTAAGGTCGCCGAAGTCATTTTTGATGCGTTCGTTTTCTTCGAAGGTGTTCTTGACTACGGCAAGTTGTTGGGCTGCGGTAGCTTGTTTATCGCCGAGCAGAATCCAGTAATACCGCTGGATGTCCTCGATGTAGCAGACAACCCACACTAAAAAGATGTTTGAGGCAAAGGTTGACTTGGAGTGGGAACGAGCAGCAGCGATAGCGGTTTTGGAGCCCCACTCGTTAACGGCTATATCGCGTAACATTCCTGTCAGTTCCCAGTGGAAGGGAGGGTTTGGGGTATGGTCTTGCAACAAATCTTGTGGGCCAGAACCGGAGAAGTAGTTCTTAGCGAACGTCATAATATCTTGATAACCAGCTTCAATCCGTTGTAGCTTAGCGTAGTCGGAGAGAGCGGCATGGTATTTAAGCATGTCATCCCTGCCGAGTGATCCGGCCTGTTCTAGTTGCTCATACAGGCTAACCTTTTGTTCTAGCAGTTGGATCGCTGCTAGACGTTCCGCAGATTTCATGCATCGTCACTTCGCTTCGTAGTTAACTCAGCATCGATGATTTGTTCTGGCAACGCTTTTGGCGTATCACCAGCCAGTTTGCCAACCTTGCGTTTTAATTCCAGAATCTCAGCTTTTAAAGCATCTTCAGTCAGCGATTCAGCTTTCGCAGTAACTTCTAAACTGCCACTGACTTCTTTACGGTCAATCAATTTACCCCGGTTTTTCAACACTAGCTCTGCAGCACGCGTATTGCCGTTTCTTACTTGTTTTCTCAGGCTTGCGTACAACTCAGGTACGAAGGCATCCTGAGCGAGTTCGGCATAGTGATTAAGCAGTTCGATGAAGTCGGGATCTGTTTTCCAACGGTACAAAGTGCGTTCGGAACAAGCACATTCCCTGGCGATATCGGCATCGCTCAGTCCGTTGGCATCTTTATTAGCAAGCAACTGTGCTGCCAAAACCTTTTCGTCACTGAATCCCTCGGTGCTGAACCTTTCTGCCATATCGCCACCTCATTTCTGTAGCAGGGAAGTTTTTTTTATCTTTCTTTGAAGAAATCTTCTTCGCTACAAACATCCAAGGTTTCTGGAAATATCAATTCACCTTTACAATAGTGAAGTATTGCATCATCAATAACTTCAAGTTCGTGATATTTACAAATCATACACCGAGGAAGAATTTCGTTGAATTTGGGAGCGTCCCAATCAATGTTTTTGTGCATGGGGAAGTAGTCCTTTCAACCATCTTCGTCTACGTCTACGTCTTCTACCGAAAACTTGTGCTTTGGGTGTCCTGACCAATCACCGAATAACCCTTGTTTACGAATATCTTCGATGTAGGGCATTAGTGCTGTCCAAGCAGCGAAAGGCATGTCCCGGCGAATTGTATTACAACGAACACAAGCAGGAAGAACATTGTCCTTTGTATGGCCCTTGTCATTATCGATACGGTCAAGCGTCATTCTCGATGGGGTTTCATCACCACAATAAATACAACCGGGAGCAATCATTTCTTTGACAAATTGTTCGTCTAGGTCGTTTATCAAACCTTTTGAAGCGTCAGCAGCACGGCAGTTTCGGATTATCTGTCCTGGTAAATACACAGGATTATTTCGCCATTCTTTTCGCTGCTCTTTAAGCTGTTCAGCGGTCTTACTCATTTCTTTCCTCCAGTTTTGTAGTTCTCCAGAAAAGGACATAAAAAAAAGACCGTCTAGCATCGGGTCTGGAGAACCCTTAACGTGGAGTAGCTAATTCCACGCTGCTTACGGTCTATCTCAAATATTTACCCCTCTAACAACATAGGCACTCTACAAGCATGTTGGGGGGTAATTTTTAAAATTTATTTTCTACGTTATAATAACGTTACTTACGTTTCTATACGTTATAAACGTTATTACTATTACAGAGACATTAAAAGACGAACAGACGAAAATGGGAATGTTTAGGTAACGTTATTAACGCTAAGAATCGTTATTTGTGAGAAAAAAATGCTATCGCATTTCTTCCTCATGGTTTTTTAAACCGTTTTAATTGTTTTATTAACGGCTAGGCTTAAACAATCTTATAATCGTTATGGACGTTTTTGACGTTATTAACGTTGATGTGTCTCTAACAATATAGGCAAGTTAAAGAACCTAGTGGGGGTAGTTTTACATTTGGTAATTTGAGGAGTCACATGGCTACGTGGCTTATAACGCATTAGTAGGATAATGTGCAGTAAGGCAATAAATTTAATTCTCTCCTTTGTCAGAAGGGTATTTATTCCAAGAGGCCGAAGATAAATAAAAAGGAGATGGGGGGCTACTTGTATGAATCCTATAAGTGTTAATTTTGGGTTGTTTGGTTTGATTTCTATTTTGAATGTTTTGCTCTGGATTTTGGGTTTTATTTGTTTAATTCAGCTTCTACGTTTTTTAATTAAAGGTATTAAAGCATTGGACATTTACATTGCTAAAAGCAAGTCAGACCTGGAAATGGAAGTAAAAACTACTCGTATTGATTCTGAAAAGCAAACCTAATTGTTAATTGCTTACACATTTAGTTTTAAGGAAGTGTACAATAATCCCATTGTCCAAATTGTATCCTGTACATTTTTTCTTATACCCGCTAGTATAAATGCCACCCCAAAAGGGCGGCATTCGTAGGATTATGCGAAACAAAACTAGGGGAGGGGATTTAGTGAATCCAATTGCATTTGACTTTACATTAATTGCCCAAGTAATATCTTTTTTAATTGTATCGCTTCTTATTTGCGGAATTATTTATATCTTGGTATTTGTTAGAAGGAAACAAAAACAAGACAAGGAAATTGTGTCAAAGTTAAACCACATAATTAAACTATTAGAGAATGACAAAAAGATTTAGTTCATATACCCGCTAGTATAAATGCCACCCCAAAAGGGCGGCATTCGTAGGATAATGGGAAGAAATGGTTTATAATGTTAATGAACGTCTTCGCTCGGGAAAAGTCCATTTGAAGGGTAAATTCTCGAAACTTTTTACGGGGTCCAGTTGTTTAATGAATTTTCCAAGGTTTATATAAACTAAATATTCTCTAAGAGAGGATAAAAATAATATTGAGAGGAGAAAAAGGTAATGAGAAAACAGATTAAGACTCTAGTGTTAATATTTGGTTTGATAGCACTTGTTACGGGATGTACTAAAGAAACATTAAATGCAAATCAAATAAATCCTATAAACGGGAATGAAATCCGTGTTATGACAGTAACAGCTGGTAATTCAAATACAAAAGAAATTACTGACCAAGCCCTTATTAAATCTATTATTAAGAACTTGAATAATATTAAATTTACAAAACTAAATAAGAATGATGAAGCTAAAGTTATGGATAATGGACAAATATTGATATTAAACTCTACATATACGGTTGAGTTAATGAAGGAAGAACCTGGAAAGTATCTATCTAACCTAATAGCTATTTCCGAAGACAAGTTGGTGTTAGCTGATTCCAAAACCATGCAGAGCAATGAGAGAACAGTTTCATATCTCAATGAAAACGATAAAGCATCATTAAACTCCGTGAAAGAGATTTATTCGTTGCTCAAATTGGCAGAGAAGTAAGTTTACGTGTTGAAATTACTTGTTAGAAGAATTTCGCATTGTTCTTATAATCTACCAATTAATGAACAAAGAGTACATTGTTTTAGAATAGCAATTTCCCGAAAGTTTAAAAAACTTTATTCGGTCGTGTATCTATTTTATAAGGAGTTACCATTAATGAGCATTGAAAATAAGAATGTATACCCTGACTGTCCAACAATTATCAGAACGATTGAGGTAGGCGGTCTTACGAAATTCCAGCTTATCCAAAAGTTGCAACAACACTCCGTTTTGATGAATGAGTCTGCAGAGAGGCTATTCGCTGATAATAAGTTTACCACATCTGATTTAACATATTTCCTGAAGACCGTAGAACTGACCGTTCGTGACCTTGGCTTTGCCGAGGGAGCTACTACAGCTCAAATCTTTAAAAGAGCGAGCGAGGTTGGTTTGGATCTATGTCCGCTTGAACTAGGACCTCGCATGAGATTCCAGTATCTGGACCAACCTGAAGGTTATTTGGGAAAACCTTCCCTTCCACATCAAGCTCCGTACGGGTCTATCACAATAGCATCAGAGGTACTAAGTGAAGATGAAGACTTTCCGAAAGGCTTCTATCTGAGACGAATCGACGGCGTGTTGTGGTTGCGTGGATATCGTGCTAAGCAGACGTATGTTTGGAAACCTGATGACCATTTAATCTTTTTGTCAAACAAAGAAGAGTCTGCAATAAATCATGGGGAATAGATTAAAAGGGATATTGGGCCGTTCTCAGGGTCCTAGTTTAGGACTGCTTTGAAGGTAATTCTTTGTGCAGAAAATTGATAAAATAACTTCCGATTGTTCTTACAATGCACCAAATAATGGTTGCCGAGATGAAGCTTGCGAAGTACGATAATGTGTACCTTCTAATGATCGGTGATTCAATTTGCAAATCCCAAGCAAAAATAATTTCCAGAGATGGAAGCAACGGGAGGGGTTGTGAAATTGCAAAAAGCACAAAAACGAATTGCAATTACAATTATAGCTATCGTGCTTTCGCTAGGTATTTTAGGTTCTGTATTATTTATGGCGTATTATGTTCATAACCAAACAATATTAAGAGATTTAACTGCCGCGTCGACACCTTCACACAGTGTTATTAATGCCGCAGAGGTTGCAATATCAGCAAACTCCAAAGTCAATACGAAAGACATTAAGGTAGTTAGTGTGCGGACAATCAAGAGTAGAGACTGGTTTATTTTGTACAAGATTAAAAACTCAAAAGGCTTTTGGGTCCCCTTAGAGGTAGACGCCAATTACGGAGTAGAAGTGACTGAAACCGTAAGCGGTCAATTCCACTCATATTTCCATCGGTATTAGAGCCATAAATTTGTCTTTTGAGGCGTTAGTAATAGATGAAATGACTTTCACGAATTCCTATTCCCCACAGTTATCTCCCAAAATGCTAACTTCAGAAAATTCTTAAACCGTGACTCAGACCGTTGTAATAACATGGTAACTAGATGCTTGCTGTTGGGGGAAGTGTTAATGTTAAAAGATAAGGCGAGATTTCTAATGGTGTTAGTTGTTATTCTACTGTTAATCGGGTTTTACGGATTTGCCGTTTTTACTAATAGTAAATCATACATTGCGAACAAAGATTTAACGCACGATGAACTAACAAAATGTATTGACCAATACTGGTTTCAGGGTAAACCAATAAACTTTACTATTGAGTTAGAAAAAGATGTTGACAACCTGCATTTACTGCTTTTGTCATACCAACCAACTCCGAATTTTCCTCAAGTGACTGGACTAGCAGTGTTTAAACGTCTGCCAAATAATAAATACAAATATGATATTTTCTTTCAAGGGTCTTCTTTGAGTCAAAGTTCCCAAACGGTAGTGGTTACAAATGAAGGGTCTAATTTAGAGAAACAATATGGCGTTTTTTACGGCATGATTGCCGATAATCAGCCAACCAGGTATTTATTTACGATTAATGGCGGCAAAGAATTTATTGATACTTTCAAAAAAAATAAGTATTTTATAAACGTATATGATTTAAACCATCATAATGGTTTTGCCATGCAACCAATTGATAACTAGGCGTAGTTCTATATTTACCTTCACATTGGTAACAGATAACTTCAGGGTATTCATATTGCCTACCAAATAGTGGATAATAAGTAGGATTATGTGAAATAGAGGTAATTGGAAGAAATTATAGAATGGTGAAATAACCTGAAAGTTATAATTAGTTCTTAAGTGGGAGGGAAAACAAATGACAGCCTTTGCCCAAATAATTACTATTATTCCAGTTATACTTATACTTTTCTTTCTTATAAGCATCATAGATTTTATGAAAAAAAAGACCAAGAATGATGAACTTCTTATCAATAAGCTTGACCAGTTACTTGAAAGATTAACAGACAAAAAAAGTAATGAATATCCAAAAGAGCATTGACCTTTTGCTATACATGCTTCAAAGCAAATTATCCGATGTTAGGTACAAAAAAGCTTAAGCCCAGAAAAATTTCCATGTGCGAAAAGACTGAACGTTAATGTCATAAACTGACGAAATTTTCCCCTGACCAAGCATATACGGCAAGTAGCATGGTTGTGTTCCTGCTCTAAGCCTTGGGGCTTCGTGCCGTAACACAACGGGAAAATTCGTTGACCAAACGGGCCGGGACACTCATATTTCGAAAATATATGTATTACTTACGTAGACATACACGATTAGGTACTTCATTGCTTCTAGGGTGGCATAGGGGAGGTAGAGGGACGGCAAAAGTCGTTTACGGGCGTAAGGGGCGTTTAGCACGGAAATATGCGTTATTGCTCGTCTATCTATTTTACACCAGGCGTATGCCTTGTGTGTCGTGCCCGTTTCTCGCGGTGGGGTGGCTCAAAAGGTTTATAAAACACAAAGGTTTGTTAAACGTGATATTTAAACAACCTTTATTCAACCATTTTATGGTAGGAAGTAACGTTTTTTGACGTGCTGACTACCATTTTTTGTATTGGAAAAATAAAGTAATGCCTACGAACATATGTTTTATGGGATGTTTTTGCCCTTATACGTAGAGCCAAAATGTGGCAAATGTTATGATGTTTCCAAACGTTCAAATCGTCCATATATTTCCTTGCACGCAATCAACGAATAATAACGTATAACAAACGTTCGTTCCGTATTTGTTCGTTGCAATCTACGTTTATTCGTATTGTAACGTTTATTTGCTGAATGTGATCTTATTTGCTTATAACGTTTATTGCTGTAAAGGATCTATTCGCTATATACAACCATTCGCTGCTTATACGTGTATTCGCTATTTATTTTGGCGGGTTAATGAAAGACCGGTTTTTCAAGTGGTATTTTCTATCCTTATATGGCATGAATTTTAGATACGACTATTTACATAGGCAAAACATTGGTAAAAATTGTGCAATTGACTAACAAAGTAGGCGGTGATACCATAAGGCCATGGACAAACACGAACGACAAACAGGAGGTAAACAAAACTGAATAGCGTTATAAATATTTAAAGAAACTAAATGACTAAACAGGTGGAGGAAGAAAAATGAAAAGCTATACTTTAATTGAATTGCAAGAGATTTCTACACGGGTTGAAGAAGGTAAAAGTTGTGTTTGTTCCAACCAAAAAACGTATAAATCTCTGGATTTAACCTCCATTTGTCCTAAGCTACTGGCAGGAGATCCTTGTAAATACTGCTATGTTCAAACTAGTAGGGAAGAAGGGTTTAACGCAAAAATCGTATATGGACGTATTACCTACAATGGCGAGATTTCCAGAATGAACCAAGCCACAATAACTAAGTTAAATGAATGTGGCGGTTTGAGAGTATTTTCCTTCGCTGATTACTACTCTTGGATGGATGATGATCTTGAAAAAATTGTTGCAGACGCTAAAAAACGTGGTTTAAAGTTAAAGGCTATTACCAAACAAGCCCAATTCGTTCATAAATTTTGGAAGGATTTTGATGTGATCCACGTATCAGTTGACAATATTGGCGATGGAATGGCCTGGGAAACAGCGAAAAACTTACGCGAGATGTATCCAACCGTATTAGTCCGATCTGTCATCACTAAGGACGAAGACATTCAAGCCTTGGCATGGACGGACATTTTAACACTAAATCATGGAAACAACGGCTTCAAAAATTACTCTAAGAAGAACAACGACCAATTGAGCCAAGTATTTCCGGGTAAAGTATGCTGCTCAACAGGAAAATGCCAAACCTGCAAAGTAAAATGTGGATTGACAAAAGTTGGTGATAAAAATATTTAACGCAATAAAGTGACTAACAAGGTGGAAGAGCTGGCTCGGATTACGGGCTGGCAAATCCTCTCAGATTTAATTCACAATCGTTAAAAATGTTGCCATCTATAAATAGCCATAAAAATTGGAGGAATGGAAATGAAAAGAGTAAACATCGTATCAATCCAGTTGGTCAAAGAAAAAAGCCTGTCCTATGTAACAAACGTGGTTACCTGTCCTAAAGATGCTTCAGTCATTGCAGAGGACTTTCTAAAAGGAGTTGACAGGGAACATTTCGTGGTAATGTGTCTAGATACCAAAAATAAGGTTAATGCGATCAACACAGTTTCAATTGGTGGTTTAAATAGCTGTCCAGTTCATCCGCGGGAAGTGTTTAAAGCTGCAATACTCTCCAATAGTGCTTCAATTATCCTAGTCCATAATCATCCAACAGGCGACACAACCCCATCCAGAGAGGATAAAGAAGTAAGCAAACGTCTAGTTGAAGCTGGGGAAATCCTGGGAATTGGAGTTTTCGACCACATTATAGTGGGGGAAAACGGCAAATTCATTAGTTTGAAAGAGCGGGGGGATATGTAGCAATGGTCAAGCACGTTTTTATTAAGGATCTCGCCGGGAACTATCTAACAAAAAAATCAGTTGCTGCTGAGTTCTCGTTCACTAATAACAAAGCTTTCGCTTATGTATTTGACACTGAAGAGCAAGCACAAGCCGTAATAAAGCTCTTAGGCCTAGAGGCCAATGTTGCGGAGGGATAAATAGCCAGAGTAGCGAGTTTGGAGAGTAGTCAAAAATAATTGAAAGTCAAAAATTGAAAGGTAGTGCTATTAATGAAAAAGGTGTTAACAATAATTATTTCTCTGATCGTGGTGTTTGGTTTAGTTTCTGGCTGTGGTTCAGCACCTGCTCCAAAAGACCCAACTGTTAAAATGGATGGTCAAATCCAACCGTCTGACGCAGTGGTTGGTCAACCAGTAGATCTTAGTTTAACGGTTACTAACACTAGTAAGCAAAATATTAAGGATTTGGTACTGATAGTTAATGGTTCATTGATGAAAAACGTGGTTGTAACCCAAACTTCTCCAAAAGCGTATTTTACAGACAATCAATTTGAGTATGGAGTGTTAAACGCCGGGGAGAAGAAAACATTCGATATTACAATTGTTGCCAAGACTGCTGGTAACCTTGATTTCGGTATCCTTCCATCAGATTTTAACAATGACAGCTTCAACTTCTTAAAGGACGCACAAGACCAAGACCCGTCATTAAACGGAAGCTTGACAGTTACCCCATAAATTGGAATAGTAGTATTTAACAAAACATATTAACTATCTTGGTAGACTATGATAAAATGCAAAGTGTCAGAGAACATTAGCTAAAGGGATGAGAACAATGGCATTCACGGGTTCTGCTCCTAGCACAAACATTCTGAACGGTAATGCTGCACTTGGAGCCACGTTCGTTGGCGGTTCTGCGGCAGTACCAAAAGCTACGACCAAGAAGACAACTAAGAAGACGACAGTGCAGAATCCAGTCTACCATTTGACCCCGACAGATGCCCATAAATATGATCAATTTAAAACTCCTAGCACGACTCGTGCAGTGCAAGCCAATACACCACTTCTTCCACCTGAGTTAAGCATGAGTAACCAACATTACAATCCTTGGACAACCATAGGGTTACCGCTTATAATCGCTCTAAGTTTAATCACTTTGTTCATGTGGCTAGGATATAAACTAACAGAAGGACGTGTTCCAGCAGTTGGATATGCCCACAGGCACAAAAGAGTTGGCGGGCCATCACATAACACGCCGGGAAAAATGCGTCCGCGTATCTTTAAACATTAATGATCGTGCAATACAACTTTTCTGGGGTGAAAGTCAATTTGGAAAAAGGGAGACAATGAATATGAAAAGATTAAATGAACAGTACTCCAAGCTCGTACTAAACGCGGCTGAAAAGAATTGGGACAATAACAAGGACAAAATGCTAAAACGGGGCATTGATAAGAACTCTTACATGCTTGGTTACCTCCATGGATGGGAAGCGTGTTTCAGCACGTATGACTTAGACCATGAGGGATTGGAGGATAATCAACATGGTGTTAGAGAAAACGAACCTACAGATCATTGATGATTTTCTCAGCACGAAGAAATCCGAGCAGACAAAAAAAGTGTATAGAGTGGAGTTACAGAAATTCGCTAACTTTGTGAACAAGTCCTTTGATGAAGTTACGAATTGGGATATTATAGATTTCAATAAAGTGTTGATGGCTAACAGCAAGTCAGACGCAACACGACAACGCATTTATTCGACCATCCGCTCACTTTATACTTGGCTAGTTAAAATGCACGTTATCTCAGCCGAGCAAAACCCGACAAATGGCACGATTGAAAAGCTAACGCCACATGTAGACCTGGAAAACAAATTTTTAACTGTGAAGGAAGTTGAAGCCTTTAAAGAGAAGGCAAAACCGAATGCACGTAATTACGCCATGGTAGCAGTTTTAGCCACTACAGGCTTACGGATTAGTGAAGCTCTAGGAATCAACTGGAATGACATTGTTTATCTGGAAACACCTGAAGGTTCTGGGTGGTTCGCCAGCGTTACCCGCAAAGGGGGAAAGAAGCAAAACATTTTCCTGCCAGATGGAACGTATGAAGCACTTATGCGGTTGCGGAGAAACATTCCCATCAACCCGAAAGATGATTCACCGGTATTTACTTCTCTGTTCGCTGGGCAACACAAACGGATTACAGCAACCGGAGCAAGAAAAACGTTGGAGCAAATAGCCAAAGCTGCCGGAATTGAAAAGGAGTTCACACCGCATTGGTTTCGCCACACCTTCGTTAGTCAGTGCATTGCTGCTGGGGCCAATCCGAGGGATGTGCAATGGCAAGCAGGACATAGTTCTTTCCGCACGACTGAGCGTTACCTACATGCAATGAGCAAAGGGGTAGGCAAGTTCTTTCCGGTGAAATTCTAAATAAGGAGTTTGATGTAGATGGCACGTTTTAAAACTAAGTTTTACGCTCATACCGACAATTCTGAGGAAGCTGCTTTTAATGGTGTTGGCAAATTGTTTGACTTCCAGGGATATCGATTCTTAGAAGGTACGGATTCCAACGATGAGCCACGCTATATAATAGCCGATTATACTGTTAATCCTAAATCTCCAGTGTTTTATGAGTTGGAATTGACTGATTTCTACCGGCTAATTGCTTACTATCTCATTGGGCTGCAGCCGGATAAGGCACATGCAAATGACACGCTACTAGGTGAATTGGAGCAGATGACTGGGCGGCGAGAGAGTTACTTTAAATAGACAAAGTCTTTTATTGTGGAGGTTTCACGGCAAGTAAGCACTAATTGTTAAATTCTAAGTTAATGCATGAGAAAAGCCAGGAGGTCGGATAAAACCTTCCTGGCTTGTTTTTCGTGGTTATTCTAAATTCTGGACAACATTTGCCAGAAGGGATATTATGAAGGTGGTATTTTCCTATTTAACCTTTTCTTTTTTCGGTAATAATTGGCTTTATGCTCGTTTTTGTAAGATATAATTGAGGGCAACATCTACGAACTTGATTCGTATAATTACTGTTCTAAGGAGTATTCGCGAAAGCACTTTGTAGATACTAAATAGTTTTGTGACATTGCCGCTTATCTATGCATTGTGAATGAAAATTGATTTATTAGGTAGGAAATGTTTTGCGGAGGTTTTATGTGAAATGATTTTCTTGGATTTTTTGATTATTTTTCTTTCAGGATATCTTTCGAAAACCCGATTAAGCATTTTAAACTATATTTTAATACTAACGCTTCTGCCGTTAGCAAGTATTGCCATTATGATTGCTGACATGAAATATGACCGCTATGATTTTTATGGATACATAGTCATAATCTTGCTAACGGGGGTGTCATTTTTAAGCGTTTGGGTTTTTCCAGCATTGTATGGAGAGAACAAAAAAGTAGAATTGTCGATGTACTTTGTGACCGGATTTGTAGTATTAATCTCTATGGTTCTGTTTGCTATGACAGAAGTGTTGCCAAACGACATAATTGAGTCTTTCCTTAAACCGTTGATGATCATAAAAGGTAACACTTATGATCTATGGAGCCTACCTCCTTACCAATTAGCGCACTTTAGCATTATGGTGGTATCATTTCCCTATATTGCGTCGTTTATTATTAGTAAAACGATATTCAAGTTTAAGAAATATCAAAAGGAATGATTATTGCTAAATATAGGGGGGCGGCAACATCACATAACAGCGTATTCTTAAAATCTGAGAAAACATGAAAAAGTATGCGGACTTCGGGAATACGCGGGACGTTTAGTGACATCTAATTTTCTATAGAGATGGTGGCTAAATGTTGGGGGCGGGTTTCGGGGACTGGTAAACGTTGGATGTTTGATAAGGTGGTTATGAAT